>Ga0070714_100000125_pt1 | contig 60871 bp, 51 predicted proteins | sample LARL83metaG_FD_65450 | JGI IMG/M metagenome (GOLD analysis project Ga0070714, IMG submission 65450) | Corn, switchgrass and miscanthus rhizosphere microbial communities from Kellogg Biological Station, Michigan, USA - LAR L8-3 metaG | ecosystem: Host-associated > Plants > Roots > Rhizosphere ... | reverse complement strand
CAGTTCCTTGGACAGGTACGGATCTTCCGGCACGTCGGAATCGAGCATCTGCTGGAACAGGCGGATCTTGTCGTACGACAGCAGCACCGCCAGTTCGGGCCGGGTCAGCCCGAGCCCGCGCGTCTTGCGCTCGCTCAGCTCGGCCTCGGACGGCAGGTTCTCGACCTGGCGGTCCAGCGTGCCCTCGGCCTCCAGCGTGCGGATGAAGTGAGCCATCGAACCGATGCGGCTCACCGACTGATGTTCCATCAGCGTGATCGCCTGGTTCTGCCGGTAGTTGTCCCACAGCACCAGCTGGCCGACCTCATCGGTCATCGCGGCGAGTTGCGTGTTGCGTGCGTCGAAGCTGAGCTCGCCGCGCTGCACGGCGTCGTTGAGCAGGATCTTGATGTTCACCTCGTGATCGGAGGTGTCCACGCCGGCGGAGTTGTCGATGAAATCGGTGTTCAGCAGCACGCCCTTCTGCGCCGCCTCGATGCGGCCCTTTTGGGTCATGCCCAGGTTGCCGCCCTCGCCCACGATCTTGCAGCGCAGGTCGGCTCCGTTGACGCGCAACGCATTGTTGGCGCGGTCGCCTACGTCCGCGTGGGTTTCGGCGGAAGACTTCACATACGTGCCGATGCCGCCGTTCCACAGCAGGTCGACCGGCGCCTTGAGGATCGCGCTGAGCAGGTCGCTCGGCGCCAGTTGTTCGACGTCGGGCTTGAGGCCCAGCACGGCGCGCACTTCCGGCGAGATCGGGATCGACTTGGCGCTGCGCGGATACACGCCGCCACCCGCCGAGATCAGCGACTTGTCGTAGTCGTCCCAGCTCGAGCGCGGCACCTTGAACAGGCGCTGGCGTTCGGCGAACGTGCGCGCGGCATCCGGGTTCGGGTCGAGGAACACGTGGCGATGGTCGAACGCGGCCAGCAGGCGGATGTGCTCGGACAGCAGCATGCCGTTGCCGAACACGTCGCCGGACATGTCGCCGATGCCGACGCAGGTGAAGTCCTGCGTCTGGCTGTCGCGGCCGAGCGCGCGGAAGTGGCGCTTCACCGATTCCCACGCTCCCTTGGCGGTGATGCCCATGCCCTTGTGGTCGTAACCGTGCGAGCCGCCGGAGGCGAACGCGTCGCCGAGCCAGTAGTTGTGCTCGATCGAGATCGCGTTGGCGATGTCGGAGAACGTGGCGGTGCCCTTGTCCGCGGCGACCACCAGGTACGGGTCGTCCGCGTCGTGGCGTACGACGTCGTGCGGATTGACGACCTTGCCTTCGACCAGGTTGTCGGTGATGTCGAGCAGACCGCTGATGAACAGGCGGTAGCAGGCGATGCCCTCGGCCAGCTGTGCATCGCGGTCACCGCCGACCGGCGCCTTCTTGACGAAGAAGCCGCCCTTGGAACCGACCGGCACGATCACCGTGTTTTTCACCATCTGCGCCTTGACCAGGCCCAGTACCTCGGTGCGGAAATCCTCGCGGCGATCGGACCAGCGCAGGCCGCCACGCGCCACCGCGCCGAAGCGCAGGTGGATGCCCTCGACGCGCGGCGCGCAGACCCAGATCTCGCGGTACGGCACCGGCTTGGGCAGCTCGGGCACCTTGTGCGAATCGAGCTTGTAGCTGATGTACGGGCGATGCGCGCCGTCCCACAGCTGGAAGAAACTGGTGCGCAAGGTGGCGCGGATCAACGACACGAAGCTGCGAAGGATGCGGTCCTCGTCGAGGCTGGCGACGTTCTCCAGCAGCACCTTGATGGTGTTCTCGACCACCTGGATCTGCTCGTCGCGTGCTTTCGACAGCGCGGCGCCGAGGCCCTCGATCAGGTCGGGGTGCGCGGCCTGCACGCCCGCCGGAATCAGCGCCTGCATCTCGGTGGCCAGGGTGGCGCCGGCCGCCTTCAGTTCGGCGGCCGACAGCGCTTCGCGACGTGGGTCGAACTTGGTCAGGAACAGCTCCACCAGCAGCCCGGCGATCGCCGGATAGCGGTTGAGGGTTTCCTCCATGTACGCCTGCGAGAACGTCGCGCCGGTCTGCAGCAGGTACTTGCAGTAGCCGCGCAGCATGGCGACCTGGCGCCAGCCGAGCTTGGCGCCCAGCACCAGCCGGTTGAAGCCGTCGTTCTCGGCGTTGCCGCGCCAGATCTGTTCGAACGCATCCTCGAACAGCGCGCCGACCTGCTCGACGGTGAAGGTGAGCTTGCCCACCGGCTGCACTTCGAAATCCTGGATCGATCGCCGCGACTCGCCGGGGATGTCGTAGACGTGTTCGGTCAGCACGCGCAGGCCGAGATTCTCCAGCTGCGGCAGCACCTCGGACAGCGCGATGTCGCCGCCGGAACGGTAGACCTTGAAGCGCAGCGTCTCGGGCGCCTTCGGCGGGTGGTAGAACGACATGCGCAGCGCGTTGTCACCTTCCAGCAGCGACAGCTGGTAGACATCCTCGGCGGCCACCGCCGGGCTGACGTCCTCGACGTAGCCGGCCGGCAGCGCCTTCGCGTAGCGGTTGGCCAGCACCACGCCCTCGTGGTCGCCACGCTGCTGCACCAGCGCATCGCGCACTTCGTCGTGCCAGTTGCGCACGATGCTGGCCACGCCCTGCTCCAGCGCCGCCAGGTCGTAGCTGGGCTGGTCGCCGAGCTTCGGGCGCACCACGATGGTCAAGCGCGCCAGCGCGGCCTCGCCCATCAGTACCGACGAATCGCTCTGCTCGGCATGCAGCGCCGTGCCCAGCAGGGTCTCGATGCGCTCGCGCACCGACGTGTTGAAGCGGTCGCGCGGGACGAACACCATACAGGTGAAGAAGCGGCCATAGCGGTCGCGGCGCACGAACAGCCGTGTGCGCGCGCGCTGGCGCAGTTCGAGGATGCCCATCGCGGTGGCGAACAGCTCGTCCTCGCTGCTTTGCAGAAGCTCCTCGCGCGGCAGCGTTTCGAGGATGTGGCGCAGCGACTTGCCGGAGTACGAATCGCGCTTCAGGCCCGAACGCGCCAGCACCGCTTCCACCTTGTGCCGCACCAGCGGCACGTCCTGCGGGCGCGCCATGTAAGCGTTGGAAGAGAACAGGCCGAGGAAGCGCTGCTCCGCCACCGCGCGCCCGTTGGCGCCGAACTGCAGCACGCCGATGTAATCCATGTAGCCGGCGCGATGCACGTGCGAACGCGCGTTGGTCTTGGTGAGGATGATCGCGTCGGTGGCGCCGGACTGCGGAAGCTCACTGGCGGCCAGCGTGCGCAGCGAACGCGGCGCCATCGTGCGCTCGTTGTTGCGCAGGATGCCCAGGCCTGACGAATCCACCGCGCGCAGCACGCGGTCGCCGTCGGCGTCGGCCACCTCGTATTCGCGGTAGCCCAGGAAGGTGAAGTTGTCGTCGGCGATCCAGCGCAGGAATTCGCTGGCTTCGCGCACCGAGGCGGCATCCAGCGGCAATTTGCGTTCGGGCAATTCATTGGCGATCGCCAGCGCCTTGTTGCGGATCGCCGCCCAGTCGTTGACCGCCGCGCGCACATCGTCGAGCGCGGCGTCGACCTCGGCTTTCAGCTGCGCCTGCTCGGCGTCGTCGGCCACCCGGTCGATCTCGAAATGCATGATGGATTCGGCCTTGCCCGCCTCGTCGCCGAGGGCCAGCAACTTGCCCGAAGCGTCACGGCTCACCTTCAGCACCGGGTGGATCACCGCATGGATCTGCAGCTTCGTCGACACGATCATGCTGACCGTGTCGACCAGGAACGGCATGTCGTCGGTGACGATCTGCAACAGGCTGCGGCCGGCATGCATGTCCGCGGCATTGAGCACGCGGATCGAGGCGGTATCAGCCTGGCGCTGCTGCATGAATTCCAGCAGGCCACCCACCAGCGCCGCCCATTGCAGCGGCGTGTGCAAGGTCATGTCGCTGCCATCGACGCGCGCAAAGAACGCGTCGCAGAAGACCTGCGCCTCGCTCAGGCGCTGGGGCGAAAAACCGCCCTTTTTCAGCTCTGCAAGCACTACAGACGGAAGGGAGGATTCGTTCGCCGCATGGGTCGCATTCATGGCATCTACTGGTCAGTGGAGACAAGGATTGAGAATGGTGGATAAAAAGCCTTCAAAGGATACGCTGCGTGCCATGTCGAATCCACCAAGTCACCGGTTTCCAACCATGCCCGCGCGCATGGATTCAGCAAATCGGCAATGCCGGCGATGAAACTGCGATGGCATCGTCCGCGACCTCGCAAAGCCGGGCTCCACGCAAAAATGCGGATTGAAAGGCCCGGCCAGCGTCAGCCCTGCGTCGGAACCGGAACCGAAGGTGCGCGGCGCCGATAATCGATCGTCCCACGCTCTTTGCACGCTTATGACCCGTATCAATTCGACAAATTGAGATATGGGACACGTTTTCTACCTCGATATGTCATTGCATATTTTATTGTTAAGTGCTAGAAGTCGCGCGCCCTCTCGCGGGCGCACCAGGGAATCCCGATGGTTTTCAATTCCCTCACCTTCATGGCGTTTTTCGCCGTGGTGCTGGTGCTGCACGCGATGCCGTTCCGATGGAACGTCAAGAAGGTCAACCTGCTGATCGCCAGCTACCTGTTCTATGCAGCGTGGAATCCGCCGTTCGTGATCCTGCTGTGGATCTCCACCGTGGTCGACTGGTTCGCCGCGCAGCAGCTGGTGCATGCACGCAGGCCGCTGGTGCGCAGGGCGTGGATGCTGCTTTCAGTGGTGGCCAACCTGGGCATGCTCGGCTATTTCAAGTACGGGCATTTCCTGCTCGACAATTTCAGCGTACTGATGGCGGGCTTCGGTGTGCATTACGTGCCCCCGGCGTGGGACATCGTGTTGCCGGTGGGCATCTCGTTCTACACCTTCGCCACGCTGTCCTACACGCTCGACGTCTACCTGCATCGCGCGGTGCCCGCGCGCCGGTTTCTCGATTACGCCCTGTTCGTGACCTTCTTCCCGCACCTGGTGGCGGGCCCGATCATGCGCCCGACCGAGCTGGTGCCGCAGTTCGAGCAGCCGCATCGCGCCAGCGCCAGCCAGCTGCGCTTCGGCCTGGCGCTGATGACGCTGGGGCTGTTCCAGAAGATCGTGCTGGCCGACAGCTTCCTGGCCGGGGCCGCGGAGATGATCTACGACAGCGACAAGATCCCCGGCGCACTGGACGCGTGGTTCGGCACGCTGGCCTTCAGCGGGCAGATCTTCTGCGACTTCGCCGGCTATTCGACTACCGCGATCGGTGCGGCGATGTGCCTTGGCTTCGCCATGCCGGACAATTTCCGCTTCCCCTACGCGGCCATCGGCTTCTCCGATTTCTGGCGCCGCTGGCATATCACGCTGTCCTCGTGGTTGCGCGACTATCTGTACATTCCGCTGGGCGGCAACCGCCACGGCGCGGCGCGCACCTACCTAGCCCTGATGACCACCATGCTGCTCGGCGGCCTCTGGCATGGCGCCAGCTGGACCTTCGTGGTGTGGGGCGGCCTGCACGGCGTGTATCTGTCCGGCGAACGGCTGCTGCGCACGCGCTTTGCCGGCTATCGGCCCGGCCCCGGCATGCTGCTGGCGCTGGGGTTGCTTACCTACGTGCTGATCAACGTGACCTGGGTGTTCTTTCGGGCACACAGTTTCGGCAAGGCATGGAGCGTGCTGCGCGGCATGGTCGGAAGCAACGCGGCGGCCGTGCCGATCCTGCCCACGATGTACCTGGTGACGACAGCGCTGATCGTGGGCGGACTGGTGCTGGCGCACTGGCTGATGCGCGAGCGCACGCTGGAGTCGATGCTGCAACGCGCGCCGGCGCTGCCGGTGTCGGCGGCGCTGGGCGCGATGCTTTTCACCATCGTGATCGCGCAGGGGGCGGGCAATGCCTTCATCTATTTCCAGTTCTGACTTCGTCGCCGATGGCATGCGCGCCGGCTTTGTCCGGCTCACCGCCTCCGACCGGCCCGGCGTGGCGCAGCCGGTGCCGGAACGCGACATTCCCGCGCAACCGTGGCGCGCGATCTGGCTTGGCGCGGCGGTACTGGCGCTGCTGGCGTTGGGTGCATGGGAATGGCACTGGCGCGCGTTCGGCGTCACGCCAAGCTATCGCAACAGCAATGGCGCCTGGGCGGTGCAGCGCCAGCGTATCGACCACGGCGAAGGCAACCGGACCGTGCTGATCGGCTCCTCGCGCGTGTTGTTCGACGTGCAGTTGCCGCAGTGGGAACGCATCACCGGCGAGCGGCCCATCCAGCTGGCGCTGGAAGGCACCTCGCCGGTACCGATCCTGGAAGACTTGGCCGCCGACCCGCATTTCACCGGGCGCCTGCTGATCGGTGTGGCGCCGAGCCTGTTCTTTTCCGGCCAGGCTTTTCGTGGCGACGTGCTGCCGTACACGCACAAGCAGAGTCCGTCGCAACGGACCGGCCACTGGCTGTCCGCGCACCTGCTGGAGCCGTACCTGGCTTTCGACGACCCGGACTTTGCGCTGGACACGGTGCTGAAACGACAGCCGTGGCCGGTGCGCCCAGGCACCCACCCGCGGCCGGCAGTGCGCAAGCTGGCCAACTCCGAAGCCGATCGCAACACGCACATGTGGCCGAAGCTGGAAACCGATGCCAGCTATCGGGCGATCGCCCGCGGCATCTGGATGCAGATGATGACCGCGCCACCGCCGCCCGAAATGGCCACGCCCGCGGCCCTGCAGCGAGTGATCGACATGCAGATCGCCCGGGCGGCCACGGCGGTGGCCACGCTGCGCGCGCGCGGCGTCAAGGTGGTCTTCGTGCGCATGCCGAGCATCGGCCCGTTCTACGCCACGGAGGAAAAGATCCTGCCCCGTGCGCGCACCTGGGACGTACTGCTGCAACGCACGCACGCTCCGGGCATCCACTTCATGGACGACTCCCGATTGCAGGGTTACCAGCAACCCGAGTGGTCGCATCTTTCCGCACCGGAAGCCACGCGATTCACGACGGTACTGGTGCCGATCGTCGAGCAGGCTTTTTCGGAACCGGTGGCGCGGTCGCCGTAAGGGCAGACCGATCTGCCTTCGCAACCATTGGCCCCGCAGCCAGCGGATGCACGCTGTTCCCTTCATGCCCACTGGCCGCCGCCGCGCGTCGCGCAATCGGGCTCGGCGATGACCGGGGTCAAGGTGCCTGGCGCCGGACCGGGGTGATGATCGGCCAAACCCACCGGGTGCGCGCAATCGTCGGGAGCAAGCCATGGAATATCACATCGACATGTCCGGGACGAAGCCGGACCTGCCTGCCATCGAGAACGTCCTGTACGACTCGGATCCGGGCGTGGTGGTGGCCATGGCGCGCGATGGCTGCGTCTTGAGAATCGCCACCTACCTTCCGCTGACGGACCTGCTTGGCGCGATGCACCAGGCCGGCAGCCAGGTGGAAGCGCATCAGGTGGTGGAGCTGCCATCCATCTGCTGCGGTGGTTGCGGCGGATAGTCCGCCGAGTCACCGGCCGCGGCGCGACGATGACGTACGGCGCCGCTCACCCGAGCGCCCACCGCGCCAACGGAACATGGCGGGTTTGTCCCAGCAGGCTGTGGATCAGCACGAACTCATCAGCGCGCCAACGCACCGGGGAAACCGCCTCGGGAGCGACCATGCGTGCGTCGTACGCCAGCGTGACGTGGGGTTCGAAATTCCCGCCCGCGAAATGCCCCAGCCCGAACTCGCGAAGCCGCGCCGCCAGTTCCGCATGGAAGCGTCGCAGCGGGGCATTGCCGTCCTCGGCCCTGAGCACGAACGGCAACTTGTCCCGCCGGCCGGCAAAGCTGGCGACCCGATCGAAGGCCAGCTCGAACGGGGCCGCCTGCACCCGCGAAGCCGCCTTCGACGCAGCCTCCACCACGTCCTGGCGCAGGCCGGCGGAATCGCCGAGATGGAACAGCGTGACGTGGAAGCGTTCGGCCGGCAGCGGTTTGCCGCGCAGGCCGTGGCTTGCGCACTGTGCCCCGGCAAGCGTGGACAGCTGCGCCGCCGTTTCGCGATCCGGGAAGATCGCCAGAAACAGCCGATCGGTCGCCGCCGCCGGTGCAAGGCCGGGTAGTGATGATTGCTGCGGCATGTCGTGCTCCACCGTATTTTTCGAGCCGGATCGTAGCAGCCGTGGCAGCCGACGATGCTCGAAGCCGTGCGATCACGCTGGTCGCCGCAGCCGATGCGCACGCCGGCGCCGCACCGGCCGCGTGTTCTGCCCTCTTCCGCGCCAACCCTCGCGCCGCCAGGTCTGCCGGGCAACCCGCGGGCATGAGAAAGTAGCGACTACTCCTGTACCGAACTTCTGCACGAATGATGCCCGCGGCCACGACATGGCAGTCAAGCACGACAAGGACGGTCGACGCTGCCCTGCGCTCCTTGCGGGAAGCCAGCGTGACCATGGCGGCCGCCGTCGGCACCCTGCTGTGCGCGCTGGCGATCGCTCCCGGGCCAGGCTCGGCCGTCCTGGCCGTGGTGTTGTGCCTGTCGCTTTCGCGCAGCCAGCTCGATCGGGATCTGCGCGGGCGCATCGAAGCAGCCATCGCGCTGCCGGTGGTGGGTTTGCTTGCGGTGGGTGTCGGCCTGTTGCTGCAGCGCGCGCCCTGGCTGGGCGCGCTGGTCTTTGTCGGCGGCATGTTCACTTCGATCTGGCTGCGCCGGTTCGGCCCGATGGTTCGGCGCGCCGGTTCGCTGATCGCGCTGCCGTTCGTGGTGCTGCTCACCACGCCGCCTATCCGGGTGGGCGCAGGCAGCGCCATTCCTGCGCCGCTGGCGCCGATACTCGTCGCGTTGCTGGCCCTGCTGTGGGTCGGCGCGCTGCATGCGCTGGCCCGTCGTTGGCGCTTTCTGCCGGCGCCGAGCGCGCCATACCGCACGCCAACCGCACCCGCCCGGGAAGGCTCGCTGAGGCCGATCGCCAGCACACGGATGGCCGTCCAGATGGCCATCGCGCTCGCTGCATCCTTCACGGCGGGCTATGTGTTTTTTCCGGAACGTTGGGCATGGATCGTGCTCACCGCCTTCATCGTCATCAGCGGCAACCGGGGTCGACTGGATGTGGCCTACAAGAGCGTGCTGCGCGTGCTGGGCGCCGCGGCTGGCACTGCCCTGGCGCTGACGTTCACCGTGCACGCCGGGCCGCACGGAGCGGCGACGGCCCTGTTGATTCTCGCCGCGGTCTTCCTTGGCGTGTGGTTGCGCCCGCTGGGCTACGCATGGTGGGCACTTTTCGCGACGCTCGCGTTGGCACTGCTGCAAGGTTTTGGCGGCATGCCGGCAACGGGCGTACTGTGGTTGCGGCTGGAGGAGATCGTGATCGGCGCGATCATCGGCGTCGCCAGCGCGTGGTTCGTGTTGCCGGTGCGCTCGACCGCGGTACTGCGCCGGCGCATCGCCGACGCACTCGCGGCGCTCGCCATCGCCACCGACCCCGCCACGGCACCGCGTATCACCGATGATTTCCTCGTTGCGGTGGCCGGGGTCGAACAACTGGCTCCGGCGTTCCGGGCCAGCCGCCTGGTCACGCGGCGCACCCGTGCCGCGCAGCCGGCGGACTGGGTGGATGCGCTGGTCGCCTGCCGCGCTCCCGCGCTTGCGTTGATCGAGTCAGGCGCCACGCCGCCGCCGGTGCGCCGCGCGGTAGGCGCGGCGCGCAAGGCGCTGCGCGAGCCGGCCGAGCTGCTTCCAGCCTTGCATGAGCTGCGCCGTTCGTTGGACCCGGTGATCGGCGATCAACCCCAGGCATGCCGCGGGTAATAACGCCGCATCATCCGCGCCACATAGTCGACCAGCGCCGGATGCGATTGCGCCGCACGGCGCAGCGGCGTGTCGAAGAACGGCGTGATGACGCAGGCGAGCATGCCGAACGCCGTGGCATCCACGCCGCTGGGTGACGCGCCCATGAAGTACGGCTGATCGCCAAGGAGGTCCGCCAGTGCATGGATGGAGCGTTCGCCCAGCGCGGCGATCTGCGCGGGCTGGTGCCGGCCCAGCCCTTGCGCATGCAACTCGGCGGCCTTGCGCGCCTGCATCTCCTTGCGCAGCCGTTCGCGCTCGCCCTCCGGCGCGCCGTCGGCGAAATGCGCCGGTCCCTTGGCGAAATTCTCCGGCTCGATCCAGCGGAACCAGACCATGGCGAAATACAGGTGATCTTCCAGCAGCCGCTCGATCGTCCAGGCCTGCGCTCGCTGGCGCGCATCCAGGCCCGCGTCCAGGTCCAGCGCATATTTCCGCTCGACGTGGGCGCGGATGAAGGTGGAGTCGCTGACCACCACGCCATCGTCGTCGATGAACGGCAACTTGCCGTTCGGCGCCTGCGGCGGAATTGCCGAGGCGCGTTCGTAGGCCACGCCGGCCATCTGCAGCTGCACTTCGGTCTTGATGACGAACGGGCTGGAATCGGGCAAGCCGAAAGCGGCACGGGTGGCATACAAGGTGAGGTTCGACGAGGGCATGGGCGTGGCTGCCGGAAGAAGTGGATGGAAGCGTGCGCGCCCGCTGCTGACACCCTCATGTCAGCAGTGCGCGCGGCGGGCAGGACGCGTTCTCCTGCGCACGCCGCGTTCCGCAGCGACCAGTCGATCGCGGCAAGCTGCAAGCCGACTATGGATCAACCGGCAACGACGGAATCGCCAGGCTGCGCTCGCTGTCGCCGGTCGCGCCGGTGAGCATGGCCGGCGGCAGGTGGCCGACATCGCCGACGGCGATGACCTTGAAGCGGCCGTCCGGCTCGATGCGAATTTCGGTGATGCTGGCGTTGCCCACCGACATTTCCAGCCAGGCCGTGCTGTCGACGCCGAGCGCGCGCGTGACCAGGTAGCGGATCACGTTGCCATGGCAGACCATCAGGTCGGTGCGCTCGTGACCTTCGGCCGGCTTGAAATAGCGTGCGAACAGCCGGTCGAACTGTGCCTTGCACCGAGCCAGATCGGCCGGCTTTTCGTGCGCCATGACTTCGCTGCGCCGCGTGGGCGGCGTGCATTCGGCGAGATCGTCGATCACCGTGAAGCGGCGGCCAGGAAGATCGGCGGCGATGACCGCTGCCGTGTCGCGTGCGCGCTGCACCGGGCTCACGTACATCGCGTCGAAGCGCGTCGGCAAGCCGGCCAGCCGCGCGCCGACCAGCTGTGCCTGCGCCACGCCGATCGGCGCCAGGTGCGGCCCCAGCCGTTCGTCCGCCGCAGGATCGGGCTCGTAGTAACCGTGCCGCACCAGCACGATGGTGCGCGCCGCGGGCGCTGCGGTCTGGGCGCCGTGCGCCGGAGCGAGGAGCAACAGGAAACACAGGCAGAGCAGGAGTCGGTTCATCGGCGGAGTATCGCGCAACGACAGGCGGATGCCGACGGCCGCGCCGGCTACCTGGGCATGGCGTGAAATTCGATCAGCAACCCGAGGTCGTCCTGCGTCGGCGCGAGGAAGGACTCGCCCAGCGTGCCTCGATAGTCCGCCAGCGTCGTTTCGTAGCCGCGTTCCACCTGCCGTTTTGCGCGGGCGAAATCCGCCACGCCGATGCTCACCCCGAGCACCTGCGCGCCACCTTTCCTCAGCGCATCGGCAGCGCGGCCTGCACCGTCCGGCTGGAGCACGAGAACCTGCTTGCGCCCCACCGGTATCGCAAAGCCGCGCGCTGCCATCTGCGCCATGCGAACCGGCGTCGCGCCAACGAAGCCCATGCGCTCGAACTGCCGGCGATCCGCATCGGCATCGGCCGAGAGCAGCCACACCGCCGACAGCTCGCGCGCGGTATCGGGGTGTTCGCGCGCGGCGCGGCCGTCCTCGGCGCGGGCCGCGGTCTGGCGAAGCGTGGCGTAGTCGATGAAGAACAGGTTGCTCGACAGCGGTTGGCGATCGAAGGCGAACAGGCGCCAGCGCGGCGGTGCCGAGGGGCCATCGCCATCCGGATCGCCGGGCGACGCAGAGAAGACCGGCGTGGGCTGCAGCCCGCGTTGCTGCAACAGCGCGCGCACGGCATCCAGCCGTGCGGAACGCAGGCCGAAGGTGCGCGATCCCGGCCCGCCATGCAGGCTTGCCTGGTCCGCCTGCATGCCGGGGTCCATCGCGGCGTCCGGCCGCGTGATGCCGAGCAGTTCGAGGTAGCTGCCGTCGGCCATCCGTACGTAGCGGTTGGCCACGCCGCCGGGATTGCGCCCGGGCCGAACCTGCAGGCCGAGCTTGACGGCCATGACTGCGCTGACCTGGTCGATGTCGCGGCCCCACAGCAGGATGTGGTCGAGCTCGCTCGCCGCAGGACGTGACTGTGCAACGGCAGCGGGCTGACCCAGGCCGAGACCAAGCATGAAAGCGGACAACAGGAAGACTGATCGCACGGAACGCGTACTCCTTCGGGATCGGCAAGGCGGACGGATCACCGCCGCATGGGAACAGGCAGGCATCAACCGACGCGCCACAGGCGGCGTGCCTCTTCGGCGATGACGTCAGGAAACTCCTCCGGGAAAAACAGCTTCGCGCCGGGTACGCGGCGAATGCCCCTCGACCGCGGAAACGTCCGGTCGAGATAGTCCGCATCCGCCGGCACGAAGATGTCGTCGGCTGCGCCCCAGACGATCCGCACCGGCACCGTGCTGCGCTTCAGCGCCGCCTCGATGCCCGCCAGCGGATTGGGTTCCAGCGCGACATGGAAGGCGTGGTACTGCGCACGGCGCAAAGGCGAACTCACCAGCGGCGTGACGTAGTACTCGATGGTCTCGTCCGCAAATCCCGCCGGGTCACGATAGACCGCCGCGCCGAACGTCGCGCGTGCCAGCGCCTTGTCGGTGAGCCACCTGGCGGTGGCGTCGGCGAGCGTTCCCGCGCGCGCCATTTCGATCGCCGGCTTGACCTTGGCCGGCGGGCTGTCCGGCTCGACATCGCAATCCGTCAGCAGCAGGGTTCGCACGCGTTCCGGGTAGCGGACCGAAAACAGTTGCGCCACTGCACCGCCGCTGTCGCTGGCGACGATGTCGACCTGGCGGACTGCCAGCGCGTCGAGCAGCGAGGCCAGCATCGCTACCTGGGCGCCGGCCGCGAGTGATTGCCGCTCGGGAATCTGCGAATAGCCGAGGCCCATGAAGTCCGGCGCGATGCAGCGCCGATGTGCCGACAGCCGATCGATCGCGCCGCGCCACTGGAAACCGTTCAGCGGCGCGCCGTGCAGGAACAGCGCCGCTTCGCCGCTGCCGCGCTCGACGTAGGCGATCCTGCCGAACGGCAGCTCGGCAAAACGCCGGGCCGCACGGAAAGCCGCCGCATCGGTGGCGTGCGGCGCGACTCCACCAGCCGCGGTGGAGCCGATGCTTCCTCGCGCCATGCACGCCGCGGCGACGCCACCGGCGAACGCCGCGCCGGTCCATTGCAGGAATTGCCTGCGCTTCATGCCGATCTCCCTGCCGATGATTGTTTCTGCCTGCGGACATGCTGGCGTATTCGCTACGAGCCCGCGCGCACGAACGGCCGCTGCCGGGCACGGGAAGATGATTTTCGGCACTTGTGCGAGAGCCGCCGCCGTAGCGACGATCCGGCCATGAGCGACCGCCCCGCCTGCTATCCCGCGCCTCCGGCACCGCTGCTGTCGGCCATCGGCCACGAGCGCATGCCGCTGCTCGACGTGCTCACTTCGCCGGTGCCGGCCGGCCGGTTCGATTCGCCGCTGGACGACCGCCACGTGCTCTGCCTCCATCTCGGCGAGCCGGTGCCGGTCTCCTATCGCGCCGGCAATCACGAGCGGCACGGCGTTCGGCTGCACGGCCAGTTCTGCGTCGTGCCCGCCGGCGCCAGCACGCGCTGGACGTTGACCCGGCCGGCGCGGTCGCTGCTGCTGCGGCTGACGCCTTCGCTGCTGCTGGACACCGCCGACGCGATGGGCCTGGCATCGCAGCACGCCCTGCTCGCGTCCTCGATCCACATCCGCGACCCGCAGGTCGAGCGCATCGGCTGGATGATGCAGGCGGAGGATCACGATGCTTATCCCGGCGGCCGGCTATTCGCCGACAGCCTCGCCTCGGCACTGGCCACGCGCCTGCTCGCCCTGCAATCGCGCAAGGCGAGTTCGCCCCCTGCCCGCGCGTTGCCGGCATGGCGGCTCCGCCATGTGCTCGAGTACATCGAGGCGCATCTCGACCAGGACCTCACGCTTGCCGAGCTTGCCGGCGTGGCGGGCTTCAGCCTGTCGCATTTCAAGCCGCTGTTCCGGCAGGCCGTGGGCATGCCGGCCCATCGCTTCGTGCTCGAGCGTCGCGTGGAACGCGCGCGGGCGCGCCTGCTGGAAGGTACCGGCAGCCTGACCGACATCGCGCTGGAAACCGGCTTTGCCCACTCCAGCCACATGGCCCGCTGCATGCGCCGCGTGCTCGGGCTGAGCCCGTCGCAAATCATCGGCTCGCGCTGACTCACCCGCGCCGCGGATGATCCGCGGCCATCCGTAACGCGATCAGGACGACGACGGTTCGTCCGGCGCACGCGCTTCCGACAACAGCGTGGGAATGAGCTCGGATACCGTCGGATGGATCGGCACGGTGCGCTGCAGGTCGGTGGCGGTGGCGCCCACGCTCATCATGTCGATGATGCCGTGGATGGCCTCGTCGCCTTCGACGCCGAGGATCGCGGCGCCGAGGATCGCCTTCGTTTCGGCGTCGACGATCACCTTCATGAAGCCTTGCGTCTCGCCCTTTTCCACGGCGCGTCCGACCCGCGTCATCGGCCGCTTGCCGACCAGGTACGGACGGCCGCGTTTGCGCGCCTCCGTTTCACCGATGCCAACGCGACCCAGCGGCGGGTCGATGTACAGCGCGTAGCCGCTGACGCGCTCGCCGAGGCGGCGGTGCTCGCCGTCGAGCAGGTTCGCCGCGACGATCTCGAAGTCGTTGTACGCGGTGTGGGTGAACGCGCCGCGGCCATTGCAGTCGCCCAGCGCCCAGATGCCGGGCACGCTGCTTTGCAACTCGTCGTCGACGATGATGTAGCCACGTGTATCGGTCGCCACGCCGGCCCTGTCGAGGCCGAGGTCGCCGGTGTTCGGTACGCGCCCCACCGCGACCAGCACGTGGCTGCAGACCACTCGCGCGCCATCGATCGTGACCGCGATCGCCTCGCCCTCGCGTGCGAAGGCGATCTTGTCGACGCCGGTGCGCACGCCGATGCCCTCGCCTTCCAGGATGTCGCGCACCGCGAGCGAGACGTCCTCGTCCTCGCGGCCGATCAGGTGCGGGCCTTTTTCCACCACGCTCACGCGAGCGCCGAAACGCCGGTACATCTGCGCATACTCCAGCCCGATGTAGCTGCCGCCGACGATCAGCAGATGCGCAGGCACCTGGTCGAGGGCAAGGATCGAGGTGTTGGTCAGGTACGGAATGTCGCGCAGGCCGGGCATGTCCGGCACCGCCGCGCGGCCACCGACGTTGAGGAAGATGCGTGGCGCGGAGAGCCGTTCGTCGCCGACGCGCAGGGTTCGCGCGTCCTCGAAATGCGCATGGCCCTCGATCACCGTGCAGCCGTCCATATCGTCCAGCCACGTGCGCACGCCATGGCGCGCGTTTGCGATGACGGTATCGGCGCGCGACTTCACCTTCAGCATGTCGATGCCGACGCCGCCCTCCAGCACTACGCCGAAATCCGCCGCGCGGCGCGCGACGTGCGCAGCGCGTGCGCTGGCCACCAGGGTTTTGGTCGGCATGCAGCCGGTGTTGACGCAGGTGCCGCCGAACAGCTTGCGCTCGACCAGCGCCACCGACTGGCCCGCACGCGTCAGCCGGTTCGCCAGTGGCGGACCGGCCTGGCCGGCGCCGACGATGATCGCGTCGAACACGCGGCTCACGACACGGCCATCACGATCAGCAGCGCGCCGCCGATCGCCACCACGTCTTCGATCAGCGCGGCCGGGCGATCGCGCCCGAACGCTGCCGCCAGCTTCGCGCGCGCGGCGCGCCCGCCCAGGGTGCCGATCACTGCGCCGACCGCGCCGGCGACGAGGCCGCCGAGCCACATGCCACTCGGCACGCCAAGTGCGGCGCCGCTGGCCGCGCCGGTCACGACGCGCGTAGCGAACTGCACCGGCACCGTGCGGCTGGGCGTGGCCGGCAACTGGTCGGTGACCAGCTCGCCCAGCGCCAGCACGCTGAGGATCCACGGCGTCCACATGTAGCCGAGAAACGCCAGCCAGCTGCCCTGCAGATGCAGCCAGCCGCAGCAGGCCGCCCAACTGATCACCGCAGGCGCGGTGAGCGCGCGCAGCCCCGCCACGATGCCGATCAACAACGCGAACAGATAGAACGTCATGCCGTATCTCCGCAGGAGTGCGCCGCGCGATCTCCATGACGCCGGTACCGCTTCACCCGGCGCGACATGCCCGCCCGAACGGGACAACTCTACTCCCGCCCGCGAGCGCGCCGCGGGCGCCGATGGTCGAAACGCTCCTGCTACCCTGCATCGGCTCCATGGCTCCGATCCGCCAGTCGGTTACGATGCCGCCCCTTGCCGTCTGGCCCACGGCTACCGCTACCGGAGATCGCCCGTGTCGCACTATTCCGGTCCCCTGCTCACGCGGCCCATCGCCGAGGCGCTGCTGGCTGCACGCGATGCGGGCGCCGATGAATGGGTCGGCTCGCTCGACCTGGGCCGGTCGAACGGCAACGCAATGCTCCAGGCGGACGCCTGGCAATGGCGGGATCGACACTATCCCTATCCGGCGAAATTGAAGGACCGCACCATCTTCTACTGGGATGGCGACGAGTTCGCGCCGGTGTCGCGCTATGCCGGTTCGCTGATCAAGCTGGTGCCGACCGAATGGGGCGCGCCGACCTTCGAGATCGACGGCATCAAGATGCTTCCCACGTCGAAGGAGTCGCCGTTCGAGGATGCGCGCCGCAAGGTGGTGCTGATCGAGCCGCGCGGCAAGGTGGTGCTCGATACCTGCGGCGGGCTCGGCTATTTCGCGGCGTGCTGCCTGGAGGCGGGCGTGGCGCGGATCCAGTCGTTCGAGAAAAACGCCGACGTGCTGTGGCTGCGCACGCTCAATCCGTGGTCGCCCGATCCTGACGCGGCGACCAGTGGTGGTCGCCTGCAGCTCGCCCACGCCGATGTCTCGCAGGCGATCACGCAGATCGCCGACGCGTCGATGGATGCGCTGCTGCATGACCCGCCACGTTTCGGCATTGCCGGCGAGCTGTATTCGCAGGCGTTCTACGATCAGCTGGCGCGCGTGCTGCGCCGTGGCGGCCGGTTGTTCCATTACACCGGCAGCCCGAACAAGCTCACCAGCGGCAGGGACGTTCCCCGCGAAGTGGCCACGCGGCTGGAGAAGGCGGGTTTCAGGGCGCAGCTGGCGCTCGATGGCGTGCTGGCGATACGCCGCTGAACCGATGCGATGTCTCGCACCTGACACGGCGCATGCGGTGAGCTCCCTGCCCGCTTCGTAACGAAACGGGCGCGACAGGGCGAACCCCATCGCGCCCGTTGTGCAATCAGCGAAGGCTCACAGTCCGATCGCGGAAATGCGCGTTGCCCAGTTGCTGAGAGCACCGCGCGTGCCGCCGCACTGGCCCAGCGGGGCGGCCAGGTATTCGGTCAGCGTGCACGTTTGCGCGATGTATTCCGACGCCGTCCAGATCGTGTTGCCATCGGCCGCAGCTGCGCCGTAATCGCCCCAGCGCGGCCGGCCACCGCCGAGGTAGGGAATGCCGGTGAAGCCGTCCCAGGGACCGGCGCCTGGCGCGGCGATGTGGACGTCGCCGGCTCCCAGTTTCGCATCCAGGCTGGCGTATCCGGCGCTCGGATAGTCATTGGGACCGACGACGGTGAACGCGATGACGCCGCGCCCGCTTTGCGTCACCGCCGCTGCGCCATAGGTGAGGTTCGCATCGGGCAGCGCGAGCGTGCCGTTGGCAGAGATCGCGCCGGAGTTCGGGTTGATGACGAAGTAGTTGACGCCCGAGCCATGGCTGCCATCGGCCAGCAGGACATCGGTGTCCAGCGTGCCCCACAGCTTGCCGTTGGCGTAGCTGACTTGCTGCATGCGCGAGTCATTCACTGCCATGTCGCGAGGGGCCGGGTAGACGATGTTCGGATAGCCGAGATAAGTCGGCGCGCAACCGGTCACGGCAAAACAATCGCGCAGTGGAGTGCTGCCCGGCCGCTGCTTGGCCAGGCTGCTCGGCACGGCATATTCCTGCACGGTCAGCGGCGAGACATCGAGCACCAGGGCTCCCGGTGCAGTGTCGATGGCCTGTGTGTTCGACACCGACCACAACCACAGCGTGCTGGACTTGCCTGAATCGTAGAACACGGCGTCCGAGCTCAGAAGGTACTCGGTGCCGCCGCGCGCAACGGCATACTGCCCGCCGGACGAAGTCGCCGGCCACACCGTGAACGCGGGCGCCGGGATGTTGGGATCGCCGCCGTTGAACAACACCACGTTGGGTGACGCTGCACCGGACACCAGTGCCTGCTTCGAGATGGCGTAGATCTGTGCGCCGTAGAAGCCTGGACCGAACAGCGAGAACTCGTTCGTGGTCAGGAAGATCGCATGGGCGTCGGCGCCGATATGCGGATAGTCACCCAGGCAGAACCCGGCTGAACATCCGTGATCGGGCGTGCCCTGCGTGCCGTTGTTCTGCACCGGCAGGTGGTAGATGTTCCATGCACCGGTAGGGTCGGCGGTCTGGCTGACCGCGATGTCCAGGTGATTGGTGCCGGCCAGCGAGGAGGTGGTGCCGATGCGATCCAGCGTCAGCACGATCTGGAACCAGCGCTGCGTACCCGCATCGTAGTAACAAGACGGATCGGTGATGCTGGGTCCGTAGGCGCCGGTGGTGCGATTGATCGCCGCCGGATAACCGTAGAACGTATTGAGATCGACCGGACCGACCAGTTCGTTGCCGGCCTTGCCGTAGATCGCCAGCACGTCGTTGACGCTTTCCATGACGAACCCGTTGCCCGCGCACAAGCCCTGGTCCGGCGGTTCCACCGAGAACTGATTGCCGCCATTGGCGTAGCGTTGATCGTGGAAATTGAGGCCGTCGAAGCCGCCAAGCAACGCAGGGTTCGATTTGGCGCGCCGGCCATTCCCCATCCTGTGGCTGCCGGCGTGCCCATGCGCGATGCTGCGATTCACCACGGGCTGCGGCCCGAGATCGTCTTCGCCATCGCCCGAGTCGGCATCGCCGGCGCTCATGGCCGGGTCCTGTTCGAGGCTGGTCAGTGGCGCCCCTCCCAACGGCGTGGTCGTGGGCACGGTGGTGCCACCTTTTTGCAGCTTGAGGGTGACTGGGGTGGTTCCCCAGGCGCAAGTGGCGAGCACCATGGCTCCCACTGCGACGAGCAGTCGAATCTTCATTACGCTGGTCTCCTGTCTGTTTCATTAGGTGACCGCGCGCCCCTGAAGACGCCATTGGCGAAGCCGATGAGCGTCCGCGCAAGTACGCATAGTTGCTATGCGCCGGGCTACGATACGCGCATGCACAGAGGACCGCCATCGGTTCGCGAGCCTCGAATCGCATCCCGTGGAAACGGAGACCCGGCTTCACCGGGGTCCGTCACAGATCCCTCACACGGATCAGCAACCGCACCTCAGCGCACGTGCAGCCAATGCACCTGGATGCCGTTGGCGCGATCCTCTTCGCGGTGCCCCGCGCGCCCTTCGACCACCACGCCCCACACCGTGCGCACGCCGTCGCCCAGGTGGCTGTCCACGCGCACGTGTTCGCCCAACGGCAGCGCAAAGGTGGTCGCCAGCACCAGTGCCTGGTCACGCTCCCACACCAGCATGGCCGGTCGGCCGACGGCGGCGCCCCAGCCGATGTGGATTTCGACTTTCTGCTCGGGATACACGCCGCGATTGTCGAGCTTCCAGCTCTCGGTCTTGCGCAGCAGCGACTCCAGGTGCGGATCGCTCCAGTCGACGCGATTGGCCGGCTTCCGCATGACCGGCTTGTGATGGTTCATGTGCACGAAGCTCCCCTTGGGCACGCGGTGACAGGGTTGCAGCCGGGAGCCGGACAACGGCTCGGAACAAGTTCGGCAGAAGAGGCGGTCACACGTCGCATGCAAGTTCGGCAGCCGGGGCGGTTGAAGGTTTATCGGCCACGCCATGCGTTCCTGAAGGCCCGGAGAAACGGCGTCGCCGCCGCTGCACGGCCATGCAGACCTGGGCTGAGCTGACGAGCCGCCGCCCCGGCGGCATCCCTGGCCGCATTTCCGGCGTATAAAGGGGCGGATATCTCACCCACCAAGGCAGGAACTCCCCATGAACGCCCTGTTGAAATTCGCAGCCCTCTCCCTCGTCGGCACTGCCGTCCTCGCATCGCCGGCCTTTGCGGCCTTGAAGGAGGGCAGCCATGCGCCCGACTTCTCCGCACCAGCCTATCTCGCCGGCCAGCCCTTCACGTTCAAGCTTGCCGATGCGTTGAAGAAGGGGCCGGTGGTCGTCTACTTCTTCCCTGCGGCGCATACGGCCGGATGCAACATCGAGGCGCACCTTTTCTCCGAAGCCATCGACCAGTTCAAGGCGGAGCACGCCACCGTGATCGGCGTCACCGCCGGCAACATCTCGGAGCTGGCGGATTTCTCGAAGGAAACCGAACACTGCGGCGGCAAGTTCCCGGTGGCCGCCGATGACGGCGCGAAGATCGCCAAGCAGTACGACGCGCTGCTGCTGATGAAACCTGGCTGGTCGGACCGCACTTCCTACGTCATCGCACCGTCGGGCACGATCACCCACGTCTATTCGAGCCTCAGCCCGAAGAAGCACGTGCAGGAAACGCTGGACGCCGTCAAGGCGCTCGAGAAGAAATAGCGCGCTGGCGTGGTGGACAGGCTGCGCACCTTCGAAGCCGTCCGCCACGCATCATCCCGGCCCGGCGGTACGCAGGGCTAGCTAGGGGCGAGCTGGTCCGAGCGCACCGACGATCAACACGATGAACCCGGCCACGGCGATCAAGCCGTGGCCGTACACGAGAACGCGCGGAATCAGTTTGCGGTTCCACGCGTAAACCAGGTTCATCAACAAACCACCGCAGGCTGCGAGCACCAGCAGGACCAACCCCCAGACCGCGAGCGTCGGCAGGCCCGCGGTGAACTCCGCATACAGCAACAGCGTCAAGCCGGCACCGGCCAGCAGGCCATGCAGCAAAGCCAGCGCCGCGGGAGGATTGCGCCCCGCAAGAAGACGCACGCCCGCGAGGATCAGGCCGCCTGCAGCGGCGATCGCAAACAGCACGATCGCGGTCCACAACATGGTGTACGCATTCATGCCCTTCCTCCGATCGGCCTGCTCCCGGGAAGTCCAGCAAAGATGACGTTTACAGGCCGTGACGCGGGTAGATGCCGGCTTTGCGGTAGCCGCAGCATCAAGGTGCGTGGCGCCGATCCTCGCGCCCGGTGAAGCCCATGAACGAGCGCAGTGCGGAAATCACCGCCCGGGGCTGCTCGTCGGGCGCGAAATGTCCGCTGCCACCCACCGTACCGGCCTGCAGCGCTTGCATGCCGGCCGCACGCAAGCCGCTTGCGTAGCGCGCCAGTTCGATGCCCTGCTCCTTCTCGCCACGCAGATACAGCAATGGCGTATCCACGCGTTGACCGTGGGCAGCACGGTTGTCCCGGACGTCCTGCGCAAACGCGCGATACCACTCGAAGCCGGCATGCAGTGCCTGCGGGCGGGCATAGGCGGCGGCATAGGCATGCCGCGCCTGGCTCGCTACACCGTGACGGTTGGCGGAGAGCGCGTCGTAAAAAAAGTTGAAGTAATCCTCCTGGCGTCCCTCGACCAGGGTCTCCGGCAATCGCGGTACCGCGTGGAATGCGAAGTGCCAGATGTGCGGATTGCGCTCCACGTCATCCCAGGGGTCGATGCCCGGGATCACCGTATTCATGATCACCGCGCGTGCCAGCTCGGCGGGCCACGCCTGCAGAAACGCGTAGACGATCATCCCGCCGACGTCATGGCCCACCAGCGTGACGTGTTGCAGCCCCAGCTGCGCAATCACCTCGCGCACGTATCCGGCCAGCGTACGCTTGTCGTAGGCGGCGGGCGGATCCACGGAGCCGCCCACGCCCGGAAGATCGATCGCGACGACTCGAGCCTCGCTGGCCAACCCGGCCATCACCTGCTCGAACGCCACCCAGCATTCCGGCCAGCCATGCAGAAACAGCACGGCCGGTTTCTCCATGGCGCCACCTTCGACCAGGTGGATCGCCACGCCATCGGCGTCCACTTGCAGATGGCGCAGCACGAAAGGATCGCTCGCCTGCATGGCCGTTCACTGGGCTGCTCAGGGCATTCCAGCGTGTGCGGCATCGGGTGAATCGCATGTGCAAGGAAGCGCAAGAAAGCGCAGCCCATCGACACAACAGGCCATCGGCTCGTCCGGAAAATCGCGGCCGCCTCGCGGCTATCTGGAAGCCCTGCGTTTCAGTGTGGCCGTCAGCCGGCCGGCGTGAGAACCGCCACGTTCACGTCGCATCGCCACCGGAAACCCAGCGTCTCGTAAAGCGATATCGCGGCGACATTGTTCGCCCATGCATGCAGGAATGCGCTTTCGCCGCGTGCCGCAATGGCCGCGGCAACGTGCCTGGACAGGCGTCTGGCGAAACCACGGCCGCGGAAATCCGGATGCGTGCATACGCCGCTGACTTCGGTATGGCCAGGAAAACGGAACCGCTCGCCGGCCATGGCGGCGAGCCTGCCATCGACCCGGATGCCGAAGAACCGGCCCATGCGATGGGTGCCGCGCAAGAAGGGGCCGGGTTCGGTCAGCGTGGCCAGGGCCAGCATCTCCGCCGCGTCACCTTCGCCCAGCACGACGATGCTGTCGGTCCCGCTGTCAGGCGGCGCGACGGGAGAGTCGGCCACCATCTGCACGCCCTTCGCCATCCGGATCGCGGTCATCCGTGCGGGGACCTGGATCGACGGTGCCTGCAGGATGAACACCCGTTCCGACGGCTGCACGAGACGGGCCAGCGCCTGCAGCGCGGCGTCGCTGTCGTCGCGCGCGGACGCGAACGTGTTGACGTCCGGCTGATAGCGCCGCGCCAGCTCGTCACCCAGCGACAAGTCCGCATGGGCGGTGGTCAGGCTGGCCCACACCGGGCGATCCAGCAGATTCATCGGCATGATTCTCTCCTTCGGCGAAAGCGAAACCGGAAATCACCCTTCCATCCGGACGGCCAAATGAATTTCGCCACCGACACGAATCTGGCAACTCGCGGACTCGTCGAGCGTAGCGTGGGGAAGCCGCGCTCGCGAGCATGCGCGAGCCGGAGATGCCGTGAACGTTTTCCGGAAGCCTGCACGGTGACTAGAATGCCGGACAGACCCGGGACCGGAGGCAGATCCATGGCAATCCGCTGGACGCGCAAGGCCGCAGGCAGTTGCCTGCTCGGCCTGCTGCTTTTCGCCGGCACGGTGCGGGCGGGCGAGCCCGTCGCCACCGTCCGCGTCGGCTTCGACCGGCACGGCATCACGTCCACCCAGGTCCACGGCCTCGCCGACAAGGCCGCCGGGCGCAAGGTCACCGCCGACGATCCGGTGCGCATCGCATCGATCTCCAAGCTGGTCACGGCCATCGGCGTGATGCGCCTGGTCGAGGCCGGAAAGCTGGACCTGGATGCCGACGTCTCCACGGCACTCGGCTGGCCGCTGCGCAACCCGGCCTTCCCCGACGCGCCGATCACGCTGCGCCTGCTGATGTCCCACCGTTCCAGCCTCACCGATGCGGCCGGCTACTGGCAGACGCCGCTGGGCGGAAAGCTGCGCGACATCCTCGCCGATCCGCGGGCGTGGGATACCCGACATGCGCCGGGAACGTATTTCCGCTACACCAATCTCAATTTCCCGCTGGTGGCGCAGGCGATGGAGCGAGCCACCGGCGAACGCTTCGACAAGCTGATGCAGCGGCTCGTGCTGAAGCCGCTGCACATCGACGGCTGCTTCAACTGGGATACCTGCAGCGAGGCCACCGCCGCCCGCGCGGTGGTGCTGTACGACGCCGACGGCAAGCCGGTGAAGGACGACAACCACGGCCGCAAGCCGGACTGCCCGGTGGTGCCCGCCGTGGACGGCAGCTGCGACCTTGCGCAGTGGCGCGCCGGCGAGAACGGCGCGCTGTTCTCGCCGCAAGGCGGCTTGCGCATCTCGGCGCATGGCCTCGCGCGCATCGGGCGCATGCTGCTGGACAACGGCCGCGTCGATGGCAAGCCATGGCTGACGCCCGCTTCGGTGCGGACGCTGATCACGCCGCTCTGGCAGTACCGCGACGGCAACGGCCTGACCTACGAGGAAGATACCGACGACCGCGGCAAGGGCTTCTTCTGCCGTTATGGTTTGGCCGTCCAAACCCTGGCCACGCCGGCCACCGGCTGCCACGACGATCCCTTCGGCGACGGCATCCAGCGCGTCGGCCATTCCGGCTCCGCCTACGGTCTCCAGGCGGGGCTGTGGGTGGATCGCGAACATGGCACCGGCGTGGTGTGGTTCGCGACCGGCATGCCCGATCAACGGCTCGGCGGACGTTCCGCATTCAGCGCGGTCGAGGAGCGGCTGGCACGCGGCGACTAGTTTTCGTGGACTGCAGTGTCGCGCGACATGTCTGCGCGAACGCCATGCCTTGGCTCAAGCAGCCGCCGGTGCCTCGCTGGTCGCGACCAGTTGGCCCTTGGCGAGCACGTGGCCATTCATGGCGGCCAGCGCGTCGTCGCGGTCCGCGTCCACCGGCAGGCCAAGCATTCGGTCCAGCGCGAACACCTGGAAATGGTAGTGGTGCGCCCCATCGCCTCGCGGCGGACGGGGGCCGAAGTAGCCGGCCTGGCCGCGGCCGTTGAGGCCCTGGCACATCCCTTCGATCTCCGGCCCGGCCGTTTGCGGAATCCCTTCAGGCAATCCGTGCACACCGGATGGAATGTTCCACGCGAGCCAGTGCACGAATGGCTGGGGCGTGGGGGCGTCGGGGTCCTCCACCAGCAGCACGTACGAACGCGCGCCGTCGACCTGGTTCCAGCGCAGCGCCGGCGAGATGCCTTCGCCATAGGCGGTATGGCGCGGCGGAATGGTCGCGCCGGCCCGGAGCTGCGGCGAGGTGACCACGAGCTCGCCTCTGGTGCTGGCCGGTTCCCGCTTAAAGGCGATATGGGCCGGCGTACGGTTCGCGTCCCGCGCGGGAGAAGAGGGTTGTTGTTGCGTCATCACGGATCCTCGCTGTGGCGTAGGTCGCGATGGTGGTTCGATGGCCGTGGCGCGAAGGTGAGAGGGATGGAAAGAATCCGCTCAAGCGAGCCGTCATGCCCGCGGTGATCCGCAATGGCCGCTCATCGGGAGGGACATATCGAGCGGCGTCCTCTTCGCGTTTACATGTTCCACGCCGCAAGATGCGCCCGGCCGGCCTCGGTCATGGCGAGCTGGCGCGATCTCCCGGCCAGGACCCAGCGCTTGCTCAGCATCGCCTGCAGGAGCACCCGGCCGAACTCGCCCGAGAAATGGAATTCCCGCTCCGACCAGTCGAGGCACGGCGTCGACTGCACCGGCAGCATCTCGCGCGGGATGCCGAGTTCGCCGAGAAAATCCATTGCGCCTGCGGTGACGGCAAATTGCGCACCCGCGTACGTCGTCCAGCCCCGGCTGGTGATCGCGCGGTAGATCCTGACGCCCACGGCGCCTGCGATGTGATCGAAACAGGTGCGGGCTTCGCGCAGCCGCGAGGGGCAGCTGGACACGATCGGCCGCGGCGAGGACACATGCTGCAGCGTCAGGATGGACTCGAGCGTTCGCGCCACATCCGGCCCGGCCAGGCGGAAATAGCGGTAGCGGCCCTGGCGTAGCGGGACGAGCAGGCGCGCCTGCAACATCTTGTCGAGATGGAAACTCGCAGTCTGCGGGGTAACGCCGGCGGCACGCGCGAGTTCGTTCGCCGTATAAGCCTTGCCGTCGAGCATGGCCAGGAGCATCGCCGCCCGCGAGGCATCGCTCAACAGTGCGGCGGTCGCGGAAAAAGCGGTCGATTCTTCCATACTTCGATGCCCATCGAATCGGTTTGCCGTGACGCGTGGTTAGAGTTTCCGCTCCAGCAGCGATGGAGCACGCAGATGATCTCACTACTCACGCTCGCAATGGCTTCGGTTCTCGCCAGGGCGACACCGGGAATGCAGACCGTCCATCTACCCATGGGGCGGAACTCCGCCGATTACGTCGCCCTGCACTGCCTTGCACCCACACCGACGGCGGCGCGGGCCGTGCCGGGGCAAGGCGTGTTGTTCATCCATGGCGCCAGCTTCCCCACCATGCTGGCGTTCGGCTTCGAGTTCGCCCCGGGCGACTCCTGGATGTCGTACATGGCTGATCGCGGCTATCTCGCCTGCGGCCTGGATTTTCTCGGGTTCGGCGAATCGAGCCGTCCATCCGCGCTGGATGCCGCGCCGCAGGGTGCGCCACCGGTGGATCGTGCTCCGGACGCAGCGCGGCAAATCGCCATCGCGGCCGAATACATGCGGCGCGAACGGGGCATCGGCCGGTTGCACGTCGTTGCGCATTCGTGGGGCACCATCCCGGCGGCAACCTATGCTGCCCGCTTTCCGTCGATGGTGACTTCGCTGACGCTGTTCGGTCCGGTCGTGCCCAGGGCGGACCAGCATCCGGACAAGGTGGACTTCGCGTGGTGGAGCCTGTCCCCGCGGGTCCGCTACGAGCAGCTCAAGTTCACCGAGGTGCTGCCCGAAGCCATGCATCTTCTCGAGCCCGCGGTGCATGCGCAATGGACTGCCCGGTTTGCCGCTTCCGTGCCGCCGTCGTCGAAAGATCCCAACGGTGACCTGCGGATTCCGGCCGGCCCGTTGGCCGACATCGCAGCGGCCGAAGCGAACGTCTACCCCTATGCGCAGGACAAGGTCACCTGTCCGGTATTCGTGGTTTCCGGGGATTACGACACGGTCGTCGATCGCGCGGGCGCGGCCGCATTCCTGGACCGGTTCGTCGCCAGCCCGTTGAAGTGGACGCTGCAGATCGATCATGGCACCCATGTGATGCACCTGGAGGCGAACCGGCATTCGCTGTATTCGAGCGTACGGGCCTTCATCCTCGCCGCGGACGAGCGGGCACCATGAAGCGCATCTGCCCCCGGCGGACGGCGGTCCGGCCGTCCAGCGACCCAACCATCGAGGCATCCGCATGATTGCCGTGATCTTCGAAGTGCGGCCGCACGGCCAGCAGAAATCCGCCTACCTGCACGCTGCCGAACGGCTGCGCCCGCTTTTGGCGCAGGTGGACGGCTTCATCTCGATCGAACGATTCGAAAGCCTCGCCTCACCGGGAAAAATCCTGTCGTTGTCCTACTGGCGCGATGAGGCGGCGGTGCGTCAATGGAGGAACAACGAGGAGCACCGCGATATCCAGGCGGCCGGCCGTGATTTCATTTTTGCCGACTACCGCTTGACCGTCGCGCAGGTATTGCGGGCCTACGGCATGCGGGACCGGGCGCAGGCCCCGAGCGATTCGCGCGCCGCGCACGACCCGCGCGACTGATTCTCCAGCTGGCGGTGCTCGATGCGCGGACCGCTCGGGCACGCCGGCATCGCAGCTCGCAGGCACCGGCGCGGGCCATGCACGCCGGCTCCTTCCCCACCATCGCATCCGCCTTGCCAAACCCGTGTGACCACTCGCATAGTCGGCGACGGCAACCGCGACAGGTTGCGAACGCGACCATCACCACGAGGACCTTCCGGCATGAAGAAGAACGCTCCGACCGCGGCACTCGCGCTTGCCTGCCTGCTCGCGCTCGCCCCCGCGATGGGCCAGGTTTCGCCGAAGGTCGCGCCCGGCATGATCCAGACCGGGTCCGACATTCCGGCCGACTGGAAGCCGCCGCAGGGCAACTTCGACTACGTCAAGCGCGAGGTGATGATCCCGATGCGCGACGGCGTGAAGCTGCATACCGTGATCGTGATTCCCAAGGACGCGCACGGCCTGCCGATGGTGCTCGAGCGCACGCCCTACAACGCGAGCGGCTTCCTGCCCGGGAACAGCCCGCACATGGCCGACGCGGTGTGGTCGGGTGACAAGGACTGGGCCGACGGCAGCACCATCCTGGTCTGGCAGGACGTGCGCGGGAAGTACGGTTCGGAAGGCAAGTACGTCATGACGCGCCCGCCGATGGGCCCGCTCAACCCGACCACCACCGACGACACCACCGATGCCTGGGACACGATCGACTGGCTGGTGAAGAACCTCAAGGAGTCCAACGGCAACGTCGGCATGATCGGCTCGTCCTACGACGGCTGGACCGTCGCGATGGCCCTGCTCCATCCGCATCCCGCGTTGAAGGTGGCGGCGCCGGAAAGCCCGATGATCGACGGCTGGATGGGCGACGACTGGTATCACTACGGCGCGCTGCGCCAGGTGAACCTCGACTACTTCAGCGGCCAGACGAGCAAGAAGGGCGAAGGCGAAACCATCCCGCGCGAGAACCAGGACGACTACACCAATTTCCTCGAGGCAGGCTCCGCCGGCGCCTATGCCGAGGCCAACGGTTTCAGGCAACTGCCGTGGTGGAACCGCTTCTCGGCGCATCCTGCCTACGACACTTTCTGGCAACTGCAGGCGCTCGACAGGCTGCTCGTCGCGCATCCTTCCAGCGTGCCCACGATGTGGCTGCAGGGCCTGTGGGACCAGGAGGACATCTACGGCGCCGTGCATGCATGGGAGGCGCTGAAGCAAGCCGGACACGGCGCCAACAACCATCTCGTGATGGGTCCGTGGTGGCACAGCCAGATCAACCGCGACGGCTGGACGATGGGCCCGCTGAAGTGGCCGGGCAACACCACCGCGCAGTTCCGCCAGAACGTGATGATCCCCTGGTTCAACCACTACCTGCGCGGCACGCCGCTGCCCAGGCCGCTGCCGGAAGCGATGATCTACAACCCTGTCGGGCAGCATTGGGACAGCTTCGCCGACTGGAAGGTGGCCGCCGACCAGTCGCTGACCCCGCTCTACCTGCAGGCCGGCATGGGCCTGGGTTTCGCGCAGCCCGCCGGCGGCGGCGACAGCTACGTGTCCGACCCGGCCAAGCCGGTGCCCTACCTGCCGCGCTCGATTCCGCAGGAGAACGATCGCTGGCGTACCTGGCTGGTGCAGGACCAGCGTTTCGCGGAAACCCGCCCCGACGTGCTCAGCTACGTCACGCCGGTGCTCGACAAGACGGTGACGATCCAGGGCGCGCCGATCGCCGACCTCTTCGCGCGCACCACCGGCTCCGATGGCGACTTCGTGGTCAAGCTGATCGACGTCTATCCCGGCAGCTATCCGGCCGACCCCGCCATGGGCGGCTACGAGCTGCCGGTCTCGCTCGACATCTTCCGCGGCCGCTACCGCAAGAGCTTCGCCGAGCCCTCGCCCATTCCCGCGAACCAGATACAGGAATACCGGTTCCGGCTGCCCACCGTGAACTATGCGTTCAAGCCCGGCCACCGGATCATGGTGCAGATCCAGTCCAGCCTGTTCCCGCTCTACGACCGCAATCCGCAGACCTACGTCCCGAACATCCTGTTCGCCCAGCCGTCGGACTACCGCAAGGCCACGGTGACGATCGAGCACGGGCCCGATGGACGCAGCGCCGTGTTGTTGCCGGTGGTGTCGGGCACCGCCGGAGGCTGATACTCCGCTGCCTGCCGAGGCGCGGGAAACAGGGTCTTTGCAGGGAACCACGCCCGGCAGGACCCGCGTTGTCCAAATCGCCGGACCTCGCGCGTCATGGAAGTGGCGGCGCATATTGCCCGCCGATCACTGGAGAACTCCGATGCAATACCTGTTGATGCTGTACGCGAATGAGGACGGCTGGTCGCAGATGTCGCCCGCCGAACAGGAACAAGGCGTCGCGGCCTATGGAGCGTATACGCAGGCGCTGAAGGCGGCGGATGTGCTGGTCGGCCTGAACCGCCTGCAAAACAGCGCCACGGCGACCACGGTGCATGTGGCAGATGGAAAGTCGCAGGTCATGGATGGCCCCTACGTGGACTCCAAGGAGCAGTTGGCCGGTTACTACCTGATCGATGTGCCCGACCTGGATGCCGCGCTTGCGTGGGCGGCACGCTGCCCCGGTGCAACCCATGGCACGGTCGAGGTGCGGCCGATCTGGAGCATGTAGGTTGAATGACGCGGCACAGGCGCGCAGTACCGCGGACGCCGTCGCACGCCGCAGCTACGGCAAGCTCGTTGCCTTTCTCGCCGCCGCCATGCACGACGTGGCGGCGGCCGAGGACGCGTTGTCCGAAGCGTTTGCCGCCGCGCTGGCGGACTGGCCGCTCAACGGCTGTCCCGCGAATCCGGAAGCGTGGTTGTTGACCGTGGCGCGGCGCAAGGGGATAGATGGCCTCCGGCGCCGACGCAGCGGTGAAGTGGCAGCCGCGCAGTTGCAGATCCTGGCGGAGCTCGACGAGGCCGCCTCGACGATGATGGGTGACGCAGCCATTCCGGACCGACGCCTGGCGCTGCTGTTCGCCTGCGCGCATCCGGCGATCGACGCCGGCATCCGTGCACCCTTGATGTTGCAGGCCGTGCTGGGGCTGGATGCGAAGACCATCGCCTCGGCGTTCCTCATCTCGCCGGATGCCATGGGCAAACGCCTGGGCCGCGCGAAACAGAAGATCCGCCAGGCCGGCATCCGGTTTGCCATTCCCGCACACGATGAGCTGGCCGAACGGCTGGACGGCGTGCTGGATGCGATTTACGCCGCGTTTGCAGAGGGCTGGAGCGATCCCGGCGGCACCGACATGGCCCGGCGCGATCTCACCGCCGAAGCGCTGTTTCTCGCCAGCCTGGTGGGCGGGCTGCTGCCGCAGGAGCCGGAGGCGCTGGGGCTGCTGGCCTGCATGCTGCACGCGGAGGCGCGGCGGGGCGCACGCCGCGATGCAGGTGGCGACTACGTGCCGCTGGCCGAGCAGGACACCGCGCTGTGGGACGCAGTGATGATCAGCGAGGCCGAGGCGCTGCTGTTGCGCGCGAGCACGCTGGGCCGCATCGGCCGTTACCAGCTCGAAGCGGCGCTGCAATCCGCCCATGTCGAACGTCGCCGCAGCGGGCGCACCGACTGGACGCCCGAGGTGCGGATCTACGATGCGTTGCTCGCGCTCTCCGGTTCGCCGGTGGTCGCCCTCAACCGTGCGCTGGCCGTCGCCGAGCTGCAAGGTCCGCACGCCGCGCTCGAGATCGTGGATGCGCTCGCTACCGATGGCCGGCTCGTCGAATACCAACCCTACTGGGCAGCGCGCGCGTCATTGCTGGCGAGGACCCACGCCTACACCGAGGCTCGCGTCGCCTTCGATATCGCGATCGGCCTCGCCAGCGACTCCGCTGTACGGCGCTTCCTGCAGAGGCGTCTGGCCTCCTTGCCTCACGGCGCGACCCACTCCCCGGCACATTTCCCGGCATAGCCGAAACCGGCTACGGGCGTTCGAATTATCTCCGGCACCATTCCTGGCCGTGCGTGTCCGGTGGCGGATGTGCCGGGTGAGCGGCAAGGCTCGCAACCGTAGTAAGTTCGACGCTTTCCCGGTGGAGGTTTCCCATGGTCCGTTGGCCGCGGCTGTTCTCGTTCGCGCTGCTTGGCGCCGTCTTCGCCGGTCACGCCCAGACGCCGGCTGAACCGCGCGAGGCGCCGCAACTGCATGCGCTGGCGGCGGCGCCGAGCGAGGCCGAGCTGCACGCGACGATTGCCCGCCTGGTTGGCTTTGGCACGCGCCATACCTTGTCCGATACCCGGTCGGACAAGCGAGGCATTGGTGCCGCGCGACGCTGGGTGAAGGCCCGCTTCGAGCAGATCGCCCGCGACTGCGGCGGCTGCATCGAGGTGGTCACGCCGGCACAAACGTTCACCGGCAAACGCGCGCCGCGGCCCACCGAAGTCATGGACGTGGTCGCGATCAAGCGCGGCAGCACCGACCCGCAACGGGTGATCGTGATGACCGGCCACCTGGATTCGCGCGTGACCGACGTCATGAATGCCGTCAGCGACGCGCCCGGTGCAAACGACGACGCTTCCGGCGTGGCCGCGCTGATCGAAGCCGCACGCCTGCTATCGAAGCAGGACAACCGGGCCACCCTGGTATTCGCCGCGCTGTCCGGCGAAGAACAAGGGCTGTATGGCGGCAAGGTACTGGCCGACTACGCGGTCGCGCAGCACTGGGCCGTCGAGGCCGATTTGAACAACGACATCGTCGGCAACAGCCGGGGCCAGAACGGCGTACGCGACAACACCACCGTACGCGTGTTTTCCGAAGGCACCAGGAGCAACGAAACGCCCGCGCAAGCCAACTACCGCCGCTACCACGGCGGCGAGGTGGATTCGCCCTCGCGCAACCTCGTTCGCATGATGTCGCAGCTGGCAGCGCAGTACCTGCCGGATTTCCACGTGCGCATGGTCTATCGCACCGATCGCTACAGCCGGGGTGGCGATCAGGTGCCGTTCCTCGAAGCGGGCTTCCCGGCGGTACGCGTAAGCGAGGGCCACGAGGATTACACGCGCCAGCACCAGGATCTGCGCATCGGCAATACCGATCAGGATCGGGGCATCCGTTACGGCGACACGATCGACGGCATCGACTTCCGCTACCTGGCGCGCGTCACGGCGCTCAATACCATCACGATGGCGGCCTTGAGCCGTGCGCCCGCGCCGCCCGAGGGTGTCGGCATCGCCGGCTCGCTGGCCACCGACACGACGGTGACATGGCGCAAGGTGCCTGCAGCCGCCGGCTACCGCGTGCACTGGCGCGATACCACCGCGCCGCAATGGCAGTTCGCACGGGCCGTAGGCGATGTCGACCACGCCGTCATCAAGGACGTGGTGATCGACGATTGGTATTTCGGGGTGTCGTCCGTCTCTGCCGACGGCTATGAGAGCCCGGTAGTGTTTCCCGGCGATGCGGGCAGCTTCGAGCGCTCGCCGCCTGCGACGACGCACTGAGACCAAGGCGGCTGCGCAGAGTCTCCAGTCCTTTAGCGAGAGGTCATCCGTTCCGGGTTGCCGTCCCGCGGGGTCAGGCGCAACCCGTGATATCGGCAGGCGTCAATGCGCGGATACAGCAGCACGTGGCCGTCGCGGAAGGTCACCCGCACGTCGCGCAGGCACCCGCCGTCGGGAACGTCGACGGTGATCGAATTCAGTCCGCCTTGCAGCGGTTCGCCCAGCGCGATGTCGCGGAACTCGTCCGTGCCGGCAGGCGCCATGGCGAGCGCGGTCACGCTGTTCAAGGTGGCATTGGTCACGTCGAAATGCCTTGCGGCGTGGCGATCGTCGCCGGCATGTGCGGCTTCGGCGAACACGAAGGCGGCAGCGACGAGCATGGTGGCGAAGGCGGCGGCACGGGTCGATTGCATGGCGGCTGTCCGGTCGGAATGAGGGGCGCCGACAGGACGCTGCATAGATCGCGCGCACCGCCGGCGCCACCATCGGACCGGATCGCGTGCCTCAGGCGAAAGCAGTGCGGGACGAATCGTCGTGGCGCGGTGGCGAATCGTAGTGATGGTGCAGATCGCTTTGCAGCGCGGGGCGCAGCCCCTAGGATGAGCCGAGGATTTCTCCCCGGACACCCGCGATGAAAGTTCGCCTCGGCAACACGGAGATCGGCCTGGCCCGCTACCTGGGTTTATGGACGGCCGTGGTGGTGGTGTTCGCCGTGCAGAGGTTCATGCACGATGCGTTGAGCGGCAATACGTGGTCCGCCTTCGACTACCTGCGCTGGTCGATGATCCAGTGGTACACGTGGGCCGCCTTGGCGCCGCTGGTGTTCCGGCTGGCGCTGAAGTATCCGATCCAGAGTCCGGTGCGCCTGCGCGGGCTGGGCATGCAGCTGCCGGCGAGCCTGGGCGTCACCTTGCTGGCGATGGTGATCGGCGCCATGGTTTCCACGCTGTTCGAGCCAAGCGATTTCGCGGAGCAGATGCGGCAATTCCTCGGCCAGCATGTCGCCACCGGAATCCTCACGTACTGGGCACTGTTCGCGATCGAGCAGGCGATGCAGTTTCACGCCGAGAAGGTTCGCCGCGACGTGGAGGCGAGCCAATTGGCCGCGGAACTGGCGCAGTCGCGGCTGCGCGCGCTCAAGTCGCAGCTGCAGCCGCACTTCCTGTTCAACACGCTGCACGCCATCGCGACGCTGCTGGACGAAGACACCACGTCGGCCGAGGACATGCTGCTGCGCCTGAGCGACCTGCTGCGCGCGTTTCTCGAAGACTACGATGGACAGGAGATCAGCCTGCAGCGAGAGCTGGTGCTGCTGGATCTCTACCTCGGCATCCAGCGCACGCGCTTCAAGGATCGCCTGACCACGCAGATCTATGTCGCGCCGGATACGCTCGACTGCGCCGTGCCGAGCCTGATCCTGCAGCCGATCGTGGAGAACGCGATCCGGCACGGCATCAGCGAACGCGTCGGGGCGGATTGCATCGAGATCGAGATCCGCCGCGAAGGCGACAGCCTTTGCATCGACGTGCGCAACCGCAACAGCACGCTGGAAGCGGGAGGGCCATCCGGCCACGGCATCGGGCTGTCGAATACTGGCCTGCGCCTGCGTGAGCTTTACGGCGATGCAGCCCAGGTGCGGCTGGAGATGATCTGGCCGCACGGCGTGATCTGCCGCATCCGCCTGCCTTTCCGGGAGGTCGAGGAGTCCGACGACGCGCCCGAGGTCGCGACTGCATGAGCATCGCCGCCCTCGTCGTGGACGACGAGCCGATCGCGCGCCATGCGATCGTCCGGCTGCTGCGCGACGACCCGGACATCGAGCTGCTGGGCGAGTGCGGCGACGGCGCGTCGGCGGTCAAGGCGATCCGCAACCAGTCGCCCGACCTGGTGTTCCTCGATATCCAGATGCCCGCGATCAACGGCATGGACGTGGTGGCGACCATCGGCGCGGCGCGCATGCCCGCGACGGTGTTTGTCACCGCGTTCGAGCAGTACGCGGTACGGGCGTTCGAAGCCAACGCGGTGGATTATCTGGTGAAGCCGTTCGGCCGCGAACGGTTCGCCGAAACGCTGCTGCGCGTCAAGACGCGGCTGGCTGCAGGCCAGGGCACGGACGCCCATGCCTCCGCACGAATCATGCAAGCGCTGGAGGTGCTGCGCCAACGCGACAACCACCTCGAACGCATCCCCGTGCGCATCGACGAACACATCACCTTCGTCGACGTGCAGGACATCGTGTGGATCAAGGCCAGCCGCAACACGGTGCAGCTCCACCTCGCCGACAGCGTGCATGAGCTGCGCGAAACGATGACCGCGTTGGCCGAGCGCCTCGACCCCAGGCAGTTCGCGCGGGTGCACCGCTCAGCCATCATCAACATTCGCCGCGTCAAGGCCATCCACCCGTGGTTCAACGGCCACCACGTCATCACCATGGACACCGGCCAGAAGCTGCGCATGAGTCGTTACCAGCACGAGACCTTCTTGCGTCTGGTGACCGCCGGGGGCGCGAAAGCGGCCGAATAGGGCTGGTGCCCGCGAGCCCGTGCCTCGGGCCTTCACGGGTCGCGCGCGTGAATCCCGCCACAATTGTCACTCCCGCCGTTTGGCGACTGGCGGTAAAACTGGGCCCTCACCCACAGCGAGCGATCGGCGGTGAACGGTATCGCGTTCCCGCCCGAACCCACGAGATCGCTCTCATCCGGAGCCTGCGATGACCACGAAACCATCACCCGAGAACCGCCGCGAAGAAGAACGGCGCCCCATGAGCACGCCACCCATCGTGTCGCCGCAAGCATGGGAGGAGGCGCGCGCGAAGCTCCTCGTCAAGGAGAAGGCCATGACCCGCGCCCGCGATGCGCTGGCCGCCGAACGGCGGCGGATGCCGTGGCTGGCGGTGGAAAAGCCGTATGTGTTCGACGGCCCCGACGGCAAGGCGAGCCTGCTCGACCTGTTCGCGGGCCGTCGTCAGCTGATCGTCTACCGCGCGTTCTTCGAGCCGGGCGTGCATGGCTGGCCGGAGCATGCATGCATCGGCTGTTCCCTGGGTGCGGACCAGGTTTCCCATCTCGCCCACTTGAACGCGCGCGATACCACGCTCGTGTATGCCTCGCGTGCACCGCAGGCCGACATCGCGCGGCTGAAGAGCCGGATGGGTTGGGAGAAAATCCCCTGGTACACGATCACCGACAGCTTCGACGCCGACTTCGGCGTGGACGAATGGCACGGCCACAATGCGTTCATCCGCGACGGCGACCGTATCTTCCGCACCTACTTCATCAATGGCCGCGGCGACGAGGCGATGGGCTCGGTGTGGAGCTACCTCGACATGACCGCGCTCGGGCGCCAGGAGTTGTGGGAGGACTCGCCGGATGGTTACCCGCAGAGCCGGCCGTACAAGTGGTGGAACTGGCACGAGCTCTACGTGCCCGGCGCGGCGGTCGATCCCGAATGGGACAAGGTGTCGGAAGCCGGCGAGGCGGCGTTTCGGGAGAAGCACGAGGACTGATGCGGGCGGAAAGCGCATCAGCCGCCCGCATGGTTCCTCCGCGGCGGATGCACCTCACCCCTCTCCTCCATCGACGTCAGTCGCAGCCAAGGCCCGCGGCTGACGTCGCAACCAGGGCGGCAGGTTCGATCCAGCTGCCTCGCACCTGAAACCGGCAAGTTCTACTTGCGTGCCGCGATGATCTCGCTCAGGTAATCGGGCGTGCCCTCCACGCGCACCAGGTGCGGATACTGCAAGCCGTCGTGGTAGTCCACCGACACCGTGCGATAGCCGCCCTGGTATTTCAGCAGCAGCTTGATCGGCGCCCGGCTTCCCTTGGCGGCCGTGATCGCCTGTTTCAGCACGTCGCCGGAATAGTCCTGGCCGTTCACCGCGACGAGGGTGGCGCCCGTGCTCACCCCGGCCTTGAAGGCCGGACCATCCCAGCGCACGTCGTTGATCTGGCCGCCCTTCGCCATCGTCAGGCCGATCGACCAGGCGAAGTTGTACAGGTGGCGCGACGGTTGCGAGCGGCTGTTGTACTGCTTCTCGTAGGCGCTCTCCTTGTCGGTATAGACCAGCTTCCAGCCGGTGCCCGCGACGCCGTCCAGCAGCGGCGGATTGGGCGCCTCGACATGCGCGCGCAGGAAGCCGGCCCAATCGTATGCCGCCACGCCGTTCAGCGCTGCCACCACGTCGTCGAAGGTGTAGGTCTTCGTCACGTAGCTGCCGTTGTCGACGCCGAAGAACGCGCGCGCGAAATCGTCCAGCGACTTGCGGTCATGCGTCAGTGCGCGCAACCGGGCGTCCACCTCCAGCCACATCATCTGCCCGCCGCTGTAGTACTCCTCGCTCATCTGCCAGCTGCGATACGGCAGGCTCGATCGATGCGCGGCCGTCGGATCGTTGGTGGTGTCCTCGAGGGTGCGCCACTGGAAGCCTTCGCGGTTGCGGTCGTAATTGGCCGCCACCATCGCCAGCGCATCGCGGAACTGCTCGGGCGTCCACAGGCCGGCGCGCGCGGTCAGCACGTAGCCCCAGTACTGCGTCTGGCCTTCGTAGACCCACAGCAGCGAATCGCCCATCGGCACGTTGAAGTTCGGCGTCCACAGATCGGCCGGACGGCGGAACTTGCCGTTCCACGAATGCGCGTACTCGTGCGCGAGCAGGTCGCGGCCGGTGGCGTTGTTGTCCCATGCGGTGAAGTAGTCCGCGTCCAGCCCATCCTCGCTGGACTGGTGGTGCTCGGTGCCGTTGCCGGCCAGCACGTCCGACAGCGAGAACAGGAAGTCGTAGTGATCGTAGTGATGCGAGCCGAACAGCCTGGTCGCCTGCACCGCCAGCGCGCGATGCGCGCGCAGCTGCTCGGACGTCATGGCCAGATACTTCGGCGCGTCGGCGACGATGTCCAGGTGCACCGGCGCGCCGCCGGGCGGCGTGAGGTCGACGCGCTTGAAGTACTGGCCGGCGTAGATCGGCGAATCGACCAGGTTGTTGAACGTCACCGGCTTGAACGTGACGGTGTCGCCCGATTGCGAGCTCGTCTCCAGCGCGGTGCCGAACTGCCAGCCGTGCGCCATCGTCACGCTCGGCGCGAAGGTGATGCCGCGCGTGAAATGGCCGGCCGGATACAACGCCAGGTTGCTCCACTGCATGTCCATCATGCGGTCGGTGATCTCGAACCCGCCATCGCGGGGCGACAGGTACTGGAAGTCGGCGTCGATCGAGGAAACGCCCGCCGGCACGTCGACATGGAACGCGTACACGTCGTACTTGTCGCGCTTCCACGCCAGCGGCTTGCCGTTGGCAGTGAGCTTGAGCCCGGCGAGCATGGCGATCGGGCCGCTCGGCGAATGGCTGCCGGGTATCCACTGTGGATACAGCAGCGTCAGCGCACCGGCCTTCACCGGAATCGTCTCGTGCGTGCGGAAGATGCCCTGCGCCGTGTCGCTGGCATCGACATGGATGGCGATCGTGCCCGGATACGGCGTGTCCTGCGGCGGCGGCACATCGGCGCTGCGCTGTGATTGCGCGCCCGCGGCGCCTGCCGCAAGCGCCATCGATACCGCGAAGGCAAGACGCAGCGCATGGCGCTTGGCAGCCGGCGATCCGGCGCGTGAGGTTGCAGACATGGGAACTCCGGTCATCCAGGAATCCCTACAACTTATCACTACAGGCAACGCATGAAACAGGGCGGCATGGGCCCTGCGACAGCCATCGACATCAAATGCACAAAGGCACGCCGGCCATGCGGTCGCGTCCTTCGTCCTTGGCGCGATACAGCGCCTCGTCCGCGCACCGCAGCAGTTGCTCCGGCGTGTCGACGTCGGTGGGCAGGACGGCGGCAATGCCGATGCTGATCGTCACGTACGGAGCGGTGTCGGAACTGCGATGTTCGATCGCCAGCGCACGCACGGCATTGAGCATGCGCTGCGCGACGGTGGCAGCTTCGTCGGCGTCGCATTCAACCAGCAGCACGGCGAACTCTTCGCCGCCGTAGCGCGCGGCGAGATCCGCGGCGTTCGCGCGCAGCACGTTCGTGAGCGCGCCCGCCACCGCGGTCAGCGCGACGTCGCCGGCGAGATGGCCATAGGTGTCGTTATAGGCCTTGAACGCATCGACGTCGCACATCAGCACGGCAAGCGGCGCACCGCTCGCCACATGTTCGTGCAGGGCGTCGCGCAGGCACTCGTCGAACGCGCCGCGGTTTGCGATATGCGTGAGGCCGTCGAGCGCGGCGATGCGTTTCAGCTCGGCGTTGGCGCTGCGCAGCGCCTCGGTGTGCTGCGCGACTTCGCGGGTGAGCTCGCGCTGGCGTTCGTGCAGGCGCCACACGCGCAACCGGTAGGCGGCGGCGAGCAGGCCTACGACGATCAGTGCAACGAGGGTGCGGAACCACCAGGTCGCATACCAGTTCGGCACGATCGTGAAAGCCACGCTGGCGCCATCGTTGTTCCACACGCCATCGTTGTTGCTGGCGATCGCGCGAAACACGTAATCGCCGGACGGCAGATTCGTGTAATAGGCGACGCGGCTGCCGTTGGCGTCGATCCAGTCGTGGTCGAACCCATCGATCCGGTAACGGTACTGCACCGCGGCGGGCGCCACGTAGCTCATCGCGGCATAGTGCAGCTCGATGCGTTCCGCGTCCGGACCGATCCGGCCGATGTGCTCCGGCGCGATGTCCTTGCCGTTCACCAGCACGCGTTCGATCGCGACCGGCGGACGCATCCGGTTGGTCCGCTCGTGCTTCGGATCCACGATGACCACGCCGTTGGCGGTGCCGAACCACATGCGCCCGTCGCGCGTGCGCCATGCCGGCGTCTGCGAGGCACCGTTGGCCTGCTGCGAAAGCATGCCGTCGTTCTTGCCGTACCAGCGCGGCTGGATCTGCTTTGCCGCACCGCGATCGAGCGCATCGATATCGGCCCAGGCGATCCGTGCGATGCCGCGGTTGGAGCTGACCCAGAAATGGCCGTTGCCATCGTCGAGCATGGCAAAGGCCGCGTCGCCGTAGAAACCGGCCTGCTCGGTGAAGGCCTCGATTTTCTGCGCGCGGATGCGCATGAGCCCGACACTGGTTCCGAGCCACAGGTCACCACCGGGTTCCGGGTGGAACGCGAACACGCTGATGCCCGGCAGGCCATCGGTGCCGCAGCGGTCGACCACGCCATCGTGCAGGCAGCGCAGGCCGTTGCGTTCGCCGATCCACAGGCGCCCGGCCGGATCTTCATACAGCGCACGCGCATCGTCGCCGTGCGTGCCCTGCAGCACGCTGACCTTGTCGCCGGTGATCTTCGCGACGCCCTGCAGGGTTGCCACCCACATGCCGCCGTCGCGGCTGGGCGCGAAGGCGAACACGATGGTTCCGGGCAGGCCGTCGCCGATGCCGAAGTTGCGCACCGTGCCGTCGCGGGCGATCCGGCTGACCCCTTCGGTCGACCCGACCCACAGGTTGCCGGCCGCGTCGGACACGATCGCGCGCAGCAGCAGGCTCGGCAGCTTTGCGTTGATCGCTTTCGCCGGCACCAGCACGAGGTTTTCGTAACGCGCCAGGCCGGCGCCATCGGTGCCGACCCAGAGCGTGCCCGCGTGATCCTGGTAGACCGCGCGTACCGCGTTGGAATCCATTTTCCCGGTGACGGTGACCAGCTTCGAATCGCTGAAGCGATGGATGCCGCTGGAGGTGGTGCCCATCCAGAGGTTGCCTTCGTGATCCTCGAACATCGAGCGGACGGTTTCGCCCACCAGGCCGCTCAGCGTGTTGTCGCAATCGAACCGCGTGGCCGTGAGCCGGCACAGGCCGGTGCCGATCGGCGCGAACCACATGTTGCCGTCGCGGTCGCCGTACAGCGAATAGACGCGTTTCGCATCCAGCGCGGCCGCGCGCGGATCGCGCTCGAAACGGCCGTCGCGATAGCGCACCGGCCCGGCCTGCGTTCCCACCCATAACGTGCCGGCGTGATCGATCGCCAGGCTGTAGACCGCGTTGGTGGGCAGGCCGTCCCGGGTATCGAACGTCTCGGCATGTCCGTCGTGCCAGCGCACCACGCCGACGCCATCGGCGGCGATCCACACGCCACCCTTCGCATCGGCCACGATGGCGCGATAGAAACCGCGCGGAGGAAATCCGCTCTCCTCGCCGAGCAGGCGGGGGCCCTTTGCATCCATCCGCACGACGCCGGCATTGGTGGTCAGCCAGAGCGCTCCGCTTTTGCTCTGCACGATGCCCAGCACGCTCTTGATCGCCGGCGGCAGCGCCACCCGCTCCAGCTCGCGCGTGCGGATGCGGTAGAGCCCGTCGTTCAGCGTGCCGACCCACAACGTGCCGTTGCGGTCGGCATACACCGCGGTGATCGCCGTACTCTTCAGCACCGGCGCCACGCGGGGGTCGATGGTGTCGAACTCCGCACCGCTGTGGTGGACCAGGCCGCCGTAGGTCGCCAGCCAGATCGAACCATCCCTGCGCTGGGCGATGGACAGCACGGTGCCTTGCGGCAGCTGGTTCTCGTACCAGACGTGGGTGAGCTGCCCGATCGCGCGATCAGGGTCGAGCGCCTTTGCCGGCGACACCGCCAGCAAACCCCATACCGCGAGGACGAGCGCAACCCATCCCCTGCCCCAGCCATTCATGCGCAACCCTGCCGCTCCCCTGCGATTCGGCATCCCCGCGCCTTTCCCCAGAAAGCAGCGCGCCGGTCAGCCGCGGTCCGACGACCGATGGGCAAACTATCGCATATACCGGCGCGTCGGTTGACGGTGGCGCTGGCCGGCAGAAACCCCGAGCGGGGTGCGCTTCCTGTCTGGCGCGCCGTAGCCCGCCGCAAGCCCTGCCTCACAATCCGAAAAAGGCGGCTTCTGCGGGGTCGCTTCTTGCGAGGAAGGAAACGAGATGCGCTCCGAGCGGAACCCGGAGGGCTCGGAGGCAGCATCCAGCGCAGCACCAGCACGGGAAACATCAACGCGATGACCGCCAAGCTGGCGTACTCGAAGCGAGCCGCCAAGGATCAGGGAGAAAACAGATTGCCCAGCTCGATGCCTTCGTTCCAGGAATCGTCCAGCGCGTAGACCGCGCCGGTGAGGAACACGTACCTGGCCATCAGATGGAAGCGGCGGCAGAACGCCAGGCCGTAACCGCGGATTATCAGACGGCCGAGGCGAGCAACATGCCGACCAGCGCCTGGCCGAGCAGTGGCAACGCGATGCCAAGCTCGCGCCAGCCGACCAGCTCGAACTTGCCCATCGCGGCAAACAAGCTGCTGCGTGACAAACAGCCCTGGATTTGCGCAATATCCGTGGAGGAGACCCGAAGGGGCGGGGCTCCGGCCACAGGGAAAGTCATGGAAAGTTTTTACCGATTTCTGCAAGGGAGCATGCTGTGTCTCGCCGTGGCTGGCGGCATCCCGCCGGCCATGGCGCAAGCAGTGCCCGGCAAACCTGCGCCGTATCGCGATGCACCGGAGGGTTATCGCAGCTTTATCGTAAAGGCCAAGCAGGCCGAGGCGATCAAAGATCCGCTCGAACGTTGCCTGGCGTATCCGGATTATCCGGACAATCGATGGCCCGCCGGCCTTGCCGCCGCTTATTGTCATTTCGCTTTCGATCCGGCCATTACGCTGGATGACGTTCGCGGCTACATCGATCGCAATGCATTTGCCGAACTCGATGCCCGCTTCAAGGCGGATCTGGATCGCCATTTCTCGAAAGGCGATTTCAGCGAAATCATTCACCGTGATTTCGACGGGTTCGATGCCTCGGTGGCGTCCGGCCAGCTGACCATGCGGTGGCTCGAGAAGTCGCCCCGAAGCCCTTATGCCCTGACAGCGCGTGGCGAGTATTTCCTTGCCATGGCGTACAAGTCGAGGGGAGGCAAATGGGCTGCGGATACGCCAGCGGAAAACATGCAGCGCATGTCCGAGTTTGTCGACGAGGCCATCAAGAATTACCGGCAGGCGCTGGCACTGGAACCTCGGCTGCAGCAGGCGGACGCGGGGATCATCGCGGCCGCTTCCCGTGAATCGCGCTACGACGAGCTCAAGGCAGCTTTTGAGCATGGCATGAGCGTGGACCCTGCATGCAGGGTACTGACGGGCAACATGATGGTGGCCCTCGAACCACGCTGGGGCGGCAGCTATGCCGCCATGACGGCGTTGGCCGTGCAGCTCTCGGCCCATGTGCAGCAGCGACCCCTGCTGGCGCTCAACACCATCTGGCCGCAAGTCGACGCCGCAGATACGGCCAGCAGGAACGACAGCTATGACGCAGGAGTGAGACTGTTGCGATCCGTGCTGACGGATTCGGCCAACGCCACGGTATTCGACGACATGGGCACATGGATGGACCACGCGACGTCGGCGGATCGCTGGGAGCAGCTGGTGATACTGCTGGAAGCATCCCGTTTCGATGCCGGAACGCAGGAGGCCAACCGCATTCGGGGGCGGCTGCTGGTGAATCTGGCCAGGGAACCGAAGTGGGCCATCGACAACCTGAAGACCGCGGTCGAGCTGGATCCGGAAGATGCCTACGCGCATTACCTGCTCGGTGCGGCTTACTGGAATTCCGGGTCGCCTGCCAAATCCGAAACGGACTATCTGGCGGCCATGAAGGATGCCGGCCCTCGGCGGGATGCACTGCATGAATTGACGCGCGCCATGCTCAGCGCGCACCAGTTTGCCAAGGCACGGAAGTACATCGACCTGTTGAACAAGGAATACCCAAGATTCGCTCCTGGCTGGATGACCCGGGGATCGGTGCTATTGGCCCAGGGCATCAATGGCGATGAGGTCACTCAGGCATTGCGCAAGTTTGCTGCTACCGCCAACCCGAACGACTTTCAGCAGATGCAAGACCTGCAGCGTGTGCGGAAGATGCTCGAAGCGATCGACAATCCGCCGGCCGCGGCAACCAAATGATCAGATACGTATGGTTGGCATCGTTGCTGGCTGCTTTTGGCGTTGCTGGACAAACGACCAGGGCGCCTGTGCTTGATCCGCATCAGAAGGTGGGTGGCATCAGCCAGGTGGAATACGTCGAGCGCTGGTGGCAATGGGCCACGCGTCTACCCGATGGTGTGCGCGCGTATCAGGATCCGAGCGGCGCGCAATGCGGGATGAACCAGTCGGGGCCAGTCTGGTTCCTGGCGGGAACCGAGGGAACGATGCACGTGAACCGGCGATGCGACATACCTGCCGGGCGCTCCATCTTCTTTCCCGTCATCGCCACGATCGTCCACGCCAGGCCCGGCAAACCCATCGACTGCAAGGCGGCCCAGGCGCAGGTTCATGGCAACAATGACCACCTCGCCGAGGCCAGCGTGACGCTGGACGGTCTGGCCATCCAGCAGGTCGGTTCGCACAGGATAAGAAGCATCCGCTGCTTCGATGCCTACGCCAAGGCCCAATATCTGGAGCACCACGAGGCCTACGTGCCCGCCGCTGTCGACGGCTACTGGATCATGCTCGGGCCGTTGAACGAAGGAGCCCATCATCTGGTCGTGCGCGCACGTTACGACAACCCTGGAAAGCCATCGGGCGACCTGGAACAGACCTTCGATTACGAGCTGCACGTCGTGCCCGATGACCATCCGCCAGCCATGCGCCCGTCCACCCCTAAGCCGCCACCGCTGCCTGCGCCGGAGGCTATCAGCACCTGAGTTTTTGACGTCTGCCGAGCTGGGCCGACTCAGGCTCTCTTGAGGAAGCAGGCCTTCAACACCAGGCCCTTGATCTTGTCCGAGCTGCCTTCGATGTGCTCGTCGTCGCCGTCGACCAGGCGGATATTGCGAATCACCGTGCCCTGCTTCAACGGGATCGACGAACCTTTGACCTTGAGGTCCTTGATCACCGTCACCGTGTCGCCGTTGTTGAGAACGTTGCCATGGGCATCGCGCACCACCATCGCAACATCGGCCGCATTCGCGCCCGCCGAGATCGGCCACTCGTGGCCGCAGTCGGCGCAGATGTAGTTGTCGCCATCCGGATAGGTATTTTCCTCCGCGCACAGCGGGCAGGCAGGGATATCTGACATCGGTGATCCTGGTTGTTCCATTCGTTGGCTCATCGGCGATCGTTCAGTCGGATGCCGATGGCAGGTGGCGCGTTCGTCCGGCATCGTCTCACGAAGATCGAACTCACGCGCCCGCATCAAAGCAGACAGGTCGGCCGGAGGACAACCCCATGGCAGCCTCCACTGCCTGCGTCAGGCCTTTCGACAGAGCCTTCGAAGGCAGCGCGCTTCCTTGAGAAAGTGCACCTTGGCCCCGATGCTCTGGACTTGCGACGCAATCGGCACGTGGCCATGTTCGACAAAATCAGAAACTGGCGCGTGCGGCGTGCCGCCACCCGATATCCGATCGACGAATCGCTCTGGCAGAACGCGCTGCAGCGCTGCACCGCGGCGCGTCGGCTGGGCGCTTCGGACCAGGCCACGCTGCGCATGCTGGCGACGTTGTTCCTGGAGAGGAAATCGCTGGAGCCGACCCAGGGCCTCGAGCTCGACGACGCCGACCGTGTCCTGCTCGCCGCGCACGCCTGCGTGCCCATCCTGAAACTGGGCCTCGACTGGTACGACGGCTGGCACAGCGTCATCGTGTACCCGGATGCGTTCATGCCACGCCGCGCGCGAACGGATGCGGCGGGAGTGGAACACCAGACCAGCACCGTGATGGCCGGCGAGGCCTGGGGGCGCGGCCCGGTCATCCTGTCGTGGGCGGAGGTGGTGAATGGCGGGAAGAAAGCCGGGCACAACGTGGTCATCCACGAAATGGCGCACAAGCTCGACCTGCTCAACGGCGACGCCAACGGTTTTCCGCCGCTGCATCGGCGCATGGATCGCCGCGCGTGGTCGCCGGTCTTCTCCGCCGCGTGGGACCACCTGAAGCAGGAGCAGCGCAACGGAGCCGAGCTGCCGATCGACCCGTATGCCCTCGAAAGTCCGGCCGAGTTCTTTGCGGTAGCCAGCGAGCAGTTCTTCGAAACGCCGGCAAACCTGCGCGAGCATCTGCCGGACGCATATCGGCAGCTCGAGCAGTTTTATCGGCAGCATCCGTTGTGATGCGAAGCGCTGGCACCTGCTGGCCGCCGATGCCTACTTCATACTTGCCCGAGATGGACCTGCAAGGCTGCACGCCAGGCCTGCGCTTCTACCCATGGATACTGGAAAAGGACCGCCGCGCCCGATTGGAAAACCAGCAGCGCCTGCGCGAACCGCGCGCCGATCGCGGCAACGAAGTCGAGCTGTTCTGCAGCCATGACGTCGGCGAATTCGAGCGCCTGGCCAGCTACCCGCCGGCATCCCTGCCGAGCGCAGGCAGCCAGCGCGCTGCAAGGAACCATTGAGCAGCAACCTGACGCGCGCGTTGTGGAACGCTCCGCCAGGATCAATCGCGGACATCCGCCCTTGTTCGTCCGTACGTGGCGATGACCAACCCCCGCATCGACCGTTCAGCTTTCCCGGACCAGATGCGTCCGCGCCTGCTCCATTACCGCTAGCCGCAGGTGTGTCAGCGCTTCCGACGGCGGCCCAAGCGCGGCATGCAGGCAGAGGTCCACGCCTGGCAGCGACGGCAGGCCGTGGCGTTCGCCCAGACGCATGAGCGAGGACGGGAGATCGGCGCCGATGCGCACGGTGATGCCCAGGCCCGCGGCCACGCCGGCCCACAGGCTATGCAGGCTGGCGGTGATGAAAGCCGGCCGCCAGGCGACGCCGGCCCGATCCAAGGCGGTCGTGCCCGCGTGGCGGAAGAAACATGGCGGCTGGTAGAGCGCCAGATCCAGCACCGCATCCGGCCGCACGACCTCGCCTGTTCCTGCCGGTCCGATCCACGTCATCGGCAGCGTGGCTAGATGCTCGGCGTCCGCGCGTGCGCCCTGGTTCATGGCGAGCACCAGGTCGAGCTCGCCGCGATCGAGCCGTTCGAGCAGCACGCCGTTGCGCTCGACCAGCACATCCACACGCACCGACGGGTAAGCCTTCCGGAACTGCCCCAACGCCGCCGGCAACCAGGACTCGGCGAAATCGCCCGGCAGGCCGAAGCGCACGACGCCGTCGATCGCCGCACCGCGCACCGCATGGACCGCCTCGTCGTTGAGCTCCAGGATGCGCCGCGCATAGTCATGGACCCGTTCGCCCGCCTCGGTAAGCACCACGCGGCGGCCCTGCTTGCGAAACAGCGGCTCGCCCAGCTGCGACTCCAGTTTGCGCATCTGCTGGCTGATCGCCGAAGGCGAGCGGCCGATCCGCTCCGCGGCACGGGCCAGCCCGCCCCGGTGCAGAATCGCCACCAGACTGCGCAACGCGTCCATGTCGAGATTGGGGAGCGACATTGGTAAGCCATTCGAAAGTGTTGGCCTCGAATTATTCGGTTTTCCCACGTGACGGCAAGGCCTACGATCGGTGATGCCTCATCCACGAGTGCGCCACCCGATTCGAGAGAAACCCATGAACATGAACCGCCTGATTCCTCGCCTTGCCGCCATCGCCTGTCTGCTGCCCGGCCTGGCCTGCTCCTCCGGCACCAAGGCCGCCGATGCCGGCGGAGCTGTTTCGCTGGCCGGCACCTGGACCTTGGTGGCAGCCGACGTGCTGCATCCGAATGGCTCGCGCTCGCACGACTATGGCGACGCGCCGAAGGGCCTGCTGCTGATCGACCGCGCGGGCCACTATTCGCTGCAGCTTTATCGCGCCGACCGCCCGCGCTTCGCCAACCCGGACAAGGCCAAGGCCAGCACGCAGGAATACAAGGCGGCCGTGATGGGCGCGAGCACCCATTACGGCACGCTCGCGGTCGAGCGGGACAAGCACCAGCTGGTGTTCCACATCGAAGGCGCCTCCTTTCCCAATTGGGAGGGGCAGGAGCAACGCCGTGCCTTCGAACTGCACGGCGATACGCTCAGCTACCGGGTACCGCCGCGTCCGGATGGCAACGTACCCATTTCGGTGTGGCGGCGCATCGGCGACTGAGCCGCCAAAACGGCTCTGACCCGTCGAGTGAGCTTCGCTCTGGTCGGTACCGGAGCAGAGGCGAGCCCCAGCATGAAAAACATGGGAAGGACCTTGGGTCCAACCCTGGTGGCGGTCTGTCGGTCGCCCCCTATTTCATCGACGCGACGCGCTACCGACTGATCGAGGGCGACCTCGGTCCCCTCCCTTGTTCGCCTCGAGGTCGGCTTCGTTGCGGTGTAGCACCGTGAAGGCATAGCACGTGCCGACCCCGCCTTCATCGTCACGATGGCCGATCGGGACGACGCCAGGAAGCAGCCGAAATTCGGCGGCTCCCTGGCCTCGGTTGCTGTGCGAACCAGCCACGGTGAGCTTGTACCGTTCGGGTGCGATCCCGTAAGCCTCTCCTGCCCGCTTCTTCGATCTCACCAGACAGCTCCGCTCGAGCACGGACGAGGCGTCGTCGATGACGAGCTGATCGGCATCCGCCAATGCCTGCAGCAAGAACACGCTTTTGAAAACGCGCATGCCTTCGCGCCATGGCGGAAAAGACGCTCGGGCCGGCCTGGTGGCCGGGGCTCGCGAACATCGAGCAGAGGCAATCGACTTCCTCGACCCCGGTTTTTCGGCTCCAGCTTCTCCCGCAACAGACCGCGGCAGCGCGCGTTCAAGCCGTTCGCGGCGCGCCTCGCGGACGCCCCGTGCCAAATCAATCGGCTGTTTGTCCCGGAACGTTCATATCCGGGTGCTTGAATCGTGCGGTCTCCGGGGCGCGCCCAATCGCGTCGCCGACGCTTGGGGAATCCACGGACCTTCGGGTCCTGCATGGCCGGCATCGTCACTTCTCTACCAGGAGTCTTTCATGCTCAGTCTTTCAATGTTCCGCAAGGCGCTCCTGCCGGCATCCATTGCCGCCATGAGCTTCGCCTTTGCCGCCTCGGCTCACGTCAACGCGACTGCCGGCAACGGCAACCCGATCTCTTCGCCCGGATCGGGCTCGCCGCACGGCGATCCCCAGACCGCCACGCCGATCAAGCACCTGGTGGTGATCTTCGACGAGAACCGCTCGTTCGATCACTACTTCGCCACCTATCCGCATGCGGCCAACCCGGACGGCGAGCCGGCGTTCCACGCCAAGCCGTTCACGCCGCCGGTCGAAGGCCTGGATGCCCGCCTGCTCCATGCGAACCCCAACAGGCTCAACCCGGCCAATGGCGTCAACGCGGTCAACCCGTTCCGCCTGGATCGCACCCAGGCCAACACCGAAGGCCAGAATCACGGCTACACGGCGGAACAGCAGGCCTACGACAACGGCAAGGTCGACCTCTTCCCGCTGTATACCGGCAACAACACCGTCAGCAGCACCGGCACGTTCGGTACCCATGGACTGGTGATGGGCTACTACGACGGCAACACGGTCACCGCGCTGTGGAACTACGCACAGCATTTCGCGATGAACGACAACGCCTACACCGACACCTTTGGTCCGTCGACGCCGGGGGCGCTGCACGTCGTCTCCGGCACCATCGCCGGCGCGATCGTTCCGGCCGGCGCCAAGCCAAGCGGCGTGACGCCCGACGGCCAGGGCGGCTACACCGTGACCGGCGATCCCGACCCGGCCTACGACGTCTGCTCCAATGCGGGCAAATCGGTGCAGATGACCTCGAAGAACATCGGCGACCTGCTCAATGCCCGTCACATCAGCTGGGGCAGCTTCATGGGCGGCTTCGACCTCACCGCGGTGAACGAGAACGCCAGCACCGGCTGTGCCCGCAGCACCTATTCGGCCGTGCTCGGCGGCAGCAAGACCGACTACATCCCGCACCACGCCTGGTTCCAGTACTACGCCTCCACCGCCAACCCGACCCACGAGCGTCCGACCTCGCCGGACTATGTCGGCCACACCGATCCGAAGGACGGCACCGGCACGCCGGTGCACCACGCGTACGACATCGAGGATTTCTACGACGCCGTGAACGGAGGCAACTTCCCCGCGGTGAGCTACATCAAGTCGCCGGCCGTGGGCGATGCGCACCCGGGCAATTCGGACCCGCTCGACGAGCAGGCCTACCTGGTGCAGCTGGTGAACTTCATCGAAAGCCGGCCGGAGTGGAAAGACACCGCGATCATCGTCACCTACGACGATTCCGATGGCTGGTACGACCACCGCTACGCGGCGCCGACCACCTCGTCAGCCGATCCGGTCGCCGACCAGCTCAACGGCGCCGGCCTCTGCACCAGCCCGCAGGCGAAACCCGGCGAGGGCGTCGACGGCAAGGTGGTCAACGGCCGTTGCGGCCCGGGTACGCGCGTTCCGTTCCTGGTGCTGTCGCCGTACGCCCGCAGCAACTACGTGGCGGGCAACCGCCTGACCCAGTCCTCGGTGGTCCGCTTCATCGAGGACAACTGGCTGCATGGCGAGCGCATCGGCCAGGGTTCGAACGACGCCAGCGCCGGCAGCATCATGGACATGTTCGACTTCCGCCATGGCCGCGCCTTCGCCACCCAGCCATTGTTCCTTGATCCGGACAGCGGCACCGAGGTGTCGTCCTCCGATCCGGGGCATGGTCATGGTCGCGGTCATTGGCCGAGGCCGTGGCGCTACTGAGTCCGCGGTGATCCGTCGGTCGTGCGCGGTCCCGCGGGCCCGTGCACGACCCGACGAGCGTCGTCCTCACCACCGCTTCGCCGGGCTTGCCCGGCGGAGCAGCCGACGTTGCAGGGACCCGATCATCATGGCTTTTTTGCGAACCAGCTCCGCCGCCGTGCATGGCGCGCTCGCCGTCCGTCGTTTCCATCCGGCCTCCAGACGATGGTTCGGCGGATTACTGTGCCTGGCTGCCCTGGCCGGTTCCGGGTGCGCGCTGGCCTGGATGAACCAGGCACAGGCCACGCCGGCGGCATCCGGCGTGGCGGCCAGCGGCATCAATCCGCACCCGGTCGAACTGCGGGTGCCGCCGGATCGCCCGTTGAGCGCAGTAGCGAAGCTCGGGCGGCGCATGTTCTTCGATCCGGCGCTGCCGGCATCGGGCCAGCAGTCCTGCGCCTCGTGCCACGACCCCGCGCACGGCTACAACCCGCCCAATGGGCAGACGCTGCAGCCAGGCGGCGCGCACATGGGGGAGCGGGGTTTTCGCCCGCCGCTGTCGCTGGCCTATCTGTACCGGCAGCAGCCTTTCAGCATCGGGCCGGATGCGGGCGAGTCCGAAGCGCCGGCCAACCTCGACACCCTGGCCCGCGCCGCCGGCCAGACGGCGCGCGCGCAGAAGTCGGCCGGCGCTCCGCCGGCAACCGTGCCGATGGTGCCGATGGGCGGACTGTTCTGGGACGGCCGCGCCGCGTCGTTCCAGCGCCAGGCGCTGGTGCCGATGCTCAACCCGGTCGAGATGGCCAACACCAGCATCGAGCAGGTCGCCAGCAAACTGGCCGCCAGCCCGTACCACGCGCAATTCCGGCAATTGTTCGGCGAGGACATCCTCGAGCAGCCCGACCGACTGGTCGCCGAGGCGATGTTCGCGATCAGCCGCTTCGAAACGGAAGACGTGTCGTTCCATCCATTCACCAGCAAGTACGACGCGTGGCTGCAGGGCAAGACGCGCCTGAGCGCGGCGGAGGCGCGCGGCCTGGACGTGTTCAACGACCCGCAAAAAGGCAATTGCGCCGCCTGCCACCCGAGCACGGCCACATCCGACCGGCTGCCGCCGCTGTTCACCGACACCCAGTACGAAGCGCTGGGCGTGCCACGCAATCCCGCGCTGCCGATGAACCGCGATCCGCACTTCCACGACCTTGGCCTGTGCGGCCCGTTCCGCACGGATCTGGCCAGGCAGACCCAGTACTGCGGCATGTTCATCACGCCGACCTTGCGCAACGTGGACCGTCGCCGGGTGTTCTTCCACAACGGCGTGTACCACACGCTCAAGCAGGTGCTGGACTTCTACAACCTGCGCGCCGTGGCGCCGGAGAAAGTCTATCCGCGCAACGCCGACGGCACGCTGGCGCTATACGACGACTTGCCTGCAGCCTACCGCGCCAACCTGGACGCGACCGATGCCCCTTTCGATCGCCACGTCGGCGACACTCCGGCGCTGACCGACCAGGACATCCGGGACATCATCATCTTCCTGCACACGCTGGACGACGGCTACGCAGCGACGGAAGGAACGGCCCCGACCGCTTCCCGGCCAACGCAACGGGTGCCATAGGAATGGCGGCTTGTCCCGGCATCCGAAATTCCTCCGTTCCATCCTTCCGTCGAACCGGTCCGCCCGCTGGTGTTCCCTATCGAAGGCGCTCCTCTCTCCATGGGGACGGCAGGAAGCCGCGCCTTCGCGGCGCCTTCTCCTGCACGTTCCTGACTAGTCGCGCAGGTTCACCTGTGCGATTTGCAGAGGTTCCGCCTGCGCCGATGCCTGTCGCTCGTTGTACCTGCTGGACATCGGCAGGGGGTCCAGCCTGCAACGCGCGCCTCCCGACGGCATCACCCGCTTGCAATACACGTTGACGATGCCAACGGTGTTCCAGGCGGGGTCGATCAGCCGGATCTGCCTCGCCACGCCGGGACCTGAAGCGTTGTCGATGGCCACGGCGACATGCGCCGGCGAGGCGATGCCGCGCTGGCGCAGCGATTCCGATTCATTGGCCGCCCGCCGCGCCTGTACGAACTGCCTGTGCGTGTTGCCGACCAGCGCATGCAAGGTGTAGCCCGTGTCCAGATCGGCCTTGTAGGTTTCGTACTGCCCCGGTACCGCATTGACTGTGACATCGCGCATGGTGGTGGCCTGGGTCTGAATCTCGTCCTGGGCCGCGCTTGCGCCGCCGGCGCAGATGAGTCCGACAGCGAGTGTGGTGTTGATCAGGTGTTTCATGGAAGCCCTCCAGACGGACGCCGATGTCCGTTGACTGATGCTGGGCCGGAGCCACGGCACATGCTTGAGGGACTTCGGAGGATTCCGTTCGGGTTCCATGAGGATTTCGGCCGGACCGCTTCCGTCGATGCAAGGCGCGGCTGCCGCTGCATCGACCCATCCGGCACGACGAAAGATGACTGCCACCATCCTGCAGTCTCGCTTTCGCAGCCGCACCCATCGCCTGCAACCTTGATTGACCCTTCACCCGCCGCTGTGATATTGCGACCCCGTGACCCCAGAATCGAACAGTCCGCGGGTGGACTATGCGTTCGGCGATATCCGCGTCGAGCCGGCGGCCCATCGCGTGCTGCGCGACGGTCGCGAACTCGAGCTGGAGCCGAAGGCCTATGCCGTGTTGCTGCAATTCGTGACCCATCCGGGCGAACTGATCCAGCACGACGACCTGCTGGAACGCGTGTGGGGGCACAAGTACGTCACGCCGGCATCGCTGAGCCGGGTCATCTCGCAGTTGCGCCAGAAGCTCGGCGACGAGACGGCGGAGCCGCGCTATATCCAGACCGTGCATGGCCTGGGCTATCGGCTGATCGCCAGCGTCACTGCAAATAATCCGGCGGACGCCATCGCCTGGGGCGAGGCGCTCCGCCCACCCCGCCATCCGGACCGCGACCGTGACCGGCGCAGCATTGCCGTGCTGCCGTTCGTCAACATGAGCGGCGAGCTGGAGAACGAGTACTTCAGCGACGGCATCGCCGAGGAAATCCTCAGCCTGCTGACCAAGCTGCCGCAGCTGAAGGTTTCGTCCCGAACCTCCTCGTTCTTCTTCAAGGGCAAGGAGGTCGACCTGGCGACGCTGGCGGCAAAGCTGGACGTAGGAACCGTGCTGGAGGGCAGCGTGCGCCGGGCGGGCAACCGCGTGCGCATCACCGCGCAGTTGATCGACGTGGCGTCCGACTCGAACCTGTGGGCCGAGACCTATGACCGCGAACTGCGCGACGTATTCGCCATCCAGGACGACATCGCCCAGAGCATCGTCGACGCGCTGAAGGTCACCCTGTCGCCGAAGGAGCGCCGCGCCATCCAGTACGTCGCCACTGCCGACGTGCAGGCCTACGACGACTATCTGCGCGGGCGCAAGTATTTCTATGCGTGGAACCGGCGCGATTCGCTGCGCGCCATCGACATGTACGAGCGCGCCATCGCACGCGACCCCAAGTACGCCGCCGCCTGGGCCGGCCTGTCGGATGCGTACGTCATGCGGCATCGCTTCCTGGATGCGAATCTCGAACATGTCGTGCATGCCATGGAGGCCAGCGAACGGGCCCTGCAGATGGATCCGGACTCGGCCGAGGCGCATGCCTCGCGCGGCCTGGCGCTGTACGTCAGCAAGCAGTTCAAGCAGGCCGAGCGGCAGTTCGAGACGGCGATGATGCTCAATCCGAACCTGCTCGAAGCGTATTTCATGTACGGCATGATCTGCAGCTCGCTGGGCAATTTCGAGAAAGCCGCCTGGCTGTACCTGCGCGCCGCCGAAGTCAGCCCCGCCGACTACCTGCCACTGGTCTACCTGTGCCAGGCGTACAGCGAGCTGGGCCGCAAGGACGACGAGAGCAAGGCGCGCCATCACGCGATCGAGCTGATCGAACGCGCCCTCAATGTGAATCCCGACGACGCCCGCGCCCGCTACATGGGCGCCGCAAATTTTGCGGCCGTTGGCGAAAAAGCCAAGGCGATCGAATGGGCCAACCTGGCGCTGCGATCGAGCGAGGACGAGCCGATGGTGTTCTACAACGCCGCATGCACGTTCGCGGTGCTGGGCGAACACGATCGCGCCATCGACCTGCTCGAGCGCGCGGTGAAGCTCGGCTGGGGCGACCGCGCCTGGATGGCGAACGACAGCGACCTCGCCTCGCTGCGCGACAAGCCCCGCTTCCAGGCGCTGCTGACCAGCCTCAACTGAAGCGTGGTGAGCGCTTCTGCGCACCCCTTCCGCGAGGCACGCCGGTCCATCAATTGATGATTTCCCCCATGCCTGCTTCGACGCGGCGCCTCAGTTCCCGGATGAACTCGGCGTCATAGGCTTCCCAGCCATCGAGTTCGCCAACGATCCTCAGCGGCGACGCGGTCCTATACGACCGTGTCGGGTTGCCCGGGAATTTCTTGTTCGTGACGTTCGGGTCATCTTCGAACGTTCCGGTCGGTGCGACGACATAAACGCGTGGCCTTCCCGCGCCTCGCGCCATCTCCGCGGCAAGACCCGCCCCCTTTGGCAAGGCCGTGAAGTAGACATGGTTCATGACGACACGATCGTCATAGTTGGATGTGAACCCCGCTGTCAGCAAGTCGCCGAGCGAGAGATCCGCCCTGGTACCGTGATAGAACGGTCCATCCACGCGATGGCAATTCTCATGGCATACGGGAACCCACTCATCGTTGTGCATCGCCAGACGCGCCTTTTGTCTTCCTGCCCCATCGGCAGGGCGGCGAGCCTAGTTCACACCGCGAGCCTTGCCGCAAGCCCTGGCGGCTGATATAAATTCGTAGTGGGAGGCGCAGTGCGCCTCTTTTTTTGCCTTGAAAAAGCTGTCGCCGGAAATCGCGGCTGCGCCCATCGCGTCAGAGCTGCTTCTTCTCTACGACGGGCGACGCGCCGGCCAGATTCGAGCGCATCGGCCGAGTATCGTCTCCACGTGCTTGCCTCCGCCCATCGGCGAATGAGCTGCCTGTGGAATGGCCTGACTCCACACGTCCGATTTCCGACCCCGCAAAAAAATTTCGGATCGATGTCGATCTCCGGGAGTCTCCGTCGTCGCTACAGTGAGGTCGCGAGGGCGACTACGACAGGAGAGATCGCCATGAGCAAGCCAGTGCTGGAACCGTCCGTTTCGCCCAATGACGGAGCTGCCGTCCGGACCGTGCAGGGAACCAGGAAGATGAAGCTCATGGGCCGGCTTGCCGCCAGGCTGATGGCGTGCACCCCGCTGGCCTTGCTTGCCGTCACCGGCACCACCGCGCATGCAGCCGAGACGTACGCCCGCATGGCGCCGGTCAAGGCGTACCTCATGGACCGCGCCGCGGAAATCGCGCTGGCCAGGAGCGCCGCGCCCGAATCCATTTCCAAGGATGCGACCGTCCTGGTCATGACCCGCACCGGCTATGAAACGGCCGTCACGGGCAGCAACGGGTTTGTCTGCTGGGTGGCGCGGGGTTTCGCCGGCGCCCCCGACTGGCCCGAGCGCTGGAACCCGAAAATCCGCGCCGCCGGATGCGACAACCCGCAGGCCGCGCGCACCGTCACACCAATCGCCAAACTTCGCACCGCGATGACGCTTGCCGGCCGCTCCGACGCCGACATCGCCGAGCGCATCAAGGCCGCCCTGCGCAGCAAGGAAATCCCGCCGCTGGAGCCGGGCGCCATGTGCTACATGATGTCGAAATCGTCCTATCTGTCGGACGACGGCGGCCATGACATGGCACACGTCATGTTCTACGTCCCCTTCAAGGAAGGTGCGGACTGGGGCGCCAACATGGCCGGCTCGCCGATCTTCGGCGGCAGCTACTGGTTCTACACGCCGGAGCATCAAGCCGAGTCCGCCAAGCTGCCGCCGCTGTCGGTTTTCCTGGTCGGAGTCGCCACCTGGTCCGACGGCACGCCTGCCGCGATGCACCAGATGTAGGCACCTCTGGGATCGGTACCTGATCGGGCACCATGGCGGACGGCCGCAACGGCATCGCGACAATGTGCGCGAGGAACCGCGGCGCCCAGATCGACGTCTGCCAGTGAAAGAAAGGCTCTGCAAAGATGCAGCGGGTTCAATGCCTTCGCCACCAAGTGGACCTGAGCCGAATGGCACTTACTTGACGCCCGCCCGTTCGTCCTGAGCGTAGGCCGGAGGCCGAAGCCGAAGGACATGCCGGTGATGGCCTGGTCGCCGCCCCGCGCTCCGGCTTCGCCCGGCAGCGCGGGCTACTCCCGGAGCGAACGGCTGGGAGCGGATCGCCCCTGAGTAAGCACCATTCGAACCTGCCCTGCTCTTCGTCGATCGAGCCCTACCAGCGCAGGCACATTGCTGCGTGGTCGGAGCCGAAGCGGCGCTTGATCTGCCAGTACGGGGCGGCTTGATCGAAGGCACGGGAGACCAGCACCGGCTGGAAATTCGACAGGGCATAGTCGAGCGTCCGCCCGCTGATGCGCGTCGGCGAAACCGGTGCGGCGATCTCGTTCAGTGGTACGCCCTGCGCCATCAACTGCCCTGGCTGGGCGTTGAGGTCTCCGAACAGGATGTTGTTGCCGACGTAAGTGGCCTTGATGAAGTTCCACATGGCAGCGACGACCTGCCCATTGTTGCCCGACGGCGCGTGCCAGAAAAACAGGTTGACACCGCCGGCAACCGCCAACTTGGGAATGCGCGCGCTGCCGAGCAGGAGATGCGGCCCGCCCGGCGGGCCGGCGACGCCGGTGCCGACTACGGGAAAGCCGGCTGGTTCGGCGATCCCACCGAAAATATTGGTCCAGTAGCACAAGGTCGCGCCGCCGACGGCGACCGCGTTCCGCAGCGACGAAGTATTGCCGGCATAGCCCTGTTGGACCTCGCAGTAGAACACCGGGTCGGCCTGATTGTTGAGCCAGTCCTGCGTCTGGACTTTGCGGCTGCTGACTTCCGCCTGGTATTCGAGCTGCTCGACCTCGCGGACGCGGCGCACTTCGCGCTCGACCTGGCGCTGCACGGTAGGATCCGCGCTGTATTTCTTCCGTTCATAGGGAGATTTGGTCTTCGGCTTCGTTATCCCGCCACCGCCGACCATCGACCGGGTGACCGCCGGGCTGATGACGACGCCTTTGGACGCCTCGTACCTGAGCTGCGCCGCCTGGCTCAGGCCAGCGCGTTCGATCAGCAGCTGCCTGCGCTGCGCGAGCACGTCGGCGTTGCTCGACAGATGCTCGGCATTCCAGAAATAGACTCGCGCCATCGGCCGTCCCCTTCCCCTGGAGAAAACAGCGGCCAGAGTGCGCGTTTCGGCAGCAAATTCCAATCGGTTCTGCCGGACGCTCATGGTTGCCGGCCAACTCGCCGTTGAGGCACAAGCCGTCAACGATGAGGTTCAACCACCTCGACGATGAGCCGCATCGGCTCACGCTTGAGCCCGCGATGATTTCGCGCAGGACTCGAAACTAAGACAGGTGCTTTCATCGGCGCTGGCTCGCTCAAGGCCAACCCGTAAGTGAACCTGACCACGTTCTTCCACGCTGGTCGAAGCCAGGACTTGGCGAGCACGGCCATCACGGCGATATGCCCACGCCACATGACGGAGAACGGCGCCGGTTGCGCCGCTCGGTCAAAACGCTCCACGTTGCAGCAAGAATCCTCGCCGGGCGAGGTGCACTGCGACAAACCAGCCGCCCCACGCGGGCGATCATCCAGCTGCCACCGCGCCATTCCCTCACGCCATTTCCCGAGCACGCTCACATTCTCCCGCGAAGTACCGATGCTAGGCTTTCCCGATAAAGGATTTTCAAGATCAGTCTTTGCAAAGGAGCTCGCATGTTTCCCTTCCAGCTTGCAGCAGCGCCGCGGCGATCGCACAGCAAGAAATCCCCGATCAGGAGCACCAACATGAAAACGGCAAGGACGCTCATCGTCGCCTTCGTCCTGCTCGTCTACGGCGCTACCGCAACCGCAAGCGACAGCAGAAGCCAAGCCATCAAGAGTCATGCGCCGAAAGGAATCACGACTGCGTTTTACACGTGCGTCGACAAAGCGGATTCCGACACTGTTGCAATTGCTGCCTGCCTCACCGATGAGCAAACCAGACAAGACAATCGACTGAACGCCACCTACAAGACACTTCTGGGCAAACTGACTCCCAAAGTGAAAGATGCCCTCGTCCGTGCCGAACGTGAGTGGCTGAAATTTCAGGAGGCGAACGGAGAGTTCGAAAACTCCATCTATGGCAATGAAAGCATTGCCAACCTTCAGTTGGCGCAGAACGAAATATTCCGCATATGTGAACGGGCCAACGCATTGGACACTTATCTGATCGTTGCCAACAATCAGTAACTACACCTCTATTCAAGGACGAAGACCATGCCCGACCTAGACACGCACGATCTTGATTCATTGACTGGCGCCACGTATTTCGTGGTGGGCCGCGGAACGGAAGGCGGACAGTCGTCCTATCATCTGAGCATTGCCGGAGTGACCTCCGGTACATCCGACCCGAACTGGGGTAACGCAGACAAGATAAAGGCAAACAGCGGCTACTCGCTGGGTACGATCCAGGTCGATCTCGGCCAGCGGGGCACTTGGGCTCTGGGAGCGACTGATGGTGCGGCGCTGAAGCAAGGCGAGATCACCTACGTGGACGGAATCATCGAGCAGGCGTCCAGATATGCCAAGGATCACAATCTCGAATTCATGCAAGACCACTCGCAGCTCCGCGCGAACCTGCTGACCCACGGCAATGGCAAAGCGGGGCGAAGCACCCTCGCCTTCATCGACAAGGACACCCGGGACAGCATCAATGCATGGGCGTCTTCGGCAGATGGGCAGAAGTGGATACACAAGAATGTCGACTATCCACAGATCCGGCATGCGACCCTGACAGCCATGTCGATGCTTGATAAATATGGGGAGAACATTTCGGAAGATCATCGCCTGGAAATAGTCGCCATCCTGGCAAAAACCGCGAATCAGATGCCATCCCAGATGGCTGAGTTCAAGACGGTCTTGAAGAACGGTGGCAACTACGACGATGTGCTTGCGAAGGCCAACGACATTGGCAACGCGTATGACTACTACGACGGCCCGAAGGCCGCCGCGCTCGCAAAGCGGTACAAAGACGCATACAAGGTGCCAGAGAATGCAGCCGCTCTCGACCGTGCCCATGCCAAGGTAGGCGATGCGAATTTCGATCCCTCGAAGTCGGCAAGCGACCCGGACATCAAGGAAGCCCTGAAGGCCATCGGCCAGGGTGGCCGCGTCCACACGCCGGGCGGCCACAGTTCGCTGCACCAGGGTTCACATGGCGAAAAAGTCACCGCGTTGCAGACCGATCTCGCCAAGCTGGGCTTCACCGACGCGCACGGCCGCGCATTGCATCCCGACGGCGACTTCGGCCCAGGTACGAAGGCCGCGGTCGAGAAGTTCCAGCAAGCACATCACATGACCGTCGACGGGGTCGCCGGCCCGAAGACGCTGAACGCCTTGCGGATCGCCGCGCACCCACCGCAGCCGAATCTGGCCGACGCCACGCACCCCGGCAACGGCATGTACCGGCAGGCGCTGGACGCCGTGCATCGCCTGGATGCACAACAGGGACGCACGCCGGACCAGCGCAGCGACAACCTCGCCGCGTCATTGGCCGTTGCCGCCCACGGCAACGGCATGAACCGGGTCGATCATGTCGTGCTGAGCGATGACGCCAGCCGCGCCTACGCCGTGCAAGGCGACACCAACTCCCTGTTCAAGCGCTACACCGACGTCAATGTGGATCAAGCGGTCGGCACGTCCGTGGCGCAAAGCAGCGTGCATTGGCAGCACGACATTCAACAGCCCGCCCCAGCGCAGACCACGCCGCCTATGCAGCAGATACAAAACAGTCTGATAAACCAGCCGGTGACGCAACGCTCACCATAGTGCCCCGACGATTGCCGGTAGCCGCTACGCATCGCACCGAAAGGGACCTTGCCCGGCCGGCTTGACCTTGGAAAGCCGTACCGGTGAGCATGCAGCACCGGCCCAAGCCCGCCTTGCGCAGGTGCGGTGACTGGAGAGGCTACTTGGCGAGTAGCGCATCCGGTTCCGCCGAACATGCAAATGCAATCGAGCTCCCTCGCCCGCTTCCGACGCGGGCTTCGTTACGGTCTGGCAACCATTACGGGAGAACCACGATGATTCGTCGATCCTTGCTTCTGCCGCTGCTGGCAGTCCTGTTGGCGGGTTGCGACCCGGCGCAAAAGACGGCCGGCGATGTCGCCGCCCTTCCGCTGTTCGATACCTTTGGCGACCTGCACCGCGACGTGGCCACCTCGGTCCCTGCGGCGCAGCGTTATTTCGACCAGGGCCTGCGCATGGCCTATGGCTTCAACCACGAGGCAGCGGGCCGCTCCTTTGCCGAAGCGGCCCGGCTGGACCCGCAATGCGCGATGTGCGTCTGGGGCCAGGCGCTGGTGCTGGGGCCGAACATCAACCTGCCGATGGACCCGGC
>Ga0070714_100000124_pt1 | contig 60894 bp, 51 predicted proteins | sample LARL83metaG_FD_65450 | JGI IMG/M metagenome (GOLD analysis project Ga0070714, IMG submission 65450) | Corn, switchgrass and miscanthus rhizosphere microbial communities from Kellogg Biological Station, Michigan, USA - LAR L8-3 metaG | ecosystem: Host-associated > Plants > Roots > Rhizosphere ... | reverse complement strand
AGAGTTAGTGGCCCGGGGCATCAGATCTCTACGTATGAGATTGCGGATCATCAGATGTCTGCGGGCAGCACGCTGGGCGGGCCCAAGGCGACGATGTGGATCAAGCCGACCGGCGCGATCGAAAAATTCTGGTCCATCGAAGCCGGCGCGCTGATGTTTGAAACGCTCGTGCTGCATCATTGGGACGAGCGTACCGGAATTCCGCTCACACCGATGCCGGGTCAATTCATCATCCACCCGGATCACCAAGAGCATCTCTTCGAGCTCGCGAACGGCTTGACCGTGCACGAGGATCTGTTCGTGCTGAATGGCATGCCGGAAGGCGATGACAAGCGTACCGTAGACCCGCCCGCGGCATACTACATGGTCGAGCTGTCAAATGACAGCGAGGAAGAGTTGTGCGTGGGCACGTTCGCCTCGCTTCAGTTGCGCGGCAGTTACGCGGGAACGGTCGGCGTCCAGTACAGCCCGCGGCACAACGCGTTCGTGGTTCGTTCGGAAGAGGCGCCGAACATCGTCCGCTATGCGGCGTGTTCCGTGAAACCGACGAGCTATGAAGTGACGCTCGATACGGCAAAGGCAAACGCGCAACACTTTCCCGGCCCGCTCTCAAACGCATGCATGAACACGGCGGCGGCCGACGTCACCGGCATCTTTCACCTCTCGCACCGCCTTTGCCCGGGCGAGAAGAAGCAGTTCTATTTCGCGCTCACGTTCTCGCTCGAGGGCGAGCAGGCGGCCCGCCGCATAATGGAGAGCCTTCCCAAGGCGCAGGACGCGCTGAATCGCACGCGCGCGCATTTCGACGACATTCTGGGCCGCGCTATCGTGATGACGCCGGATCCGGAAGTGAATCGCGGCGTGCTTTGGGCCAAGGCGAACATGCTTCGCGTGGAACAGCTCTCGCCGCAAGGGTGGGCGTTCACGAACGATCCGACTCGCTCGAACAATAGCGTGGGCCGCGACACGGCGTGGTTCGCGTTCGGATCAGATTACATCACGCACCACTTCTCTCGCGACTCGCTCTTGTGGTACGCCGACCACATCGAGCCGGACGGCATGGCGGTCGAGTACTTCGATATCCGTACGGGTGAGAGCAGCGACGACGGCCTGAACATCAACGACGACACGCCGCTGCTGATCCTCGCGTTCTGGCATCATTACAACACCACCGGCGATCGCGAGTTTTTGGAATACGTCTATCCGCGCGCGGTGCGCATGGCGCGATACATCCTGAGCCAGCGCAACGAGCAAGGCCTGGTGTGGTGCACGTCCGAGGGCACGAACGTTCGCGGCATCGTCGGGTGGCGTAACGTCATCGACAACTACCGGCTCTCGGGCGCAACGACGGAAGTGAACTCCGAGTGCTATGCCGCGCTCAAGACGGTCTGCATGATGGCCGAGGAACTCGGCAAGAACGATGAAGCCAAGGGTTTCGACGGGGAAGCGGACGCGCTGCGCGAGGCGATCAACGAGCATCTGCTCGACAAGTCGCGCGGCTTGTACTACCTGAACATCGACGTCGACGGCACCAAACGCAGCGACGTAACGTCGGACCTGGTGTTCCCCGTGATGTTCGGCGTCGCGGACCACGATACGGCCGCAAGCATCATCTCGCGGCTCTCCGTTCCGGAGTTTTGGAGCGAAGCCGGGATTCACACGGTGCCGCGAACGTCGATCGTCTACGGGCCGACGCACGGCTTCGGATTGCTGGGCGGCATTTGGGTCGGCGTGACCTTTTGGTTCGCATTCGCGGCTGCAGGCTTCAACCCCGAGTTCATGGCGTACGCGCTCTCCGCGAGTTTCCGGCATTACTCGATGGACCCGCGCCGCAACAATACCGTGCCGGGGCAGTTCTCCGAATGGCTGCACGGAGAGACGCTGGTCAACCAAGGAATGATGCTCTCGCCGTGGTTTCCGCCGCGCTATTTGTGGGCCGCAATCGAAGGCGCGGCGGGCTTGGACATGTCTTCACGAACGCCGAACCTCAAACCGCGCCCGGCACGCGATTGGAAGTGGCTCGGCGTGCGCAACTTGCCGCTGCGGGGCAAACACATCTCGTGGTTTGCCGTGCGCTTGGATGCGCTCGCAGTGTACTCGAGTTATCCCTTCGATTCCGTGGACGAAGCCTGCCGGTACGACTGTGACATCTCCGACGCGCTGCACGTGACCGGCGAGGAAGCCGTGGTCATCGGCCTGCAGCGCGACGGGCATATCATCATTCTGATCGGCAACACGCTCGACCGAACGGTGACGACGGCTCTCTCGCTCGATCATCCGCAACTCGACCGCCTGCGCCGGCTGCGCGCCTATAATAGCTTGCGTTCGGAATGGGTCGACGTGCCGCAGTATCGTCCGGAGCACCTTCGCAATGGGTATGCTATTCAGGTAGACCGGCGTGGCTTCTGCCTGCTGGAGCTCTCGATGGAGGATTGATGGCGCGCCCTTACCGCTTCGGATTCAGTGAGTTCACAACGTGGCCGTGGTCGTTCAAGCAGGACGTCGAACGCTATAAAGAACACGGCGCCGACTGCATCGAAGTCTGCGAGTTCAAACTCGCGCACAACGATTACGGCGAGCAGCTCGAGTACATCGAAAAGCACGGAATGACCGTGGCGTCCGTGCAGGCGAAGGTGCATTCGATCTTCGTCGATTCGATGGCGGCCACGCCGAAGGACCCAGCGGACCGCGTTCATGCGATCAAAGAGGCGATCGAACTCAGTGCGCCTCATCTGCCGAAAGACACGCCGTTCATCGTCATTACCGGCGCGCCGCCGGAAGGCAACATGCGCAAAACGGTCGAGGCGACGATTGAATCGCTCAAAGAGCTCGGAGATTTCGCCGCCAAACACCACATGAAGATCGCATTCGAGCCCCTGAACCCGATCAACATTAACACCGATACCGCTGTTTGGGGCTTGGATCACGGCTTGGAACTGGTCGAAAAGGTGAACCACCCGGCGGTCGGCATCTGCATCGACAGTTGGAACGTGTGGGAGACGCCGAATCTCGACGAGGTCATCAGGCAGTGCGGCAGCCGCATTCTGGTGATTCAGCTCAGCGATTGGAAGATGCCGCGCTCCACGGCCGATCGTTACACGCTCGGTCAAGGCGAGATCCCGCTCGCGAACATGATTCGCGCAATTCGCGCCACGAGCTTTGACGGGCCATGGGTCGTCGAGATCCTGTCGTCGCTGCATCTGGATGGTTCGCTGTGGAAATCGGACATGGACGAGGTCCTGCGCAAGAACCACGAAGCCTTCGATCGGCTTTGGCAGGAGACGAACTCCTAAGAACGCACCATCGCGTGAATGTTTTCTGAGTTCACTGCGTATTTCATCGCGCGGCAAAGCGGCCTGCTTGGCTTCACGATCGAAGACGTAGCGATCAGTTGGCAGATTTTTCAATTACGGCACAACCCGCTGGATCTCGGATTGGTGGGCCTGGTGCTGTTCTTGCCGCAGCTGCTTCTCGCGCTTCCCGCGGGCGTGCTGGCCGATCGGGCCGACCGGCGCGCGGTGATCGTCGTCTCGTCGCTTCTCGAAGCGATAGGCCTGGCCGGGTTCGTCGCTCTCGTGCTCATGCGCGTACATTCCGTCGGTGTGTACCTGGGTGCGGTTGCGTTCATCGGCATCGCGCACTCGATCGGCATTCCGGCACTGCGTTCGCTGCTCGTCAACATCGTGCCGAAGGAGCGGTTCGTTCGAGCGCAGGCGTTGACGTCGTCGATCGGGCAGCTCGTGACCATTGCCGGTCCCGCGCTCGGCGGCGCGCTCATCGCGTTCGGAACGCCGATCGCATTTGGGTTCGCGGCGGTGTGCTGTATTGCGGCGACGATCGCGTACACGTTTCTGCGGCGCCATGCGATCGACTACGTCGACGAACCGGTGGTCAAAGCGGCGATGGAAGGCGTGCGCTTCATCTTTGCGCGGCGCGTCATTCTCGGCGCTATCTCGCTCGACTTATTCGCCGTGCTGTTCGGCGGAGCGGTCGCGCTGCTGCCGGTCTTCGCGACGAGTATCCTGCACGTCGGCCCCACGGGTTTCGGCATTCTTCGCGCCGCCCCGGCGGCCGGTGCGGCGCTCGTGGCCGGCTACGTGGCGCGGCACTCGCTCGGGCGCGGCGCGGGACGTTTGCTGCTGGTTTGCGTCGCCGGATTCGGCGCCGCTACGATTGTGTTCGGGGTCTCGCACAACTTCGCCGTGTCCGTAGTCGCGCTGGCGCTCACGGGCGCATTCGACATGGTGAGCGTCGTCATACGCAGCGCGCTGGTTCAGCTGCGCACGCCGAACGAGATGCGCGGCCGCGTGGGCGCCGTCGAGAACGTGTTCATCGGCGCTTCCAACGAGCTGGGCGCATTCGAGTCGGGCGGCGTTGCGGCCCTTATCGGGACGCAGGCGTCTGTCGTTCTGGGCGGAGCTGCGACGCTTGCCGTGATTGCGCTGTGGGCGATGCTGTTTCCCGAACTGCGGGAATTTGAGGTTGTAGAGGAGCAGCATACCGGCCGGTAACCATTACCATGTGGCCGCCGAAAAACAGTAGCAGTTCGATAGCGAAACGGGGAGCATCGTCTACGTATCGGATCTGGGCCGTGTCTGCGGCCGGAAGACCGCTCGCCTTCCTTGCTTGGTGAATGCGCCGGCGGCGGCGTATTTCGTCGATACAATGAAGGCGTTGCTCTGGGCCGTCGCGGCCTGCGCGCTGACGGCAGTGCCGTTGACGGCTTTGGCGGATACGAGTCCGCTGGTGAACCGCGTGATCGTCGATCAAGCGCTGCAGCAGCAGATGCAGAACCAATTGAACACGCAGCAGACGCAGTTGCAGACGCAGCAAGATCTTATGCGGGCGAATCTGCAGGGGCAGATGCAGCAGCAGCAGATCCGGATGCAGTATCTCTTCCTGCAGCAGCAGATCGAACTGCTGAAGATTCAGGAGCGCGCGCATCCTCACGCGCGCTCCCACCGGCACCGCGGCCGCTAAGAACCAACTACGGCGTAATGCCGTCGACCGTAAACGCCACCATTTCGTGCTGTTCGCGGTGATTGCTCCAGAAGCGCGCGCCGTCGTAGGCGAGTGCGCGGGCTTGGAAGTTCACGCGTGCGAGGTCTTCGATCTTCGGGGAGCCGCCGTTGCGCGCGTCGATGCGCGTGAGGAAGTACTCGCTGGAGTCTTCGTCGTCGGTGCCCAACACGTAGAAGACGCCTCCGACGATAACCTGTCCGCAGATGCCGTGCGGCGTCTCGATAACGGAGCCGACATTTCCGGCTGCATCGAGCGAGATAATCTTTTTGTTGTACCACTGGCTGACGTAAAGGCGGTCGCCGTCGAAGGCGAGCTGCGAGCCGGTGTCGTCGGGACACGCAATCGCGCCCTCGTTCTTGAAGCCGTGGCCGGGAATGTAGCGCCGGACGATCCGGTGGTCTTCCTCGCCTTCGGAGAGCAGCACGCGCAGCTCGTCGCCCGTGACCGTTGCACCGTACGGCTTGCCGGGGGCTTTGGTTTCTTCGCGTACGGTCCAATGCGCGATGTCGATGCAGTACAGGCGGCACGTTTCCAGCGAGCCCATCCACAAGACCTCACCGTCTGCGGCAAGCGCCTGCGGGCGCGGGGCAGGCGACGGCCTGCGCATCACTTCCGTAATCGTCTTCAACGTCGTATCCATGCCGGGTACTTTGCACCCGAAGACGGGGTTCCCGCTCCGCCGGGCGGACCCCTAACGGGTGCCAGATTTGCGTCCCGGAGGACGAGCAAACGCTTCAACGGTATGCCTCGTCATGAAACGCATCGCTGCACTTCTTTGCGTCGCCGCTTTGGCGCTGCCGTTTACGACGCGCGCCGCCGGTGAAGCGAATACTTCGCAATCATTGATGAGCAAGCTGCACTGGCGCAGCGTCGGGCCGTTTATCGGCGGACGCGTCGTCGCGGTTGCAGGCGTGCCGCAGAATCCGAATCTGTTTTACATGGGCGGCGTGGACGCCGGTGTGTGGAGAAGCACCGACTACGGCAACCATTGGGAGAACATCACCGACGGCAAGATTCCGCTCGGTGCGAACAGCATCGGCGCCATCGCCGTAGCGCCCTCCGATCCGAACGTCATCTACATCGGCACCGGCGAGAGCGATCCGCGCGGCACCATGGTTACCGGCGAAGGCGTGTACAAATCCACGGACGCCGGAAAGACATGGCGGTACGCCGGCTTGCGCGACACGCACACGGTGAGCGCAATCGCCGTCGATCCGCGCAATCCGAACGTCGCGTACGTTTCCTCGCTCGGGCACGTCTTCAAAGACAATCCGGACCGCGGCGTCTTTAAAACGACCGACGGCGGCAAGACGTGGAGCAAAGTGCTGTACGTCGATGCAAAAACAGGCGGCAGCGACGTCGCGATCGACGAGAAGAATCCCGATACGCTGTACGCCGCGATGTGGCAGATGTACCGCACGCCGTGGAAGCTCTCGAGCGGCGGGCCGGGAAGCGCGCTCTACAAGTCGAGCGACGCCGGTGGGCATTGGACGAAGATTTCGAGCAATTCCGGCTTTGCCAAAGGGCTGCTCGGCAAGATCGGCGTTGCCGTCTCGCCGGCGGATTCCAACGTCGTTTATGCGATCGCGCAGGCGCACGAAGGCGGCGTCTTCCGTTCGAACGACGCCGGTGCAACATGGACGCGCGTGAACGCCGAAATGAAGCTGCGCCAGCGCGCCTTCTATTACATCGATATCTACGCGGATCCGAAAGATCCGAACAAAGTCTATTCCTGTAACGTCGATGGGCTATGGATCTCCAAAGACGGCGGAAAGACGTGGCACGCGTCGCACCCCCCGCACGGCGACAACCACATCGTCTGGGTGAATCCCACCGACACCGACATTCTGCTCGAAGGCAACGACGGCGGCGCCACCGTTTCGACCAACGGCGGCAAGACGTGGAGCGACGAGCACAACCAGCCGACGGGCCAGTTTTATCACATCTCCATCGACCGGCAGTTCCCGTATCACATCTACGGCGCTCAGCAGGATGAAGGCTCGGCCGAAGGCCCCAGCGCCACGCAGTACGGTTCCGTTCCCTCCGATATGTGGCGCCCCGTGGCATACGGCGAGAGCACGTTCGTCGCGCCGGAGCCGGGCAATCCCAATGTGACGTACGGCAGCGGATATTTCAGCATCTTCCTGCGTTACAACTTGCAGACGGGTCAATACCAAAGCGTGAGCCCGTGGCCGAACTATCTCGAAGGCTCGACCAGTAAAGAGCAAAAGTACCGCTTCGCTTGGACGCATCCGATTCTGTTCTCGCCGTCGAACCCGCACGAGCTTCTCGCGGGCGCGCAGTACGTGATGAGTACGACGGATCGCGGCATGCACTGGCGTGCATTGAGCCCCGATCTGACGCGGAACGATCCGGCGACGGAAGGACCGACCGGCGGCCCGATCGAGCTCGATCAAACCAGCGCGGAAGTCTACCCCTACGTTTCCGCGATCGGCGTCTCGCCGCTGAACAAGAATCTGATCTGGGCCGGATCCTCGGACGGCCTGGTGCACGTGACCACGGATCACGGCGCGCATTGGCGCACGATAACGCCGCTGGGCTTGCCGCAATATGCGGAGATCAGTTCGATCGAACCCTCGCACGTGGCGCAAGGCAGCGCGTACCTGACCGCGCAGCGATACATGTGGGACGATTTCCGCCCGTACGTTTACCGCACGACGGATTACGGCGCGCATTGGACCCAAATCAACAACGGAATTCCGAGCGACGAGTACGTCTTTACGATCCGGCAAGACCCGCGCCAGCCGAATCTGCTCTTTACGACGACGCGCAACACCGTGCGGGTGAGCTTCAACAACGGCGATTCTTGGCAGCCGCTCACGCTCAACCTTCCCGGCGTACAAGTGCGCGATCTCGTTATCGACTCGCGCCAGGGGCAGGTGGCCGTGGCGACGCACGGACGCGCGTTCTGGGTGCTCGACAACCTTGCGCTGCTCGAGCAGCTCGCGCGCGGCGCGCAGGGGCCGCTCTTCGCTCCGCAGACCGCGTGGCTGACGCACATGTACGGCGGCGGCCAATTCCCGCGCGGCAACAGCGGACAGAATCCGCAGTTCGGCGCGACGGTGTTCTTCAACATGCCGGCCGGTTACAATGGAAGCACGCCGGCAACGCTGACGTTCAGCGATGCGCGCGGGAACGTCATTCGCGCGTTCCGCCTGCACGTGAAGCAGAAAGGACACGAGCTCACGCCCGAGATGCGCGAGAGCATGTCGCCCGCGCAAATCAAAGCTGCGATGGAGAGTCAAGCCACCGCCGTTTCGCCCGGAATGAACTCCTTCCAGTGGGATCTGCGCTACTCGGACGCAACCGACGTTAACGGATTCTACGTTCCGGCGGCGGCGGGCGGTGAAAACGACTTCACGATCGGACCGCAAGTCATCCCGGGAACCTATCGCGTGACCCTGCGGTACGGCGGCAAGTCGTATACGCGGCCGTTCACGGTTGCGCTCGATCCCAATTTGCATCCGGCGCCAGGCGCACTGGCCAAGCGCTTCGCCCTGCAGATGCAGATTCGCAACACGCTCGACGCGATGGACCGCACCATCAACACGGCGCTCACCCGCGAACGGGCGATCGACGGTCCCAAGCAGACCGCGCTTGCGGCAGAGATCGACGAGCTCGTGAATCTGCAGACGCACTCGAGCGAAGGTCCACTGTCAACCGGTACGCGCACCCGCGACCACTTGGCGTACCTGCAGTCGGACATCGACTACGCGTACAATACGCCGACTCCGGCGCAGTACGCGGTGTTCGCACAACTGCGCCGGGAAGCGGTCTCGGGAGCGGCGCGGCTGCGCCGGTTGATGCGCTAATCGCCGGGCACGGCGGCGGCCGGTTCGCCGCCGCCGTGCCGCCTACCGGCGCGTGATCACGGCGTTGCCGTTGCCGAGGCTTGTTTACGGATGGACCGCAGCGTTACGCGAACCGCCGAACCTTGCGTAACCGTCATGTTCTGTTTCATGTTCTGCGCGACGAGATAGCCGCCGGTCGCGCCGAGAAAACCGCCCATGCCGGTCGTTGCGCCGAACACGGTTTTTGCCAGGATGTTGCCCGCGACCATGCCGGCTACGGCGCCGAAGATTTCACGCCCGACGTTGCTCTTCGTTTTCGCCTGCATGCCGGTGACGACGCCGTCGATCGCGTATTGCGTGCCGTCGGCGAGCGTGAGCGTCGTGAAGACGATTTCGAGTTGCGCGGGACGGCCCGTGCCCGCCGGCGTTACGTGACTGACGTGGCCGGTCATCGTGGCGCCGCTCACCGTGCCGTCTTGCGAGACGACGTTGTTGAGCATGACCGGTTGTCCTACCGTTGCATTGCCGGTATCGATGCTTTGCGTGATGTTGCCGGCATATTGTGTGTCGGCGCTCGGTGCGGCGCCGGAAAGCCCAAGAACCAAAGCAAGTGCGGCCGCACTCGCGCCAAAAAATGTACGCATGGCGCCACTATGGCGCGGCGCTGAGAAGCTCCGGCGAATCCTAGATGAACGGCAGAATGGAGACCTCGATCTCGCCGTTCTCCACGCGTACGTCGTGCGCGAACGCGCCGCGCAGCGTCATCACGTTGAAGGCGGCGGCGGACGAGCCGTGCAGGCGGCAAAAAACCGGACGCTCGCCCGCAAAAGAGAACGGCTGCAGCGGCAAAATTTCAGCGCGCTCGCCGTCCGCGAATTCGAGCGTGAACCCGGCGTCCTCGGCGACAATCGTGCGATCGTAACCTGCGTAGTCCGAAAACGGGCCGTCACGCTCGATTTCGGCGACGGAGATGCGCCATTCGACCGGCTGCGATTCCGATTGCGCGAGCACGGTCGTCCACCCGCCGCCGTTGCGCCAAGGGATCCGGAGTGAAACTTCCTTCATCGCAGACGATACTACCAACATATGGCTCTTCCACGCCTGCTGTACTCGGCTGCCGCGAACTTCAAGCGCGCCTGGCCGCTCATGCGCGACGACCGCGTTCCTACGGGGCTCAAAGCCGTCACCGGCGTTATGGCGCTTTTCATCATTTCGCCGCTCGATATCTTCGGCGACATCCCGGTGCTCGGGGTGCTCGACGATGCAGTGCTGTTGACGCTGCTCTGCATGCTGTTCGTGTGGCTTGCTACGCAGACGGTGGAGAAGAACGTCACTCCTGTGCGGCGGCGCGACATCGCCGGTCCGCCGATGGTACGCAATCCGCGCAGCCCTTAGGGCGTCGGGCTCGCGCTCGGGTTCGCACTTGGACTAGCACTCGGGCTACCGCTCGGACTCGCGCTGGCGCTCGCTGAAGCCGTCGGGGTTGGTGACGCGCTAGGCGTTGCCGTTGGTGCTGCGGTTGGTGCTGCGGTTGGTGCTGCGGTTGGAGCCGCCGAGGGTGTCGCTCCGCCACCACCTGGGACGACCGGCATTGCGGGGATGCCGCCATTCGTATTGCACGCGGACATTGCGGCGCACATCGCCGTCGCAACGAACAGCGTGAACAGCGTCTTCAGTACCCGTGTCATGGCTCAGGTAGGCTATTTGTGGTCCATAAGGGCTTCTCCCGCCCGCGTGGAAGGCATGGCGCATGCCGCAGAAGTCCGAGCCGGCCGCCGGCTCCATCGAGCTCGCGCGTAGCGAATTACGGCTGGCGCATTTCGCCGCGGCGGGCGAAAGGCTTGGCGCCATGCTCGCGGCCGCGCCTGCATTTACCGACGCTGCGCTTCTGCTGGCGCGTGTAGAACTGCGCCGTGGCCGCCCTTCCGATGCGCTGTCCGTGCTCACGCGGCATGTGCGCGGCGCGAAGCGCCCGGCAAAAGCCGAGGCCGCAATGCTCAAGGCTGTGGCGTTCGCGCGCCTGGGCGATAACGAGTCGTCGCGCGCGCAGTTCCAAACTGCGCAATCGCTGCTCGGCGATAATGAGGAGCTGCGCGGCGAGTTGACCTACCATCTGGCAGCAGTGGATTGGATGGAGCGCCGTCTCGACCGGTCGGCGAAAACGCTCGATCGCATCTCCGAAACACGCTCGGCGGACCTCGATTTGCACGTCGCGATTCTTCGCGGCGCTATCGCATCCGCGAATGAAAATATTCCCGCGCAGGGAGCGATCTTGCTGGATGCTCTGCGTCGCGTGCGTGCAGGTGCGCACGTGGAAGTGTATCTCCACGCGATGCTCGTCACGCAAATCGCCGCGCTGGCCGTGGAACTTCCCAGTATGGAACTGCGCGATGCCGCCGTCGCGAATGTCGATGCCGTGCCGTGGACCGGCGACATCAGCGATCTGCATTTCCATGCCGCGCGCGCCGTTGCGTGGCGCCATGCGCTGGAAGGCGATGAATTCAACGCGTTCCGGCGCCTCAAAGAGGCGCTTGCGGCGGCTCGTTCCGACGCATGGCGCGTCGCCGCGCTTACCGATCGCGCGTATCTGGCTTCAGCGCTAGGCGAAAAGCGTTGGGCCGCACAGGAATTGCGCGATGCGCACGAACTGGCCGGCGCGATAGACTGGGCCGCGATCGCCGGCGAGGAGAAACTCGCGCTGCCGGTTCTGGCGGAACTGTTTGCATCTCGCGATCCGTCCGTGGCAATCGGTTACGTTACCACGTTCAGCAGCGTCGGCAAGAACTATCCTCGCATTCTTTCGTCGCGCCGCGATGTGCGCATCGAAGCGCTGGAGGCGTATTCACTCGGCATGGTTCAGCTGGCGCTCGGCGAGCGGGAAGAAGCCAAGCGCCTGCTGCTAACTGCTTGGTCGATTTACGATCGTCTCGGCATTGCCTGGCGCGCCGCGCGTGCCGCACTCGCGCTTGCCGAAATCGACGATGCGGCAAAGTGGCATACGCTCGCGCAGGCCCGGCTCGAGGCGTACCCCCGGAGCTGGCTCGTCCGCGCGCAGTCCGCGCAAGCATCGACGCCCCGGGTGCTCGCGGTTCCACCCGAAGCGGCGAACCTCACGCCGGCGCAGCGCGCGGTGTTCGAATTGCTGCTCGAAGGACGCGGTACCGACGCTATTGCGCTCTCGCTCGAGCGCAGCGCATTTACCGTCCGTAACCATATCAAAGCAATCTTCAAAGCGTACGGCGTGAGTTCGCGATCCGCGCTAATCGTTAAGGCTACGCGAGGGTCTAGCCAAGCATAACCCAAATGGGTTAATATATGACCCAGGATGTCCACCGGGTGTGGGCCGTGCTGTTCGCGGGAGGGTGTCTGTGGTCCGAGCGCGTTGCGCGTTGATCGTTTTCGTGGCCTCCCTGCTCGCAGCGTGCGGCGGTGAAAGCGGCCCGCCCTCACCGCCGCCCGCGGCGCCCCAGCAGGATACGCGATTGCTGCTCTATCCGGCTCATCCGCCTTCGCTTGTGCCGGGTCCGCAAACGGGCACCCCGAGCGCCTCCGTAACGTTCGCGAATTCACCGCCGCCGCAAGTTCTGGCGCCGTTGCCGGGGGCGGCGCAGTATCTCGTGTACGAACCCAGTTACACCGGTGCGTACTCGGTGGTCAATTCCTGCGATCCGCAAGCGGTGGCAACCACGTCGTTCGAGACCGAACTCACGCCGCAGGCCGGCGGCGGATATTCTTTCAAGCCCGGTCCTACCGGTACAGGACCGGGAGCTATTCTCGACGTCGAGTCGTCCGGCATACTCGGCCCCCAAACGTGCACGCTGAGCGTTCGTGACGACCTTGGCCACGCAGTCACCATCGCGGTCACGAACAAGCAGCTCTTGCTCTACCCCGACTACGGCACTGCGTTCGGGCCCGGCGCGAGTGGGACGGGATTCTTCTTGGATGCGACGTTCGCTCCGCGGAATTTCTATGTTTACGAGCAAGGCTACACGGGGCCGTACACTCTTGGGCCATCGTCGTGCAGCACGTTCAAGGCAACGCTGAATGCGCCCGTAGATCCGGGCAGCCCCGCGTTGCTTTCCCTCACCGCAAATGGGTCACCGACGGCAGAGGTGTGTACCTTTGCGGTAAGCGATTCATCGGGCAATCAGGCATTCGCCCAAGCGTACTACGAAGGCATTCCGTGAGGACGCCGCCTCACGAGGTCATAAGTCGCAAAAGCGCCGTTATACTCCTCGCCGTCATTCTCTGTTTGGCCGGCGCCGTACGTCTGTATCATCTTTCGAGCGTGCCGACCGAACTGATCGCCGACGAACTTGATCTGTACAACTCCGTTCAAAGCATCGTGACGACCGGCCATGACGTGGACGGGACGCTGCAGCCGTTCCTCTATTCGCAATTCACGCGCAACCCGCCGGTCTACGGCGTCGCCGGTTATACCTCGACGCTGGTATTTGGAAAGAACGCGTTCGCATTACGTTTGCCCGCGGTGGTTTTTGGTTTGGCGGCGGTGCTGCTCATGTACGGCATCGCATTGCGGCTGACGAAGCGCCGGGACATCGCCCTAGCCGCTGCACTATTGCAAGCGACGCAGCCGATCTTCATTCAGTTTTCGCGAATCGCGTGGGAGCCCTCGTCCGAACTGCCGTTCCTGCTGGGCGGCTTATATGCGCTTATTGTAGCGATTCAACGGCAACTCTCGGCGCGTTGGCTCGCTTTGGCTGCGCTGCTGCTCGGCATCACCTCGTACACCTACATGGCCGGATGGTTTTACGCCGCCATTCTTGGATTCGGTCTTATCGCGCTGAACGTCCGGACCATTCATGCGAATCGCGCGTGGTTGAAGGTCGCCGGTGCCTGTGCGCTATGGCTGCTGGTCTCGTGGCCGGCGCTGCGCATGTGTTTCTTCGATCCGCTCACCGCGGGTAAGACCGCGCGCATCGCAACGTTCGCTCACGGCATAACCTGGGGCGCGCTGCGCGTGTTCTTCGGTAACTACGCCGCGCATTTCCGCAGCTCGTATTTAGTCGTGTCCGGCGATCCGAAACCCGGCGTAACGTGGCGCTATCTGAATGGGTTCGGCGCGTTTTATTGGTTCATCGTTCCGCTTGCCGCCGGCGGCCTTGTTGCGTGCTGGTCGTACGTGCGCGAGAAGGGCATGTGCGCATGGCTGTATCTTTGGCTGCTCGCATACCCGCTCGGCGGCGCGCTTACGAACGAAGGCGCTCCGAACGCGCCGCGCACGCTCGCGGGTGCGCCCGTGTTCTGTTTGCTCGCGGCGATTGGTCTGGCGTATTTCGCCGACTGGGCGCGCGGGAAGTTGCGGCGTGCCGTCTATGCTGCTTTCGCGGCAGCGTCGCTCGCCGGCCTCGTGCTCTTTTCCGCGTTCTACTTCACCGCCTACGTCCATCGCAATGCCAATGCGTGGGACTCCGGTACGGGTGCGCTCTTCGCGCAGATCCGCGCGCACAGCCGCGGTTATAGGCGCGTCTGTTTCGACGTGCTCCCCGCATGGTACCAGACCCGCGTCTACGCCCGCTTTTACCTAGGCGACTTGCCGTTGCAGATCCTCGACAATGTCGACGATCCGGCGTGCGCTCTTCCCGGCACCCTCATCGCCGCCGATCCGCTGCACGAAGTGCACGATGCCGGGTTGCGAACGCTTTCGACCGTACGCGACGTCGACGGACGGCGTTTTGCCGTGCTTTCGGCCCGGCCCGTGCTCGATGTGCCGCCGCGTGCGCTCGCGCACGACGGCAACTAAAAGCCTTCGATATCTCGAATGCGTTTGCCGATTTCGACCATCTCAATGATGACGCTGCGCAAATCGCTGCCGATGTTTTTCGAGGCGCCTTCGTAGGCTTGCTCCGCATTCACGCCATGCGCCGTCTCACCGTACGGCTCGTTTGAGCCGAGACGATAGTCGAGCGTGTCCTTATCGACGATCATGGCATTGTAGCGTTCGCACAGGGAGCCCAGACGGTAGCGCAGCTCGCGGGATTCGTCGTTCATCGCCTCATCTTACCACCAGCGCCGGAATCGCTCGGTAGGGGGCGGCAGCCGGCAAGGCTAACGTCGTGCCATGCTGCATTCCGAGACCGCGCCAGGCGCGGTAAAGACTGAGGCGGCTCAGGCGCGTCTCGAACTGACGGTGCGCGGTTTGCTCTTGGGCGCCGCGATCACGCTCGTGTTCACCGCCGCGAACGTCTACCTGGGTCTCAAGGTCGGACTCACCTTCGCATCGTCGATTCCCGCGGCCGTCATTTCGATGGCGATTCTGCGGATGTTCAAGACGGGCACGATCTACGAAAACAACATCGTGCAGACGGTCGCCTCGGCCGCCGGCACGATCTCTTCGGTGATCTTCGTGCTGCCGGGTCTGGTGATGGTGGGCTGGTGGGACGGTTTTCCGTTCTGGCCCGCGTTCGGCGTGTGCGTGGTCGGCGGCATCCTCGGCGTCATGTTCACGATTCCGCTGCGGCGCGCGCTCGTGACCACCTCTGACCTGCCGTATCCCGAAGGCGTTGCCGCTGCGGAAGTGCTGCGCGTCGGCACGGGCTCGCGTGAGGGCGCGGTCGAAGGCAAAGCGGGCTTGCTCGCCGTGATTTGGGGCGGCATCGCGTCCGCAGCATTTGCAGCCGTTACGGCGACGCGTGTTTTTGCCGGCGAGATCGATTACTATTTCCGCGCGGGCGCATCCGCAAGCGGTCTGGGATTTTCGCTTTCGCTCGCACTGCTGGGCGCGGGGCACCTCATCGGCTTAGCGGTCGGCCTCGCGATTCTCGCCGGATTCGTCATCGCGTGGGGCATCTTCGTTCCGATTCTCACGGCGATGCATCCGGCCGCCGGTGATGCGGCAACGATCGCCACCGCGGTGTGGTCGCATCAAGTGCGGTTCATCGGCGCGGGCGCAATCGGCATCTCGGCAATTTGGACGCTGCTCCGCCTGGCGATTCCGGTATGGACGGGACTCGTCTCCGCCATTGAAGCGTCGCGCCGCCGCGCAAAAGGCGAAGGCTACCTCATGGCGCGCACCGAGCACGACATGCCCATCGGCATCGTGACCATCATCAGCATTGCGTGCCTCATACCGATGGCCGTGCTGTTCGTCGCGTTCTTGAACGGCGGCGCGATTTCGCAGTACATTGTGCCACTCGTCATCGGATCGGTGCTGTACGTCGTCGTCATCGGCTTCATCGTCGCCGCGGTCGCGGGTTATATGGCCGGTCTCATCGGCAGTTCGAACAGTCCGGTCTCGGGCCTAGCGATTCTCGCGGTGATCGGCATCTCGCTCATCGTGCTCTTCGTTGCGCACGGGGCAACCGGTGCATCGCAAGCCGCGCTCGTCGCGTTCGCGCTCTTCGTCACGTCCGTCGTGCTGAGCGCCGCAACGATCGCAAACGACAATCTGCAGGACCTCAAGACCGGCCAACTCGTGGATGCAACGCCGTGGCGCCAGCAGGCGGCACTGCTCGTCGGCGTCGTCTTCGGATCGCTCGTGATTCCGCCGGTGCTCAACCTCTTGAATCTCGCCAACGGTTTCGCCGGCGCGCCGCATCACGGCGCGAATGCCGCGCAGCCGTTGCCCGCACCGCAGGCGACGCTCATCTCGACGCTCGCCAAGGGCGTTATCGGCGGCAACATCAATTGGGGCATGATTTGGCTGGGCGTTGCCGTCGGCGTCGCCGTCATCATCATCGACGAGGTGTTGCGCGCAACGAGCAAAGAGAAGCGCAAACTTCCGCCGCTCGCGGTTGGCCTTGGCATCTATTTGCCGACGTCCACGACGGCCGGTGCGGTACTCGGCGCGGTGATCGGCTGGTTCTACAATCGCGCGGTCTCGCGCGGGCGCAATGCGGACATGGCCAAACGCTTGGGCGTACTTCTGGCCTCGGGACTCATCGTCGGCGAGAGCTTATTCGGAGTGCTGCTTTCCGGCATCATCGTCGTCAGCAAAAGCGGCACGCCGCTCTCGCTCGTGCCGGACTCGTTCCTCGTGCCTTCGGAGATCATCGGCGGCATCGCCTTTCTCGCGCTCGTCGCGCTGCTGTACCGGTGGGTCGCCGGCATGGCGCAGAAGGCGGCGATATAACCGAACGCACGTACATAGTAAAGAGCACGATGCGCGCATCGTGCTCTTTTTTTGCGTTGAACAGGAGCGCGGTTACGCGGGAACGGCTGCCGCGCCTTTCGGATCCGGCCCGTACTGATTCGGTCCGGGCGTGCCTTCCAGCGCCAGCATCACCAGCACCACGACCCATCCCACGAACGGAACCAGCGCGATGAGCAGCCACCATCCGCTGCGGTTCGTGTCGTGCATGCGGCGAATGCCGACTGCGATCGACGGAATCAGCACCGCCAGCGAATACAGATATGCGATGAAGCCCAAATGAATTGCCCCGAGCACGAAGTTCAGGACGATCGCGATGATGAGGTTGACGAGGAAGAAATTCCAATACTCTGCGCGACGTGCGCGACCGCCGAATTGTGCGTAATTCGTCAGCACGTGCGTATACCAATTGATCATGTGTGCCTCCGTAGAAGTGCCGCTGCATTTTGGTTCCTCCGCCGCGCAGCGCGTTCCCGTTGGTTGTGCTGAGCCCTATGTACTATCGCGGCCGCTCCCGCTGTAACGACTCGAACATCCCGCGCAGCACGGCCGCCTCGTTCAGCTGCGACTGCGTCGGCGGTGCGTAGTTCCCGCTCAGGCGTCCCATAAGATCGCCGAGGCGATCCCGGAAGCCGGGCGGTCCGCCGAGGTCTTCGGCGTTACGCGGTCCGTAGGTGAGTTTTCGCTTGAAGACGAGCAGCGCCGGTGAATGGTCGCCGTGCTTGACGCGGTTGTCGATCTCGTTGAGCCACGTGTCGACCGTCCCGTACCAGCTGTAGAGCTCCGCGAGCAGGTCGTAGCGCGCTTTCATCTCCTCGGCGCTCAGATTGTCGCGCGGGTCTTGCTTGACGGCGACGGTCTGCTGCGCGTGCGCGCCGTTCGCGTTCAGGCGAACCGTGTACGTGCCGGGCAGTACTTCGGGTCCCGTGCTGGGGCCTTGGTTGAACTCGAACGTGCCATGCCATTTGACCGGGCCGCTCGTATCGAGATCCCACGCGGTCCGGTTGATCCCCGCCTCATGCGGTACGGCCTTGCCGCTCAAATGACGGATCACCCGTCCGCCGGCGTCGAGAATGTCGATGCTGGCATGCTTGTCCGCTTTCGGCAGCGAGTACGTCAGGAGAGCGCCGTAGTCGACGTTCGGCCCGAGGAACTCGCTTGACGGAAGGCCGTCCTCGAACGAGTTGACCGGTGAGAAGCGCGACCAGCGCAGCGTCTCGCGCGGCGCAAACAGCGTGACCGCTTTGGTAACCGAAGGCGTGTACTGCTGGAGGACGGTGAGGTCGTCGAGCACCCAGACGCCGCGGCCGTGCGCCGCGACCAGTAAGTCGTTGGCCTGCGGCTGCACTTCGATATCGTAGATCGCCGTTGCGGGCATGTTCAGACGCAGCGACTGCCAATGATTGCCGCCGTCCCACGATGCAAACATCCCGCGCGAGGTCCCGGCATAGAGCAGATTCGGGTTCTTCGGGTCCTGACGGACGGATCGCACGAAGACGTTGCGCGGCAGATTGCCCGAGATCGATCGCCAGCTCGCGCCGTAGTCGTGCGTTGCGAACATGTGCGGGCCGTCGTCGCCCAGCATGTGATTGTCTCCGGCGGCAAACGCCGTACCCGCTGAGTACGAACTCGCGTCGACCGTCGCGACGCGCGCCCAGTGCGGCATGCCGCCCGGCGTCACGTTGCTCCAGTGCGCGCCGCCGTCGCGCGTTATTTGCACCAGTCCGTCGTCCGTACCGACCCAGATGACGCTGCCGTTCACGCGCGAAGGCTCGATGTCCAGAATCGTGTCGGCCATCTCCGCGCCGGACATGTCGGGATCGATCGGGCCGCCGGGAATCTGCTGATGCGCTTTGGCGTTGCGCGTGAGGTCGGGGCTAATGACGCTCCAATGCCCGCCGCGATCCGCGGAGCGGAAGACGACGTTGCCGCCCACGAGCGCCGCGCCGGCCGAGTCAAACGCGATTGGCGTGTCCCAATTGAACCGGTACTGCAGATCGTAGCCCGGTTCGCCGCCGTTGGAACGCGAGAACGGCGAGACTTCGTACACCTGCTGCTTTGCAGTATCGAGCAGATAGACTTGCCCGGTGTCGCTCGCCGTGGAGGTGGACCAGACGAAATTCGGATCCTTCGGATCGTAGAGCGTCCACATGCCGTCGCCCGGAGCGACCGTCCACCAATCGCGATTCATCACGCCGACGCCGCTCGGACTGTTCGCCCACCCGCACCACGAGTCGTCGTCCTGTAAGCCGATGCACACGTGATAATTCGGCTGCAGCAGATCGTAACCGATGTGATACGGCTGCGCGAACGGCAGATCGTAGGGCTGGCGCCACCTCGCGCCGCCGTTCATCGAGAGCAGCGCGCCCTCGTCTGAACCGACTGCGACGCGCTTTCCGTCTTGCGACCACCAGATGTTGTGATAGTCCCAGCCGCCTTCGGTCGCGATGGTCTTGAACGTCTTTCCGCCGTTCGCGGACATCGAGAGAATCAGCCCAACGTTGATGAGGCGGTCGTTGTTCGACGGGTCGACGAAGATGCGGCTGAAGTAGAAGCGCCGCATGCCGACGAGCCACGTGTGCGGCATTACGCGCCACGTTGCGCCGCCGTCGTCGCTGCGCCACAAGTCACCGGCCTTGGATTGAATCACTGCATACAGGCGCCCATGCGTGCCCGCAGCGATGCCGATGCGTCCCGTATCGCCGCTGGGCAAACCGTGACCGGCGAGTTTGCGCCACGTCGCGCCGTTGTCGTCGGACCGGTATATGCCGCCCAGCGGGCCGCCGCTGCGCATCGTCCACGGCTTGCGGCGGAACTGGTAGATGCCGGCAAAAAGCGTGTTGGGGCGATCCGGCACTCGTACGAGGTCCGATGCGCCGCTCATCGGTCCGACGTAGAGCGCGCGCGTCCAATGCTTGCCGGCGTCGCTCGTTGTGTAGACGCCGCGCATGCTGCTATCGCGGAAGATCTGCCCGAGGACGGCCACCGCGATGCGACTGGGATTGCGCGGATCGATCTCGATCTTGGAGATCGAGCCTGCGTCCTCCAGCCCCATGTGCTTCCAGGTTTTGCCGCCATTGCTCGAATGCCAGATACCGTCGCCGCCCTCGACGTCGTTGCGCGGGTTCGACTCGCCCGTGCCGACCCAAACGTCGCTCGGGTCGTGCGGAGCGAGCGCAATCGCTCCAATCGGCGCCACGGCCGCTTTATCGAAAACCGGCTGCCACGAAACGCCGCCGTCTTCGCTCTTGAAGACGCCGCCGCCGGCGCCCCCGGCATAGTATATCTGTGGATTCTCGTTGCTGCCCACGACGACGGTGGTGCGGCCGCCCGCGATGGCGGGCCCAATCGAGCGATATTCGAGCGAACCGAGGTTCAATGCAGATGCCGGAAGTGCGGCACCGAGAACGAGCGCGAGGGTGCTTACGATACGGCGGGAGATAAATTTCATTTTTTTACTCGCTGGTGACTGCAGCGGAAGCAAAATCTTGCTCGCGCCGTTCGGGAGTGACGAAGTAGCCGATTGCGGTCAGAATGACGATCGCGACGAACACGACGAGCGCGACCACGGCCATTGCTTTTGCATAATCGGGATGTCCTGACGGCAGTGCGAATTTATCCGCAGCGAAGGCCGATTCGAGTTGCAGCGCATTCGCCGAAATCAGGTTGCCGATTTGGTAGGTAAAACCGGGAAACGTTCCGCGCACATCATTCGGTGAGATTTCGTTTAAGTGCGCGGGAATGATGCCCCACGCGCCTTGCACGGCTACTTGCATGAGAAAGCCGCCGACGCCGAGCATCACGGCGGTTTGGCTGAACGCCCAAAGCGGGATCAGCACGATGCCCAGCACGCCGCATACGATAATCATATTGCGGCGTCCCCAACGTTGAGAAAACCAGCCGAACGAAATGCCGCCGGCGATAGCGCCGACATTCATGATCGCGGTAAGCGTACCAACGAGCGCGGGCGCAAAACCGTGCTGCAAGGTGAGGAACGTGGGATACAGATCCTGCGTGCCGTGCGACATGTAGTTGAATGCCGCCATGAAGAGAACCGCGTAGATGAAGAGCGGCCACTGCGCGCGTATCGAGCGCAGCAGCGGATGCGGCCCTTCCGCAATCCGCTGCGCTCGCCCGGCGAGCCACGCGGGCGATTCCGGCACGTGCGTGCGGATGAAGAAGATCAGCAGTGCCGGCAGCACGCCGATCGCGAACATGCCGCGCCAGCCGATGTGGACGTAAAGCACGGCAAGGACGATCGCGGCGAGCAGATAGCCGACGGCATAGCCTTCTTGCAGGATGCCGGAGAAGATTCCGCGTTTTTCGGCCGGCAGCGATTCCATCGCAAGTGCGGCGCCCAGTCCCCATTCGCCGCCCATCGCCACGCCGTAGAGCGCGCGCAGGATGATGAACACGGTCAGGTTTGGTGAGAACGCCGTCGCGAGCTCGAGCACCGAGTACAAACCGACGTCGATCATCAGCGGAATGCGCCGCCCGTACTTGTCGGCGAACCATCCGAAGATCAGCGCGCCGAGCGGCCTCAGCATCAGCGTGATCGTGACGGCGACTGCCACTTCCTTGACCGCCGCATGAAAATCTTTGGCGATATGCGGGACCGTGACGATGACCAGGAAGAAGTCGAAAGCGTCGAGCGTCCAACCCAGGAAGCTCGCCAGGAACGTTTTCTTCTGCTGCCCGGTAAGACCGCGCAGCGCGCTGGTGGTGCTCATGGATGCAACAATACCATCGCCAAGTCGCTAAAGGGAAGTATGCTTGCTTTGCTTGGATTGATCGCAGCCGCGGCGTCTGCAACTCCGGCGCCGCCGCCGCAGGACGCGCAGAACATCGCGCTCGCCACGGCCATCGTGCACCGGGTCGGAGACGACATCTGGCCGGGCTGGAGTAAAACGCCGTTCCAAATCGACCTGCTCACGCAAGACGGCCCCGTGCTGGTGAACGTCGACGTGCCGTTTACGCCTTCGAAGTTTCCGCGCGATCTGGAGGCGACGCTCGAGCTGGATAGCGGGCCCATCATCGTCATCGGGCAGCCGAAATACACGCAAGCGGCGACCCCGATCCGCTGGAGCGTTACGTTGCTGCACGAGCATTTCCATCAGTGGCAGGACTACTGGCCGCAGCACTATGCCGCGGCGATGGCGCTGAATTTGGCGCGCGGGGACAAGACCGGCATGTGGATGCTGAACTATCCGTTTCCATACGCCGACGAGCGCGTCGACAAAGCATATGCCGAGCTTTCGAATAAACTCGCGGACGCACTGGAAACGATCCGCTCGCCGCGCTTCAATGAGGCCGTGAAGGCGTATCTCCAGGCGAGAGCCGCGTTCAGGGCCGGTCTCTCGGCGGATGACTATAAGTATTTCGCGTTTCAGTGCTGGCAAGAAGGCACGGCGCGGTACACGGAGATCGCGGTAGCTCAGCGTGCCGCACTCGCCCATTCCGCCGATCCGTCGTTTCTCACCGGCGCGCAGGCGGCGGCGCTGATAAACGACGCAAATCGAACCTACGGCAACGTGCTCAAACGCTTGCGCACGATTCCACTCAAAGACGACAAGCGCGTGGATTTCTATGCGGTCGGCGCCGGTGAAGCGCTCCTGCTCGATCAGCTGACGCCGGGCTGGCACGCCCGCTATTTAGATCCGCGGATGGACTTGAGCTTATTCTTCCGGTGATGTCGAGGGTGAGGGTATCGGCGTTAAGCTCGGCAGTCCGCTCGGTGCGCCGGATGGCAACGGCGAGGGCGAACCGGACGGCGCGCCCGAGGGCAGCGTCGACTTATCGTCGCCGTACAAGACCAGCAGGTACGTGCTGCCCTTGCCGATCGTCATCTTCGGCGGCTTGAACGAGAACGTCAGCGTGGTGTCGCTCAGCACGGATTTGTCGAATGTCCAGATCGGCTTATATTCGACGCCTTTTTTCTTCTTGCTGACCTGGAAGAGCTGCAGTGCGAAGCCGCGTCCGTCGACTTGCGGCTTGGGCAGCGTGAACTGCGCGTTCGCCCAACCGTCGAGGTTCAGATCGGCATTCGTCGAGAGTTGCACCATCATCAGCGCGACCGTATCGAGTGTGTTCGCCGGAATGTGCACCATCTTTGGCGCGTCCTTCGGCGGCGCTTGCGCGGTGAGTGTGATCGCATTCGCGTTCGGGCTCGCACTCGGTGACGCCGAGGGCGATGCGCTTGCGCTCGCTTTGGGCGAAGACGAGGGCGTTGGAGTTGGCGTCGGAGTTGGCGTCGGCGTCGGCGTCGGAGAAGGCGTCGGCGTGGCCTTCGATTTGCTCTTGCCGTTCTTCGCCGAGGGAGACGGCGTCGGCGTGGGCGCCGGCAGATTGAAGCTCAGCGTGCAGGCGTAGCCGTCGGCCATTTGCGGACATGCAAAACCTTTTTGCGCATCGCCGATCGGATAGGTTGCGCTGCCGACCGGGCCGGGGCTCTCGGAGGGCGGCGTGGGCGCACCCATCGGCAGCCCGTTCTGATCGTTGGGAGGCAGCGGCGTCGCCGCGTTCATTGGCGGCATACCGTTGCCGGTTTGCGGCATGCCGGTTCCGGTGGAGAAGTTTCCCGAACACGCGGCCAGCGCGACCATGGCTACCAGTGCGGCGATACGTTTCACGACTTAGAATCTACCTTTGACTGAAGTTCCGCGGCGAACTCGTCGATCGTCGCGTTGCGTTTGGCTTCCACTCCGCGTTCGTTCACGTTGACCGTGCCGTCGGCAGCCTCTTGTTTACCCACGACGAGAATGTACGGCACTTTCTGCGTCTTCCAGTGCCTGATCTTATAGCCGAGTTTTTCGTTTGACTCGTCGAGTTCCACCCGGAAACCGCGCTTGTGAAGCGCGTCGCGCACCGCACGTCCGTACTCGACTTGATGCTCGGATATCGGAGCGATGACGGCTTGAACCGGCGCAAGCCACGCCGGAAAGTTTCCGCCGTAATGCTCGATGAGAATGCCGAAGAAACGCTCCATCGATCCCGCCAGCGCGCGATGGATCATCACCGGCGTTTGGTCGCCTTCGGGGCCGCGGTACTTCAAATCGAAGCGTTTGGGCAGCACGAAGTCGACCTGCACCGTGCCGAGCTGCCATTTCCGCCCGATTGCATCCCGTACCATGATGTCCAGTTTAGGGCCGTAGAACGCGCCGCCGCCCTCGTCGAGGACGTACGGCAGTTCGTGGCTCTCGAGCGCCCTGCGAATCGCTTCCTCCGCGATCGGATCGGTCTCGCCGCGCAAATGCGGTTCGCGCGTCGAGAGCGCGTACTCGAAATCGGTAAAGCCGAACGCGTTCATCAAACGCAGCGCCTCGTCGAGCGTCTGCTCGAATTCGCCCTGCAGCTGCTCGGTCGTGCAGAACAAGTGCGCGTCGTCCTGCGTAAAACCGCGAACGCGCGTGAGCCCGTGCAGTACGCCGCTGCGCTCGAAGCGATAGACCGTTCCGAACTCGGAGAAGCGGATCGGCAGCTCGCGATAGCTGTGCAGGTGGCTCTTGTAAATCAGAATGTGGCCCGGGCAGTTCATCGGCTTGAGGCGGAAGCGCTGCTCCTCGACCTCCAGCACGCCGAACATGTTCTCGGCGTAGTTTTCCAGATGTCCGGAAATCTCGTACAACTTCTCGTTGACGATGTGCGGCGTTACCACGGGCTGGTACCCGCGGTCTCTTAGCCCTTCGCGGATGAAGTTCTCCACGATGCCGCGCATGACGGCGCCCTTGGGATGCCAGAAGATGAGCCCGCCGCCGGCTTCGTCCTCGACCGAGAACAAGTCCAGTTCTTGCCCGAGCTTGCGGTGGTCGCGCTTGGCCGCTTCCTCGAGCTGGTGCAGGTATGCGTCCAACTCTTCCTTAGAATGCCACGCCGTGCCGTAGATGCGCTGAAGCATCGGGTTGTTCTCGTCGCCGCGCCAGTACGCGCCCGCGACGTTCATCAACTTGACCGCACCGATCTCGCCGGTCTGATGCGCGTGGCCGCCGCGGCACAGGTCGGTGAACTCGCCGATGGTGTAGAGCGTGATCGGCTCACCTTCGGGAATCTGCTGCGCGAGTTCTACCTTATAAGGATTGTTCTTGAACCGCTCGACGGCTTGCTCGCGCGTGACGCGCTCGCCCGTCATCTCATAGTTCGCCGCGACGATCTCGTTCATGCGCTTCTCGAGGCGCTCGAGGTCTTCAGGCGTGAACGGCTGCTGCCGATCGAAATCGTAATAAAATCCGTTCTCGATGGAAGGGCCGATGGTCGGCTTGGCCTCCGGAAACAGATCCTGAACGGCATAGGCCAGCACGTGCGCGGCGGTATGGCGCAGCTCGGGCAGAGATGTGCGATGCTCGGTCGTTGTCACGGTCTGGGGCTTTTTGGCCTCGGGGCCCCGATACCCTAGTATTACGGTAGGCCGGGGAGGGAGCAGCTACAACCCAGGCCGCTAGTTTTCCGTTACTAGTCTAGATGGGGAGAGTCGCTCGCCGCGGCGCTTATGCGCTAGCACTCGCGTTTTTTTTGCTATTCGTTCCGCGCGTCGCGCATGCGGCGCCCGCCGCGACCTATTCGGAAGCCGCCGCGCAGGCGCACTCGACGCTCATGCAGGTATTCTACGCAGGCAACGGCTCGTGGCGTGACTGCAATACGCTCGGCTGCCGCGCCCGCGACAGCGACTGGGGCGCCGATTCAGCGACCTACTCGCTGTACTTGCGCTGGACGACCACCCACGATCCGTCGATCGCTTTCACGATGGCGCAATTGCTGAGCAACGGACCGCAGTACGTGGATCCGTGCGACGGCGCGCCGTGCCCCGCTTGGAGCGATACGCCGGCCTGGGATGCCGTGGCATTCATGCGCGAAGCGCAGGTCCTCGGCGGCGATCCCCGCGCGATTGCGAAGGCGAAAGCCGCACTGCGGTACGTCGAACAGTCGCGCGCATTTCAGGGCGGCGCGTGCACCGGCGTCCCGTTCCAGTTGCCGCAGCCCAACCAGTCCGAGGTCAAAACGCTCGAGAGCGATGCCAACCTGATCAAAGCGGACCTGCTGGTGTACGGAGCGACGCACGAGCGCGCATACCTGAATGACGCCCTCATGCGTTATGGAGACGACCGGACGTGGTTTTTGGACCGCGATGCGGATCTGTACACCGTTCACGTCATCGACGACGGCCTGACGTGCCGTCAAGTCCCCGATCGCTTTTTTGCTTCCGTGAACGGCGACATGATCTGGAATGGGCTGCGTTTGTGGCGCTACACGGGAGAGCAGCATTTCTTCGAGGAGGCACTTGCCACTGCGCAGTCGGTGGAGCAAAATCTCGCGGACGCCCGTGGAATCTTCGTCGATCTTCAGGGCGAGAACGACGTGGTGGAGCCGCTCGTCGAGGCGATGTACGATCTGGCGTCGCAGGAAGACATCGATTTCGCTCGTGGATGGGTCGTGCGCAATGCGAGTGCGGCGATCTCCGCGCGCGCAGCTGACGGCACGTTTCCGCGACTGTTTGATGGACCGCCGCAAAACACGGTGTCAATCTGGGAATCGAACGGCGGCATCGCGCTCGAAATGGCGGCGGGCGCATTGGAGCCGCAAGGGGTTCCACATCGTTCGGATGCCTGGAACAGCGGAAGCAACGTTGGCCAAACGATAACAAAACTTCCCGCTACGATCGTGTTCAACGGCGGCGGCATCGCTCTGAGCGGCACGATCAGCAAACTCTGCACGAGCGGGCACGTGCGCGTCTTCATCGACGGCGTGGAAACCTTCGATCGCACCGGCTTGTGGCAAAACCACTCGATGCCGGATGGCGACTCGGTATTCTTTGCATGGCGTTGGCCCTCGCCGGGCCTGCACGTTATCCAACTGCAGCCGGCGAACGACACGCAGATTGGCGTGGACGTCGTGCACTTGGATGCGATGGTGCTGGGGCGATAGCGCTCGCCGGCATCGCACGTACCGAGCGAGGGGGTGCCGCCTACAATAAATTGCTTACGGCGTTTTTAGCCGCTTCGGGCTTTTCCTAACGGGAATATGAGATGATATGGCAGTTCTTTGCAGTACGTGGGGGCGGGGAGAGCGTAATTAGCAGGTATGGCACGAGTAGCGCGAAGCCGTAACGGCACGGTCGACCTTGGTCCGGAGATTGGCGGGCTGGCAAACGCCCTCAAATTCTCAATAAATCTCTCGTCCGAGGTCGGATCCGAACTGCGGCGCATCGCATACGAGGAGCGCGTGAGCGAGAGCTCCGTGATCGAGATTGCGTTGCGGCATTTATTCCGCAAGGTTTCGTCGGACCGTCTCGGCGTGTTCTTGAAACAGAACGGCGCATGTCTTCGGAGGCGTTCTTAGACCCGCGATTCGTCGCGCTTCCGCGGCTGATTCGCGATGCGACGAATCCTAACGTTGCAGCCGGCACCGTCCGGCGGTTCATGGATGAATTGTTCGAGGCCGACCGCACGCTCTTTTCGGGCGTGCTGCAATTCTTTTCGCGTGAAGGGCACGGGTTCGTGCTCGTGCACGAAATTGGGCCGGCGATGGACGATGCGCGCACGTGGCCGCGCTGGCCGCTCAAGCGTTTATTCGCGACCCGCCGTTCCTCGCTGATCACCAATCCGATTACCAAACAGCGCGCATTGGCTGTGCCGTTCAGCGTGGGCAACGAGCGTCACGTCGTAGTTGCGCCGCTCGCTACCAAGTCGTGCGATGCGGCGCAGCAAGTCTTCCTCGACACGCTGCAAAGTGCGGCAGCCGCAGCCGGGTCCGCGAGCGCCGTAAATGAGCGCGTTCCGCGCTTCGTGTGGCTTGGAATTAATACCGGCCTGGGCGACCGCCTTGCGGCAATCGCCGCGCGGCGCGCGTGGCCGCTCGTATCCGTGCCCACGTTTGGACACGCGCTGCTCATGCTCGAGCAAGATGACGCTGACGTTGCGGTTCTGGAAGCGGCCTCACTGAACGGCGAGCTCGCGTCGCTTCGTGCTCTTCGCCATGCCGCGAAAATCGGTGATGCTCCGATCGTCTATTTCACGGATCGCGAACCCGAACCGGAGATCGAAACGCTCGTTGATTTCTGCCTCTCGCCTACCGCGGGCGAGTCGCAACTGCTCCGCGCGCTCAAGAGCAGCGCTGCTTTGGTTTCGCAAATGCGCGCGCACGCGCTGCGTGAGAGCGTGCAGCGGATGGAACACCAGCTGCGCGGCTGCAGGGACTTCGGCGAACTGGCGCATCTCTGCGCGCAGGCCGCGCTGCTGCTGGGTGCAGACATCGCTTCCGTCATGCTTGCCGATGAGGCGGGCGGCGTGCACGCGGCCCACGTGCCGTTTCACGCCGCGTTAGGCGATCATTGGCCAACGCCGTTCATGACCGGCGAGACCATCGCACATACGTACGCCGGTGATGCCTTTTTCGAACAAGCCTTCGACGACGCGGAGTACGCAAAGCGCGTGCGCGCGCTGCAGCCTATTTCGGCCGGCGTCTTTCCCATACACGAGGGAGGGCGTATCGCGGGTACGCTCGTGGCCTTGGCTACCCATCGAGCCATGTTTCAGCCCGAGTTCGATGCCCTCTCGCAACTCTGCGAGCGTACCGCACATGTGGCGGCGGCGTTGGAACAGCCGCACGCGCGGGGCGGTCCTTGGCGGCGCGCGATGATTGGCGAGACAATGGTGGAAGCGTTCGAAGGTGTCAAGGCGCGTGCGTCGATGAGCGTTCGCGCGGAGGAGGGGCGCACGGCCGTTGTCTTGCTCGAACGCGGAGATCCGCGCCGCGCGGCCTCTGTGGCATCGCGTCTTCTGGCTGACCCGCAAACCGATCTTCGCGAAATCATTGAGGAGTTGAGAGAAGACCTTCGCGGCGCTCTCGTAGCGCTCATCGAGGGCGAGGATCGCCTGCGCTATGCATGCGAAGGGCTGCCGATGCCGCTGCGCGTGCCGCTCAACGGGCCCGTCGCTGCAACGCGTCGAGCGGAATCTTGCGAATGCGGCACCATACGGCTCGGCGAGAACTCGGCAACGCTCCTCTACTCGAGCGAGTTTGCCTCGCAGATTCAGACCGCACAAATCGTGGCGGCGGTGCAGCGCACGCTGCGCACGAGCCGCTCCACGCTTGCGCGCTCATTGCCGGGTCTGGGAAGCAGTCCGCAAAGGCTGGCATTCGCGTGCATTACGATGCTGTCGAGCGACGTTGATTCACCACGTCCGCCAGCGATTGTGTGATGCGGGCATGATAGTTTTGGTGTCTCTCGACCTGGCGGTTGTAGCGATCTGCGGTCTGACGGTCACCGCGATCGGCTGCGCGGCGAGCCATGCGGCGAAAAAAATCTATTCGCTCCTCGAGAATCCGCAGTGCCGTCCACAGTGAGGCCTCCAAATTGTCGTGCTGCGCGCTCATGATAGTTTGCACGTTGTAGGCGTGACCGGTGCGGCACCGGAAGCGCGGGTTCCCGTCCTCGTCGCTTTCCCATAGCGTTCCGCCGCACTCCGGACACGTGAACACCGACGGCTCGCCGACGCGCCGCTCGTCGTGCGCGGCTTCAGGTACCGGATTGCCGCTGGCGCTTTTTATGATGTTCGCCACAGCCGAAGTCACCGCCGCGCCGAGATCTTCCGTCGTTGCGGTTTCTTCAACGGCGCCGGCGGCGATGGCGTTGCGCGGCATGTCCGAAAACAGCGCGTCCGCGGGATCCTGCACGATGGTACAGCCGCCGCCGTTGCGAATCGCCCGCAGCCCCGCGACGCCGTCGTCAAGCGTTCCTGAGAGCAGTACGCCGCAGACCAGATCTCCGTAAGCGGTCGCCGCACTGCGAAACAACACGTCGATGGCGGGGCGCTGATTGTTCTCCCTCGCCCAATCCACGACGCGCATGACGCCGCGTTCCAGAACGAGGTGGTAATTCGGCGGTGCGACGATGATTCGCCGCGCAGACACGGGAGCTCCGTCGATGGCGTGACTCGCGAAGAGCGGCCCGCTGCGCGAAAGTATATGCGGCATGGCGCTTACACTATCGGCGGGTACATGCGTTACGACGAATATTGCGGCCGGAATATCGGGCGGAAGATCCGAGACCAGGCGTTTTAAACCGGAGAGCGCACCGGCCGACCCGCCGATGACCACGATGGCATAGTCCAAAGTGTTTTTGCGTTCCATTCCAGAAGAGGCCTTGCATGGGCGAGGTCGTTCCCGCACAGGAACAGGTCATTGTAGTGGTTGGCGCTTCTGCGGGGGGCATTGATGCGCTGGAACGGTTAGCCGGCTCCCTACCGGCCGATTTTCCCGCGCCGATCGTTATCGCGCAGCATCTGGACCCGACTCACGGCAGCCGCTTGGACTCGATACTGCGTCAACGTGCGCAGGTTCGCGTTGCTTTGGTCAACGAGTCGACCACGCTCGTGCCCGGCACGCTATACGTCGTACCCTCCGGAGAGGACGTTGAAATCGATGGGAAAAGCGTGGGCGTCGCCCGCCGGGGCAAGGGCCGGGTGCCCGTTCCTTCGATCGACACGCTCTTCCGGTCGGCTTCCAACGCTTTCGGCGATCGGACGATTGCCGTCGTACTGAGCGGCACAGGGAGCGACGGCCCTGACGGCGTGGCGGCCGTGAAGCAAGCGGGCGGCACCGTCATCGTGCAAGACCCCAGAAGCGCCGCATATCCCGCGCTGCCGGCGTCGATACCGCCCTTGAACGTCGACATGGTATGCGACATCGACGCGCTTGGAGCGTTGCTCACATCCATCGTGAGCGACGGCGAACCGTCCGCACGTAAACTCGACGACGAGATGATGCGCGCGTTTCTCTTGCAACTGCGCGCGCGGAGCGGCATCGATTTCACCCAGTATAAGAGTCCCACGATCAAACGGCGTCTGGCGCGGCTCATGGCCGCCGCGCGATGCCCGACGCTTTCGGACTACATGCGCTACCTCAACACGCATCCGGAAGCCTACCAGCGGCTCGTGAGCTCCTTCCTCATCAAAGTGACGGGCTTTTTCCGCGACCCGGCGCTGTACAAGTATTTGCGCGAAGAGATACTTCCCGAAGTCGTCGGCCAGGCGCGCCGCACGGGGAACGAGCTGCGCTTGTGGTCCGCCGGTTGCGCAACCGGTGAAGAGGCGTACTCGACTGCGATTCTGCTGGCAGAACTGCTCGGCGACGATCTCGACGAGCTCGATATCCGCATCTTTGCGACCGATCTGGACGCGGAGTCGATCGCCTTCGCGCGGCGCGGCATCTACCCGGCTGCCGCATTGACCGAGATGCCGCCCGATCTGGTGCAGAAGTATTTCACGAAAGTGGAAGATACGTTTCAAGTCAAGAAACGCGTTCGCAACTTGACCGTCTTCGGCGAATACGATTTGGGGCAGCGAGCGCCGTTTCCGCGCATCGACCTCATCCTCTGCCGCAATGTCCTGATCTATTTCACGAAAGAACTGCAGCAGCGCACGCTCCAGCTTTTTGCGTTCTCTTTGCGCGAGGGGGGCTATCTCGTGCTCGGCAAAGCCGAAACCACCAGTCCGCTTCCGCAATATTTTAGCTCCGTGCATCAGACGCTCAAAGTCTTTCGCCGGCACGGTGAGCGTCTCTTGATTCCAGCTCCGGCGTTCGGCGAGGCGCCGGCGCCCGAGCGTTTCTCGTCGCGCCGTGCCGCACTGCGCACGTTTGCGCTTCCTAGCCGCCCGCTCGAGGCCGCTCCTCGCTCGTCGATCAACGAACGCTTGGGAACGGGTCTCTTCGATTCCGAGATCGGCGTCGTGCTCGTCGACCGCAACTACGATATCCAAACGATCAATCAGGCAGCGCGGCAAATGCTCAGCATCCACGGCCAGGGCGTCGGCGAAGATCTGATTCATCTCGCTGCCGGCATTTCGGCAACGGATTTGAAGAGCACGCTCGACGATGCCCTGCGCGGCGGCAAGAGCGCGCCTCGTGAAGTCGAGGTGATGGACGCTGCGTTCGATCGCACGCGATTGATCGAGATCTCGTGTTATGCCGAAAAGCACGCAAAGGATGCGAACGCCGATGGGGCGATTATGCTGCTCTTCGACGTCACCGCGAAAGCGACGCGCCGGCGCCTGCTCGAGAAGGAGACGTCGGAGAGCAGCGTGCGTTTAGAGCGGCTCACCAAGCAGAACGAGTACCTGCTCGAACGTCAGAAGTCGTTGACGGACGCCAACAACGAGTTGACGGCCGTCAACAGCGATCTGCGCAGCACGAACGAGCACCTGCTCATCGCGGCCGAAGAAGCCGAAGCATCCGCCGAGGAGGTGGAAACGCTGAACGAGGAGATGCAGGCGACTAGCGAAGAGCTGGAAACGCTCAACGAAGAGTTGCAAGCGACGGTCGAAGAGCTCAACACGACGAATGAAGAGCTCGGCGCACGCGGGCAGGAACTGGAGCGGCTCGCCAAAGAGCGGCAAGAGGAGCTCGATCAGACGGAGCACCAGCGCAGACTCTTGGAAGGCGCCCTTGACAAGGCTCCGGTGATCGGCGCACTGCTGGACTCCGACGGCTTCATCCGCGGCGCGACGGAACTCTACATGCAGCACGCCGCGGCAAACGCCAGCAAGCTTCCCGCCGTCGGCCAGGCGTGGAAAGACGTTCCCGTCACGGTGTCGTTGTCGTTCGACGGCTCGAGCACCAAGTATCGGGTAGATGTTATAGCGTTGCCGGGGGAGCCGCGGGGGGCCGGGAAGCTCGTTCTTCTCACGCCTTAGCCGGCGAAATCATCAACGGCTAGGAGTAAGCGATGAAGTTGGAAGAGGTCAATCCGTATTTCGGCAAGCGCGTCGTGGTCAGCACGCGCGGCGAGACGCGCTACGAAGGCGTGCTCGAGAAGATCGACAACGATCCGCAGCACGTCTATTTGCAGCCGGTCGTCACCGGCGCGGAGCCGACGCCGTACCGCATGCACGGTCCGGGCGCCCGTACGCATGCGATCCCGCTGAACGAGATTCGTGCCGTACGGCCGGCCTCGCGCGTTGCGGGCACCATCACTATCGGCGGCGATCTCACGTTGCACCGTATGGGCTACGGCGCAATGCGCTTGACCGGGCCGGGAATCTGGGGGTGGCCGTCCGATCGGGAGAACGCGCTGCGCGTCTTGCGCCGGGCGGTCGAACTCGGCGTCAACTTCATCGATACGGCGGATGCGTATGGCCCCGATATTAACGAAGAAGAGATAGCGGCGGCGCTGCACCCCTACCGCAACGGCTTGGTGATCGCGACGAAAGGCGGTAATACACGCCCCGGGCCCGGCAAATGGGTGCCGGATTGCCGGCCGGAACGCTTAAAGCAGTGCTGCGAGGCAAGCCTGCGGCGGTTGAAACTCGACCGCATCGACCTGTATCAGCTGCATACCGTCGATCCGAACGTTCCTTTTGAAGAGCAAGTCGGCGCGCTGCGCGATCTTCGGAACGAAGGGAAGATCCGGCATGTCGGCCTTTCGAACGTCACGTTCGACGAGCTTCGAGCGGGCGAGAAGATCGTGCCGATCGTTTCCGTGCAAAACCGGTACAACATGATGTATCGCGGCGGCGATAACGAACGCATCATCGACTACTGCGAAGAGCGGGGAATGGCGTTCCTGCCGTGGTTCCCGCTCGGCGCGGGTGATAACGAGATTACCGACAACACCGAGGCGCAGATCGTCGCGAAAGCCCACGGCGTACGCGTGCCGCAGATCGCGCTCGCGTGGCTGCTGCACCGCTCGCGGTGCGTGCTGCCGATTCCGGGCACCGCCTCCATCGAGCATTTGGAAGAGAACATCGCCGCGGCGAACGTCGATCTCAGCGATGATGACCTCGTCCGCTTGGGATTGCGGCAGTCTGCGAGCACGCATCACGGAGCACACGATGAACGATAACGACATCCATCAGCACATCGAGGAGCTGGTAAAAGAGGAAGAAGCGCTCTACGCGCGCGGAGACGGCACGCCGCTCACGGCGCAGGAGCGCAAGCGTTTGGACGAGTTGAACGTTCAGCTCGATCGCTACTACGATCTGCTCAATCAGCGGCGCGCGAAACGCGAGTTCGGCGAGGATCCGAATCGCGCGCACATGCGATCGGCGCGAACCGTCGAGAACTACGTCGAATGATGCAGGCCAGGGCCATCGCGTATGGTTTGGCGGCCGGCGCAGCGGGCAGTGCGCTGCTCAACGCGACGACGTACGCGGATATGGCGATTCGCGCGCGTCCGGAAAGCAAAGTGCCCAAACGTGTGATCAAAGAGTTTGCGCGGTGGGCCGGCGTTCGCCGCTTGCAGCGGCCGCGCGTGCAGGGCCTCTCAATGCTGCTCGGCTACGCCGACGGGTTCGGAACGGGCGTGCTATTCGGTGTTCTGCGTCCGCGCATGCGCGGGGTCCCGTGGTATCTCGCCGGTTTGGGTTTAGCTGCGTTTACGCTGGTGCTGAGTGAAGGGACGGCGACCGCCATGGGCAAGACCGACCCTCGCGATTGGGGGCTGTCGGGTTGGCTCATGGATCTTGCTCCGCGAGCGCTGTACGGCTGCGTGACGTGCCTGGTTTATGATGCGTTAACCCAAAGTTAGGTAACATAGCCTACGCAACTCGCCTCGGCTGGCTGTATACTGGCACCCATGACGATGCCTGCAGTACCACCTACTGCGGCGATCTGCGGCGGCCCAATGGCCGCCGGCACATTGTCGCGCCCGCCGGAGATCGAGGTAAGTTCTCTGCCGGTGAACGATCGCGGGCTGCCCGAGATCGTCTTGCGCGTCTCGCAGGACAAAGTGCGCTTCTGTTACCGGTACACGGTGGGCGGCCTCGAGCAGCACGTCGCGCCGATTTTGCGCATGCACCGCGGCGAGCGGTTCGCGATGCGCATCGTCAACGAACTGAGCGGTCCCGCAAAAGGCGCAGCGATGGCGGCCAGCGCAATTCCGCCGTGCAGCCCGTCTCCAATGAAGATGACGCGGCCGCAAGCGTTTACCGGATATTTGGATCATACGTTCTACGCGCACTATGCGCCGATGAAGCCGACGGACGTCAACATTCATCTGCACGGATTTCAAGGGCCCGCATCGCAGGAAAACGTCTTTCTCTCCACGCTGAGCACGCCGGCGCATGCGTGCGAATACGACATCACGGTTCCGAAAACGCAGCCGCCGGGGACGTACTTCTATCATCCGCACACGCACGGCATGTCCGATGATTTGGTCGCCGGCGGGTTGTCGGGCATGTGGATCGTCGACACCGACACGCCGCAGATAGCTCCGGCGGACGAACATGCCGTCATTCTGACGTATCGGCTGCCCCTGATCAGCGATAACCGCTACATGCCGGGTACCGGCTTGATGGGGCCGTTTGCCGTGATGCATCAAATGCGCGTCAAAGGCAAGCCGCTTACGAATTACAACCCGTTCGATCCGCCCGCGTGGCCGACATCGCTTCCCGTGCGCTTCGCAAATGAGTATCTCACGGCGGACAAATGCGGAAACTTCGATACGCCGGATATTGCGGTCAATGGCATCGATGCGCCGGCAACCCTTACGGTTCCGGCGGGAGAAACGCAGCTGTTGCGAGTGCTGAACGGAACCTCGGACAGCTTCAAATACGTTCGTATGCGCGATCCGTCGGGAAAGTTGCGTACCATGCAAATAACCGGGCGCGACGGCGTACCGGTGGCGGGCGACGGGACGCATCCGTATGCGAAATACTTAGCACTGGACGGCGTACGGCTGGTGCCGACCGGGCGGCTCGACATGCTGCTTACGCTCAAGTCCGGCGAGAGCGTTACACTCTACAGCGATCGCGATTGCCTTGGGATGATCGGCGAGTATTCCCTCAAGCACGACCTGCTGACGATTACCGCAGGTCCTGCACCCGCCTCGCCAATCGCCATTGCCTCGAGTCCGCTGAGCGCTTCGGAGTCGCCGGCGGTGCAGCTGCTGCGGTATGCGCGCGCCCATCCTTCGCTCGTGAGGCGCCGCGCGCTCACCTATACGCAGTACGGCGTCCCGAACCAGGGAAGGCGCGGCGGGCATCCCGAGTTCTACATTACCGAAACGAGCAATAGGTCGTTCACCGAGCGGCCGTTCTCGCCGATGTACGCTCCGGGCGCCACGGTGCCGCAGCCCGATATCGTCGTGAGGCGCGGCACCATCGAGGAGTGGTATCTCTTCAACGCGACGCTTGAGCCGCACACCTTCCATATTCATCAGATGGCGTTCGTGGCGGAAGACGAAACGCCGCAGCCTGTTATGCTCGACACCGTACTGGTCCCGACCGGCAAGACGCTGCCGAATCGGACCGATCCCAATTACCCGCTGCTCAAGCCGGGCTTGACGAAGGTTTTGCTGGACTTTCGCAACGTTCCGCGCGGGACGTTCGTGTTCCATTGCCACATGCTCTTCCACGAAGATCACGGCATGATGGGCATCATCAAGGTGATCTGATAACTTGTCGGGCGTAACCGGCTGACGCGCACGCGAATGCCGGTTGCGCGGAACGTCCCGGTTGATCGGCCGCAAGTAACGCCGCGTCAAACCTCGGTAAACGCGCTTGCTTAGCGCTCTTGCATCCGGCGGACGCGGCCGATGAACCGCACATGGTACGACCCCAGTTTCGCGCGGCTTTCGCGCTCTTGTTCTTGCTTGCGTTCGCTGCTTGCAGCGGTCAATCGGGTTCTCCGGGCGCGCTGCTGCCCGCGACGGCTGACGCAACGCCCGCTGCGATCTCGACGCCCGGCGCCACGGCAATGCCCGCCGCCACCGCTACGCCCGCCGCTACCGCCACAGCCACGCCCGGCGCTGCCACAACGCCGCCTCCTGCGCCTGCGTCCGGAGCTGTGCCGGTACACGTGCAGACTGCAGCGTATTTGTGGTCGTCGAAAGAGACGTCAACCGATCCCGGCGAGTACGCTCCGTACCTCACGTGGGCGTATCCGTTGTACAACAGGATGGCGAAGACGCAAGCCGCCGGTATTAAAGTGGTCGCCTACACGAATCCGATGATGCCGCAGCAAGGCGATTCCGAGTACACCGCACTTCAATCGGCGTTCGCTTCGGTGCAGGCGAAAAATTGCAGCGGCGGCACGATTACGACGTACGGCGGTAAAGGGCTGCTCGCGGATCCGCGGGCGAGCGGGGCCGCGGCATACATCACCGCGCAGATCGACGACGTTCTGCAAAACAAGGTGCTCAAATCGAATCACGGCTCGACGCACCCGTGGGACGTGGTCTTCGTCGACAACGACGGACCGCTCTACGGCGCGAACTCCACGCCGTGCGGCTACGATCCCTCGACGTGGGGCAAAGCCATGGATGAAGCGGTTTCCGCTGCCGGCCAACCGGTAATCGTCAACAGCCTCTCGACGAACGTTAGCGACGCTTCGACGTATGCGAAGTACGTTAACGGCCGCAACGTGGTCGGCGGCATGTACGAAGAGTGCTTCGTCAACAACACGTGGATGGCGGAAGAACAGTCGCAGATTGCGGTTATCGCGAATTTGAAAGCGGCGGGCAAGGCGCCGGGACCCGGCTGGTGGTGTTATCTCGATAACACGAGCGCCGACGGCGCGAGCTCCATTCCGCAGCGACTCTTCGCCTATGCTTCCTTTCTGCTGACGTACGATCCGGATTACTCGGTTTTCCAAGAGTCCTTCACCACACCGTCGACGTTCGAAGTCTTTCCGGAGACCGGTTTCGTTCCGCTGCACCCTGCGAGTACACCCTCCTCCGTCTCGAGTCTTCAGATCTCGGGCGGCGCGTACGTGCAGCGCTACGGCGCCTGCTATTATCGCGGCAGCGCGTTAGGCGCATGCGAAATCGCCGTCAATCCCGGCGCTTCTACGGTTCCCTTGCCTAACAGCTTTGCGAACAGCGTAGTGCTCTCGGGGGAAGGCGTACTCGACGGCGGCAGCGTGAGTTTCAGCGGCGCTCCCGTTACGTCGCTCGCACCGCACGCCGGTGCGATCTTGGTCGGGGGCGCGCAGTAACGCGAACGCTCAGAACAGCGCAGGCGCCGGTGACCGTACCGGCGCCTTTTATTTTTTGCACGCTTGCCTGCACTACGGGCGATATCACGCAAGTAACAACGCGTCAATCCTTGGTAAATGTAGGCGCCGGCACTTCTGCGCGCCGCGCGAGCGGTCGATGAAATTACCATCACACGGCGACGGCGTTTTTGTACGCCGTCGATTCACGATTGGAGATTCACCGCACCGTTATGGTACGACCGCAATTTCGCGCGGCTTTTGCTCTCTTGCTCCTACTTCCATTTACCGCTTGCGGCGGCCATTCGGGCTCTACGCCCGGGCTGTTGCCCGTAACGGCCGGCGCCGGACGCTCCGCGTCGGCGGTTAGCGCGGGCAGCGTGCCGATGCACGTTCAAACCGCGACGTATCTCTGGTCGTCGAAGGAAACTTCGACCGATCCGAGCGCGTACGCTCCGTACCTGACCTGGGCGTATCCGATTTACAGCAGAATGGCGATGACGCAAGCCGCCGGCATTAAGGTGGTCGTGTACGTCAATCCCATCATGCCGCAGCATACAGACACCGAATACACCTCGCTGCAGTCGACGTATCCGGCGGTGCAGGCGAAGAATTGCAGCGGCACGACGATCACCACGTACAACGGAACCGGGCTGCTCGCGGATCCGCGCACGAGCCAAGCCGCGTCCTATGTCACGGCGCAGATCAATTACTACCTTCAGAACAAGGTGCTCAAGTCGAACCCCGGTTCGACGCATCCGTGGGATGTCGTGTTCGTGGACAACGACGGACCGCTCTACGGTGCCAGCTCCGTACCGTGCAACTACGATCCGTCGGCTTGGGGAACCGCGATGGGCGCCGCCGTTTCCGCGGCCGGGCAGCCGGTAATCGTGAACAGCCTCTCGACCGGCGTAAGCGACGTTCCTACGTTCGCGAAATACGTGAACGGCACAAACGTCGCCGGCGGCATGTACGAGGAGTGCTTCGTCAACAATACGTGGATGGCGGAAGAGCAGTCGCAACTCGCGGTGATCGCGAATTTGAAGGCAGCCGGCAAGGCGCCGGGGCCTGGCTGGTGGTGCTATCTCGACAACACGAGTGCCGACGGTGCGAGTTCCATTCCGCAGCGCCTGTTCTCGTACGCGTCGTTTCTGCTGACGTACGATCCGGACTACTCGGTCTTCCAAGAATCGTTCACCACGCCCTCGACGTTCCAAGTCTTTCCGGAGACCGGTTTCGTGCCGCTGCAGCCCGCGAGCACGCCGTCCTCCGTATCGAGTCTGCAAATCGCGGGCGGCGCGTACGTGCAGAACTATGGCGCGTGCTACTACCGCGGCAATCCGCTGGGTCCATGCGAAATTGCGGTGAACCCCGGCAGTTCCAGCGTGCCGCTGCCGAACGCGTATACGAACAGCATGGTGCTCTCGGGCGAAGGTGTCCTGGACGGCGGTACGGCGACGTTTAACGGCGGCCCGGTTACGTCCCTCGCACCGCATACCGGCGCGATCTTGATTGGCCTGGCAACGCCGACGCCGTCACCATCACCATCGCCGACGCCGACGCCGACGCCGGTTCCGACCCCGGCCCCCACAGCGACTCCCGCTGCCGCAACCGCGCTCACCGGAACGGTCGACTACGCGACGTACTTTGCCGGCACGGGCGAATTCCAAATGCACGGTGCCGCGGGTTACACGTGGATTTGCACCAACAGCGGCACGTCGTGGTCGGGTCCGCCGCTTGCGGTCGGGGAATCGGTGACCGTCGCGACGAGCACGAAGACCAACAGCTGCGTCGTTGCGACCAGCGTTGCGCTGTCCACGCTGACGATCGCGGTTGTGACGCCGTCGCCGACGCCCTCACCGACGCCGACGCCCACGCCGACTCCAACCCCAACGCCTACGCCCACGCCTACGCCGGCTCCGGTAAGCGGTGCCGTCACGGTGAGCGGAAGCGTTTCCTATTGCAAGTACTACACCAGCTCCGGAGGCTTCCAGATCAAAACGTCTTCAGGCTACCTCTGGGTGTACGGACCCAAGCCTTACACCGCGCCGATTGCGGTTGGTAAAACCGTCAAGGCGACGGGCAGTTACAACACTGCAGGCGCGCTGATCGCCACGAGCCTCAGCGTGCAATAAGAAGCAATTTGGGTACAAAAAAAGCGCCGGTGCATAGCACCGGCGCTCTTCTTTTTGTGTCGGCTTACTTCAAGCCCAGCTCCGCGCCGAGCGGTGCGAACGAGGTCGATGAGCGCGCAGCCGCAGCGGCTGCATGCGGATTGCCTAAGCGCAGCCTGCGGTTGCGAAAGTCGATCGAACGTACCGTCACTTCGATCGTTTCGCCGATTTCGTAATCCTCGGGGTTTACTTCTCGATCGCTGATGCTTCCGGTAACGCCGGGAGCGAGCTCGACGTCGAGCCGGCGATCCTTAGCGATCACTTTGCCTTCGATGGTCTTGCCCTGTTTGAGCACCTCGGCGTGCTCGCGCCAGGGGTCGCTCAAGGCGCCTTTGCGCGAAGCCGCGATCTTCTTGCCGTTTTGCTCGACGCGAAGAATCCGCACTTTCATTTTTTCACCGACGTGCACGACGTCGCTCGGCTTCTCGACGCGTTCGAATGCGAGTTCGCTGACCGGGACGAGCGCATCGACGCCGGAGCCGAGATCTACGAACGCACCGAAATCGGTGAGGCGGACCACGGTGGACTCGCGCTCTTCGCCAACCTTGAGCGAGCGAATCAGGTCTTGGCGCTCGCCGCGCCGCTGTTCTTGGACGGCGCGCCGGTGAGAGACGACGACGCGCTTACGCGCCTCGTCGACGTCGAGCACTTTGAGCGGAACGGTCGTCTTAACGAGCGTTTCGAGCGGAGTGCCTTTTGTGACGCCCGTTTGCGAAGCCGGCAAGAATCCGCGATAGCCGGAGATATCCACAAGCAGGCCGCCCTTCACAGGCGTCTTCACGACACCCTCGACCGTTTCGCCGTTGCCCTTCGCATCGACCAAACGCTGCCAGTTCGCCTGCGCGGCCTTGCGACGTTCGTCGGATGCGGCCTTGGCGGCTTCGGCTTTGGCGGCTGAGTCCGGCTGCGGCTCCTCCGCTTGTGCTTGGGGCTCTTGCGCTTGCGGTTCTTGTGCTTGGGGCTCTTGTGCTTGGGGCTCTTGCGCTTGCGGTTCTTGCGCTTGGGGCTCTTGCGCTTGCGGTTCTTGCGCTTGCGGCTCTTGCGCTTGCGGCTCTTGCGCTTGCGATTCTTGTGGTTCGGGTGCTAGTGCTTCGGGTTGTTGCGCCTGTGCGTCTTGCGCTTGGGGCTCCTGCGCTTGCGGCTGCTCCGCTGGCGCTTCCTGCACGTCGGGTTGCTCGTTCACTTGGTGCTCGTCGTTCATGGCGGGTTGGGGCGTTGGGTCTTCGCCGCCGGTTCTCAAACCACTTGCCGGAGATATAAGATTGCGGCGGCGGTCACGATTCCGAACACAATCCACCCGGCGAGTCGGAGCCAGAACGGCGGACGGAAACTGCCCATGAGCTGCGTGCTGCCGGCGGCGAGCAAGACGAAGAAGAGCGTGATCGGCGTTGCGAGCCCGCCGGCGATCGATGCGGCGAACAGCAGCGGGATCGGCTGAACGCCCAGAAACGAAATTCCGGCGGCAATGGCGAGCGTGACGATGACGACGGTATAGAAAAACGGCGCCTGCTGAAATCTTGCATCGATGCCTTTGCGCCGGTCGAACATCTCCGCGGCAACGTATGCACTCGTTCCCGCGAGTACCGGCAACGCGATGACGCTCGAACCGAGCAGGCCGATGCCGAATAGCGCCGACGCCCATCGGCCTGCAAGCGGCGCGAGTGCAGCGGCCGCGTCTTGTGCGGTTTCCACGTGATGATGCTGCAATCCGAGCGTTGCGCCCGTCGCGATAACCACGAACCAGAACACGAGCCCGGCGATGACGGTGCCCAGCGCCGCATCCGCCTGCACGAGGCCCAGATGCATTAATTTCGGCCGTTCTTCGGACATCTCGATCGTCTCCCAAACGTATGCGTACGCAGTAAGCGTCGTTCCGAGCAGCGCTATCGCGCCGGCGGTAAACGTGCGATCGAGTGTGAGGTGCGGCACGAACGTCTCGTGGAGCACCGCGTGCCAGTTTGGATGTGCCATGAACGCCGCCGCAACGTACGCCAAGAAGACGAGCGGAACGTACATAAGAAAGCGGCGGAGGACGTGATAGTTCGCGAACGTCAGCGTCGCGGCGGCGATTGCCGCGAGCGGAACGATAAACCAGCGGTAATTCCAGCCTGAAAACAGTTGCAGCGCCGCGCCCCCGCCCTCCAAATCCGCGGCCAGCGTGAGCTGATCGACGACGAACACCGCTATCAGCACCACCAGGGCGACGATGCGCCCGTACCGGTGTTTGAGGATCGTCTCGAGCCCTTCGCCGCAGACTGCGCCCACGCGTCCGCTGATCGCTTGGATTGCCGCGAGCATCGGAATGACGAGAATGACCAGCCAGCCCAGAGCGTAGACCGTCGTGCTGCCGATGACGGCGAGCGTTGCGACTGTTGTCGGATCGTTATCCGAGGCCCCGGAAATAATGCCGGGGCCGAGCAGCCGCCACCACCGCTCCCGGCCTCTTTTCATGTCCTCGCAGATTACCCTAAAGTCGCCTGAGAACCGCAACGCAAGCTTTACCTCGCGGCGGTAACGAATTTTGAAAAGGCGACGATTTATAAAGTGGAATGAAAACCACGGGATCGCTTATGCGAGACCGCAATTTTCTCTTATTGTGGTCGGGACAATTCATCAGTGACTTCGGCAGCCAGATTTCGATTTTTGCGCTGCCGGTTATCGCCATTTTAGTACTGCATGCCACCGCGCTGCAGGTCGCAACCCTCCAAAGCGTCGAGTTCGCGACGATCTCGGTCGTAGCGGTCATCGCCGGTGCGCTCGCCGATCGCCATCGCCGCAAATACGTGATGATGATCACCAATGCCGTTAGACTCCTGACGATGCTCACGATCCCGATTGCGTACGGCTTGGGCCGGCTGACCATCGAACAGCTGTTCATCTGCGGCATCGTTGCCAGCGCCGCGTCCGTAATGTTCGACGTAGCCTACCAAGCGCTCGTACCGTCGCTCGTCGGCAACGAACGGCTTGCCGACGGAAACGCCAAACTCTCGATGAGCGGCTCGGTAGCCGAGGCGGTAGGCCAATCGACCGGCGGAGCGATCGTGCAAATGCTCGGTGCGCCGTTCGCGATGCTCGCCGACGCCCTCACCTTCATCGTCTCGCTCGCCACGCTGTGGCGCATGCGCCACGACGAGCCGAAACACGTGCCGGACGCGAGCGCCGAAGGAGACCAAGAGCACACGCTGCGCACGTTTGCGAAAGAGACGCTCGCCGGTTTCCGCGAGATCTGGGAGAAGCCCCCGCTGCGCATGGTCGCGCTCATGACCGCCACGAACTATCTGGGCGGGTCGATCGTCACCGCGATTTTCCCCGTCCTCGTCTACCGGCAGCTGCATTTACCGCCTGAGGCGCTCGGCGTGATTATGGGCGTTGCCAACGTGGGCATGGTCGGCGCGTTCACCGCCAAGCCGCTGCAGAAACTCTTCGGCGATCGCGGGACGATGGGAAGCGCCGTGCTGATCTCCGGAATCGGCAAACTGATGTACGTAGCCGCGAACCTCTCGCCGCTCGGCGCTGTGCTGTTCGGACGCCTGCTCATCACGTTCGCCGGCCCGATGTACGACGTCACGCAGAACACGTATCGCGTTGCGTTCATTCCGGAGCCGCTGATGGGCCGCGTTGCCGCGGCGTTTCGCGCGCTGACGTGGGCTACGCTGCCCGTGGGCTCGCTGCTCGGCGGGGTCTTCGCAAGCACGTTCGGCGTGCAGCGCACGATCTGCATCGGCAGTACCATCTCTTTTTGCGCGATACTGTGGCTGGGCACGCGGGTACAAGCGCGTCATGAAAACCGCCTGGCAGGTGCTGCGTGACGCCTTCGGCGGATGGCAGCGCCATCAAGATGGACGCTTAGCCGCAGCCCTCGCCTATTATGCGGTTTTTGCGCTGGCGCCGCTGCTGCTCGTCGTCATCGCGCTCTTAGGCCTCTTCCTCGGACAGAGCAACGCGCAAAATCAAGTCCAAGGGCAGCTGCAGCAAGTGGTGGGCAAGAACGGCAGCCAGATGATCGACGTGCTGATCGCGGGTGCGAACCATCACGGCACGGGAATGATCGCACTGATCGTCGGAGGCGCGCTAATTCTTTTCTCGGCCATCGGCATGTTCATGGCGCTTCAGAACGCGCTCGATGAAGTCTTCGAGATACATCCCGACAAAAAGGGCGGCTTCATTCAACTGGTGGTGCTGCGTCTGCACGCGCTGCTCGTGATCGCCGCGCTTGCGATTGTCGCGATCGCCGCTCTGGCGATTGCCAACGTCGTCGGCGGCGTCATGCAAACGGCGCTCGGCGGGGAGTTCTCCGGCCCGGCGGTGGAGATAGGCACCGGCATCATCAACGCGGCTGCGATGACGATCTTCCTCGCCGTCGTGTATCGCGTGCTGCCGCAACGCCCGGTGAAATGGAGAAGCGCCTACGTGGGAGCCGCCGTGACGGCGGTGATTCTGCTCGCGGGCGAAGCCGCGCTCTCGATGTACTTCACGAAGCTGCACCCGGCGGCACCGTACGGGGCGGCGGGCGGCGTCATCATCCTCCTGCTCTGGATCTATTACTCGGCGCAGCTCATGCTCTTCGGAGCCGAGATCACCCGTGCGAACGAGGCCCGGCACCATCCCGCACCCGCTTCGGGCGCGCGGCGCGGAGAAGTTTCCGAGGATCTTCAAAGGCCATTCCCAGCCTCCCGGTAGGCTGGGAAGATGATTGAGCGTCGTCTGAACACTATGCCGACGGCCGTGCTTGGCGCGGTCACATCCGTAACAGGCTCGCAGATGAAGGTCCGCCTGAGCGAGAAGCCCGAGGTGGACCACCGCGACGGGCACGCCGCCCGCATCGGCGGCATGCTCAAAGTCCCGGGCCTGGACCGCGAGGTCCTCGGGCGCGTCACCGAGGTCGAACTCGAAGAACTGACGGGCCGATACCTGCTGGTGGTCGACCTGATCGGCGAGATCTCGGACGGCAGGTTCCGGCGCGGCGTCTCGCATCATCCGCTGCCGGCTTCGCCCGCGTTCGCCGCGAGTGAAGACGACCTGCACGTCATCTACAATCATCCATCGCTGTTCGACATCCGCGTCGGCACGCTGTATGACAGTGCCGATCAGGCTGCGTACGTGCAGATCGACGATCTGCTCGGCAAGCATTTCGCCGTGGTCGGTTCGACGGGATCCGGAAAGTCGTGCACCGTCGCGCTGCTGATCTCGTCAATCCTGAACGCGCATCCGAATGCCCACGTTCTGATGCTCGATCCGCACAACGAATACGCCAGAGCATTCGGCGATAAAGCCGAAGTGCTGAACGTCAACAACTTGCAGTTGCCGCTCTGGATGCTCGACTCGGAAGAAGCGGTTCGCGTGCTGGTCGTCGGAGGAAGCGCCGCCGAACGTGAAACGCAGGCGATGATCCTGCGCGATACCATCCTGCGCGCGCGACGGCATTACGCCGGTGACGCGCCCGGCTCGAGTTCCATCACCGTCGACACGCCCGTGCCCTATCGCATAGCGGACCTCATCCGGTTCATCAACGAGGCGATGGGACGGCTCGACAAACCGGACACGACCATGCCGTACTTGCGTCTTCGTTCGCGCCTGGAATCGCTGCGGGCGGACCGCCGTTTCAGTTTCATGTTCGCGGAAGGCCTGGACGCGCCGGACACGCTCGCCGACGTTCTTGGGCGGCTGATGCGCATTCCGGTGAACGGGAAACCGATTGCGATTCTCGATCTTTCCGGTGTCCCGTCGGACGTTACCGACGTCGTCGTGTCGCTGTGCTGCCGGCTGATCTTCGACTTTGCGGTGTGGTCGAAGCGCGACGAGATGCCGCCGGTGCTCATTGTCTGCGAGGAAGCGCAGCGTTACGTTCCGGCGCATCCCGACAGCGGATTCGACGCCACGGCCCGCGTGATTACGCGCGTCGCAAAAGAAGGCCGCAAATACGGCCTCTCGCTCGCGCTCGTTTCCCAGCGCCCGTCGGAGCTCGCGCCGGAAGCACTCTCGCAGTGCGGGACGATCTTTGCGCTGCGCATGGGCAGCGAAGTCGATCAGAAGTTCGTCGCACGCGCCGTCGCCGACGCGGCCCGCGGCATGCTCGCGTCTTTGCCGAGCATGCCCACGCAGCAGGCCCTCGTCTCGGGTGAAGGCGTGCGCCTTCCCATGCGCATCCGGATGGACGATCTGGCGCCGGAGCACCGTCCAAGCAGCGAGGGAGCCGCATTTTCCACCGAATGGCAGACGGATCTGACCGACGGCGTACTGCGCGAACAGGGGATCCGCCGCTGGAGGATGCAGGCGCGCCAGCCGTAACGCGACGAACACGCACGTCCGTGAGCACCAAGAACATGCTTCTGGCGAATCCGCGCGGTTTTTGCGCCGGCGTGGATCGCGCCATCGCAGTCGTCGACCAGTTGCTCGACCAGCACGGCGGGCCGATCTACGTACGCAAAGAGATCGTGCACAACCGGCAGGTCGTCGAGCGGCTGCGCGCACGCGGCGCCGTATTCGTGGAAGAGGTGGAGGAAGCGCCCGAGGGAGCGATTCTGGTCTTCAGCGCGCACGGCATTTCGCCCGAGGTGCGCCGCAAAGCGGCAGAGCGGCATCTGCGCGTCGTCGACGCGACGTGTCCGCTCGTTTCAAAAGTGCACTACGAAGCGACGAAGTTTGCAAAGGCCGGGCTGCACGTGCTGCTCATCGGGCACGCGGACCACGACGAGGTCATCGGCACGATGGGAGAGATCCCCGGACAGATCACGTTGGTCGAGGACGTCGAGGCGGTCGAACGCGTCACGGTTCCCGATCCGGATCGCGTTGCGGTCATCACGCAAACGACGTTGAGCGTCGACGAGACGCGCGACATCATGGAAGCGGTGCGCCGCAAATTCCCGAACGTGCGCACGCCGGCGCGCGACGACATCTGCTATGCGACCCAAAACCGCCAGGACGCCGTGCGCGACCTCGCGGGCCAGTGCGACGTGATGATCGTCGTCGGGTCGCCGAACAGTTCCAATTCGCTGCGGTTGCGTGAACTGGCGCAGCAGCTCGGCGCGAAAGCCCATTTGGTCGACCATGCCGATCAGGTGCAGCGTGAATGGATTGAAGGGGCACAGCGCGTCGGCGTGACCGCCGGCGCATCCTCGCCTGAAAATCTCACGCAGGCCATTGTCGCGCGCCTGCGCGAGTTCGGCGCATTCCGCATCGAGGAGTTCGGTGAGCCCGAACCCGAGATCATCTTCACGATGCCGCGCGAAATCTCGCTTATTTAGGCAACCGCCCGGCGCTCGCGAGAAGAACCCTTGCGCGTGCTAGATGAATCCCGCTTCCGCGGATTTAGAAACGATCGTGTTTTCTTTGACGATGTGCCGGCGCACGGCATGCTCGCCGCGTAATTGACGAATTAGCGTTTTCATAGGCACTGCGGCATATCGTACAAACGGATTGCGAACGGCTTGAGAAGAACGTCGGGGCATGCAGCTCATACCGTTGCGGCTCGAGCGTTCCCGCTTCTCGCGCACGCCGGCGGCAGGAAACGCTTGGATTGCCCGGTTCGGTATGTATACCGCCGGTTTCTTGGCGGTCGTGAACATCAGCATCATGTACCTCGCGCTGCCGCAGATGGAGGCCAGGCTCGGCGCCGGCATCGCCGATCAGCAGTGGATTCTTAGCATCTACCCGCTCATGGAGGGCGGCTTTACGCTCGCCTCGGGCGTGCTGGGCGACGCGTACGGCCGCAAGCGGGTACTGGGTGCAAGCACCTGGCTTTTTATTGCCGCGACGCTCGCATGCGCGTTCGCACCGGATCCGGCTGCGCTCATCGTCGCGCGCGGCGTGCAGGGCATTGCAAGCGCGGCGCTGCTCTCTCTACCGCTGGCAATCTTGATCGACATGCTGCCGGACCCCTCGCAGAACGTGCGGACGATTCAGATGTTCGCAACCGTCGCGGGGCTGGCGGCCGGCCTCGCACCGCTGATCGGCGGCGTGCTCGTGACGTATCTGCATTGGCCGTCGGTATTCTATTTTTCCGGGCTGCTGGGCATTCTCGTGCTGGCCGGCTTGCGCTACTGCAACGAGCGCCGCGGCGAGTCGCGGCTGCGTCTGGATTTGCCCGGCCAAGTGAGCAGTATTCTTGCGTGTCTGGCTATCAGTTACGGGCTCATCGAACATGAGGCGCTTGCGTTTGCCGCCGGTGCTGCGTTGAGCGCGCTATTCATTGCCGTCGAGCTCAGAAGCCCACAGCCGATGGTGAACCTACGGTATTTCCGCGTTCGCCGCTTCGATGCGTCGCTGCTGACCGTCGCGATCGTGAACTTCGCGTGGTACGGGCTGATGCTTCTGGTGACGCTGTACTTGCAGCAGATTATGCACTTGCGCGAGATCGTCGTCGGCCTGTACCTGATGCCGTGCAACGCGGCGTTTTTCGTTGCAAACTTGTATAGCGCGCGGATTTGCCGGTTTCTCGGGATGCCGCTCACCCTCGTCGTGAGTTTCGCGGTTTCGCTCGGCGGCACAGCGTGGCTTGCCACCATACATTCGCTCTCCGCGCCGTGGGAGGCATCGCTCGCGCTCGGCTTGGCCGGATTCGGGTGGGGCATCATCAGCACGCCGGCCACGTCGATGGGCATGGCAGCCGTGCGCCGCAGCGACGAAGGCTTCGCATCGGGCACCTTGGCGCTAAGCCGATCGCTTTGCGGCGTCTTCGGCATCGCCGTGCTCGGTTCGCTGCTCACGCGCGGCATGGCCGTGCGGCTCCCCGAAGGGCTGCGCGCCGCCGTGCATCACGGAAGCATCTTTGAGATGCCCGGGGTCAGAACGCTCGTCGAGAACGCGTACGTGCAAGCGCTGCACGTATCGGTGGCCGTGTGCTTCGCGCTGACTGCGGCGTTCGGGCTGTGGATCCTAGCGATGTTGAGGAGCTCGCGATCAGAATCTTCCAGTTCCGCAGCGGCGTATTCGTAAGGTCCACGCTCTGCACGAGCGCGGCGAAACGCTGCGACGCGCTTCCGGTGCCCGCACTGCGCTGTGCGATGAACGAGGGCGTCCACGACTGGTAGTACAGCGTTGCCGTCACGCGCAGGCGCGAAGGGTCGATGCCGGGCGGAATGCGTACCACGTAGCGCGTAATCGCGTGGCCCTCGCCGTCGCGGTAACGCGGATCGCTCGCTGCTATGCCTTCGGGGAACGTTGCGTGCAGGAAGTATGCCGGCATGGGAGCGACGGGGTGGGCGCTCCATCCGGCCGCCAGCAGGCGGTTGTCTTTGACGACCTTGTCGCGGCGAACGAAGCTCGTCGTGAAGTTGCCGCTCGCATCGCGCGTGAGTTCCTCGAAGATCTGTACTTGGTTTTGCGCGGTGACCGGATGCGTTTCGTCGTAATGCGGCTGGTATTGCTGCCTGCCGTGCGCGTCGCGATCGAAGAACTCGGTCGGCAGCACGCGGCCATCGCCGCCGACGATGCGACCGCGGTCGTCGGCGCGTCCCGAGGCGAAAATCGGCGCTGCGCCGGCAGGCGCGGCGGCATCGCGTACCTCGAAGTCTAGAAACGCGCGGCGAAACGCCACGCCGCTGGGAAACCGGTGGCCGGTGAGGTTCTGCACTTCGACGTCCGCGATCAGCGTGCTGCCGCTCATGCGAGTGCGAACGTTCACCTTCGCAGTTGCGGTGCGCGCCTGTTTGATGACGTTGGCGATCGCGAAATCCAGGTCCGTGCTCGAGCCGCTCATGTAATCCGTCGTGCGCACGCCCATCACGTCGGGATACTGCTTGAACAGCGTGAGCAGAAAGGCGTTGAGCCCAAGCAGCTCGTGACGCCGGAAGCCGGTGCTGCGGTAGCGCACGTACCGATCGTTCCACGGCGCCGCGTGCGTGGTGTCCGGATAACTGGTGTCCTGCACGAGCGCGATCTTCGTGGAAATGCTCTCGGGCATGTGGCATGCCTGACACGATTTTGCACCGGGCAGCGGCGAGTATTCATCTTGGAATCGGCTGTTCAGCCATTCCAAGTACGTGGCTTGCTCGAGGTTGTGCGGCATTGCCGCGGATGCGATCGGCAGCTTCGACTTGTCGACCACCGGCAGATTGATGGTGTGGCAGCTGCCGCACAAACGCGAGGAGGTGACGTACGCGTCGTACTGCGGCTTGGCGCCGAGCGCCTGATGCATCGGATACGTCGTGATCGCGTCGTTCTTGAACGGACCGAAGAGCTTATCGGTAGGTCCGAGGTCGTACGTGCCGTTGATCTTGTGATTCAGGAAATACGCCAGCGGCACTTGCCCGGGCGGCGTCTTGGTCTGCACGATGTGATGGCAGACGGTGCAGCTGATGCCGTCCCGCGCAAGCCCCGCATAGTGGAAGAGCGGATCGGACGGTTTGGACGTGTAGACCATCTGCGGCGTGATCTGCGCGGCCATGTGCTGCAGATCCATGCTCCGTTTGGCCATGACCGCATGGCAGGTCATACAGATGTTCGTCACGTCTTGCGGCGGATTCTGGTGCGGACGGCGCAGCGTCTTCAGATACGAGAGCTCGTAGTCGAGCTGCGCGAAGAAGACCGGATCGCGGCCGGCCAGCGCCATCGGCGACCAGCGCCATTCACCGTACTCCGAAACGTTATTGCCGCTTTTCGTCCACATCACCGGCCCGAATGGATGCCCGGCCGCCGCGCTGTGGCAGCTCATGCACTGATCCGACGTGAGAAACATTCGCGGCGCGTGCGCGTGGGCGACGAACGTGTCGAGCGGTTCGGGCGGAAAGGTTTGCACGGCGAGCGGCGCGTGCGCCGGTGCCGGATCGGATGCAGCGGTAACTGCAGCCGCGGCGGGCTGACGCCACGAGCCGTCGTCGTAGTACTGAACGGGTTCGCCGGGAAAGCCTTTGATGTTCTCCAGTGCGGCGAAGGTATAGGCTTTTGCGGCGGAGCCGTGGCAGCGAAGGCAATAGATCCCGAATCCCGCGCTCGGATACGCCGTTTGCTGCTTGCCGACGGTCTGGAGCATGCCCACCCACACCTCGCCCCAGAACCATCCGTCGTGCGATGCGCCGGCGCGGCGAATCATGAACGTCCAATCCGTGGGTTGCAGCTGCTTATCGCTGCGCCCGGTGAAATAGGCCGCCGGCTTGTCGCCGTATTGCTCCTTGATGATTACCGCGCCGTCTTTGGGGACGCCGCGGCGGCCGCCGCGCAGCCATGCCATCATCTCCGGCGAGTAATAGATTCGCACCGCGGGATGCGTGCCGTACATGACGTGATCGACGTAGGGACCGGTGTCGCGCACGCCCTTGTCCATGCACCACCCGAGATCGCGGTATTTGTACGTCTGAAGGTAGGAGAGGAGTTGACGCTCGACCTCGACCGGCTCGCCCGGGGCAATCGTCTTGGGCAGCCGCAACTCCGGAGGGACCGGCAGTGCGTCAGCGCAGGGATTGCCGTGCTGCGCGACGCTTTCGAGCGCGTGCAGCGCGGGACGCGCGGAAAAGAACAGTGCCGTCAGCAATACGCAGACGATGGCGAGCGAACGCATCATACATCGTCTTTCGGCAAAAATGTAGCGGCGCTTGCGCGCCGCCCCGCCAATCTATCGGGTTAGGTCGAGAACGTGTTGAGCGGACAGACGCCGCCGGTTCCCGTCTGGTCGTTCAGATTGACTTGCCACGTCGCGCCGGCGGGCAGCTGCCCGATGTTCGATGCGTAATAGAAATCCGACTGATACGGATGCGGAAGATTCCGGCCATCGAAGGGCGTGAGATTGCCGCCGGTGATCGTATCGCCGAACTGATCGCGAAGCGTCAGGTACCATTGGTTGTACGTGTTGTACAGGTTATTGTTGTTGCCGCTGGCGACGATGACGATCTGCCCGATATTGCCGGAAACGCCCGTTTGGAACGGTTGCGGATTCGCAAGCTGCACCTGCGTGCCCGAGTTGCAGATGGGACCGCCGCCGTTAATCGGATTGAGTCCGCCGAGCGCGCCGCCCAAACCGCCGCCGCATGCGGTCAATGCGACGAGCAGTCCCGCCGCAAGGGTAAGACGAATGTACGTCATGTTGATGCTCCCTCTGCTGTCAAAACGCAGAGCGAGCGCCGGATGTCCTGAGGGGAGACTGTGAAACGGATCGTCGTCGGCTCTATGTCGCACGCGCAGCTGTACAGGCCGCAGCCGGGTGAGCGCTACGCCGTGCTCTCATTTGTTGACGTCGGAGTCGAGGTGCCGCATATCGAGCGCCGCGAGGGGTTCGTCGAACGGCTTGTGGTCTCGTGCGACGACTGCACCCCGGAGGATCCGCCGTTCGCGGGACGGCGTCTTCGTCCGCTCTCGGAAGCGCAAGCAAGGCAAGTAGCCCGCTTCGTGCACGCGAACGCCGAGCGCATCGATACGCTCTTCGTGCACTGCCACGCGGGTCTCTCGCGCTCTCCCGGAGCTGCCCTGGCTATCGCTGAGGCGCTGGCCATCGCCGAGATCGAGATGCTGAACGGCGAGAGTGTGATGCCGAACTCCCACGTGCGCGACACGCTGCGTTTGGCGCTACAGGTGCAAAGCCGCTAACCTCGCGTCAGCAGCCGTCACATTCCTTGGCGTGACGCCGCATCTTCCAGGCGAGGACAGCGGCGGCGAGCGCCTGTTCGTACGGCACCCCCATCTCTTCGAGCTCGTCACGCCGCCACTGCTCGATCAGGTCCGCGATGTTCTTGTCGTTGTACGACTTGGTCGCAGCACCGAAATTCTTGTGCTTTTCGAAGTACGCTTCCGCATCGAAGTCTTCGGCAGGTTTTTCGTCCATTGCCGTTACGCTCGCTGTTCGCAAGAAAGAGAAAACGCCGACGGAATCGACGTTTTCAAAAATGGTGCGCGGTGCTGGGATTGAACCAGCGGCCCCCACCGTGTCAAGGTGATGCTCTCCCACTGAGCTAACCGCGCGTGCGTTGCCGCCATCGGGGCGAACCGGCAGAGTATAGCAAAGGGCCCCGCGGCCGTCAAACGATTTTGCCTGGACGGCCCGGGGCCCTTCATTCACGGGAGCAACGATTAGATTATTTGCGGAGCGAGAAGAGCGGCACCATCTCGCGCTGCCAAGCGCTGTTGACGATCATGGCCGTCGCGGCGTAGAAGGCGAAGAACGAGGCTGCCAGCAGGAAGTACCCGCCGAGGATGCCCAGTTCGCGGGCTGCGCCCAAGAACTGGATGGCGGGCAGCGTGTAGCCGGCGACCAAGCACGCGGTGATCGCGACGTACGTCATGTTGATGCGCAGGGCGCCGATCATCAAGGCGAGCGAGATGTAGCCCATGCAGAACAGATCGACCGCCAGCAACAGCATGTTGCTGCCGCTGCTCGGAATCAGTCCGCCGGCTTGCATCCAAACGAACATTGCGACGATGCAGTTGTTCGCACCATACGAGCACATCGCCGTTCCCGCCCACGAGTTGGTCCGCGAGAATTCGTACAAACCTGCTATAAATTGTCCGATGCCCGCGAAGACCAGCAGCGCAGGCACCGCTGCAATCAGCGACTGCGGCATCGCGGCCCAGCCGGACAGCACCCATGCGATCACTGTGGTTCCTACGCAAAATCCGAACAGCCCCATCGCGCCGGGGTCGCCGATGCGTGCTTCGCTGGTGGCTTCCTGGCGCTGGACCTCCGTGCTCTCTATGACCGTTTTTACCGGTCCGCCCTCGGTCCACTGCTGCCGCGGCGGACGCGTGACGGTTGTTGAATTGTTCACGAGAACTACCTCACTTTTGAGTTCGCCGCGCGGCGCGACGCGCGGCCTTCTAAAGTAATTCCCAGCCGGTTTTCACGTTAAATGGCAGGCGCAAGCACGTTGCGGGTATTTGGTGATTGCATCGTTTGACAAGCCAAGCGTCGCGTGGTATTGTAGGGAAACTTTTCTTGTCACGCGACATACAAAACGAAAGAAAGGAGTGACGGCGGTTATGACTTTGACTTCAAAGTTTGCTCTGAATATTCAGAATTTGCGTAGTTTTGCATGCGCGCACGCCGTCGTTCCGACCGGCGGGCGTATGCTTCGCGGAGCCATTTTGAACCGGGGTTCGGCACCATAGGCGTTGCCGTAACCGAGCGTTCGAAGGCCTCCGCGATAACCGGAGGCTTTTTTATTTCCCTTCGACTCGCTCAGTATGACGAGTCGTCTATAAAGTGAGGCGTTTCATGGACCACTGGGTGAGTGTTCACATCGATCGACGCCGCGAAGAACTGTTTGCGCAGGCCGCTCATGCACGCATCATCCGGATGCTGGAGAGCGGACGAAGTAGAAGCATTCGCGGACGCATCGCGGACGGAGCCGAAGCCGCGAGCAATCTCCTGGCGAACTTCGCCAGAAGGATGAGGACGTCTTAACCGACGTCCTCGTCCCGCAGCAGTGCGTACAGAGCGTGATCGCAGTACTCGCCCCGCAGGCGCTGCACTTGGCGCAGCACGCCTTCCATGGTGAATCCGAGGCGCTCCGGAATGCTCCGGCTGCGATGATTATCCGTCGCGACGTGGATCTCGACGCGGTGCAAGTCGAGCGCTTCGAACGCGTACTCGACGAGCAAGTGCACCGCGCGAGTCATGATGCCGTGCCCGGTGTGCTCTTTGTCGAGCCAGTAACCGATGCGCGCATTGCCGTTCAGCCAGTCGATTTGATGCAAGTCGATACAGCCGATGAGCGTTCCCTGGCGCCAAATTCCCGCTTTAAAGGCGCTGTGTTCGTATGCCTCTCTTTCGGCTGCGCGCAGGAATGCATACGTATCGGATACGTCGATGACGCGGTCCATCCATGACATCCACGGCGCGAGTGATTCGCGATTACGGATCGTCACGTCGTAGAGTGAATCGGCATCGTCTGCGTGCAGCAGGCGCACTTCGGTATGCTCGTCGACGTGCAAAGAAAACTCGACGAGGGCGGCGGTGATGCGCGGCGGCTCTCCTAGAGGTCCACGAGGTTCGGCAGCGTTGACTCTGTCCATACAGCCGTAAATGTCTTCATCGTCTGCGCGGAACTTACTGCTTGACCGAGCGCTTGTTGCGCGAGCGCGAGTCCATAGAGCGCACGCGGGTCGTTCGGATAACGCGCAAGCGCTGCAGTGAATGCCTGTTGCGCTTGCTCGTAGCGCTTTTGACGGTAATACAGCGCACCCAGCGCCTCGCCGGCGGGAAAAACCGGCAGCTGCTCGGCGCCGTCTTCGCGCTGCTGGTACGCGATGGCGCGGTCGAGCGCGTCGACCGCCGCGTCGATGCGGCCGTCGTGCTCGTCGATCGCGGCGGCAAGCAGCCAGCGGTAGTCGGCGTCGATGTTTCCGTAGAGTGCGAGCATCTTGCGCGCGTCGCCGATTGCGCCAAGATGTACGTCGGTCAGCCCGCGGGCGAGCGGCGCGTAAAATTCATTCGCCGCTTGGGATGAGGCGATGCGCTGCCATTGTCCGAAGCGCGCCCACGTCGCCCATAAATCGCTGCCTTCGTACTGCTGTCCTACGCGCGCCGCCCATGTCTGCGCGACTTGCAGATTGCCCAGCATCAGCGCGTTCGTCCAGCCCGTATACGCGTCGTGCGGCCCGTAGCGCAGTTGGAACGGCGGATTCGCCTGCGCGTTCCACTGTTCGCGAAGGCGCCACGCCGCCTCGCTCGCGACCAGCGCCTTTGCGTAGTCACCGGTTTCGGTGTACGTGTGGGCGGGCATGTGCGCGAGGTGCTCCTCGGCCGGGTCGAACGCCCAGCCCGCAACGCGATCCGCGCACGCGAGCGCGGGAGTCCGATCTTTCGCATAATCGTATGCGTGCATGCACAGGTGGTTGGCGAACATGTGGTTCGGATCGCGTGCGAGCACACGCGCGATGAGCGCGATCGCCTGCGGGTCCGGATGCTCGACGCCGGTGTGTTCGAGCAGTGCTTCGGCCTCGAGCATGGCTGCGTCGTCATCGAGCGGATAGGCTGCGACGAGCGCCGCCATTGCCGCGCGGTACTGCGCTTCCGCTGCGTCGTGCCGGTCATAGGTTCCCCCGTAGCGTTGCACGACCGCATCGATGAACGCGCGCTCTTCCGGCGAGGCGTAGGTTTCCAGCGTTTGCGCGCGCAGCGCCGCTTCGTGCGCACGCCCAAAACGCGCGGCGTCGAGCGGTGTATTGAGATCGCTCCCGCTCGCCAGCGCAACGCCCCACGCCGCCATTCCGAGATGGGGATCGTCTTGGAGCGCTTGCTCGAACGCGCGGCCGGCGGCCTCGCCGTTGTACGCATAGAGCAGCGTAAGCCCGCGATCGAATGCGGCTTGCGCCTGCGGATTGGCGGTCGATACGGCGTGGTGCGCGGTCGGCGTGTACCCGAGCGCGGCAACGAGCACCAGGGCGGCTATCACGCCGCTTTCTTCTTGCGCCCCTTCAGAGATTGCTTCAATTGGCGGACGGTTCGCGTGCTGTCCGTCTCTTTCGCTCGCTCGCGCAGCAGGGCAAGAACGAAGATCTCCTCGGGCAGCAGCCCCTTGGTATGGCGCATTGCTTCATCCATGTTCAGCGCGCCGTGCTCGAGGTAGGCGTCGAGCACGTCGGGATGGACGTAGCACTTGCGGCAGACCGTGGGCGTATTGCCCAGGCGCTTGGCAACGTCTTTAATGACGTCCGCAAGCCGCTGCTTGCGCTCGCTCTGCGTTGGAGCTTCGTCTTGCTGCGCCAGAAGCGTCGCGCACGTCACCGTGCCGAGCCACGTCCGAAAATCTTTCGCGGAGAAATCCTCGCCGGAGATGGCACGGATGTACTCGTTTACGTCGCTTGAGTCGATGGCACCGGGTTGCCCGTCCTCATCGGCGTATTCGAAGAGCTGCTGACCGGGCAAATCTTGGCATTTGCGGATGATGCGCGCCAGACGCCCGTCCCGCAGATCGATGGCATGGCGTACGCCGCTTTTCCCGCGGAAGGAGAAGCGCACCGTCGACCCCTCCACCTTCGCGTGCTTGTTGCGCAGCGTCGTGAGGCCGAAGGAGCCGTTGTCTTTCGCGTACTCGTCATTCCCCACGCGAATCGCCGTGCTCTCCAGCAGCTGCACGACGGTCGCGAGCACCTTTTCGCGCGGTAATCCTGCAAGCCCGAGATCGGCTTCGATCCGTTTGCGTATCGCAGGCAGCGCTTGGGCGAATGCGATCATCCGGCCGTATTTCGTTTCGTCGCGGATCTCGCGCCAGCGTTTGTGGTAGCGATATTGCTTGCGTCCGCGCGCGTCACGTCCGGTAGCCTGCAAGTGACCGTTGTGGATCGGACAGATCCACACGTCGGTATACGCCGGCGGCACCGCCAGCGCTTTGATTCGCGCAAGCTCTTTTTCGTCGGCGATCTCTTTGCCGTCCGGGGCGAGGTAGCTGAAGTGTTTACCGCGCGCGATGCGGGTGATGCCGGGCATCTCGTCGCTGACGTAACGAAGCCCCGCCGCCTTTGCCGAGGCGACGGGATCGGTCGAGCCTTCGGGCGTCGTCATGCAGCCTGGCCGTCGTAGCGCAGCATGCCGTCCACGCGCCGGACGCCTTGCGTGAGCACATGCGGCTGCGTGCGGCCGTTCGGCATGAGGTGGTGCGCGTCGACGGCGTGCAGCAGCACCGCGGCGTCGGAAATGAGCCGGCGGTGGCAGCGCCACCACAGCGTCTCCGAGCACATGATTGCGGTTTTGCGCTGCGGCAGCGAATCGATCAGTGCGTTTAATGCGCTCGAGAAGCGCTCGGTCTCCATATAGTCCGCATAGCCGCGAAACGACGGATTGCGAAGCGCGGTATGGTGCGAACTCGGTTGCGGGGTGCGGAATCCGCCGAGATCGCGCTCCCAAACGTACTCCGCTCCCGCTTCCGCGGGAACCCAGATAGCCATCTTGTCACTCCACACCCAGGGGTGGGCGCGACTTTTCGGGACGGTACGCACGTCCACCACGCGAGCTATCTCCGCCCGCTTGATGAGGCCGGCCATTTCCGGTTGCGTGAGCGTGCCGTGCCCGAAGGTCAGAAGTTCCACTTCATCTGTATATCCGCTGGGGGCCGCTTTCATACTGAGCGATGGCATCTCGCCAGGCTTGCGGGACGGCAATCGTCTGGTTGGCGAGGAAGTCGAATGCGACCATCGTCGTAATACCGTGCGCCGCCCGGTGGCCGTTCGTCTCGCTCCAGATCTCGTAATAAAAATCGAACGACTTGGTGCCGATGCGCGGGATGCGGCAGCCGACGGCGAGCTGTTCGCGGTACGACAATTGGCGCTCGTACGTAAAGTTGATCGTCGCTTGAATCATGCCGTGATCGCCGTTGATGGGCACCTGCATGACCTGGGCGAAGTATTCGGAGCGCATGGTTTCGGTCCACCGGATGTAGGCAACGTTGTTCACGTGGCGCATCATGTCGACGTCCGCGAACGGCACGCTGAAGCGGGAGATGAGCGGAAAGTCTTCCAGCATGCCCCGTTCCTTCGCCGTCGATGGCGCCCAGGCGAGCAAGGTGCTGGACAGGTGGGGGCGGTCTAGCGTAAAATACCCCGGTCCCCAGACACAAATGGGCGCGTAGCTCAGTGGGAGAGCATCCGCTTCACACGCGGGGGGTCGTTGGTTCAATCCCAACCGTGCCCACCATTTTGTCTTGACAGGTTCGTGATAAAGCCGCATGCGGCTGTCGCGCCGTGATCTTGTGTCGATTTCTAGGCGCGAGGACGGACGCAATGCCGAGGCATTGTGGCCGCCGCAGCAACGACGAAAGCGGCCAAGAGCGCGGTGCGAGAGTCGCGTGGGGATTTTTCACGGACCTGTTAAAGGTCCGGGACTGGCCGACCACCAATAGTGGTCGCCGGTCGAGTGGCGATGGCGCTGTAGCTCAGTTGGTTAGAGCGCCGCCCTGTCACGGCGGAGGTCATGGGTTCGAGTCCCACCAGCGTCGCCATGTAGAAAAAGCCCCGGTGCTACGCGCCGGGGCTTCTTCATATACTTGCAGACGCCGCCGTGTTGAGCCGGCGCACGAAAAGTTCCCGTTACTGCCAGATCATACGACTAGTCCGCCGATGATGAAGACTACGAAGAGTACCATGAGGGGGTCCTCCGAGGTCGTTATCAGGTGCTATGCGCCGGGGCTTCTTTGTTCTATACTGGTCGTCTGCAAGAGTAATGCACTGAACGAGGTGCGTCATGTTCGTTTCCGTGATCCATCGCATCACTGACCCGGACCGCTTCTTTGAAATGGCAAGCGAGGCTACGCAGAACCTCCCCGCAGATCTCCGTCTGCCGCAATCCATTAGTAACGCCGACCGGTCCACAACCATTTGTCTCTGGGAAGCGCCTTCCGTCGAGCGCGTTCGCGAGTTTCTCGATCCGCTAACCGCCGGCATTTGCAAGAACGAATACGCTCAAGTTGATCCCGCTTTATCTTTAGGCCTCCCGGCAGCAACGGTTGCCTAGCATAGGCAAAGCCCCGGTGCTCACGCGCCGGGGTTAGCTGAAATCTGGGAGCGGGTTCACGTCGGAAAGAGCCGCCGGTCGTCGGCATCGACGATGTCGACTATGAATTCAAGGCCGGGATGCAGTGCGAGCGTCGGTGCGTATAAGTCGCGAAAGAACGCCTCGTCGTCCGCGTGCTTCGGCTTGATGTGCCGCAGTGTTTGATTGATCGCCGAGTATTGCGAGGTGTCGACACGCCCGCGCAGCCACGAGGCGATTTCGGCTTCATCGTCTGCCGCTTCCACGGCGTCGAGCAGCTCGGCCTGCGCTATGCCGAGGCGCTCCAATAAATAGCCGGAGATTCCGCGAACGCGCCGTTCCGCTAAGTTGATGACGTATTCTCCGGCATGACCGCCCGGGAGCATGGCGCGCAATTTATCGATGGTGCGCGGCATCAGCATCAGACCGTCGAGTTCTTCGTAACAACTGCGCGGCGGGCGCGCGCGTAGATCTAACGGCTCCATGCTCGAAGCCTACGTGTTGGGCGGTGCTTTGCCCTTCCAACCTCGATCTAACGCGCACCGCGCACGACGAACGTCACGGTACCGAAGATTTGGCGTTCCGCTTTACTTGACGCATGCCCGCTTGCATGCATGGGCGTTTCGACTTCTTGTTTTTAGCAGCGGGCGCAGTACAGTGTGCTTAGGTAGGTGACGAACATGAAGCACGGTATTTTCGGCTTGGTTCTGCCTGCGCTACTCTTCACGATCTGCGTTCCAGCGATTGCCCAGCAAACTTCCGCAGCGCCCGGGTTCACGTACAACATGAAGCTTGGTACCGCTCAAGGCACCCGCATGGACATCTCCATGGCGGTCACCGTTACATCGACCGACTCCGGCGGCACGCGCAGCGCGAGCATCGTCGTCGGCGCGCCAAAGATGCCGCCGCTCAACGGCAAGAAAGTCGGCGCGACCATCTCGCCGGCGGGTGAAATTACGATTGCCAGCACCGGCGACCTCACGCAGCACTTTTCCTCGGCGAATGCCAAAGCGATGAGCGACGCGGCAACGGGGCCGATGCTGCAGATGATGATCGACCCGCTCAACGTTTTCGCTGCCGGCTGCGGGGCGGCGCCATCGCAAAAGATCGGCACCTCTTGGCACCTGTACAACACGATGACGCAAGCCAACGTGCTCTACTCGATTACGGGCCGTGAGCGCCGTTCCGGACGCGACACCCTCGTCGTTACCATGTCGACGCCCTCCGCGACCCGGGCCGCATATAGCGGTCAAGGCAACTAAGATTTGGCGCTGCATCTGGTAGAAAGCGTACACGTGGAAGTGCGCCGGCCGGGCCAGGGCGTCCCAGCCCAAGTCGTAGACGCGGCGCTGGCCGCAAAGTTTTAGTTCTGGCCGAAAACGTCCGGTCCCCGGCGCGCGCCGCTCTGCCGCCGCGGCGCGACTCCGGCTACGATTAGCCCATGCTAGACCCAGCGAACATCTCTAT
>Ga0070714_100000123_pt1 | contig 61492 bp, 47 predicted proteins | sample LARL83metaG_FD_65450 | JGI IMG/M metagenome (GOLD analysis project Ga0070714, IMG submission 65450) | Corn, switchgrass and miscanthus rhizosphere microbial communities from Kellogg Biological Station, Michigan, USA - LAR L8-3 metaG | ecosystem: Host-associated > Plants > Roots > Rhizosphere ... | reverse complement strand
TCGGTCACCAGCACCCAGTCTGCGGTCCCCCCGATTTTGAACGTCGTTGAGGGCTTCAGGGACTCAAAAGGAATCTGAACTTCTTTCACTCCCGGCTTTTTCGGAGTCTTACCTTGTGTGCCGGAAGTTTGAGGCGTCGCCGCGCCGCACAGAGCCATCAACAGGATGAGCAGCCGATTCGCTTTTAACATGGTTGGTGATCGTCAGCCCCGGCGTGCTTACGCCAGTTCCACTTCGATCTTCTTTGCGGTCCGATCCAGCTTCACGATGCGGAAGCTGCGGACTTGGCCGGTGCGTACAGGTTCCGCCTTCGGAGTGCTGGTGGACCCGCTCTTCCACCGCGCCTGCAGCATGGAACTGAGTGAGGAAAGATCCGCCTTGGCTTCCTTCGGAGCTTCGACCTTAGCCGGAGCTGCCACCGTAGTGACCTTGCAGGTCGCGTGAATACCTTCGCCGAGCTCTGCACGGGAACCGGCTTCGTCCATCAATCGCCCCGTGACCACATCGCCTTCGTTGTGTTCGACGATGTACTCGTCAAGCCCGGTCGGGACCAGTTGCTTCATGCCCAGCCGCATCTGACGCTTCTCCAAGTCAATCGCGAGGACCTGCGCTTTGACGACTTGCCCGACTCGCAGCATGTCGGCCGGTTGGTTGATGCGCTTTTCGGCGGTTATGTCGCTGACGTGAATCATGCCTTCGATTCCTTCGGAAAGCTGCACGAAGGCGCCGAACTTCGTCAGGTTCGTGACCGGACCTTCGATCGCCGAGCCGACCTGGTAGCGTTGCGACACGTCGGCCCAGGGATCGCCGAGCGCCTGCTTGAGTCCCAGTGAGATGCGGTGCTCGGCGGGTTGCACTCCGAGAACGACGACCTCGACAGTCTCCCCAGTCTTCACGACATCGCTCGCCTTGCGGACTTTACCTCGCGACCATGACATCTCTGAAATATGAATGAGCCCTTCGATGCCGGGTTCAAGCTCCACGAACGCACCGAACTCCATCAGGCGCGTGACCGTGCCACGTACCCGGTCGCCGGCATTGTACTTTTGAGCGATGCCGTCCCAGGGATGTGGTTGCAGCTGCTTCATCCCCACGGCAATGCGTCGCTTGTCGCCCTCGTTCGAAACCTTGAGAACTTTCACATCGATTTGCTGGCCCACCGAGAGCACGTCCGATGGCTTGTTGACGCGACCCCATGCAATCTCTCCCACGTGCAGCAGGGCGTCGACTCCGCCTAAGTCGATGAACGCGCCATAGTCGGTCAGGCTGCGCACGGTGCCGTTAACCGTGTCGCCTTCTTTGATCTGGGAATACATGCGGTCTTTGGCAGACCGCTCTTCTTCTTCTGCCACCGCGCGCCGATCGACGACGACGTCTTCGTCAGTGACGTCGAGCTTGATGATGCGGCAGCGAATCTCCTGCCCAATCAATTTTTCCATGTCGGCCGCGTCGCGCACTCCGCTGCGCGAGGCGGGCATGAACGCGCGCACACCGACGTCCACGCTGAACCCACCTTTGATGACGCCCGTGACTGTGCCCAGCACGGTCGCCTTGTCGGCGAAAGACTTCTCGAGCCCTGTCCAGTCCATGGGGCGCTCGACCTTGAACTTCGAGAGTTCGTAGTAGCCGTCCGGATCGCGCCCTTTGACCGTTACCGATACTTTATCGCCGGGCTTCAAAGTTTCGCCTTGCAGCGCAGTCAAGGGAAGAATCCCCTCGGATTTGTAACCGATATCGAAGAAGACCGCCTCTGCGTTGACGGCAATCACCGTGGCCTGCAGTTGCCGGCTGCCCTCGGTCTTGCGCGAGTGGCTCTTCTGATACTGCGAAAGAATGTCGCCGAAGGATTCCGCATTCTCGGTGACAGGTTGGGTTTCAGGATCTGGATTGGGCATGGCTGGATTGGACATGAAAGGTTACAGCCCTCATCGCGGGATAAGAATTACTAGGATACCACCGTAGACGCTTGTAGCGCCGCCGCTACTGCCGAGCCCACTGCGGATCGTCTTCGGGCTTCACGATTTGCCCGTCGCGCATGTGAATGATGCGGTCTCCGTACTTCGCCGCCTCCGGATTGTGCGTGATCATCAGCACTGTCTGTCCCAATTCCAGGTTCGATTTCCGCAGCATGCTGAGCACGACGTCGGAATTCTTGGAATCCAGATTACCTGTGGGCTCGTCGGCCAACACGACCGCAGGCTTGTTGATCAGCGCGCGCGCCAGGGCGACGCGCTGCTGTTCTCCCCCAGAAAGTTCAGACGGACGATGCCCCAATCGCTTGGTCAGGCCAAGGAGGTCGGTGATCCGTTCGAAGTGTGCCGGGTCAACATTTCCGTTGCCCGAAATTTCCTGCGCAATGAAGATGTTCGAACGCGCATCCAAGGTCGGCAACAGATTGAACTTTTGGAAGACAAATCCGATCTTTCGCTTGCGCATGCGGGTGCGCTCCGCGTCCGACAAAGTGGCCAAGTCGTCTCCGTCGAGGACAACACTCCCACCGTCAGCGCGAGTGAGCCCACCCAAAAGATAGAAAAGAGTTGATTTGCCGCTGCCCGACGGCCCCACCACGCTGACGAACTCACCCTTCTGCACGCTGAAGGAGATGCCGCGAAGGGCTTCGACGTCGATTTTGCCCACGCGATAAGTTTTGCGCAGATCTTTTGCTTCGATGAATGTTCCGGCCATGCCTGTTAAGAATCTTACACGAACGACGATGGCGGGAATGCAGGTGTGGCAGTTTGAAGAGTGCGACAGTTGCTGGTCACGCGGCGCCAATTTGCTGCGGAACCTGTGGAGGCCGCTGCTGCATGCGCTTGGGACCGCGCTTTCGCACCAGCAACAATCTTACCCGTTCCAGCAAATCCACCGGAGCGTACATCCCCTTAGCGAGGAACACGTCCGCCTTGGAATCGTGATCGTAGATGCGGACCTTGCTTGAAATCAGAATCGCAGGAGTGTGCGGCGACAGTTCTTTGATCTTGGCGATGAGTTGCGGGCCATCGAGCCCCGGCATCGCCATGTCGGCAATCACCAGATCGATTCCGCCCTGCACAAAACGCGCCAGCGCTTCCTCTCCGCGAGAGTAGTTGGCGACGCGGTATCCGCGGGTTTCCAGCATGATTTTGCGGTGGGAAAGGGACTGTTCGTTATCATCCACACACAGGATCGTGCGCTTAGGTTTCATCAGCCTTCCGCAATCCATTGGCGCAGCGAGCCAGGGCGCGTCGCAAAACCAAGGGAAGCTTTTCTCAATATGAAGAGTGTCAGAGCGAACCAGCATGCTAACGGGAAGCACGTTCGCTGTAAAGTGCCGCCGATGCCAATGGGACTTTCTGGCTATTGATTTTTTTACGAGGTGTTGCGCGGCTGTGTTTTCCGTAGCTTGGAGCACATCGCCTAGAGGAAAACTTCTCCACGCATAACTTCAATTGCGTTGCCTCCAACGCGAACGTTAACTATCCGGTTATCGTGACGCGAGGCGCGCACAAAAATTCGACTCGGCCGTTGCATTTCGACGCCCTGTTCGATCAATACGCGCTCGTCCGGTGCAGCGACTCCGTGCGCGGTCATCCAAGCCGCCGTGCAACCGGCAGCCGAGCCCGTAGCCGGATCTTCGCCGTTGTAGAAGAGCATGCGGGCGTGCAAACGGGCCGCCGGATCGACGGTTTCACGGGACACGAAGTAGAAGAACTTCCCCTTCGTCTTCGCCAGGTACTCATCCGCCCGTCCGAGGTCCACCCGCAACTTCTGTATTACCGCCAACGATCTAAGCGGCGCCACCGTGAACGGCATGCCTGTTGAAACGGTTTCAATCGGAAGCGACGGATCAAAATCTTCCATGCGCAATCCAGTCGCCTGCGCCACGGCCTCACGATCGTGCTGTATGCCGAAGGTCGGTTCGATCTGCGTCATCTCTCCAAATGTCGGCTGGCCCAGTGTCTCTTCAAAACGTACTGGCACTTTTCCCACGTTCAGGTCGAGCACGATCTCCTTCGCGCCGCTCGTTCCGCGCAATGCAAAAGCCGTACCCAGCGTGGGATGTCCCGCAAACGGCAGCTCTTCCTGCACCGTAAAAATTCGCACCCGCACTCCCCGTTCGCGCTCGGTTGCCGGATCGCCAGGGAAGATGAGAGTTGTCTCCGAGAGATTCATTTCCTTCGCGATTGCCTGCATCTCGGCATCGCTGAGGCCGCGCGCATCTGAAAATACAGCGAGAGAATTTCCCTCGAGCGGGTTGGAAGAAAAAACATCCCACTGCGTCATAGCCAGTCGCCGCGCCTGCTTGCTCATGTGCCTCACCACAAGAAACGAATTCTTGGTGTCAGAAATGGAGATGCACGCCACCCTGGCCGCGATGCAAGAAAGATGCGGAAGTTCGCGCTCTGCGCGGAGTCCGGCGTTTGACACTGGCAGGCGAGGCTCTTATGCTAACAGCATGTTTGGTTCTTCCACCTATTGCGCCGTGTGTTGTTGTTGTCCCGTGCCGGCGTGTGGGTAAGGAAGCAGCGAGATTCTTTCGAACCCACCCGGCAAAAGCGGGTGGGTTTCATTTTCATCCGCTTTTGTGAGTCTGCTATTTCAAATCTGGAACCGGGGCGGGCCAGCTTTCGGAATCTTGAGCGAACTTAATGGATAAAGGAGAAAAATATGAGCACCGCGACCGTAAATGAAACCTTCAGTGTTCCCCGGATCAACGACACGGCCCCCGACTTCACTGCCGACACGACACAGGGCACGGTCCACTTCCACCAATGGATTGGCGATGGATGGGCTGTCCTGTTCTCACATCCCAAAGACTTCACGCCCGTGTGCACGACAGAACTCGGCTATATGGCGAAGTTGCAGCCCGAGTTTGCCAAACGCAATGTCAAGATCATCGGCCTCAGCGTCGATCCCGTATCAAGCCACCAGAAGTGGGAGGGAGACATCGAAGAGACGCAGGGCGCCAAGGTGAACTATCCCATGATCGGTGACCCGCAACTTAAAATTGCCAAGCTCTACGGGATGTTGCCCGCCAGCGCCGGAGAGAGCAGCGAAGGCCGCACCCCCAACGACAACGCCACTGTCCGCACCGTCTTCGTCATCGGTCCAGACAAGAAAATCAAACTGCAACTCAGCTATCCTATGAGCACAGGGCGTAACTTCGATGAGATTCTGCGTGTAATCGACTCGATGCAACTTACGGCCAGGCACCAGGTCTCCACGCCCGTGAACTGGAAGCCCGGCGACGACGTGATCATTAGTGGCTCAGTCTCAAACGAACAAGCGCAGCAGAAATATCCAGGTGGCTGGAAGTCTCCGAAGCCGTATCTGCGCATCGTCCCGCAACCGAAATAATTGCGGACAAGCGTAAGAAAGAATTGGCCACGGATTACAGGGACTACTTCAGACCCGATCGCACGATCAGTCAGGTCGACGCTGTCCATGAATCCGTGGCCTTTGATCGTCCCAGCACGGAAGCGCATGCGGTCCGGTGATCGTCCCGGTCTTCAAAAGGAAGCGTGGTTAATGATCACAGCGAGTTACGGTGATCACGCCGTTCCAGCGGGTGTTAAGAATCAAAGGTTTGTGTCATGGTCGCCGCTATCATGCACCGATCATGCACTAGCTTGACTTCGATTTTCCTTCGCCGCATACTGAGCCTATGATCACCATCGAAGAACGTGGTCTGACGTGTGAACCTTACATGTGGACTCACGAAGGCTCGCAGCTCTCACACGACGAACAGCACGCCTTCCGCTACGAAGTGCGGGAACGTGGGAACGTCATCGGCTACATCACCGCTGATCGCGATCGACAGCATCCCAGTGGAGCCAGGTGGAAGTGCTCGCGCGTCGGTGGAGTGGAGCTCGAAGGCGACTACGCGACGGTCGAGGAAGCTCTGGCCGCGTTCTAGCTTGCTGGTCGGTTTTAGTTCACCCTAGGTGTAGAATTCCTCTTCCCTCAGAAAGAGTAAGTATGACAGCTCAAAAGCTCTTTGAAATTCTCAGCTTCCTCGACGCGCTGGACACGAAGCTCAACCTACAAAAGAACTTGGAATCTATCAGCACTGCCCTGTCCAACCTCGCCAGCCAACCGGCTCAGACGCAACATCAAAGCAATCTAGCAGCTGCTCTCGCCGAGTTTCAGAAGGGCGCTGACCAGCTGAGTGGTCTGATAACACCTTCTCAGTTCGTGATCATCGACTCTCTGGGTGGAGCGAGATACTTCGATCCCGCAATCGCAGACGAGGTGAGGACCTCTGTCGAAAAGAACGCCATGACTCCGGCTGTCGCCAGTCAGTTCGTCCAGGAACTGTCTGCGAAACGTGCCGACTTTCTCCAGACGGTACGAAGCGCTCGCAACGAACTCAAGAAGCTCAACATCACTCGATCCGTCCTTCAGCCTGGCTCGGCTGATCTGGCTTTTCTCATTCCGCGGGAGATGTTCGACAACGAACTCGCTCGGTTCGCCAAAGAACTAACCTTCATCAGTAGATTACTTCAGCACTTCAGTGAGGCTGTCACCGGCCAGGCTACGGAAGCTCAGCTGGAACAACTTTCCTCGTCAGTACCTACTGTGGCGCTGGCAGCTGCCCCTGGAGTGATCGCCGTGATCGCGCTCGCCGTTGACAAGTTTCTGGCGGCTTGGGAGAAGATCGAGAAGATAAGAAAGCTGAGAGCCGAGCTAGCTGACATCGGGATGAAGAAGACGGCGCTGGATGAACTAACGGAACAGATTACGACGACGGTTGACGAGGTAGTCGAGGAAGCTACTACGACCGTGATGCTCAAGTACACAGGATCGACAGATAGAAAGAACGAGCTGAGTAATGCGATCCGCCAAGATACGCGGCGCCTGTTTGGTCAGATCGAACGCGGCTTGGCTGTAGAGTTTCGAGCAGAGCCTAAGAAGGACGGCGATCCTGAGCAACAGAAAGTCCTGAAGGACATCACTGACCTCGCGCAGAGGATGCAGTTCCCAGAGATCGCGCCAGAGCCGATGCTCCTGAGTAGCGGTGAAGTCATCGAAGGTGAGCTTCGCAACGTGAAGCATTCGACGAAGAAGACGACTAAGACCACCGTCTCCAAGAAGTCAACTGACACGGAGGTCAAGGAAGCCGGAACTCCGAAAGTCTAGGTGGAGTGCCTTATGTCCCGGAGTCGGAAGGAGAAGGAGCGGCTTCAGCGCGTCCGTCAGTTCAAGGCTGGCGTGGAGCCGTACAGCTTGGAGAAGCTCACCGCGTTCCACGAAGCCGGTCACGTCGTCTTCGCCGCTCGCCACGACCACCCAGTAGAACTCGTCACGATAGACCGTCAGAAAGTCCTGGAGCTCACCGGCCGTGACTGTCCCGGCTACACGAAGTACGTCGAGTGGGGTCTCCGGAACGCTGACTTCGTTCTCGGCCTGACTGCGGTCGGGCTCACGTCAGAAGCGATGTTAGTAAGTGGAGGAGTCATCAATCCACACGAAGAGGACCTACAGCTCCTGAAGGACATGGTGGAGAAAATGACTGTTCACGGTCTGTCGCCGGAGAGTGAGATGCTCAGGGTCCGCGTTCAGACTCAGGACTTCGTCGCCAGGAACAGCGCGGCGATCACAGCGGTCGCTACAGCTCTCATGGACAAGAAGACTCTTACCGGCGACGAGATCGACCAAGTCTTGAAGAGTTCGTAACTAGTTCACGAACTCGTTCACCGGCTCGACCTCGGCCAGGAACTCGGGAGTGAAGAGCGAGCGGAAGATCGCTTCCTTGTGCTCTTCGTAGAAGGCCGCGCGTGTCGCGTCCAGGTGTCTCAGGATGTCGTTCTTCACTTCTTCGCTGGTCATCATAGGAGCCTCCGGGAAAATTATTCCCGGCCACAGTTGAGAGGAGGTCCCCACTGTGACCGGGTTTGCAGTAACCAGGAGCGGAGCCTGGCGCGTCACCCGGATTTCATGACAGGCTCGGGATGACGGCCTGTCGAGGAAGCTCTCGCCTCGCACGAGTCGAAGTTCAGCACTACGCGAACATCCCGCACGTAGCCGCGGTCGGAGAGATTTTCATCGACTCCAGTAAGATCGAAGGCTTCGAGCCGATCGCCAGACTCGAAGCCAACCCCTGGCGACCAAACCAAGGGAACAGGAGGTACTACGCGGCGTCGGCCGCGGCGATCTGGGCCACGATAGCTTTCAGTTCCTGATAGCGAGTACTGTCGAAGCGCTCGCGGCTCTTCTTCGCGGCGCCGACCATCCGGATCGTCGATTCGTAGAAGCGCTTCGCTTCCGCGAGCTCCACTTCGAGCTCGGCGATCTCGTCACGAAGCTGGCGACACCTGGTCTTGACCGAAGGAACCGGCGAGCCGGAAAAAGTCTCCAGCGCGTGCTTCTTCGCGGTGATCTTCTTCGTCAGAGTCTTTACTACGTCCGAAGCATTTCCCTGAACTCGCTCGGAGTCGGAGACTCTGAAGTCGAGCTGGAAGAGCTCTTCTACCATCCTCGCCAGCTCTAACTCCGGGTCTTCTTGGCGTGGAGTCTGAGGTGGGAGGTCGAAGGTCGGGACCATCAACTTCGTCGCGGCTGACTGAGCCGCGAGCTGTTCGTCTAGTGTCGCGTAGCGAAACTGAGGCTGAGACTTTGACACGGTTACTACCTCCTGCGGTGTTACGAGATGGTGGAACTACTTCTTCCTCAGCGACTCGATGAACTGCTGAGGCGTCTTACCCTGGTGGATCGCGATCCTCAGCGCGGACTCGTGGACGCCAGCCATCACTTCGGCCGACACCTGATCGTGTCCCTGGCGCTTGTACGCGACGATCTGACGCTGTTGAAGATCGGTCACGTTCGACGACGCGGACGCGGACGCGGACTCGGAGAACGAGGCGCCGTTATTGAAGCTGACCCGCTGGCCGCGAACGCCTTCGACCATGTGGACCTGGCTCTCCAGTGGAACCGGCTTGCCTGTCTTCAGGACAGCCGCTTCGCAGTCTTTGTAGAACTTGTTGACCTGGCTCTCGGTGCAGCGACCCAAGCCTTCGTTAAGTCGAATTTCTAAGCTCTTCATGGTTCACCTCACCGCTAGAATGGCCGATCCGCGCGACGTTCGCGACTTTCCTCGCAATCGACAGCGATCACAGAGGTTTATCTCGACGCGAGAGAAAGTAGTGGACGACGCCAGCGTCGAGCTGTCGGAATTCCTTGAACTGTGGCGACGCCTTCAGCTCCTTCACGATCCGGTGGGTGTCCCAGCCCTTCTTCAGGAGGACCTCGACGAAGACCCGCGCTCGCGCGACAGCCAGACGGCGCCAGGGAACGAACGACGGGTCAGTCTTCGAGCCGATCGGTCGGCCGGTTCGTGGTAGCGTCGCGTTCTTCGCGGCCATCTCCGCTTGGCGTCGCTCTAACGTCGTGTTTCGTCGTCTCACAAGTCACCTCACTTCGGAAAACCGTCTTCGTCACAAGGGTCGTAGTCGGTCTCACTCTTGCTGAGCTTCTTCGCGAGGACCTCGTAGAGGAGCTCGCGGTGAACTGGGTTATTGAGGTCGTGACCTTCCTGGACGAAGTCGTCGAGGAACAGTTCCAGCTCGGCTCTGGTGCGAGCTCGGTCCTGACGCGCGTGTCGCATCCTCACGAGTAGCTGTCTCACCTTCTCGGTGAGCTGGAGCTTCACGCGCTGAATCAGCTTCTGGTTCTCGGAGTTCATCTCCACTCCTTGTCCGGGTCAATCGTGTCGAGCAAGCGATCTTCCAGCGATCGACTGCTACGATCGAGCGCGAACCTGGTCGCGTCCGACATCGACTCGGGTAACTGTGGCATCTGGGAAAACTCGAACAGCGGGTGACCGGGATCGTCCACAGTGAGGACTTGAGAGAACTCTCCACCAGCGGGACCTGGCTTCAGCGGCTTGAAGAAACCCTCGCCGCGGACGAAGCCAGCCTGAGCCATCGTGTAGGCGTCCACACAGTCGTCGTGTTCGGAGAGCGGAAACTCTTCGAGCTCCCGGACGAACTCTTCCTTCCAGACGGCGCCTTCAGGTAGATCGACCTGGCCGTTATTCTGTGTCGAGGCGATCGCCTCCGCGCGGAGCTCCTTGTTCTGGGTCGGGATCACCGGGATCGGCTGGATCATCGTCGGGTTCGCGAGGTTCAGCGAGTTGATCTCCTGGAGCATCTGCTGACCGGCCGAGGCGTCTTCGATGAAGACTTGCGGATAGATTCGGTAGCGCTGGTAGGTCTCGACCCACTTCTGGAAGACGAGTTGCTTCATCATCGTGAAGTCTGGCTTTCCGCGGAATAGGTCCAGCACGGCGTAGCGGCCGTTGTTCATCAAGGCGACACAACAGCCGACCGTGTAGTCGTTCTTGGCGCCAGTCTTCCCGCTGGCGAAGTCCCAGGCCCAGTTGATCGCGATCGGTGCGAACTTGCCGAGGACTCCCCACTTCTCCCGCGGGAACAGACAGCTGGAGCCGACACTCGGTCGGCACATATAGAGCGACATCCACATCACGTCGCGCATGGTCGCCTGAATCTGGTCGAGTTCCGAGCGCGGGTGGACTTCAGGCCACAGAGCTTCGTAGGGTTCCAGGTACTGACGCTCACCTGTGGCCGTGTTCTCGACGTAGCTGTCCTGGCCGGAGTCGTTAGTCGCCGCTAACACGACCAAGGTCCACTGTCGCGCGGCTCGGTTCGAGCGAGCGATCCGGAGGTTCTCCATCGCCAGGTCGCTCAGGTGCCAGGGAGTCGTGACCATGACGATCTTCTTCGAGCGAGGCGCGATCACCGAGAAGAAGTTCTCGGACACGGTCTGTCTGATCTTCGGCGACATCGCGTCCGCGCGGTTACGACAGATGTCGTCCACGATCGCGTAGTCCACGGTATGACCGGCGATCGAGCCGTTCAGCGGAGCTCCCACCAGCGAGAAACGACCGTCCTGACCAGGTACGTCCATGATCAGCGCGTTCTGGGTGTCCTTGGCGCCGACCGACCAGCCGTAGTTCCTTTGCCAGTAGTCGCTGGCCAGGGTCAGACGATTCGCGGTGACGGCTCGCTGTACTAGCGGGTTTCCGTAGGCCGTCAACAGAGTGTGAGAACGCGGGTCTCGACCTAGCAGGTACGAAGGGACGCGATCAGAGAAGACGAAGCTCTTACCGTGCTGAACTGGCATCAGCAACATGAGGTTGTCGATCTCGTTCGTCACCCAGCGCTCGATCTGCTGAGCGGCGAGACGGTGATGCTTCGGTACCGAGCGGTAAGGGCTCGTCTCGGTGAGGTGTTCCAGGAAGGTCGGCATCAGCTTCCCTCCGTCAAGCGTGGATCGTCTCTGAGAATCATCGCGTCTACGACTACCGGCTTCTTCCGCGACTTCGCGAACTCCTTCAGCATCGCGACAGCCTGATCCTGGTCCGAAGTTCCCAGGTCCTGGAGGATGACCTGACACTCCAGACCGAGCGCGTTCAGCTGGCCGAGAGACTGGTGACCGACGATCGCCTTCTTCGTGAACGGAGGTATCTTCAGTTCTGTGATCCGGTCGAGGATCGAGAGCGCGAGCTCGATCTTGCGATCTGGTTTGATCACAGGGTTCTTCAAGTCGAGCTGGAGTTCAGCTAGTTCGTCGAGAACCTCTTCCCGATATTCCTCGACTTCGACTCCCGTCTCGTCGCGTACCAGGTCCAGGTTCTGTCGCCGGTCTTCGCGGATCGTGTTCCGGCTCACTTGGAGAGCCTCGGCGATCTGGATGTCTGTCGCGTTCGGGTCGTCCCGCAAGATGCGAGCGACTTCGAGTCGGCGACGCGCGGCCGCTTCACGACGACGACGGAGGTATCCCAGGGAGGAGTTCACGCGGCGATCTCCGGTCGTGCCATCTTCTCGATCCAGGAGTGGATCGCGTTCGCGGAGAACCGGACGTTACCGTTCACCTTGAAGTAAGGGATCGCGTTCTCTCCCATGCGGAGCTGGCTCCGGCGCCGAAGCATCGTGTAGACCTGGGTCTCCTTCATCTTCAGCAAGGTCGCGACCTCAGTGATCGTGAGGATGGTGTCGTTCATTGACCACTCCCTCTCGCTCTCTTCAGCCGCTCGCTCTCCAGCGCTCGCTCCAAGTCCTGTTGGCCGAGGATGTCCATCGCGTGAATCTCGCCGGAGCCGGTCAGCTTGACGCGGAAGCTCCCAGTCCTCTCGGTAGTGAGGAGGTCCACCATTCCCCACTCGGCGAGCTGGAGGAGCCTCACCTTCAGGAGCTCGTGATCGACTTTGAGATAGTTGGCCATCATCGGGCTCGTCTGAGTTCCACGCCGGAAGCTACAGGTGAGAGCGCGACAGTCCAGCGCCATCTCTTCTTCGGTGACGGGACGCGAGCCTCCAGTCTTCGGGTCAGGAACCGAGCGGTACTGACCTAGGTGTCTGATCGGAACTACTGTGTTAGTCATCGCGTGATCTCCTTCTCGACTTCGTTCAGGTAGTGCTTCCCGCTGTCCTTGTGAAACACGAGCACGCCGTCGCGCTCCAGCATCTTCCGGACGCCGGTGATCGCTCGCGGGAAACGACGGTGCCAGTTACCAGCGCGGTAGGCGTCTCGCCAGCGCATGGCACGACCCGGCGCCTTCTTGAAGGCGTCGAGGATCGTGTTCACACACTCCTGGTGTTCGTTAGCTCCCTTGGCTGGTTGGAAGACGCTCCTGATCTGTTCTTGCCAGTTCATCAGCGAGAGAGCCGCTTCGAGGTGTTCCATGCTGACCTCGACGAGCCCGTCACAAGCCGCGGTGATGTAGGCGACGCGGAGCGCGTTCTCGGCCAGACGGTCGCGATCTTCACCGGCGCCAGCCCAGAGGTGAGCGCGGTCGAAGACCCAGCCAGGTACCAGCGGCCGAGTAGGTTCGAGCTTCACCAGGTCGCGAGAGGGATCGAAGTCCCAGGGTGTGTAGTGCCAGCGCTCGCTTCCGCGGACTCCGAAGAGGAAGCGATCGTAGAGACCGTGACTCGTGTAGTGGGTGAAGACGGAGGGGAACTCGCTCTCGTCGGCGACCTTGAGGTTCAGGAGGAGGGACAGCTCGACACAAGCCTGGTCCACTCGCGCCTTGTCCGCGACACCTTCGGTGTTCCGACTCCACAGAGCACAGAGGAGCGAGATCAGCGTCGAGTTCTCGATCGAACCCTTGGCCATCATCGCGCGACCTTCGTCAGCGGCCAGGAGTCTCTTCTTGAACTCCATCCCGGAGACGAGCTTGAACAGGCCGCGGTCGCTGGCCGGTGTGCTGTCGATGACGAGAGGACTGTGGTCGTCGAGACCGAGGAGCTTCCGCGTCCGCTCGCTGGCGACGCTCTTCCCCTGGTGGACGGCGCCGACCAGCGCCGAGTAGATCGCCGCTCGGATGTTGGAACTGCTACTGACGAAGACGGACGCGGCCGCGATGGTCGCGAGATAGGAGTAGCCGAGAGGTGAGCGCGTCATCCGCGCGACCTCCCCAAGCCTTCCGACTATCGACTCAGCCGGGATCGAGCTCAGCTGGACACCTTCAGCTTCGGGAGCGTCGAAGTTGACCGCGGCCGGGATCGCCTCGAAGCCAGGAACCTCGTGATCCGCGACGATACCTGTGGTCGAAGGCTCCTCGCCTGGAATCTCGAACCACAGGAAGTACACGGTCACGTCGGGACAGCTGTTCAACAGGAGGTGGAGGTAGCGGTGATGGTCCTCTTCGTCGTCAGGGTCGAGCACTACCAGAGCTTTGATCGTGCCAGGCTGGAGGCTCCAGCTTCCGTCTGGGTTCTTCACACCGCGACGGATCATGTCGCTGATCAGTGTGGCGTCGTCCTTCGAGCCGAAGTTCCGCGAGACAGTCAGAGGACTGTCGGACGTACCAGCTACAGCTCTCTCTGGGAGCCTGGCGATCCGCGCCAGGTCAGCGCGACTGTCCGCGAGGTGTTTCAGGAAGGTGTCTACGGTCTCGTCCTGGCCGATCACGAGTACCGCGGCCGGATCGTTCAGAGCCAGCGTCGCGGACGCCAGCTTCGAGATCAGCTCTCGACGAGCTGACCGGCCGTGAACGTCGAACACTCTGTCGTGAGTACCGGGCAAAGAAGAGCGCTCCTTAGCGCTTCTCCGTTTGCCCTTCAAGGAGGGAGTCGGTGGGACCCGGCTAGCATTTGTTCTTCGCGGCCGGACCGACTAAGGGTCTTGTCAGGTTGCGTCGCGCGTGCCAGGGACCCTCAACTACCCAGCGGCGCCAGTAATCGCAACCAGCGAATAATATACGAAAGTGTTATCTCGTGTCAAGATAATTATGACGAGAATAGGAGTGTATGTTTACCTAAAAGTTAACTTAGTCGCGAACACAGGGTTCTGAGGCTCGAAGAGGAGGTGTCATCACTTTTTGATGACTTTTTCGGGAGCCAGGAGAGATGTCATCACTCTCTGATGACGCTATTTGAAATTAAACCGTTGAAAACACAGGTTCGGGTGGGGTGTCATCTGTCATCATAGGGTATACACACACACACACACACACACACCACAGTGATGACATGATGACACCTCCGACGATCTGTGGCTGGTTGCCACACTACCATGCACGGACTTGTGCAAGTGTTTACTCGATAGTTAGCATAGGCTCCGGAATCGCCGGTCGCCAGAACCGGGAGGCGTCAGGAAGGGATTCGGTTACAGTGGGTTACAAGGTGTGGTGTTCGTTCGGTGCATGATGGCCGCGGATCGCCGCTCAGCTGGCGCCAAAAGCGAAGGCTCTGGAGGTCGTCCAGAGCCTCGATCGTCGCTACAGCGGCTTCCTACGCGCGAGATTTTACTCCTTGCCAGCCGCGTCTACAGCGGCCGCGAACTTCACCATCCCGTCAGTCAGGACCTTCTGAGTCTTGTCCAGGTAGAAGTTCTCGGTCGTGCTCAGGTTCGAGTGGCCGAGCGCGAACTGAGCGGCGAGCGCGTTCCCGGTGACGGCCGTCAGAGCTGTGCCGACCGTGTGACGGCCAGCGTGGTAGCCGCGGTAGGTCAGGCCAGCCTTAGCCAGGATCGGCTTGATCACGTTCCGAGCTCGATCGCGGAGGTTGATCGGCCGGGTTCCCTTGCGGTTCGGAAACACCCAGCCAGTCTTCGGCCGTCCGGACTTGATCCACCAGGTCTGTAGCAGAGCGGCCAGCTGTGGGATCACAGGAACGTCACGACGGCGCCCTTCAGCCTTCAGCGTTCCCTCGATCCCGCGGACGACGTTCCTCGTGACGTGGATCACGCCGTCGCGGATGTCGTCGTACTTCAGGCCGGTGATCTCACCCTGGTCGAGACCGGCGAGACACGAGAGCCCGATGATCAGCGCCGAGTCTGGGTGGTCTTTCAGCGCGTCGATCATCGCCAGCGCCTCGGGAACCGAGTAAGCCTCGCGATCGACCGGCTTCCGCGCCTCCTTGGTGATCATCACGTCGTTCCAGGGATTCACTGTGACCAGCCGCGTCGTCGCGACCGCGTGACCGAAGAGCCCACTCGCCAGGAACCGGATGTGGTTGATCGTGCGGATCGCGTACCCTTCCTTGTTCGCGAGCTTCTTCTTCGTCAGGCTGTCGAGGAAGTTAGTTCCCTCGACCGTGTCGTAGTCGGCCAGGTAGCGGCCGGTGAAGTGGTCCTTCAGGACCGAGCTCCACATCTGCTCGTAACCAGCGACGGTAGACGGCTTGCACTTCTCTTTGAGGTGAGGTAAGTAGGTCTGGTCCCAGTAGTCGGTGACGAGGACCTGGGAGGTCGCCAGCTTCCCGGCGTTCACCTTGTCCATGATCGCGTTCTTCAGCTTCTGGACGGCCTTGCATCCAGTCGAGTAGTGAACGTCGTCCTTGCGAGCGAGGAACTTCGAGAGCTGGACTGGCTTGCCGCTCTCGTCGCGGCCGTAGTACCTGACGTAGAAGCTCTTGGAGCGTTCGTATACACTGCCCTTCTGGTGTCTCATGCTCCAGAGTCTACTAGAATGCAGCTAGCAAACACCAGATGTCCAATGTAACTTTGTAAGTAATTGATAACAAAGTGGAAGCGCATGCATTCCGGTGAATGTCCCGGTCTTCAAAACCGGCGGGCGGCAGGTAACCCTGTCACCGGTGGGTTCGACCCCCACTCGCTTCCGCCATTTTCCAACAACTTGCGGACATGCAAATCACTCGCAAAATCAGTTTGGCTTGCGAAAAGTTTTTCAGGATTACTATCGCACCGCGCCACTCGCAGAGGAGGCGGACCCGAACAAACTGCACGACCTGAAAGCGGCTCTCGATGCCGCGCCGCCCGAGTCAACTGTTCGAGAGAGATCCTGATCTCTCCAGACCCGTACAAGGTGGTGCGACGGTATCACATTACTAATCAAGATCATCGTGTCACCCGTCCAGCGAGTCGAAAATGCAGCTCCAATTCTGGGCGGTTTTTGTTTGCTCTCAAGAAGGACAGTTCGCACTTGTGCGAGGAAGAACCGGGACATTTGACAGCTGACGGCGCACTCGTGCGTCTCTACACTAGTGGCCGATTCTGCGCCTCTCTTAACCAAACGATTAGAAACCGAGACAAAGAAGGAGTAAAAGACTATGCCTACACCCGAACTACGCGATGCAGTAGCAGGTGAATTGAAAAAAATCGGATCTCAATTGAATCTCTCTGATGACCAGAAACAGAAGGTGCAAGGGTTTCTGACGGAAGCTTCAGAGAAAGTGCAGGAATATAGGGAACAGAATCCAAATGCGTCACAGGCAGACGTCATCAAGAAACTGGCTGACAATCGTGAAGCCATTCGTCAACGGGTAGTGAATATTCTGACGCCTGAACAACTCACCAAGTGGGACTCAGAAGTCGCAAAATCGAAAGAATTTCTGGGCCTGAAGATCGCTGCTTAACCCAACATCCACAATACGTTTCGTTTTTCTAAACCCGCAGATTTCCAGAATCCGCGGGTTTTCTTGTGCGCTCCATCGAAGAAGAAAGGGAATCGGAGACTGACGCCCCAGAAATCCACGGATGTTGCCGCGTTCTACGCGACGCAAGGGGCAGGCGCGGTGGCATTGGTGAACGTCATCCGGATTCCATATTTCGGCCGCAGGATGACCATGGGGCGAGCCTCGATCTTTTGCCCCGGAGCCAATTGAAATTCGTATTTTCTGAGCAGTTCGCTCAAAATCATGAGGATCTGCAGCATCGCGTAATTTCCGCCGATACAGCCTCGCGGTCCGGCCCCGAAGGGAAGATAACTGCACGCTGGGCGCAGCTTCTCGTTTGCTTTGGTGAAACGTTCTGTATCGAAATCCTCGGGATTCGGCCAGTAGCGCGGAGCGTGGTGCGCGCCGTACACATACACGATGACCATGGAGCCGCGGGGGATGGCGACGTCGCCTACGCGGTCGTCTGCGATCGCCATGCGGTCGACCATCCAAAAGGGTGGGTATAGGCGAAGCGCCTCACAAATGACCTGAGTCGTAAATTCGAATTTGGGAACGTCGCTGTAGTTCAGCGGCGCTTCGCCGAGCACGGAATCAAACTCCCGCCGTACTTTCTCGAGACAATCCGGACGCGAGCTCAAGAGATAGAGAAGCCAAGACAGCGCATTCGACGACGTTTCATGGCCGGCAACCAAGAGTTGCATGCTCTCGCTCAGGATGAGCTCATCGGGCATGCCGTTGCCATCGCTGTAACGCGCATCCATCAAAGTCTGAAGCAGATCGTGACCGGGCGCCTCGTTGCGGCGCTTCTTGATGTATTCCATCAGAACGGCGTCCGCGCGGGTTCGCATCTCTTCGTGCTTGCGCAGCGCGCCCGAGACGGCGAACCAGGGATTCAGATAGGGCTGAAGGGTTTGCCGAACGATAAATTCCTGAACGGTGCAGATGGTATGGCTGACGAGATCGATATCTTCATCCTTTAACCGAGCGCCAAAGAGCGATCGGGCCACCATCGCGAACGTAATTTTCATCAGGTGAGGATAGATGTCAACGGGACCAAGACGGACCTGTCTGTCGAAATCCCGCAGCGACTCAGCCAGAGATTCCTGCATGATTGAGGACAGCGCATCGAGTTGCTTTCGATCGAAGCCGGTCTGGATGAGACGCCTCTGCGTGCGCCAGGCTTCTCCGTGGGTCGTGAGAAGACCTTTCCCCAGGAAGTGGCCCATCCGCTTTACCTGAATTTCGGATTTTTGGTAGTTCTCCGCATTGGTTTTCAACACATGCTGAATGACTTCGGGATCGATAGTAACCATCGCGTCCTTGAGACCACCGATACGGAGCCAGAAGGTGTCGCCGTAGGTTTCGTTGTACTTGGACAAAACCTGTACGGGATTGCGCGCCATGGCGCGAGAATCCGCAAAGCAGCGAAGTCGGGAAATAACGGGGACAGACGTTGATGAACTCATACGCGGCCGTCCTGAGACTTGCCCTGCACCGCAGGAGATTTCAGGTGAGTTATAGGAAGTAGTAGCCGGGCCATACGCAAAAGATAAGAAACCTCGGAATCAGTTTTCGTTCCCCAGTTGCTTCAAAAGTATCAGATGATGACGGATCGCCCCCGTCATGGTGGGATTTTGCCGATAGGAAACCCCAAACTCTTCTGCGGTCTCCTTCACGATCCTGGTGAGAGGAGCATAGTGGGTATGGCAGACGAAAGGGCACAGGTGGTGGACGATGTGATGGTTGAGTCCGCCGACGAGCCATCCGACGACCGGGTTTTCCGTCGCATAATCGGCCGTTGTCGCGAAGATGTGATACACGCCATTCTCAAACTCTCCACGGTCCGAGGGAAAGTAGGTGGTGTCGATGGTGTGCGTCGACTGGAATACGAGCGTTACTGATAAACCGATGACCAAATTCACCAGGAGGAACGACCCGCTGACCAGCAGAGGCGATTTTCCCAGCACCATCACGGGCAAGACAAGCATGTAAATGAGGTAAAAGCCCTTGCCGGCAAAGAGAATGACGTATTCGCGCAGAGGATGTTTGGTGCGTCTCAGATATTCGTGGGTTGGGAAGAAAAAGCACTGGAAGTCCCGGAAGAAGACATAATCGAGAGAGAACAGGGCGTAAGCAAAGAGCGCGTAGATGTGCTGGAACCGGTGCCACGGCAACCGGGACTCGTAGGGCGTGAAGCGAAAGATGCCGTGGCCTGAAAGCGCGTCATCTTCTCCCGTGAGATTGATGCAGGAGTGATGGCCCCGATGGTGGAGAATGCGCCACATGTACGAACTGATGCCGCACAGATCGAAGACATAGTTCAGGGTTTTGTTGACGAACGAACGTGACGAGATGGCGTTGTGATTGCTGTCATGAGCGATGTTCAGCAACAGGAATGTCTGTGCGAGGCCGCCTAAAAGATAGAGGGCAACAAATTTCCACGAACCGGGTTTGAACGCATACAGAGCAATCCAGCTGCCCACCAGGACTGCGAGACCCGCGGCGATTTTGACCCGCATCGCACGGTCCGCTTTGGGAGAAAGGTTCTGATCGGCGAAAAAACTATCGAGGCGGCTGCGTAAGACTTTCGGGAAAGAGGGTATCCCGGCCGGTTCGATAGCCGACGGGGCTGAAGCTTCCGATGGTACAAGATCTGCGATCTCGGGCTCTTGAGGAATCACCGCTTCGGTCTCGAACGTCAACGGGCGCCTCCGCCATCATGGGAATTGGGCCCGACGCGTTCCACATGGCGCATGCATAGCCCTGACTCGCGGCCAAATATTGCCGCGCCGTCGACAGTCTCGTGGCGCTATTCTAGTGTGAGCATTGAAGGACAAGCAAGAGAAATAGGGAAAGGGAAGCGAAGCATGGATGCTTTTCGTCATCCCCTGGTTGCGATAACGCATGGTTTTTTGCCAATGCTTTGTTAAGATACAACCACACCAATGAACTGTAATGAGAAGGCCCTTCTTGGATGGAGCCAAAGAAGCTTGGCGTTGCTCTGCAAATATCATTCGCGCCCTGTGCGGCAAGAGGGAGAACATTCGTTCCGCTGCGGGCCGAGCGACGCTTATACTGAGAAATCTATACTTACATTCTTACAGTCGGGGACCATATATCAGGTCCGCTCTTCGAGACTGAATCGTGTTGTGCCTCGCTCGCTACGGAGGTATGTCTCGTCCACACTTTCGTTCCACTCAACCTTGGAGCTCACTGATTGATGACAGCGTCAATTCTGGACCACCTGGATAGGTTGGCAGATGCGCACCCGGACAAACTCCTGTATTCGTACCTTGATGTAAACGGCGATCCGATCGAAAGCTACACCTACGCCTCGTTCCGCCATCGCGCGGAGGCGATCGCCGGACACTTGCGGAAAGACGGCCGTTTCGGCGCCGGGGACCGGCTTCTGCTTGCCTACCCGCCGGGGCTTGAAATGATCTGCGCATTCTTTGGGTGCGCGCGTGCCGGATTGATCCCAGTGCCGGTCTATCCCCCCAGTTCCCGTGGCTTCCAGAGCGCGCTGTACAAGATGGTCCACATCGCAAAGGATTGCCAAGCGTCCGGGATATTAACGAGCAGAGACTACCACGCATCCCTCAAGACGAATCTCGCAAGAAGTGGAGTATCGGCTTCCGGCGTCGATGTAGATTACATTTCTGGTCTTCCGTGGATTGCCACGGAAGACTTCGTAGATCCGATTTCGGGCCAACCACCGGCCGAACCCTCGAAGATCCTGTTTCTCCAGTACACGTCGGGTTCAACCATGGAGCCCAAGGGCGTCATCGTCTCGCACGAGAACATCCTGACGACGTGTCCGCTCGTGATCGACCATCCCGCGCCCGTGGTTGTTTCGTGGCTTCCGCAATATCACGACATGGGGCTGATCGGGTGCTACCTATATCCTGCAGTGAAAGGTGGCACGACGTATGGGTTCGCCCCCATGGATTTCATTCAGCGGCCGATCCTATGGTTCGATGCGATCACGACCTACCGCGCCACTGCGACCGCGGCCCCCAACTTTGCCTACGACTATTGCTTGCGCGCGGGAAGGCTGTCCAAGGAGAGTCTCGAGGCCTGTGATCTCAGCTCACTGCGCGTTCTGATGTGCGCCGCCGAGCCCGTAAAGCCTGATACGTACACCCGTTTTCTCGAAGCCTTTCAGGCCTATGGACTCAAGTCCGAGAGTTTCTATGTCGCTTACGGACTGGCCGAGAACACGCTGGCGGTCTCGTTGGGCGGTCGCAATATCGTTTCCGTCAACAAACGTGCCTTCGCTCTGGGAAAAGCCCGCATGACGACCGAGGTCTCGGAAATTGACGGGGCCACCCAGATAGTCAGTTGTGGAGTCCCGCTCCCGGGTCTCGACCTGAAGATCGTAGATCCGGAAGGGCACTTCGCCCTCAAGCCAGACCGCATCGGCGAGATCTGGGTTGCCGGAAGCGGAAAGTGCCGGGGTTACTGGAACAACCCCGAATTGAATCAGAAGCAATTTCGCGCGCGGATTGTCGATGACTCTCCCTACGACGATGGATACCTTCGCACCGGCGACATGGGATTCATGCACGACGGCGAACTCTACGTCTGCGGCCGCATTAAGGACATGATTATTCTCCGCGGGCAAAATTATTACCCACAGGATATTGAGCACGTCGTGGAGAATTCCTCCAGTCTGATCCGGCACAATTGCGTCGCCGCGTTCCAGATTCAGGAAGAGAGCGAACCTTCGCTTGCCATCGTGGCCGAAGTCAAGAATCCCAAGACGCCCCCCGACCCGCGAAAGATCGCCGCCGCGGTCCGCAATTATCTCAACGTGGAAGTGGCGAAGATTTGCCTCATCGCGCCTCGCGCGATCCCGAGAACGAGTTCGGGCAAGATCATGCGCCATAAGACGAAGCAGATGTGGTTGCAAGGTCACTTCACGGTGCTCTCGGACTTTTCGCGCGAGAAGGACGCCGGGAACTGCGCGTCCGCTTCAGACATGCACTCCACGTTCGCCGAACTGAAAGCCCGCTACAACCTGACTGGTCAGGAATCGTACAACCTCGTCGAAGCCGGCCTGGATTCCCTGGATCTTGTTGTCTTCATGCATGAGCTCAAGGAACTCCTGAAAGATAAAGGCGCCGAGATGCTGGCGAGGCAGGTAGATATTGGGGTCGTTCAGCGTGTCAGTGTTGCCGAGTTATTTGAACTCGCCGAACAATTGGAGCGCACTCCTGAAGCGGCGCTGGTTCATCTGCGTCAGTCCCTGGCGGCTTTCCGGGACGAACAGTGCGCCGCTGAGAAACGAATGATGAAGAACGACAGAAAGCTCGTCTTCGATCCTCCGGCTGCTTCGCCGATGCCCGAGTTGCCGATGCCGAAGCAGGTGTTGCTCACGGGCGGCACTGGTTTCATCGGACCATTCCTCATCAAGAGCTTGCTCGAACAGACGAAGGCGAAGATCTTTGTTCTCGTCAGATCATCCGACGAGAGTCAGGGCAGGCAGAGACTGAAAGCCGCGATGGAGTCCATGGGAACCTGCTCGGCAGCGTTAATGGAGATGTTCGAGGCCCGCGTGAACCCCGTCTGCGGCGATCTGGGGCAGCCGAAGCTTGGCCTGATGCAGGACACCTGGGACTTCCTCGCCACTGAAATCGACACCGTCTTCCATAACGGTGCCACCGTGAACTACCTGTTCAACTACGACCTGATGCGCGACGCGAACGTGTTGGGAACCAACGAGGTCGTACGATTGGCGTTCGAGGGCAGAGCCAAAGAATTCAACTATGTCTCGACCACCTTCGTGTTTGGCTGGGCACTCAAATCGGTCTTATATGAGACCGACCTGAACGAGAACATGGAGCTTCTCGATTTTGGGTACAGCCAGTCGAAATGGGTCGCGGAACAAGTGGTGGTCGACGCGCGCAGCCGGGGCCTTTCTGCCCGAATTTTCCGTCCCGCTCTCGTGAGTCCTTCAGTCACGGGCGGAGGCAACAACTTCGACATCGCCGTTCGCCTGGTTGCCTTCATGGTGAATCACGGCATTGGCGTCGACACGCTCAACCAGGTCAGCTTCGTTCCAGCGGATATTGTCGCGAACAATATCGTTGCCATCTCGACCACTCCCGGCACAGCGAATCGCACATACCACGTCGTGCGAGACGATTATTCGAACATGACGGACATTACCCGGCTTATTACCAAAGCCACTGGCCGGCAATTCGAAAGATTCAGCCTTCCCGATTTCGTTCCCGAACTGATCCGGAGATGCCGGAAGGAGGACCTTCTCTTTCCCCTGCTGGATTTTCTGGTGGGTTCTGTCGATAACATTTCCGCGATGGAGTTCAAACGCTACGACAGTTCCTCTTATCAGATGGCGCGGGATGCCTCCGTTTGGGGCAAAGCGGACCCGTCTCTGGAAGATACGGTCAACGGCATTCTGAAATTTATGTATCGCAAAGGGATCATTTCGGTCGCGGCTCGTGAAGTCAAAGCAACGTCACCGATCCGCGAGCGCGAACTGAGCATCGCTCCGAACATCGAGACCCATCGGAGAGGCTTGGATTGCGGCCCCCAGTGTCTCCAATGCCTGGCCGCCGCTGGTGACCCGGAGTGCGTCGAGGAGATTCGGAAAGTCGAGGCTTCGGGCCAGCTGTGAGATGATCGCGGGATGAACGGGCGGAATGGCTTGGTTACATCAGTCGCCGTCTGATTCCTGACTTCGTGGATGCACTTCCCCTACTTCTTAAACACCAGCTTCTCCGTCAACTGCTGGCCCGATTCCAACGTGCCTGTGATGGATACCGTCATTTGCTGACCGTCCGCCGAGACTTGCCACCGATCCTTTTGCGTGACTTGTTCGTCGCGCCGGTAAATCGCATCCACCGTCTGCGGATCGACAAGGGTAAGCGTAACGGTATCGTTGCGCGAATTCTTGAGATCGTATTGCTTTCCGTCAAAATGGGCGGTGTAGCTGAAGTCGCCGAGAAAATGCGTCCCACCGCTTCCGTCCGCCTCAATCTTGAGCACCAAGTCTTGCCGCAAACGCGTCTTACTGAGATCCTGCGTCCACTCGCCCACGAACAGGTCAGTGGCGGACTTCGCACCTCCGCTTCGCTTCCACACCGTGATCTGATCGGCTTTGCTCCCAGTGACAGTCGTGGTGGTTAGCTCGCTTCCATCCTTCGAAAGCTTTTCGCGAACCGTCGCCACCAGGGTTCCGTCTTTCTTTTCCCTGACCTCCGCCTGCCTCTTATCGATGCGGTGCAGCTCAATTTGATTGAAGCCGAGATTGCCGGGTGCGGGCGAGTCGTGTCCGTTCCGATTCGCGGTGAAATCGAAATGGGTCTCTCCGGACATGACGACATGCACGCCGTCTTTCAGATGTGAAATCGAGAGCCGGTTCGGAGGATCCAGACTCGACTGTGCAGAAGTGAGCGTCCAGACCCCAGTGCGAGGGTCTGACGCTCCAGATTGGGCCACTGCAGGTTGCACGGTGGCAAGCAGTCCGAGCAAGAGTAAGGTACGAATTGATCCTCCTAAGCCGATGGCGAAGAGTCTACCAGATAGCTACTTAGGGGCGTCTTGCGGCGAGTGTATACTCCCGATACCAATCGCGCACACTGAATTTAGTTCCGGGCGCAGCGTTCTCTCGACTGTGCAGTTTTAAATCACACCGGAGAATCTCAGTGACGACGATCTTCTATGAGCATGATGAGTGCGACGCATGTGCGCCGTTTTTGGGTTTCCGGGATCGTCCTCGCAGCAGCCTCTGCACTTCTTCCATTTTCTTTCCACGCCGAACGCCACCTCGAGACTGCAACCCGGGTAGAGGGGAGCCAGGCTGAAACTGTCCGGCAGGAACTGGCCAATCGTTTTCGCTCTCCGTTCGTAGACCAAGTCGTTCTGGTGATCCAGGGACTCCCGCCTGTGGATTCAGAGGAAAGCGGGAAAGCTCTCGCGACCATCGTCAGCGGATTGAAAGACCAATCCGGCGTTTCGGGCGTGGTGTCCTATCTCGACTCGCGCGATCCTATCTTTCTAGGCCGGGGAGGGGCAACGTTTGTTCTCGTGGGACTTACATCCGCCGGCGGTCCCGTGGAGTTGCTGGTTCCGTCGCTCCACCAAGTGGCGAACTCGCTGGCCAATCAACTGCGCGGCCGTTATCCAGCGGTGAAGATCGAACTCACCGGCGAGATTCCGCTGAACTTCGACATTCGGAAAGCGAGCGCCGACGACGTGAAACGCGGCGAAAGTCTCGTGATCCCCGCGACCCTCGCGCTTCTGTTGGTGGCTTTTGGAAGCCTGGTCGCCGCCGTGATTCCTTTGGCCGTTGGCCAGCTTGCCATCGCAACCACTCTGGCGATTACGGCGTTGCTTGCTCAGCGCTGGCATTTGTCCATTTTGCTTCAGAATTTGGCTACGATGCTCGGATTGGGCTTGGGGGTCGACTACGCGCTCCTCATGGTCAGCCGCTTCCGAGAAGCGATTTCCGCCGGGAACGACGGGCCTACGGCCTCAGTCGTCGCGGCACGTCAGGCCGGTCGCACGCTCCTGATTTCAGCTTCAACCGTAGCCATCGGATTTCTCGCTCTTCTGACCGTTCCGATCAGCGAAATCCGTTCCATCGGCGTTGCGGGAGTCCTGGTGGCGGGAATGAGCGTGTTGCTGACAAATACTCTCGTTCCGGCAGTGCTGGCCTTGCTCGGCCGGCGAATTGATATTGGCCGAATGCCCTTCACCCCAAAGTTAGACGCGAATCGGGCCGAGCGTACTGGAAATCGCTGGCGGCAATGGGGAAAGGTGATTGTCGCTCATCCCTGGCTTGCCCTTTTTCTGGCAAGCACTCCTTTGCTTCTGCTCGCCTGGCAGGTCAGACGACTGGATACCAGCCTCCCCCGAGGGGACTGGCTTCCGCCGGCGGCCGAATCCGTTCATGCCCTCCACACTCTGAAACAGATGGATCGCGAAGGCGTGGTTGAGGCGTTGCGCATCATTGTCGAGCTGCCGACGGATTCCATCGCGCAAACCGACGCGGGTTGGAGTGTGCTGGACAGCCTCACCAAGCGCCTCGCCAGCGACCCTCGCTCAGGCCGCGTTATTTCGATTACCTCGATTGCGGAGAGCAACCGGTCCTCCCTACGTGAACTCCCGCGCGAGACGCGTCGCACCTTTCTGAGCAGTGACGGACGAGCCGCGCTGCTTGAAGTCGTACCCGCGAGTTCAGTCTCCCTGCGCGACCAGGTCAACTGGGTACGGGAACTTCGGAAGACTGGCGCGCTCGGTCTTACTGGAGTGCCCGGCGCAACCCTTCTCGTTGGGGGCATCCCGGCACTCAATGCTGACTATGAAACCATTATCCGAGACCGCTTTCCGCCAGTAATGGCGATGGTCGTGGGTGGAACGCTGCTTGCTCTATTGTGTGGATTCCGATCCATCTTTGTCGCTCTGAAGGCCATCGTGCTTAACCTGTTCTCGGTGGCGGCGTCCTTCGGAGCCTTGGTTCTCGTTTTTCAAGACGGACATGGAGGCAACTTGCTCCGAGTTCCCAGTGAGATAGGGAGCATATTCCCTCTCGTTCCGATCGTCACCTTCGCAATCGTTTTCGGATTAAGCATGGACTACGAAGTATTTCTGGTGGCGCGCGTTCTCGAAGCCAGAAGGAGCGGGCTCAGTGAAGAGGATGCGATCCCGGAAGGCATGGCTAGAACCGCAGGGCTGATTACGAGCGCCGCCGCCATCATGATCGTGGTATTTGCAGCATTTACCTTCGGAAGTTTTCTTGTGGTCAAGATGATCGGATTTACGTTAGCAGTCGCCGTCTTTATTGACGCTACACTCGTTCGCATTGTGATCGGTCCCGCACTCCTTCGCCTTGCAGGCGATTGGAACTGGTGGCCAGGCGGGCTCACCAAAGAGGGCAAGCCGTCTTGATGGCGAGTTGAGGAACGCGTAAACGCGGCTGTCTGGAATGAGAACATCTGCGCCTTACAATGCTTCTCTGCCAGCACGGATCGCAGCATCCAGCGCGTCTAGAAACCGATGTGGTCCCGAACAAACTCACTCACCACACTTTGCAAATCTTGTCGGCCGGAGCCACCATCGGCTGCCCAGCCTTGCATTGGAATGCCTGCTGATATTCCGGCATGTTCACGACCACGCCGTTGATGCGGTACCTCGCTGATGAATGCGGATCGGTCATCGCCCGTACGCGCAGATCTTCCGGACGCTCGTTGGCGCAGTCCCACTGCGCGAAGCCAATAAAGAACCGCTGCTCTGGAGTTAATCCGTCCACCGGCTTCAGGCTCATATTCTTGGTCTTGTCTTTCCACGCCATGAACGCGAGCAGCTCTCCGCCCAGGTCCGCCACATTTTCACCCAACGTCAGCTTGCCGTTGAGGTGGACGTCTTCCACCGACACGTATCCCGAATACTGATCCTCCACACATTTTGTGCGCACGTCGAATTTCTCGCGATCTTCCTTCGTCCACCAGTCTTTCAGATTGCCATGCGCGTCGAACTGGCTGCCTTCATCGTCGAAGCCGTGGGTGAGTTCGTGGCCAATGGTGCCGCCGGTGTCGCCATAGTTGGGGGCGTCGTCTATTTTGCTGTCAAAGAGAGGCGGCTGCAAAACGCCTGCCGGAAAGTTGATGTCATTCATCTGCGGATTGAAGTACGCATCTACGGTTGGCGCAGAAATATCCCATTCTCCGTGATCGACGGGCCTACCGATCTTGTTGATGTCGCGTCGGCTCTCGAACTCGTGCGCGTTCTCTACGTTGCCTGCGAAGTTATCCGGCGTAATCGTGACGGAGCTATAGTCGCGCCATTTGTCGGGATAGCCGATCTTGTTGCGGATGCTGGCCACTTTGTTCAGCGCTTGCTGCTTGGTCTCGGCGCTCATCCAATCCAGCGCGCGGATGCGCTCGCCCATGGCGGTCTCGATGCGTTGCACCATGTCGAGCGTGCTCTGCTTGAGTTCCGGCGAAAAGACCTTCGCCACGTATACCTGTCCCAGTGCTTCGCTCAGACTGTAGTCGGTATATTGCACGCAGCGCTTCCAGCGGGCTTGCATTTCCTTCGCACCGCGCAAGTACTGGCGGTAGAAATCGAAATTTTCCTCCACGAATTTCGGAGAGAGATACGGAGAAGCCGTATCCACCACGTGGAACCGGAAATACGTCTTCCAGTTTTCCACGGGCTCCGACGAGAGCATCGTGTTCACTTGCTTGAAGAACGCGGGCGCCTCCACGTTGAGAATTTCAAACTGCGGGTACTGCAGCTCGCGGTAATACCCTGGCCAGTCTAGATTGGGCGCCAACTGCGCCAGGTCCGCGACCTTCATCTTGTGCACCAGATTGTGGGGGTTGCGCTGCTCTACTCGGGTGAGCGAAGCTTGCGCCAGTGCGGTCTCCATGCGCATGACAGTGTCGGCATTCGTTTTCGCCGCGTCCAGGCTGTCGCCGGCGAGTTCGAAAATCTTCTGCACGTGCTGCACGTAGCGCTCGCGAATCTCCTTCGATTTGGCGTCAGTCTTGGTGTAATAGTCGCGGTCGGGAAGTCCCAGGCCGCCCTGGCTGAGGTTGGCGATGACCTGCTCCGAGTTGTCGGGATCTTGCGCCGAACCTCCTCCAAACAGCATGGGACTCGAATAGGAGTAACGGAAGAAGCTGAACTGCAGACCCGCTACCAGCGGCGTAAGGTCCTTTACGGACTTGACCTGAGCGATGGCATCAAGCTTGGGCTGAATCGGTGTCAGGCCGCTCTTCTCCACTGCGGGTTCGTTCATGCATGCCGCGTAGAAGTCGCCTGTCTTCTGTTCAACGGCAGTGCGCTGCGGGCTTGGCTTGGCCGCCTGCTCCAGCATCGTCCGCAGGAAATTCAGGTTGTCCTGATGCAGCTTGGCATACACCGACCATGAAGTTTGGTCCGGCGGAATCGGATTCTTCTTCTGCCATCCACCGCACGAGTAGTGGTACAAATCCACACACGGATCAATCGACTTGTCCATCGAGGTCACGTCGAGGCTCGGCGAGTAGGGAAGAGTCGCGTCGGAGGGCGAACTCTGGGCAACGGCGGCGCATACAAAAAGAAGCGACATGACAACAACGCTGGAACACATGGCTTTGTTCATATCAACCTTCGACGGCTGAATTTTAGAAAAGATAGGAACCCGCTATGGTAACGGAATTTTTACCTGCCAGCACGATAGAAGGGAAGTAAACGCGCGCCAAAGAAATACGGGCGGCTGCATGGAAAGCAGCCGCCCGAAGAGTATGTGTCGACAGAGAGTCTTACTGAATTGACGTGTTTGCCGCCTCCGTCAAAACCTGCGCGTACGCGGCGCCATACTGGCTGTTGCCCGGATACGATGGATCAAACGCCAGCAGCCAATCCTGGTAGTAAATCTCCAGGACGCTCGCGTGGTGGCTAACGGCGAACGGAACCAGATCGACCAGCGATCCGGTCGTGCACGTTTTGTCCGGACAACTCTGCAGATAAGTTTGCAGTTCGAGTGGCGCCTGCTTGGCGTACTGCGAGAACAGGCTGCACCAGTTCGCAGTGCAGTTGGGATAGTTGGCGATGTCGCTCTGCTCGAGTCCCTGGCTCCCGAAGCCGACGTGCAACGGAACGGCCAGCGGTGCGATGTAACTCGGCACCACGGTGTTCGGCGAACCCATCGGGGTGACTCCCACCATGAGCTGTTTGTGCGACGTCAAAGTTGCTTCGTAATTCAGCATTCCGGCAAGATATGCCTCCCAAGTCGTCACAGTGACGCCCCAGGATGCGAAGGCTTTTCCGCAAGCGGTCGAAGTGTCATTCCATCCCGTGACTGGAAAAGTCTCGCCGCCATGGCCGAGTCCAAATCGGATATAACCGATGTTGGCGTTCGATCCATACTTCTGAACCACCGCTGCCATGAATTGCTGGTAGGGAATCTGGAATCCGGCGCGATCCATATAGTTCGGAATCCGCTGGGTTCCATATTGGGTGGTGCAGACAGCGTAGTTCGACGATCCGAGCGCGGTCCACACGTAGGCAGGAATGCCACAGTTGCCGGTCGGATTCGCCGCGCCGTTGGGGCACGTTGAGCCGGCGCTGTCAGCGTTCGCCCACACGATCAGATTCACTTTTTTGCCCGCCGCCACCCAGGGAGCAATTTCGTTGTCAATCGAGCTCCAGTCGAACTGCGTGCTGGCAGTGGGCCCGTTGTCAATCATGCCCCACTGTACGGCCAGGTTTCCGCCAGAAACGATGGGGTTGTTCATCAGGTAGGTCTGCACAGCCTGAAAGTCACTTGAGTGAACGTTGGTTGGTGGAAACAGCACTTCCAGTGAAACCTTGCCGGCCGTGATAGTGACCACAGAAATCGTCGCGCTTGCAGACTTTGTCGAATCGGCCACGCTGGTTGCCTTCAGAGTGACGGTCGTATTCTTCGTTACTGTCGGCGCGGTGAAGAGTCCGCTCGAGGAAACCGTTCCTGCCGAAACGGTCCAAGTTACTGCCGTGTTAGAAGTATTCGTGACCGTGGCTTGAAACTGTGAGGTTGCGCCAGAGTTCACCGTCGCCGTCGTTGGCGAAAGAGTAATCCCAATCGAAGCCTGCTTACTAACGGTCAGCGTGAATTTTCCCAGCCCGTGATTTCCCTTTGAGTCTCCGACCCATACGGAAAATTGAAACTGGCCGGCCGCCGTTGGAGTTCCAGACATTCGTCCCGTGGCCGGGTCGAGTGCAAGTCCGGCGGGCAAATTCTGTGAGAAGAACCGGTAGGGAGCGCTTCCGCCGCTCACCGAGATGACTGCGTTGTACGTGACTCCGACGGTTGCTGCAGCAAGGTTTGCCGAAACGTGGAGACGCTGTTGCGCAAGATTAACTGGAAGATTTGTTGCTTGTTCGCTGAATAGAAGTTGGGAGCCGGCCAGAAGGATCACCAGTGCCAGAGCGCTGATGGAAGTCAGGTATGACCTTTGCAGGGCCGAGGCCGTCGCGGGTCGGGGGGAGTCGGGGGACATTAATACCTCTCAAAAGCAAGTTGTGAGCGTGCGTGGCGCAGGAATAACCCAAGCCTACTTCGACTGTAGACACCCCAGGCAGGTTGAGAAAGGTATCGTCCGGTCAGTGTCCTCTGAGAAATCACAAGTACATGTTCGTAAGGAGGCTCACGTCTGCCGCAACGAGCGAGTAGCTGCCTTGAAGAACGTGCGGAAACAAAAAAAAGAGCGGCGGAAGATTCCGCCGCTCCTCGAACGAGGGTTCGAGTTACTTTCCTTGGGCCGTTGCCTTAAACGCTGTGGCGTACGCCGCACCATAAGTGCTGTTGCCCGGATAGCTCGGATCAAACGCCAGGAGCCAGTCGTCGCAATAGATCTCGAGGATCGTTACATGATGGCTCACGGCGAACGGAAGCAACGTGACCAGCGAACCCACCTTCCCCGTGCCGTTCGGATTGCTGAGTTCAATCGTCTGCAACTCCAGCGGCACATCGCCTTCGTACTCATCGAACAGGTTGCACCAATCCGACGAGCAATGCGGATAGTTGGTAATGTCGCTCGCTTCCATTCCCTGGTTGCCGAATGCCATTTTCTGCGATACCGCGGTGGCCGCTACTGAGTCCGGCATGCTGTTCGAATCCACGCTGTCAATCCCCACCATCAGCTGCTTCGGAGATTTCAGTGTGGCTTGGTAGTTCAGCATCGCGTTCACGTAGTTGGTCCAGGTCGTATCGGTCCATCCCCATTTGTTGGTGAATGTGCTGGTACAGGGATCGCTGCCAAAATTCGGAGCCGGAAACATCTCCCCGCCGCGTCCCAGGCCGATCCGGATGTAGCCAATCGATCCGTTCGTCGCAAAGTGCTTCACCACTTGCGCCATGAACGCTTGATAGGGAAGCTGGAAGGCCGACTGAAAATAGTTCGGGATCTTTTCTCCACCGCAGGTCGTAACGTTCGCCGATCCCAGGTTGGTGAGAACATACGCCGGTGTTGCGTTGTTGATCGGCGTATCGCTTACCGCCCAAACCACAATGTTCACTTTCTTCCCGGCGGCAATCCACGGCGCAATCTGTGCGTCAAATGCGCTGAAATCGTACTGCGGATTGGCCGTCGGCCCATTGTCCACCTTCGCCCACTCCAGCCAGACGGTTACGCCCGCTACCGTCGAATTGTTCAGCAGATACTTCTGCACATCCGGGTACCACTGCTGGTACTGGCTGGTCGGCGGAAACAGCAGTTCCAGCGCGATCGGCGGCAGGGTCGCAGTCGTAACCGTAACCTTCGCCGACGCCTTCTTCGTCGTGTCGGCTGCGCTGGTGCCGGTGATGGTCACCGTCGTGTTGCTCGTGACTTTCGGCGCGGTGAAACTGCCGGTAGAGGAAATAGTCCCAGCCGTCGTCGTCCACGTCACGTTCGTATTCGTAGTGTTTAAGACCGTTGCCAGAAACTGCTGCGTCCCGCTCGATGGAACTGTCAAGGTCCCGGGCGCCACCGCAATGCTTACCGGAGGCTGGTTAAGAGTAATCGTGAATTCGCCGTTGCCATACTTCGTGCCGGCATCTGTTACGTACACCTTGAAAGTGAATTGACCAGTGCTGTTGCAAGTCCCGGTAATTGCGCCTGTGGCGTTGTTAATGGAGAGGCCTTTCGGCAGGCTAGCGGCTTTGTACAAGTAAGGAGCGGTTCCCCCACTCGCCTTAACCGAGGCGGAATAAGATTGCGTGGCAACTCCGACTGGGATATTGCCCGTAAGAGTAAGTGGATTTTTTGTGGAAGGAACCGGACTTCCGAACGACGGCAAAGAAAATAGCGTGAGGCTAAGAATCAGAAAAATCGCTTGGTGAATCTTGCAAAAATGTGTGTTTCGGCGAGCCGGCAACAGGACCGGACGGTAGCACGTGGGGGACATAACTGCACCTCATCAAATTTGGACTACGACGAAGTCGGCGCAGACTACGTTGAAACCTGTATGGACTTTAGGTCAGGAAAATGTGAAGTGGGAGGTCTCGGAAGTTCCTTAACTCAACAGTAAATAGGGCGAATGCCTTGCAACCATTGGTCTAGCCCGGGTATTGGCCTGTTTCCATATCGGGAACACTCGCATTTTTTTCTTGTCGCGGTATACTCGCCCTTCGACCCACATGGCCAACATCCTTTATGGAGTTAACGGTGAAGGCGCGGGACACTCCACTCGCGCCAAAGAAGTCCTCTCCCACCTCGTTGCCTCGGGACACTCCGTCCACGTGGCCTCATTCGACCGCGGCCTGCAAAACTTACAGCAACAATTCGACGTCACCGAGATTTACGGCTTTCGTTTCGCCTATGTGAATAACCGCGTCCGTTACAAGCGCACCATCGCCAAGAACCTCATCACGGTGCCGCAGGCCGCCAAGAGCCTTTCCCGTCTCAAGGACCTCGTCACCGAATGGAAGACAGACCTGGTCATCACCGATTTCGAGCCGCTCACCTGCCACATCGGACACAAGCTGGGCCTGCCGGTCATCTCGATCGATAACCAGCACTGCCTGACCAACGCCGTCGTCTCTTACCCCAAGCAATACCGGCGCGATGCCACGGCGGCCAAGCTCGTAACCCGCCTGATGACCCCGCGTGCCAACGCCTACCTCGTGATCTCGTTTTTTACCGCGCCCATCCGCAAACGCAATACGTTCCTCTTTCCTCCGCTGCTCCGCCAGCAGATCCTCGATGCCACCCCTACCGAGGGCGATCATGTGTTGGTCTACGTCACGTCGCCCGCGCCGGCTCTCGCGAAAGTCCTGAGTTCCGTACGCTGCCGCTTTATCGCCTATGGCTTCGGCCGCGAAGGGCAAGAAGGGAACATCCTTTACAAGAAGCCTTCCATCGACGGATTCTTCGCCGATCTCACCCGCGCGAGAGCCATCGTCGCCAACTCGGGATTCTCTCTGGTCACCGAGGCTCTGCATCTGGGCAAGCCCTATCTGGCCGTCCCCGTGAGCCACCAGTTCGAACAGATATTCAATGCCTATTGGCTCGAGAAATCTGGCTATGGTGCCTACTGGGAAGACATGAATAAGGAACGCGTCGAGTCCTTCCTCTACAATCTGCCTCACTATCGCGAGGCGCTCGCAAAGTATCCGCGACAGGGGAACGGAGCCTTGCTTGAAAAGCTGGACACTCTGATTGCTCGCTATACTGCAGCCTAAGCGCTCCATGGGCGCGGTACTAACGTAATCTCCGGTCGCTCCCCATCCGGCGATACCATGCTTCGAGCGCGCCATTCCTGCCTCGGATGGCTGCCGGAGGTTCTCTGCATGCTGGCATTACCCAGATTTCTTGTTCTCGCCGCCGCCGCTTTCGCCTGCGCGATCCCGGCTCAGGGCCAGGATGCTCCGCAATCTTTAGGCGATGTTGCCCGCCAGTCCCGGCAGCAAAAGCAGCCGAAAGACACTCAGGGCGACAAAGACACGCCGAGCAAAGATTCTCCGAGTAAAGACGCCCCCAGTAAAGACTCTGCGACGAAAGACGCATCCGCAAGCAAAGACGCAACCACAAAAGACGCGACGCCGAAAGACACGACCGCAAAAGATGCACAGACCGCCAAGACGCCTCATGTCTACACCAACGATGAGATTCCCGAGCACGTCGGGACGACCGTCTCTGCCGGACGTGGCTACCAAAATCAGTACGGCAACTATTCACAGACTTACGGAAACGGAACCGCCCAGCCCGGCATGGCCGACCAGTGGAAGAGCCAGATTCAATCGATGAAGACTGCTATCGCGAACATGCAGGCACAAATCAACAACGTCAACGAATCCGTTCGCTATGCCGGAGGGAACTGCGTAACGAACTGCGTCCAGTGGAATGAGCGCCAGAAACAAAAACAGGACCAGGTCGAAGTTATGAAGCAGCAACTGGATCAGCTGCAGAAGCGCCTGGAAGACATGCAGGAAATGGCTCGCAAACAAGGCTTCGGCAGCACCGTCTACGATCCGTAGACCCAGGCCCAACAAAATTCACATTGTCATCCTGAGCGCAGCCGCTTTTCAGGCGGAGCGAAGGATCTCGATCTGATCGGTACTCGCGCGTACGCCAAACCGACCCGAAGTGTTACTTCCCCTTCTTCACCGCGTATGGATTCGGATACTTCAACACCGTCGACAAATCCGTCCCGCGAACCGTCCCCACCGAGTGGTAGAGCAATCCCCACGAATCGATCGTCGAATTATCCGGGAAGATGCAAGTCTCGAGCAGGGCATCAATGCCGCTCGTCGCGACCCAGGCACCACCTGCCAGGTCCGTCGCGCCAATCTCTGCTCCGCCGAGCTGCGTGCAATAGAAAGATGCCGGATTGCCCTGCCCCTGGCCATTCCACGGCACCTGCGCGTAATAGGCCAGCGCGGCCAGAGTCGGCTTGGGGCTGAACAGCGTCAACAGCGAAACGTGAATCCGCGATCCATCGTCCGCGGATGTGTATTGGCAAAATCCTTCCACGGCGGTCAATGGCAGCCAGTCCTGAGGAGGACCATTCGTCCCGTACACCGCATGCCGCACTTCGACCAACCCACCTGTCGACGTGCAATAGGCTTCCTTCGGTCCGACCGTTGCTGGCTTCGCGGCCGCGGTTTGTGCGACCGCGCTGAACATTGCTCCCGCCAGCAACAGAACCATGACCACCTTCGTGATTGTTTGGGTGACGCGCATGAACTCTCTCCTCCGCTTCTTTTTACCTGTCTAAATCTGGCCGCGAAAGTCTAACACGGAGCCGGAGCCACCGCCCTTGAATGTTCTGCCAGCGTATGGCTCCAAACGCGGTGTCCCGTAAGGCTTTTGGCTCGCTGGAAGTGACCGCAGGCCATAGTCGCGGCTTCTCATTTCTGTTGCAGATTGTCGTCACATATAACGGTGTCATCCTGAGCGTAGCCGTTCTTCAGCCGGAGCGAAGAGCCTGCCCTGAGCGGAATCGCGAAGGGACTCTCCTGCTCATCCGACCTCGCGCGTAGGCGAAACCCCTTTTTCCATTCCCCAAACCTGCCCAATCATGCGAAATTAATACGTGCCTCTAGTCGTCCGTCCTTCGCCCATTCATTCCGCCGGTGTCTACACCACCACCCCGATCCGCAAGGGATCTCGTGTCGTCGAGTACGCCGGTCCGCGCATCACCCCCGAGGAAGCCGACCGCCTCTACGATGGCGCCTCCCGCACCTATTTATATGGATTGGACGACGGCAAGACCGTTATCGATGGCGAAGGCCTGGGCGCTTTTCTGAATCACTCTTGCGATCCCAACTGCGAAGTCGACGAGATCAAAGGCCGCGTCTGGCTCTTCGCCATCCGCAACATCCCTGCCGGCGAAGAGTTGGTCTGGGACTACAACCTCTACGACGACGAAGACCCCGCCCCCTGCCACTGCGGCTCGCGCAAATGCCGAGGCACCATGTACTCCCGGGAGTGGATGGCCAAGATGCGGCGCCGCGAAGCGACCAAGAAAAAGCGCGAAGCCGCGGCCGCGCAAAAAAGAAAAACCGCCTAGGAGTTTTCCCGGGCGGTCGTTGATTTTCTTGGCGTACTTAGCGGCCTTAACGGTTTAAAAGCTTTTGACTTGCTGCGCTCCTACCGATGCGTCACCGGCCCCTTCCCATGTTCTCGCCATCCCTCGATAATCAAATACAGCACCGGGATGAAGAACAAATTCAAAATCGTCGACATGATCATCCCGCCAAACACGGTCGTGCCGACCGAATGACGCCCGTTCTCTCCCGCACCGGTGGCAAAAACGAGCGGCACGACGCCCAAGATGAATGCCAACGAAGTCATCAGAATTGGCCGCAGCCGAATCGTTGCCGCTTGAATCGCTGACTCCACTAAAGGTACGCCGCGCTCACGCAACTGCTCGGCAAACTCCACAATCAGAATCGCGTTCTTGCTCGCCAGACCGACCAGCATCACCAATCCCACTTGGCAGAACACATCGTTCTGCAGTCCTCGCATCCACTGCGCGCCCAACGCTCCCAACAGCGCCATCGGCACCGCGAGCAGCACGATGAACGGCAGCACGAAGCTTTCATATTGCGCCGAGAGGGTCAGGTACACGACCAGCGTGCCCAGGCCGAACAAGATCAGTGACGTTCCGCCTGCAGCCAACTCCTCCAAAGACAGCCCCGTCCAACTGTAGGAAAATCCCTGCGGCATCTTCTTCGCCAGGTCTTCCATCGCAGCGATGGCCTGTCCCGAGCTATATCCCGGAGCCGGCGAACCATCGATCTCCGCCGAACGGAACAGGTTGTAGTGGCTGATCACCTGCGGCGTCGTCGTCTGCTCCACGCGGATCAGGTTATCGAGGGGTACCATCGCGCCGCTGTCCGACCGCACATAGAACTCCTTCATGTCCTGTGCTTTCGCGCGAAACTGCTTGTCGGCCTGCACGTAAACCCGGTACGACCGGTTGTTGAAATCAAAATCGTTCACATATGCCGAGCCCATATAGACGCCGAGCGTATCCGTAATCTGCGACAGAGGCACGTGCAGGCTCTTCGCTTTTTCGCGGTCAATCGTCACCAGGTACTGCGGATCGTTGGCCGTGAATGACGTGAACAGCCGCGTCAGTTCTTTATGCTGGCTGGCCTGTTGCATCAGGCTCCCCGCCGCGCCTGCCAGTTCCTCAAGTTTGTGGGAAGCCAGATCCTGCACCACGAACTGGAATCCACCAAATTGGCCCAGACCCTGAATCGGGGGCGGCAGCGTCGGAAACACGATGGCCCCGGAGACCCCAAACATCCGCGGGCGAATACGGTTCAAAACCGCGGACGCGGTATGAGCATCGCCTTTGCGCTGGCTATATGGCTTCAGTGGGACGAAAATAAGTCCCTGGTTCGCCGCCGCACCGGCAAAACTGAATCCCGCGATCGAGAATGTTCCTTGCGCCTCGGAAACGTCTGTCAGCAGGGCTGAAACCTGCTTCCCAATTGCCTTCGTATATTCCAGCGAAGCTCCCGACGGAGCTTGGATCACGATGATGAAATAGCCCTGGTCCTCGTCTGGTACGAATCCCGTCGGCACGCGTGTGAAAACAAAATAAGTCAGCCCCAGTCCCGCTAAGAAAACGAGCGATGCCGTCAGCCTATATCCCAGTATGAAGTGCAGCACGTGACGGTACCCATTCGTCATCGCCTGTACGCCGTCATCAAACTTCCGCAGCGGCCACCACTTCTCTCCATGCGACTCGCGCAAAAGAATCGACGCCAGCACCGGAGCAAGGGTCAGCGCGTTGAACGCCGAAATGGCAATCGAGAATGCGATCGTTAGCGCAAACTGACGGAATAGAATCCCCGTCGTCCCCGGGAAGAACGCAACCGGCACAAACACGGCGACCAGCACCAGTGACGTCGCGATAACGGCGCCTGTAATTTCTGCAGTCGCTGCCGCGGCCGCTTTGCGCGAGTCGTGCTCACCCTCTCGCATATGGCGCTCGATATTCTCGATCACCACGATCGCGTCGTCCACCACCAGGCCCGTCGCCAACGTAATTCCGAACAAGGTCAGCGTATTGACCGAGAAACCCAATAACTTCACGAACACGAACGTGCCAATCAGCGATACCGGAGTCGCGATGAAGTGAATCATCGTGGTTCTCCAGTCGCCTAAGAAAATGAAGATCACCAGGATGACCAGCGCGATCGCCCCACCTACCGTGTAGGTCACATCGCGAATCGATTCGCCCACTGCGTCCGTCGTATCGAAAGCGACCTTATAGCGCATGCCCGGCGGGAAACTCTTCGACAGCCGGTCCAACTCTGCAATCGCTCTCCGGTCCACATCCAGCGCATTCGCAGTGGACAACTGCGTGACTCCGATGCCTACCGCATCCTGTCCGTTGAACTGCAGATCGTTGGCGTAACTCTCCGCTCCCAGCTCCGCGTGCCCCACATCTTTCAGCCGCACCAGCGTGCCATCGGCATTCGTCTTCAGAATGATGTTGTCAAACTGCCCCGGCTCGCTCAGCCTCCCGACCGCGCGTACGCTGATTTGATACTGCTGCTTCGGATCGGCAGGCTGCTGTCCAACCTGTCCGGCCGCCACTTCAACGTTTTGTTCTGACAGCGCGCTCACCACGTCAGGCGCCGTCAGTCCACGGCCCGCCATTCGCACCGGGTCCAACCACAGCCTCATCGAATACTTGCGCTCGCCGAAGATGATCACGTCCGCCACGCCCGGAATCCGCTTCAGCGAGTCCCGCACATAAACGTCGAGGTAATTGCTCATGAACAGCGTGTTGTATGTGCCTTTGTCCGCGAAAACCGCCGCGCCGAAAACGAAGTTCTGCGACGTCTTTGCCGTCGTGATGCCCACCGCTTTGACCGCGCTCGGCAGGCGTCCTTGTGCCGTGTTCACACGATTCTGAATATCGACGGTTGCCAGGTCCGGATTGCGGGTCAAATCAAACGTGGCGATGATGCTGCTCGTCCCATCGTTGCCGCTGGTGGAGGTGATGTACTTCATCCCCTCGGCGCCGTTGATCTGTTGCTCGAGAGGGATCGTGACCGCGCTTTCTACTGTCTGCGCGCTCGCCCCAATATAGAAGCTTGTAACGCCTACTGTGGGCGGCGCCAGATTTGGAAATTGCGCGATGGGCAACGTGGGCAGCACGGCCGCGCCCGCCAGAACAATCAGCAGAGCGCAAACTGAGGCAAACACCGGACGTCGAATGAAGAAATTAACGAACATGAAGAATCAGCCTCTGGCACTTAGCAGTTAGCACTCAGCATTTAGCCCTCACTCCACCTTGCGCGTTTCCGACACGGCACTCGAAATGGCTAAGTGCCAAATGCTAAATGCTTGTTTCGGAGAACTGCGAATCCCGGAAGCCGGAAAGCGGAAGCCGGTTCCCTTACCCTTGCGGAATCACCGGCACTCCATCCAGCAGAAACTGTGTCCCGGAAATAATCACCTTGTCTCCGGGCTTGATGCCGTCCTGCACTTCGTAGTTGTTGCCTACCGTTTGGCCGATCTTCAGCGGTTTCTGTCGCGCCACAAACGATCCGCCGTTCTGCGGTTCCGCCACAAATGCAAAATACTGTCCGGCCAGTCGCGACACCGCGAGAATCGGAATCTCAGGATTCTGATGCGTTCCAAACACGACGCGTGCCCGCACAAACTGCGACTGGCGCAACGCGTCGTTTCCATTCGCAATGCGCGCCTTCACCAGCACCGTTTGCGTCGAGTTGTCCACCTGCGGAGAAATGAAACTGATGCGCGTATCGGCCAGCACCTTGCCCTCGCTGTCGATTATCTGTACGGGAAGATTCATCTTGAGTTGGGTCGAATGCTCGATCGGCACATACACGTACGCTTCCAGGCTACCCGGTTGATCCACAGTTGTTAATTGCGTCGAAACCGTAACCCGGTCGCCGACGCGCACCGGGATATCTCCCACGATGCCGCCGCGCGGCGCCATAACCTTATAGTAATGAAGCTGGACTTCCTGTTCGCGCACCTGCGAATCGAGGGAGTCCATCTGCGCCTGAGCCGCGTCCATGGCCGATTTCGCCTGGTCGAGATCCTGCTTACTGACGACGCCGGCTGCGAAAAGTCCCTGTGCACGCTCATACTGTTGCTTGGTCCAGTTCAAGTTGGCCTGCTGTGCCGCCCGCGAACTCTCCTGGCTCTTCACCGTCGCCTGCTGCTTCAGCGGATCGATTTCCATCATCGCCGCCCCAGCCTCGACGCGCTCGCCCGAATGCACGAAGATCTGTGTGACCTGCCCCTCGACCTGCGGCATAATCACCGCCGAGTCGCGCGACTTCACCGTAGCCACGTACTCGGTCGCGTCGCTCACCGGAACCGCCCGCGCCTCCAGCACTTTCACCGGCATGGCATGCATCCCACCGGCCTGCGGATTCGGCGCCGCCTTCCCAGAGCAGCCCAACATACTCGCGCTTGCCGCCAAAACCAAAGCCAGGAGGGACCCTGCTGCGTGTCTTTGAAAACGATTTGCCATAAAGGTCTTTACGATTTCCTACTTCATAGTACTGTAACGCGGGCTGCGCCCAACTGGAAAGCCGCCTATCCTCTGTGCGCCCCCATGTCCTCTGTAGTTAAGCCTTGGCCCCTCGAAATCATGATCCCCAGAATCTCCTTCAAGATCTTCGCGGCCACCGTAGCGGTTATGCCACCGACATCCTGCACTGGATTAAACTCCACCAAATCCGCTCCCACAATCTCTCCCTCAATCGCATGCAGATGCGCGATCGCCTCCCGCACCGACATCCCGCCCGGTTCGCGATGCGAAATGGCCGGCGCAAAAGCCGGATCCAGTACATCCACATCAAAGGTGATGTAAGTCGGCCCTAGGGACCTTAACTTCGCGTACGCCGGAAGCGCCCCCATCTCCACCACTTCCACTCCGAATCTCGCCGCCTGCTCCCGCTGATGCCGGTTAATCGTGCGAATCCCGACCTGCACCAACCGCGTCGCCAACCCTGCCTCCATAATCCGCGCAAACGGGCAGGCATGCGACAACCGGTTCCCCTCGAACTCCTCATACAAATCGGGGTGCGCATCGAAATGAAAAATTGTCAGCTCCGGATGTCGCTGCGCCACCGCCTTCACGATCGGATACGTTATCGAATGATCTCCGCCGAGCGATACCGGCCGTTTCCCCTGCTCCAGTAGCGCGCCAACACCAGCCTCAATCGCCGCGAACGCATTTTTCTCGGCCTCGACACCGGCGAACTCCAAATCCCCGGCATCTTCATAAACTCCCGGCAAACCGAGTTCCACGCCAGTTTCCGACCAGGAGTTCGAAGCATCGCACCGCAGCGCCTCGCGAATTTTTCGAGGGGCTTCCCCCGCCCCGCGCAAATAAGACGAGTACGCATCAAAACAAATTCCCAGCAAGGTGGGTGTCCCCGGTTTCGTCATTGCATCCTTTCAGGCCAACCAGATTCATTCCAACAGCGCTCAATCTCGACCCTTGTTACGTGAAACACTGTAGAAGGTTTGGCCCTCTGTGCAAAGTTTGTAACTCAGCTTTCACATTCGAAAAATCCGTTCCGATCTAAAAGACTTGCGCAATTTCCTCGCAAGTCCTAAACGCCCCCGCTGTGGATCAATTTTCATCTGCATTTCACCCCCGGGAGCGCCAGCTCAGCTACCTTCACTTCGGTAGTTCTCTCTCAGGAGGAAATTTCATGTCAGCACCGCCTTTCCTGGCACAAGCCAGGCAGCATCTTGCCGTGGGCGCAAGCCTCGTCGCCATCCTCGCGAATCTCGGAGCGCCGTTCTCAGTGGCTGCTCAAGAACCCGCCAAGCCTTCCACCACAACGCCCATCAAGCACGTGATCGTGATCATCGGAGAAAATCGTACCTTCGATCACGTCTTCGCCACTTACCAACCGGTTCAAGGCCAGACCGTTTCGAACCTGCTCTCCAAAGGCATAGTCAACGCAGACGGAACTCCCGGACCGAACTTCGCACTGGCTGCCCAGAGTTCCGCGGTCGACACTGACTACTGGCAAAATCATCCTTCCGACAAGACCTCTTACTCGGTGCTTCCGCCCGTGCTTGCCGGCGGATATACCACGCCTCCATTTCCTGATGTTGCCACCGCCATGCAATACGAGAACGGCCTCGAGCCCGCGGATTATGTCTTGTTGACAACGGGCGGCACCGGCCTCAATCACGGAGACATCGACACTCGCGTACCCAATGCGGCGTCGCTGCCCAACGGTCCGTTCCAACTCACCTCTGCCACGCATCCCTACGATGTCTACGACAACAGCCCCGTGCACCGCTTCTATCAGATGTGGCAGCAATTCGATTGCAACGCGGCCAACGCCACCGCCGACAATCCCAGCGGATGCGCCGCTGACCTGTTCCCGTGGGTGGAAGACAGCATCGGTGCCGGAACCAACGGCCTTACTCAACCCTCCGGTTGGACCGACACCAGCACCAAAGAGGGCTCGACCGCAATGGGCTTTTACAACATGCTGAATGGGGACGCGCCTTACCTGAAATTTCTTGCCGACAACTACGCCATGAGCGACAACTTCCACCAATCGGTGATGGGTGGAACCGGAGCCAATCACGTGATGCTCGGCAGCGGTGATGCCATCTGGTTCACCAACGCGCAGGGCAATCCTGCCGTGCCTCCGCATAACGTGATGGTCGCCGCCGGCAGCCCCAACGCCGGCGTCGTCGATGAAATCGAAAACCCCAAGCCCCAGGCCGGCACCAACAACTGGTACACCGAAGACGGCTACGGTGGGGGCTCGTTCGGCTCGCCTTCCTACGGCGGCGGCACCTACTCCAATTGCTCCGATACTCACCAGCCCGGCGTCGCGCAGATCGTGAACTATCTTGCCGCGCTGCCCACTCCCATCGATCCTCGCTGCGAAGCCGGAAAATTCTATTTGCTGAACAACTACAACCCTGGTTACTACGGCAACGGACAGAATGCCTATGGCGACATCGGCAATCCTGCTTCCACTGTGTTCACCATTCCGCCCGCGCCAATTGCAACCATCGGCGACGAGCTACTCGCCAGCAACATCTCGTGGGCGTACTACGGAGATCAGTGGGGCGCTTACCTTTCCAACCCCCTCAACAACTATGTCACGCCTGACAACACTTACTGCAACATCTGCAACCCGTTCCAGTACTCGAAATCCATCATGCAAAGCGCCGCAGGACGTTCGCATCTGCAGGACACCACCAACCTGTACCAAGCGATCAAGACCGGAACCTTGCCTGCCGTGTCGTTCGTAAAGCCCGACGGCTGGCTCGACGGACATCCAGCCTCCTCGAAGCTGAACCTGTTCGAGGGCTTCGTGAAGAAGATTGTTGATGGCGTCCAGGCCAACCATGAGTTGTGGGCGAGCACTGCCATCATCGTCACCTTCGACGAAGGCGGCGGTTACTACGACTCTGGATACGTTCAGCCGCTCGATTTCTTCGGCGACGGAACCAGAATCCCGACCATCGTGGTTTCACCGCTCACGGCGCCGGGAACCATCTCGCACTCCTACACCGATCACGTCTCGATCCTGAAGTTTATCGAAGCCAACTGGAACCTGGCTCCGGTCTCGGGTCGCAGCCGTGACAATTTCCCCAACCCAGTCGTCAGCAACAGCAACCCGTACGTTCCCCTGAACAGCCCCGCCATCGGCGACATGATGGACCTGTTCACCTTCGCCGCGCACAAAAGGTAAGTACTAACTAACTCAAAGAGGGTTGCCCCATACTAACGTCGCGTTTCTTGCGACGTTAGTGTGGGGATTGTGGCTATTGCCCGGTGCGGTGTGTGGCCGAGCAGGAAAGCTTGGAATCGTCCATGAGATTTGTCATTCGGACGTGCGGCTGCATCGCGCGAGGAACCTGCTTTAACCTGCTTTTCCCCGCCCACAAGCAGCTGTGGTAGACTTCCTCCCCGTCGGAGAAGCTCCCGACATTTCCTCCCCTAGTCAGAACTCCCGCGAGGTATTCGCCATGAAGCGCCAATCCCTGCCAGCAGGTTTCCGCCGCATCCTGTTCGCCGTCATTCTCCTTCTCGTCTGCCAGATGTTGGCCGCCGCTGTCACCGAAACCGTTCTCCACCAGTTCGTCAATCTGGCGCAAGGAGGCACTCCCGCTGGCGATCTCGTCGCCGACGCGCAGGGCAATCTCTATGGCACGACCTTTAACGGCGGTTCCTACGGCTTCGGCACGGTGTACCGCCTCACGCGGAACTCTTCCGGCATATGGGCCCAGACCGTCATCCACAACTTCACCGGTCTCACCGACGGCTACCAGCCCAACAGCCTGGCAATTGATGCAGCGGGAAATCTTTTCGGCGCCACTTCGGGTGGAGGATCTTCTTCCTTCAATACCCAGGGCTACGGCATCGTCTTCGAGCTTTTCCGCGCCGCCAACGGCTCCTGGACACTCACTGTCATTCACGCATTCGCGGGCCAGTTTGCCGATGGCTACACTCCAGCGGGCATAGCCCTCGATTCCGCGGGCAATATATACGGCGTTGCCTACGGCGGCATCGGCAACAGCAACGCCTGCTCGGGTCAGTGTGGACTCATATTCCGCGTCGTCCATTCCTCCAGCGGATGGACCGAGCACACCATCTACGAATTCAAAGGTAAGCAAGACGGCGCGCTTCCGGTCCCATCTCTTACCTTTGATTCCGCGGGCAATCTTTATGGCGCGACTCAGGCCTCTTCGCTCCCGTGGGTCATTTTTCAATTGACCCCCACTCCCACCCAGTGGACCGAAACCACTCTCTTCACCAACACCAATGCGTCCACGCAAGGCGGAGTTCCCAACGGCGTCACCTTCGACGCTTCCGGCAACATCTTCGCTACCTCGATGCTCGGAGGACCAACCAACAACGGCGTGGCCTTTGAACTGGTCCACGGCTCAAGCGGCTGGACTCAAACCGTCCTCCACACTTTCACCGGCGGCACCGATGGTTCCGGCCCGGCAGGAAATCCCAGATTCGACAGCGCCGGCAATCTTGTTGGTACAACGTATTGGGGCGGAACCGCCGCGGCTTGCGCCAGCAATCTGCCCGTCGGCGGCTGTGGAACCGTCTATCAACTCACTCCCAGCTCCGGCGGCTCCTGGACCGAAACCATCCTTCACGTTTTCACAGCTGGTTCGGATGGCGTGTTTCCGACAGGTCCGCTCGTAATCGATTCGACCGGAAACCTCATCGGTACCACGCTGCAAGGCAGCATCGCTAACTCCGGCACCGTTTTTGAATTGGCTCCTTCCTCGGGTGGGTACACCGAGGCGCAGGTCTACGGCTTTCCCAATACCGACGGCAACAACGTCCGCGGAGGCCTCGTGGCTGATTCTGCCGGAAATCTTTATGGCGTCGCTTCCGGAGGCAGTCTTAATGATTGTCCGGGCGGCGGTTATCCCGGCTGCGGCTCCATCTTCAAGCTCACTCGCCTCTCCAACGGAACCTGGCAGCGCACCGTCATTCACAACTTCACCGGGCCGCTAAACGGCGACGGAGCATTTCCGTACGCTGGCCTCACCTTCGACTCAGCCGGAAATCTGTATGGAACCACTTCGAATGGAATCGTCGGCGGCGGCACCGTCTTCAAACTGGCACCCACCGCGTCCGGTGGATGGTCCTTCCGCACCATCTACAAATTCGGCTCTCACCACAACGACGGCTACAACCCGTGGGGCGTCCTAACCCTCGACGCTGCTGGCAACATTTACGGCACGACCATCGGAGGCGGCAACGGTTCGTATTTGAACTGCAATTACTGCGGCACCGTTTTCAAACTCACGCCGGCGGCCAGCGGACGCTACACCGAAAGCGTCATCTACAACTTCCAGGGCGGAAACGATGGATCGTTTCCAACAGCGGGACTGATATTCGACTCCGCCGGCAATCTCTATGGCACGACTTCCGAGGGCGGCTTCTCCTATGGAGATCAGGGCTTCGGTGTCGTCTTCAAACTGTCGCCCCAATCCAGCGGAACCTGGAAGCAAAGCGTTCTCTACACCTTCACCGGCACGACTGACGGAACCGGCCCGCGCGGTAGCGTCATCTTCGATAATGCGGGCAATCTCTACGGCACCGCCCCAACCGGCGGGACGGGGAACTGCAACTATGGCTGCGGTGTCGTCTTCAAGCTGACCCCGACCGCCAGCCGCCCCTGGACTCAAACTGTGCTCTATTCTTTTCTCGCCAACGGCGACGGTGCGTTCCCGCTGTCGAATCTGACCTTCGACGCCGCAGGCAATTTATACGGAACGGCCTCCGCCGGTGGCGCCGGATTGAACCTTTTTTGCGGCGAAGGCTGCGGCAGCGTTTTCAAACTCACGCCTTCCGCCGGTAGTTGGAACGAAGCCGTCCTCTACAACTTCCAGGGTCCAACCACCGACGGCGCGACCCCCTACGCTGGCATCATCTTCGACGCAGCCGGCAACATCTACGGAACGACCAGTGGCGGCGGCATCAACGGCTACTCGTACCTGAACGGTGGCACCGTCTTCCAACTCACCCCATAACTTCGCGAACCTCTTGGCGTGGGTCCAGGCTCACGCCATGAGATTCTTTCGTAGCAGCGCCCCGCGTTTTCTCAGCGCCGTTCGCGCCGAATCTCACAGAGCGTTGTCATCCTGAGCGTAGCCGCTTTTCAGGCGCAGCGAAGGATCTCCTGCTGATCGGACCTGGCGCGTAAGCCCTGCACCACCGTGCGTAAGCCTCCGCGCGTTCGCTCCCGCAGAATCCCCCACACTCGCCCCGCATCCTTTATCCTAGTAACTGCATTCCTATGGCTACCCCGAAATCCAAAACCGCGGTCCTCGATCAATCTGCCAACAACGGCTCCAACCCCGAGCGCGAACGCGTTTTCAGCGCCTACCGCCAATGGGGATACCTCGAAGGCGACCTCGACCCCCTCGGCTTTCTCCGTCCCCGCGATGCGCCCGAACTTGAAAAAGAAGGCGAGTACGCCCGCGAGGCCCGTGCCATTTACTCCAGCACCATCGGCGTCGAGATCAATCACATTTATTCCCCCGAGCGCCGCCGCTGGATCTACGACCGCATGGAGTCCGAGCCTCCCCAGGAAGACCAGAAACGCATCCTCGAACTACTGACCCGCGCCGACATCTTCGAGCAGGTCATGCAGCAGCGCTACCTTGGCAGCAAACGCTTCTCGCTCGAAGGCACCACCGCACTCATCCCGTTGGTGGACGAAGTCCTCGACACCGCCTCGCGTCTCGGCGCCATCGAGTTAGTCATGGGCATGAGCCATCGCGGACGTCTCAACGTCATCGCGCACGTAGCCCAGCGTCCTGCGCAGGAAATTTTCGCGGGATTCGAAGACGTTGATCCGCGTAGCGTTCTCGGCTCCGGCGACGTGAAATATCACATGGGCGCGACCGGTGAATATGCCACCAAGAGTGGCGGCAAGGTTCACATCCATCTCGTCTCGAACCCCAGCCACCTCGAAGCCGTCGATCCCGTCACCGTCGGCCGCACCCGCGCCAAGCAAGACCGCACCGGCGAAGGCGGACGCGAAAAATATCTCCCGCTCCTCGTCCATGGCGATGCTGCGTTTGCCGGACAAGGCGTCCTCGCCGAGACCATGAACTACGCCGACCTTCCCGGATACACCGTCGGCGGCACGATTCACGTCGTCGTCAACAATCTGCTCGGCTTCACTACCAGCTATACCGAAGAGCACTCCACGCGCTTCGCCGCCTGCATCGCGCGCCGCCAGTCGATTCCCATCTTCCACGTCAACGGCGAAGACGTCGACGCCGTCGTCCGCGTCGCCCGCCTCGCCACCGAATACCGCTACAAGTTCGGCACCGATGTCGTGATCGACCTGATCGGCTATCGCCGCCACGGCCACAGCGAAGTCGACGATCCCACCGTAACGCAGCCCTTGCTCTACAAAAAAATCAAAGAGCATCCCCCGCTCTGGGAAATTTACGCCGATGACACCGGGGCCACCGACGCGCAAGCCCAAGCTGACGCCATCAAGGCGGAGTTCGAAGCCGCGCAGAAAAAAGCCAGCAGCTTCAAGCAGAAGCCCATGCTGCGCGAGTTGCCAAAATATTGGAACAATTATTTCGGCGGAGCCTACCGGCCCGAATACGAAGTCGAGACCGGACTCTCGCCTGACGAACTCACCGAACTCACCACGCGCCTTACCACCTATCCCGAAGACTTCCACATTCATCCGAAAGTGAAGAAGCTCCTCGAGCAGCGGGCTGAAATGGGCGTCGGAAAACGCGCCGTCGATTACGGCATGGCCGAAGCTCTCGCCTTCGCGAGCCTCGTGAAAGCCGGCACGCACGTCCGGTTCAGCGGACAAGATTCGCGCCGCGGCACCTTCAACCAGCGCCACTCAGTTCTCGTCGACATCGAAAACGAAAACGAATATGTGCCGCTCGAAAACATCGTCCCTAACCAGGCACGCTGCGAAATCTACAACTCCACACTTTCCGAAGCCGGCGTGCTAGGCTTCGAGTACGGATACAGCCGCGACTATCCCGAATCCCTCGTCCTCTGGGAGGCCCAATTTGGCGACTTCGTCAACGTCGCCCAAGCCATCATCGACCAATTCATCAGTGCCGGAGAAGCCAAGTGGAACCTGCTCTCGGGCGTCGTGATGCTGCTGCCCCACGGCTACGAAGGCCAGGGACCCGAGCACTCCAGCGCCCGCATCGAGCGCTTCATCCAACTCGCCGCCAAGCATAATATTCAAATCGCGCAACCGAGCAACGCCGCGCAGTATTTTCATCTACTGCGCCGGCAAGCGCTACGCCACTGGCGTAAGCCGCTCATCGTCTTTACTCCGAAGAGCATGCTGCGCCATCCCGATGCGTCTTCGCCCATCGAAGATTTCACCCACAAGAATTTCCTGAATGTCATCCCTGACACCCAGGTCGGAGAAGCAGAACGCATCCTGATCTGTACCGGAAAAATCGGCCACGAACTGCAAGCCGAACGGAAGAAGAGAAAAGATACCAGCACCGCGATCGTCTTTCTGGAACAGCTCTACCCATTTCCCGATGCAGAAGTCGCCGCCGAATTCGATCGCCACGGCAAGAACGCCGACATCGTCTGGGTGCAGGAAGAGCCCGCCAACATGGGAGCCATGTTCAACATGCTCCCCCGCCTGAAGCGCATTTCCGGCGACCGCCCCGTGCTCAGCGTTAAACGCAGCTCCGCCGCCAGCCCCGCCACAGGAAGTAGCAAGGCGCATGAAGTAGAACAGAAAACCCTGCTGACGCTGGCCTTCACGATTAAGTAATTCAGTCGAATAGAGGAGAGTTGGACGCAAGAATGAAGCTTGAACCTGCTGTCGCGTCCGCCACTACAAACTCGACCTTCTAGTATCCCTGTCCGGGCCGCTCGGTCACTGCCTTCCCACCCGCTCCCGGCAACTTCGTCTTCTCCCCACCCTCCAACAACTCCTCTAAACTCCCATACGCATAAATCGTCGGAGCATGATTCGCCATCAACCCGCCCGTATCCGCCGTCGGCCCATAATTGCTGTGCACGTCCCGCCCGAGCATGCGCAGCATCGCCATTAACTGTCCGCGATGATGCGAGGTATGCGTTATCCTCCTCACCATCACCCATGCCCGCGAGCGGCGCACCTCAAAGAACGAAGTCTCGCCCTCCCACCACGTCTCATCTTTCGATTGCAGCGCCGCCAGCCGGTTCCCGCTATCCTCCGCATACCTCTTCATAAACTCAATCCGCGTCTCTTGCTTCGGTAACGGAGGCGCGCCCACATCAATCCCCAGCATGTTGCGAAACCACAAATCCTCGCTCACACACTGATGCACCATCTGCTCATGCACGCTGCGCCCCCGCGGATCTCCCTCCCGCGGACGCACTCCGAGGTCCCGATCCACAAACTCACTCCACACACTCAACACCTTCACCCGTTCCGTAGCGTAAGTCTCGACAAGATATTCATATCTCATCTTTATTTCTTACTCCCTCTGTCATCCTGAGCGGCGTTCTTTGCCGCGAATGACCTATGCACTCTCTTTCAGTGTCCGCGCCTCGCCGCGTTTTACGAAGGCGTTGGCCTTTCGTCGAATGATAATCTAACCTTCCGAAGAAACTCATGCCCCCTCGCCCCCAACCCCTCCGCATCGCCATCGACACCGGCGGCACCTTCACCGACTGCGTCTGGATCGACCCCGCAACCCGCCGTCTCCGCATGCTGAAAATATTCTCGACCCCCAAGGATCCCTCCGAAGCCATCGTCGAGGCCCTCCGCAAGATCGCACCCGACGAAGAAGTCATCCTCCTGCATGGCACGACCGTCGGCACTAACACGCTGCTCGAACGCAAAGGCGCTCGCACCGCCCTCGTCACCACCGCCGGATTCGAAGATGCCATCGAGATCGGACGCCAGGCCCGCCCAAAGCTCTACGATTTCTTCTTCGACCGAATCGAGCCGCTGGTTCCCAAAAATCTCCGCTTCGGTATCAACGAACGCACCGCCAGTGACGGCAAAATCCTGACCTCACCGACCGTGGAAGAACTAGGGTTCCTCGCCGGCCAGCTCTCAGCCGCCAAGCCGGACTCCGTAGCCGTCTCGCTCCTTTTCTCTTTTGCAAATCCAAAAAATGAATTGGCAGCCGCCGAAGCGCTAAGACTGCTGAATTTCCCGCTCTCCATCTCCCACCAAATCCTCCCCGAATTCCGCGAATACGAGCGCACCTCCACGGTGGTAATCAACGCCTACCTGCAGCCAGTCATGCAAAGTTATCTGCACAACCTGGCGATGCGTGCGAAAGAACTCTGGCTTCGGGCTTCCGGCTCTCGGCTTCCGAAAGCCATTTCACACGCCGCACCGAAAGCCGGAAGTCGGAAGCCGGACGCCGAAAGCCGGAAGCCGGAAGCCATCTTCGTCATGCAATCCTCCGGCGGCATCACTGCGCTCTCCACCGCGGCCCGCGAGCCCGTCCGCACCGTTCTTTCCGGCCCCGCCGGGGGCGTCGTCGGCGCCGTCGCCACCGCGTGCGCCAGCGGCATCGATCGCATCATCGCCTTCGACATGGGAGGCACCTCGACCGACGTCTCTTTGGTCGAAGGCGAAATCAAAACTGCCAACGATGCGCAAATCGCCGGACTCCCCGTCAGCGTTCCCATGCTCGACATCCACACCGTCGGCGCCGGTGGAGGCTCCCTCGCCCGCTTCGACGCCGCCGGAGTCCTCCGCGTCGGCCCCGAATCCTCCGGAGCCGACCCCGGTCCCATCTGCTACGGACGCGGCACCCAGCCCACCGTAACCGATGCGAATCTTCTCCTCGGCCGCCTGCAGCCGCAGCGTTTTCTCGGCGGAGACTTCGCCCTCGACCTCGACCGCACCCGCAGCCTGACGCAAGCATGGCTGAAGGCGCAGAAATCAAATCTGTCTCTCGAAAAATTCGCCGCCGGCGTCATCCGCGTCGTCAATGCCACTATGGAGAAAGCCATTCGCGTCGTCTCCATCGAGCGCGGACGCGATCCCCGCCACTTCGCGCTAGTCGCTTTCGGCGGCGCTGGAGGCCTCCACGCCTGCGCCCTGGCCGAGGCCCTCAGCATCCCGCACGTCATCGTCCCCGCATTTCCCGGCGCTCTCTCCGCGCTAGGAATTCTCGCGAGCGACGTAGTGAAGGACTATTCGCGCACCGTGCTCTGGCGCGTGAAAGGACAAGTCCCGACCGTAAAGCTGAATCAAGAATTCGCAGCCCTCGAAAAAAACGCCGCCAAAGACTTTCAAGCAGAAGCCTGGCAGGGAACTCCCCACCACAACCGCAGTGTGGACATCCGTTATCGTGGGCAGGGCTACGAACTCAACATCCCCCTTACGAAAAACCTGCTCGCGGATTTCGAGCAGGAACACAAACGCCGCTACGGCTACACCCACCCCACAAGAGAAGTAGAGCTTGTAACCCTCCGCCTCCGCGCCCTCGTGAAATCCACCCCCGCTCGTGTAGGCACTGCTCGTGCGGGGACGGGCGCCCTCGCCCGTCTAGGCCGAGCAACGCTCGGCAGGCCTTCCCCGCCCAAAGTCCCAGTCCTATTCGAAGCCAAAAAACACGAAACAAAGATTTACCAGAGAGAAGAACTCCAACCCGGCAAGAAATACCCCGGCCCCGCCATCATCACCGAATACAGCGCCACCACAGTCATCCCACCCGGGAAGAAATTCCACCTCGACAAAGCCAGCAACCTGGTAATCGCGATCTAAGATGTTCCATGCCCCTCAGTGCCCTCTGTGGTTAAACCTCTTCACGCCCTATTGTTAAAATCCGATGAAAATTCACCCCAATTCGTAAACTGGCAACTGACAACTGGCTACTGGCAACTGCTTTCCAGCTACAATAATCCCGTGAAACCCAGCATCTTCGTCGTCGAAGACGATCCCGACATTTCCCGCCTCGTCCGCCACCATCTCGAAAACGAAGGCTTCACCGTGCGCGTCTATCCCACGGGAGCCACTGTCATCGCCGACGCCGAACGCCAGCGTCCCGCGCTCTTCCTGCTCGACATCATGGTCCCCGGCAAAGACGGACTCGAGATCTGCCGAACCATCCGCCAGACGAGCGGCCTCGCCTCCGTCCCCGTAATTTTCCTGACGGCGAAAAGCAGCGAAGCCGATCGCGTTCTCGGACTCGAACTCGGCGCCGACGACTACATCGCCAAGCCCTTCAGCCCCCGCGAACTCGTGGCGCGCGTCAAAGCCGTGCTGCGTCGCTTTGAGCGCCCATTGCCGCCGAGTCCGGTCAAAGTCGGCGAAATCGAAATCGATCCCTCTGCCATGACCCTCACGGTCAGCGGCAATCTCATCGCAACCACTGCTACCGAGTTCCGCCTGCTCGACTATTTCGCCCGCCACAAGGGACGCGTCTTCAGCCGCGACCACCTCCTCGACTCCGTGTGGCGCGATACCTCTTACGTGACTCCGCGCTCCGTCGACGTTTACGTCCGCCGAATTCGCGAAAAGATCGAGCCCGACCCCGAGAATCCCCGCTACCTCAAAACCGTGCGCGGTGCCGGATACCGCTTCGAGGCTCCCAAATGAGGAGAGCGTGAACAGCCGCATCTTCTTCAAACTCCTCGCCGCGTTTCTGATCGTCATCGCCGCCACCGCCGTCACCTTGGATTTCATGATCGGCAGCGCGTGGGAAGCCTCTCTCCGCACCGAGATCGAACGCAACCTGACGCAAAAGGCCGTTCTCTTTGCGCATCGCGTCGAGACCGACCGCGCCCACTCACTCGCCGAAATCGCCGCGCAAGAAGGTCAGGCCGCCGGAGCCCGCGCCACGATCATCGACGCCTCCGGCAAAGTCCTTGCCGACTCCGAGGCCAATCCCGCCACCATGGAGAACCACGCGACCCGTAAGGAGTTCGCCGCTGCCCTCGGCGGCAAGACCGGATCGAACGAGCGCCGCAGCGCCACTCTCGGCATTCCATTTCTCTATGTCGCCGCCCCGGTTTCCGGCGGCGCGGTTCGTCTCGCCTATCCTCTCTCTGACGTCGAGGCCGTGCAGTCGAAAGTTCGCAATCGCCTTTTCTGGGGGTCGGCGATCGCGTTGATCGTTGCATTGATCGTGGCCACAGCTGCCTCAACATCCACTGCGCGCCGCCTCGAACACATCGTCGACGTCGCAGCCCACATCGCCGAAGGCGATCTCAAAGCCCGCGTGCAAGACAAATCGGCCGACGAGATCGGACGCCTCGGCGGCGCTCTCGACAAAACTGCTCGACAGGTCGAGCGCAGTTTTGCCGCTGTGCGCTCCAGTCAGCGTCAGCTTGAGACTCTGCTCAACAGCATGCAAGACGCCGTCATCGCCGTGAGCGCCGATGGCCTCGTGCAATGGGCCAACCAGCCCATGGACCGCCTCGTCCCTCAAAAGACGCGCCTCAACGCCCCCGTCGTCGAAACCATTCGCGACCCTGATTTCCTTGCCGCCGTCAAAGCGGCGACCACCACTAAGGAAGTGAAGACCGCGCGCGCCACATCCATCGTCTCCGGTCGCGCCTTTGACGTGACCGCCGCGCCCTTGCCCGGCGGAGGCGCCGTCGCTGTCCTTCGCGATCTCACCGAAACCGAGCGCGTCGAAAAGACTCGCCGCGATTTCATCGCCAACGTCTCTCACGAACTGCGCACGCCCCTCACTTCCATTCAGGGATACTCCGAAACTCTGCTCGACACCACGCCCGACAACGGCGCCCCCACCCGCGAGTTCCTCGAGATCATCCGCAAGAACGCCGCCCGCATGTCGCGCCTCACCGAAGACCTGCTGACGCTCGCTCGTGTGGAATCCGGCGAGACTCGCTTTGATACCGAACCAGTCCCGCCTATCGAATTACTTCACGACGCCGAAGAGAGTTTCCGCGAGATCGCCCGCAGCCAAGGTGTCGAATTGCAGATTATTGATGGGCAAGAGAACGGCCCGCTCGGATCCCTATCCCCCGTCGCGGCCGATCGCGAAGCCATCCACCAGGTATTTGCAAACCTAATCGACAACGCCATGAAATACGGACGCGCCGGTGGACGCATCGTCCTCGGTGCTCGCCCAGCCCAACGCGGCCTCGAATTCGGTGTCGAATTCTACGTGCAAGACTTCGGCGGGGGCATTTCGAGTGAGCATCTGCCGCGCCTCTTCGAACGCTTCTACCGCGTCGACAAGGCCCGCTCCCGCGAATCCGGCGGCACCGGCCTCGGCCTCGCCATCGCCAAACACATCATGCTCGCCCACGGCGGCTCCATCCGCGCCGAAAGCGAACTCAACCACGGCAGCACCTTCGTTTTCACTTTACCGACCGCCTGAGTGCTCACCACTGTTTGGCATCCTATAAATGTTGGGCATCCAAAAAGTGTCATCCTGAACGTAGCCGTCTTTCAGGCGGAGTCAAAGGCCTGCCCTGAGCCAAAGCGCGAAGGGATCTCTCGCTTATCCAGTGCCACGCGTCAGCCAAACCGCACCCGCTGGCTACTTTCTCTGCTTTGTCGTACTCTTCCCACGCGGGACCATATATTCAAAACGTTACGCAAAATTCACAGCATATTAACCACGATGTCCACAAGAAAACCTATCCTTAGCCGTTGGCCATCCAACCTAATGAATGGCGGAGTCGCAACGACGGGTCCCGCAAGCCCCATCGCTCCTCGCGCTCTCGCCCGGCGGACGTTCCTATGAGTACTGCAGTCAAATCTCCCGACCCCGAACCGGCTCATCAGTACATCGTGCGCCGCACCGTCGAAGCCTGCCGCCTCGCCCAGGAAGCCGCAGGTGCCGCTGCCGAAGGCATCGCCACCGGTTCCAACGCCCTGCTCAACTCGTTGCGCCAGCGTGAGCGCGAACTCGATACGCTCGACATGGAAATCGATAGCGGAGTCACCACCGCCATCACCGAGGTCGGCCACGCCGAGGCTCGGGAACTTCTCGCCTGCATGAAAGTCATGATCGGCCTCGAGCGCATCGGCGACCTGCTCCTCAGCTTCGCCAACAGCGCCCAGGCCGCTGGTGGACGCATCGACTCCGAAGACACCCGCGACCTCACCCAGATGGCGACCATCCTCGAAAAAATGTTGACCGACTGCGGCGCCGCCTTTTCCAATCGCGACGTCAGCAAAGCCATCGACGTCCTGCGCGCCGACGCCGAAATGGACCGCCTCCGCAACCTCATCTTTCTGCGCCACATCGAGAATCCCGAAAACCTGGTCCGCCAGGCCAGCCTGCAAATCATCTTCATGACCCAGTCTCTCGAGCGCGCCGGCGACCACGCCAAGAATCTCGCCGAAGAAGTCTGCACTTTCGTCAGCGGGCACACCGTCCGCCACGTCCTTCGCACCTACGACAAGCCCGTCGAACAAATGTTCATCGACTACCTTCGCCGTCGCGACCAGCACCGCTAAAATTTCATTCCTTGTCATCTTGAGCGAAGCGTGCCGGAGAGCGAAGCAATCCGGCGCGCGTAGTCGAAAAGCCTGCCGTGAGCGAAGCCGAAGGGATCCCGATAAATCCAAGGGCCGCCGCAATCGCGTCAGGTAATCCTTTCCAGCAGTGACGCGCCCACTTTTGACTCCGCCTCGTCTCTACACTGTCCGATTTCGCACACCCCCGTCCGTTCATGGGCACAATAATTCCCCGACGCGACTCTAAAACCCTCGTCGTCCGTCTCTTATAGACAGCAGGGTTGGTACGGAATGTGCAGCGGATCTACTTCTGCGCTCCAGGCATCCCGGTCGACAGGAGTTTGTGACCATGGAAACCGTCTTTCAAGACTTGCATCACGCAGTTCGAAAGTTAGGGCGATCGCCCGGCTTTTCGGCGCTTGAGGTCTTCACCCTCGCCCTGGCCATCGGAGCAACCACCGCCATCTTTAGCGTCGTCTACGGTGTGCTACTGCGCCCGCTGCCGTACAACGATCCGGACCGGATCATGGCCATCTTCGAGGTTAACTCCCATCGCACATGGTCGCGCCTTGCCGATCCGAACTTCGACGACTTCCGCGACCAGAACCATAGCTTCCAGGCAATCGCGAAGTACAGCTCGTTCGTCGTCTCTGTTTCCGGAGGTTCCCAGCCCACGCGCACCATGGTCGCCAGCGTCACCCCGCAATTCTTGAAAGTCTTCCGCGTTCAGCCGGTCATCGGACGCGACTTCATCCCCTCCGACTCCACGAAAGGCGCTGCTCCTGTAACGCTCGTCAGCTACGGCTACTGGAAACAATACCTCGGCTCATCCCTCGACTTCTCGCACCTGCACCTGAAGATCGACAATGCGATCTACTCCGTGATCGGCGTTCTCCCCGATGGCTTCCAATTCCCGCAAGAGGCGGCCGTGTGGGTTCCCGCTGATCTTGACGGAGAAAATCCCAGCCGCACCTCGCACAACTACGACGCGGTCGCGCGCCTCCGCGACGGCGTAACCTTCCAGCAAGCGAACGGCGACATCAGTGCGATCGCGCACCGGATTTACGAGACCTCCACCGAGCAAAAAACGGATTACCTGAACAAAGACGCCGCCGTGGTCCCGCTGCAGGAGTCCATCACCGGCAAAGCTCGTCCCGCGCTGCTGATCCTTCTGGGAGCCGTAGGATTTCTGCTGCTTGTCGCCTGCGCGAACGTAGCGAATCTTCTGCTCGCGCAAGGTTCAGCCCGCGAGCGTGAACTAGCCGTCCGCACCGCCCTCGGCGCTGGTCGTGGACGTTTGATCCGTCAATTTCTGACGGAATCTTTCGTCCTCTCGACCGTGAGCGCAGGCCTCGGCGTGCTTGGCGCCTTCTCCGGAGTCTCTGCTCTTATCGCCCTTGCCCCTGAAGATCTCCCGCGCCTCGACGCAATCTCAATCAACATTCCGGTTCTGGTTTTCGCGTTGCTTGTCTCGACCGCTGTCGCCACCGGTCTCGGCATTTTCACTGCCCTGCGCGCCACGTCCGGCAACCTCCGCGAAGGACTCGGAGAAGGCGCGCGTCAATCTGGATCGCAGCGTGCCCAGCACATTGGACGCGGCATTGTTGCCGCGCAAATCTCAATCACCCTGTGTCTCGTGATCGGTGCAGGACTACTCGGCCGCAGCTTGATGAAAGTTCTCGAAGTCGATCCCGGATTCCGCGTCGACCAGATCGTCGCCATGGACGTCGCGCTCCCCTGGGTCAACTGGACGAACTCCAAGCCCAAAGCCGCCCAGGCAGTTTTCTACGCCAACCTGATCGACCGCCTGAAACAAATTCCCGGCGTACGCCAAGTCGGCGCCACCACCGCCCTGCCTCTCGATGGCGGCCTTCCCGGCGGCATGTTTCTCCGCATGACTGCTGACGAGCTCCCGAAAATTCCTCGCAACGACGAAGAACTCTCTCGCGAATTTGACGTCCTCTTCCAGCAAAAGCAGCGCCAGGGCGACGCCGACTTCGGCGTCGTCACCCCCGGATACTTCCAGACCCTCGCCATCCCCCTGCTTCGTGGACGCATCTTCGACGATCGCGACACCACCGACGCTCCCCATGTCGCCGTCATCAGCGACTCGCTCGCGCACACCGCGTGGCCCGGTCAGGACCCGATCGGCCACACCATCGAATTCGGCAACATGGATGGCGACATGCGCCTGCTCACCATCATCGGCATTGTCGGGGATGTTCACGATTACGGCCTCGAGGCCCCGCCACGCCCCACCGTCTACGTCGATCTCTTCCAACGCCCTCGCCCCTGGATGACGATCACCATGCTCACCAACGCGCCCACGGAACAAGTCACCACCGCCGCCCGCCACATCCTCGTAGAACTCAATCCGGAAATTCCCCCGCGCTTCCGCACGTTCGCGCAGGTCTACTCCGCGTCGTTAGGCTCGCGCCGTTTCACCCTGATGCTGATCGCCTTCTTCGCGGTGGTCGCGCTCCTGCTCGCCACTGCTGGCGTCTTTGGCGTGATGGCCTATTCCGTCAGCCGCCGTACCCGAGAAATTGGAGTGCGGGTGGCCCTGGGCGCGCGCTCCCGCGATGTGCTGACGATGATCCTCGGCCAGGGACTGCGCACCGTCCTCATCGGCATTGCCATCGGCCTCGCCGGATCGCTCGCCCTAAGCCGAGTCATCGCATCGCTGCTGTTCGGAGTAACGGCAACCGATCCCCTGACGTTCGCCGCGGTGATCCTTCTGCTGGTCGCAGCCGCGATGTTGGCCTGCTACCTCCCGGCCCGCCGCGCAGCCCGTGTCGACCCCATGGTCGCCCTGCGTTACGAATAGCCGCGTGGAATGCGTGGATCGCTGCACTCCATCCACTCTGTCATCTTGAGCGGAGCATGCCGGAGAGCGAAGCGATCCGGCATGCGCAGTCGAAAAGCCTGCCCTCAGCGAAGTCGAAGGGATCCCTATAACCTCATGCTCTGCCGCAGTCGCATCAGGGAATTCTTAGGTGATTCGCCGCCCCGCCCCGCAAAATCCTCTAGCCGTTGAACGACTGCTGCCTATAGACTTATCCGCTCAACACTCGAAAGGAGACCCGCTCAGTCCCAAGGGGCCACATGAAAATCTACAACGCCATCGGCTATCTGATAATTCTTCTCTACGCTCTGGCCTGCATGTACTCCGCCCCCGCTCACTTAGGGCCATGGGCTGGCCTCTTGATCGGCGCAGTTTATTTCATCTTCTGTTGGTTTCTCGCCGGATTGTACTTGGCCGATATTCTTCATTTGGGAATCGCTCATCGTTCGCTCGACTACAAAGAATGGTTCATGAAGGCCGTCACCGTCGTGAACAATACCTTCGGGATCTACGTTGAGCCGGTCTCTTGGGTGAATCGCCATCGCTTGCATCATAAGAATGCGGACCACGACGGAGATCCCAATAAGCTTTCGAGTGATGGCTTTTGGCGAACCGCCTATCTCTGTCTACTGCCGTATCAATGTATCGAGAATGTGGCTGGCGACGAGATTTTGAAATCTCGACCTTTTCGGATCGTTGGCAACCCGATGTTCGCAATCCTTGCGCAAGCTCTCAGTTTTTTTCTCTTATGGACGTTGGTGGGGAGCCTGAAGTTCACGCTGGTGATGTGGTTTGGAATGCGGATCTTTGCCTGGTGGGTCAACATGATCCAAAACTACTGGACCCACACTAGAGACTTTGGATATCGGCGGTATGATGACGACGACAACGCCATGAATATTGGCGAGTGGCTACCGGTGACGGCAACTTTCAGCGCTTGTCTGCAAAACAATCATCACCACTATCCCGGTATTTTGCGGCTGAGCCACGAGGAATCTGAATACGACTTCGGATTCTTAACGGTCAAAGTGATGAAATCTCTTGGTCTGGTGAAGGCATCGCCAACGGGCGCGGTATTGCCCAAGGACGTTCCGTTAGGCGCGTTAGATTTTTGAGGCTGTTCTTTTTCTTCCCGTAAACGGATCCATCGTTTGCCAGAAAAAGCCGGGCGCGATTTCCTCGCCGTCCAGGCCGTAACGTTCCGGCCACTCCTCCGGGTAATAATACGTCCCAAAAATCCTATCGATCCACGGAAAATGAATCGCAAAGTTCTTGTCGATCCCCTCTTTTTGCGACGTATGGTGCCAATGATGATAGCGGGGCATCACCAAAAACTCCTCGATCCATTTGGCGTTAGGGCCAAAATTGCAATGAGTCCAGGTGGCGTGAAGAGTAACAAAAATCAAATACGCAAAGATGATCGCTTGCGAAAATCCCAGCATCATGGGAACGAGTATAAAACCGCGCACCAGCGTGTCGTCCACAAAGTGCGAGCGTGAGCCCGCGATCCAATCCAGCGCCTTCGAAGAATGGTGCACCGCATGAAAGCGCCACAGAAAAGGCACTTTGTGCAAAGCCAAATGAATGAAATATTCAGCAATGTCCGCCACCACAACAGCCAGGAAGAATTGCAAGAGCCACGGCAAGCGAGCAATCAAATGTTGAAGAACTGGAACGCCCAGATATTTCGCGGCCTGCGTAGCAGGCAATAAAACTAAGAAAGATAAAATCTGTATCGGCAGATGAGTGGACATGAAGTAAACCACATCCAACGTCCATTCCTTCCTGAATGTTCCCTGTGCGGGATACTGTGGCCACAGCCTCTCGAGCGGCACGTAGATGACCGCCATCAAAAGCATATCCAGCAAAAACCAGTCCAGGCCGATGGCCGGCCCGTTGCGAAGGTTCTCATTGATCTGAACGCTCGGACCTCCCAAGGCCGCCGCCAACGTGGCGAACAACATTCCCGTGAATGCCAAAGTTTTTTTCCTGCGCAGGATCGAAGAAATAATTCCAAACACCATTGCCCCCACGATGATGCTTTCGATCAACACGCGCATGGTGCGCATCGGATAATGCGAACGCAGTTCCGGCGAGCTCAGTAGCGCAGGAAAATGCAGGCACAAAACTCCACCGAAGGAAAGAAGTCCAAAAAAAGCCGACAAGATCCCACTCCACCAGCCCGTCCCAAAGCCAGTAGCGTCGGCATCCCCAAAGAATTCATTGATTCTCTGCTCGATCACAATGTCTCTTAGCTTACGTTCCTCGACCCACGCAGGCTAGTAGAAAAATGGTGACACCAGACACCTCTCGTCCATAGAACGTTAGTGTCGGCCGCAGACTCGCGAACAACTTTCCCTTGCGTCGCTAAAACGCGGAGCCTTCCGTCGATTTGTCATCTTGAGCGGAGCATGCCGGAGAGCGAAGCGATCCG
>Ga0070714_100000120_pt1 | contig 63044 bp, 59 predicted proteins | sample LARL83metaG_FD_65450 | JGI IMG/M metagenome (GOLD analysis project Ga0070714, IMG submission 65450) | Corn, switchgrass and miscanthus rhizosphere microbial communities from Kellogg Biological Station, Michigan, USA - LAR L8-3 metaG | ecosystem: Host-associated > Plants > Roots > Rhizosphere ... | reverse complement strand
TACGTTTGCTGCGTGAACCCGCCGACCGTCCCGTAGGGCGCCGTATTCACGGTGCCCATCGGCCCGCTCGGCAAGGCGATGCCGATCGTCTGGGCGGCGACACCCGTCGGAGAGGGCGCCGGCGTCGGTGTCGATCCCCCGCCGCCGTTGCCGGGCGGCGTGATTCCGCCCCCGGATCCGCCGCCTCCGCAAGCAGCGAGCGCAGCGGTCAACGCAAGGCCGACCAAAAGAGTATCGTAGCGCTTCATTCTCGTGCCCTCCGGAAGTGAGTTGCCCAGAGCGTACGGTCAAGAAATGAAAAAAGTTTGAATCGCTACGGCTGAGCGATGGCGTCGCGCATCGAGAGTGCGAGGTTTCGAAGGGCCGCATCGCCGGACGCGTCCCGCGCGACCGCATCAAAGGCCTCGCGCGCTTGGGACCGTTTCCCCTCGCGGAGCAGCACCGTCCCGAGCGCAAAGCGCGCGCGCCCGTACGACGGCGCCAAATCCAACGCGATGCGCAGTTCGTGCTCCGCAGAGGGGTACTGCCCGTCGTGGACTTGCGCGATCGCGAGATTGTAATGTGCCAATGCGTATTGCGGATCGGCGGCGAGCAGTTGTCCGAAGCTCGCGCGCGCTGCGGCCGAATCGCCTTGACGCAGCGCCACGATGCCGCGCGAATATAGCGCGCGTGCGGAATCCGGTGCCAGCGCAACGAAGCGATCCGCGATGCTTCGCGCCTCGCGCAGATCGCCGCGAGAGAGATCGACCGCAATAAGATTCGCCATCGCGGCGAGGAACTCCGGATCGCCGCCAATCGCGGAGCGGAACGCGCGCGCCGCATCGTCGAGCCGGTTTACGTGTGCGTACGCAATCCCGGCGTCGTAGTGCGCCGTTGAGAATTGGGGCTCAGGTGGATGCAGCGTGATGATTCGTTCGAACTCCGCGGCAGCGGCAGCCCATTGGCCTTGCCGTTCCGCGTCCAAGCCGATCGTGAAGCGTTCGTGAATCTCGCGCGCTTGCGCGACGGCACGCAGCGCGCGCACGTCGGTGGTGCGCGGCGGCGGCGTGGCAGGTTCGTACGTCTGCGCGATGCCGATGGCGGCGCTCGCCGCGAAGACGATCAGCGCCGCAGCGAACGTCCGCAGCCGCATGCCTACGGAGCCGTGGCGTCCGGAAGATCCGCGTCGCGCCAGTGGCGTGCCGATGCGGCTTGCTCCGGTTTGCACGCCCAGCCTTTGCGGCCGGCTTCGGTGATGGGTCCGAGCAGCGCAGGAGCCGACGAGGGAACCAGAGCTCCCTCCAACATCGATTCCACGGAGGCCGCCCCTGCAACGCCGGCCGCCGTCCCGCCGGCTACGGCGGTGAACAGGGCGACGAAGAGGACGGCACGGACCCAAAGCCTTGACATTGCTTCTAGTATAACCGAATGTCTGAAGAATCCGTGAAGCGCTGCCTGCTCGTCTTCGCCCTGCCCGCCCTCCTTGCGGCGGCCCCAACGCCTCTGGTCGTGGGCAGCGTTCGCGATCAATACGGGCTGCCGATCTCCGGTGCTCGCGTGGCGGCAGAGTCGGCGTCCGCAAGCACGGACGCCCAGGGCACCTTCGCCTTGCGAGCGGCTGACGTGCGGCAGATCACGATAACGTGCGCCTACTGCGCGCCGCTCACGCTCGCCGTCACGCCCGATGAGCCGGTCGTCGCGCTCGTACGCCGGTACGACTCGCTCGCGCAGGAAAGCCCGTCGGACCGGGACGCGGCGTCCCTCCCGTATGCGCATGCGGAATCGATCGCCGCGCTCAAACCGTTCACCGTGCTCGAAAACAGCTCGCACGCACTGCCCGGCCCGCAGATTTCGGATCGCGGCGCATCTTCGCGGGGCGCGCTGGTCTCCGACAACGGCATCCCCTTGTACGACCTCGCATCCAATCAGTCGCCGTTCGTCGCATTTCCGGCGTATGCGGCGCAGCGCGTCTCGTGGCTGCCTCCCAGCGATGCATTTCTGTACGGCGATCTCGCGGGCGGCGGAACGGTACTGACCCAGACGCACGCCGCCGATGCGTGGAGCGGCGTTGCGGCGGCAGGCAGCAGCAGTGCCGCGCGGGCCGGACAAACGCTCGATACGACGGCCTGGTCCGCGGCCGCTTCTCACGATGAAAACGACGATCGCGTTCGCGCCGACGCATCGTTTCGCGTACCGCTCGGCGACGATGCATTCGACGTGAGCGCGCTCGCGGCGCGCGATAATTTTGCGCCGGCGTCCCAGCACCTGACGACGTCCGACAACGGAATAGCGCTCACGTATACGAGCATGCGCCAAAATCGCGTGAGCGCGTCGCTAATCGCCGACGGCGGCGGGTACGACGGCGCGACGCCCTCGCTCGATTACTACGCGAAATGGAGCGACGTGCAGGCGCAGGCCGGGGTTACGACGACGGCGCCGATACAGTTTTTCCTCGATGGCGGCGCGCGCGCATCTTCCGGCTATTACTGGACGACGGGCACATCGCTTCCGCTCACTGCAGGTACCGTGGCGCAAACGCGCGTCGATGTGGGCGCACAGACGTCGGGCGAACGGTACAGCGCGCGCCTGGGACTCGGTGCTTTCGATCTGCGCTACGCCGGCGGCTCCGCAGGTGCGCGTTCCGTTCTCGACGGCGGAATGATCGCGCCGTCGTTCTCCGGTTCCTATGCATTCGACGCGCATTGGAAGATCGACGTGCAGGCCTCGGAATCGTTCGCATTGCCTACGATGCTGGAAGCATTCGTGTATCCGCCGGAAGGGCCCGGATTGAACTTCGATCGGAACCTGCTCTTCGCGCAAACGCTCAGTTATGGAGATTTGCGGCGCTTTCGGGCGGCCGTAACGACGTTGAGCGAACGCGTGAGCGGCCTCGACACCGGTACGATACATTCCGCCGGGGTGTCGGCGCAGTGGCAGGTCGCGCCGGCCCTTTCGCTGCGCGCTTGGCTGCTGCGCGACAACGATTTCACGGAGCCCAGTGAAACGCTCTACCGCTTCGGCGCGCGCCCGCGTCCGTCAACCGTGGGATCGTATTGGCTCACGTACGAGAGCGCAGGCCTGCGGATCGATGCGCTCTATCGCCGGGATCTGCTCGACTACGGCGCCGATCCGCACTTCGATGCATCGATCTCCGCTCCGATTTCGAGCGGCCTGCGCATTTTCGGGGCTACGGAGCGGCGCGCCGGCGCCCGCACGTTCACCATCGGGCTTCGCGCGCTCGCTCCGTAACCAGTACGCACTAGGACGCCGGCGACGGCGAGGGCGTCGGGCATGCATTCACCCCAAAGGCCGAGAGCGGCGCTCTTAAATCGAGCAGTTGGGTGTTGCGGGCATCGAACAATTCAATGCGCAAACGCGCACTTTGGGAGATGAGCGGAAACTGCATCGCAGCGGTAAGCGGCCCTTCGTATTTGAACTTCGACCCGCCGTCGCCGTCCTCGATATTTTCTTCGAATCGGGCGCTTGCAATCGTGCTCGTAAGCGGTGTCAACGTAACGATCGTACACGTTGCGGTCACGGTTATCGGGAGGTTGGCGGGCAGCGCCGTGCTGCCGTCGTTCTCGTCAACGGAGGTCGCGTTGCCATGGTCGTCTTCGGTTTCGTCCGATCCATTTGGGTCGTCGGGCGCGGGCGAAGCCTTCGGCTGCGTTCCGCCGGACACGGAAACCGTAATCGTGCCGTCGGCGTTGACCTGGACGAGCACGGCCGTATCTTCCATGGTATGCGCGAGCACGAACGTTGCCGTGATGCTGCCCGCAGTCACCGATACCGTCGCGCCTTCGGGGACCTCGCCGTCCAATTCGATCGCCGCGGCGCCGTTCGCATCGAGCTCTCCGCTTCCGACGGTGCGTCCGCTGTACGTAATCGTTACCGGAGTGCCCGCCAACGCGAACGTGCGGCGTGATGTTGAAAGCGCCGTCGAACCGGCGAAAGCCAGCGCAACGCGCGGCCCCGTATGCTGGGTTGGAACGAGCGGCGATCCGGCCGATGCGCCGGAGGAACCGCCTGCGCCGCACGCGGCTAATGCGCCGCCGGCAATAAGAGCGGTGAGAACGAACGCGGATGAGCTTTTCATGAACGAGCCCTCTCAAGCAGCAGTAGTGCATTGCTCCTTTTGCGAGGCTCGGACAGAGACGTGAAAAGTTTCTGAAGCTGGCGCGGCCGTTCAGAGTTTTTTCACGCATAGGGCCGAAAGTACAAATACCACACCGGCATTGGAGGCTTTAGTGGCGGAAAAAGTTCGCATTGTACCGACGACGGACGGCAGCTACATGATCAGCGGCGGCGACTTCGAGGTCGTATGGCCCGGCGGCAAAGTGCTGCAAACCCGTTCGGTTGTTTACCTGTGCCGTTGCGGCATGTCGAAGGACAAGCCGTTTTGCGACATGAGTCACAAGAATGGATTCAAATCACGCGAGGGTGACGAAACCGCGCACAAAGACTAACGGTCTTTAGTACCCCGCCGCTAAACCGGCGGGGCGCCGGCGATCGGTTCCACCATACAGAACCTTGGTTTTCGGATCCACGACGATCGCTTGCGCGGATCCCCACGAGGGAATCTGCTTGAACGCGTAGCCCATCGCTGTCAGTTGCTGCATCGCCGCCGGATCCAGCGCTCCGGGTTCCATCTCAATCTCATCGGGCAGCCACTGCATGTGCAGGCGCGGTGCGTCGACCGCCTGCTGCACGTTCATGCCGTAGTCGATCACGTTCTCGAGCGTGGAGAGCACGATCGTGATGATGCGCGATCCGCCCGGGCTTCCGGTCACCATGAACAGCCTGCCGTCCTTGAGCACGATCGTGGGCGTCATGGACGAGAGCGGGCGTTTTCCGGGCTCGATGTCGTTGCGCACGCCCTGCACCAAACCGAACATGTTCGGAACGCCGGGCTTACTGGTAAAGTCATCCATCTCGTCGTTCAAAAAAAATCCCGTGTCCCCGGCGATGACGCCCGCACCGAACCAATCGTTGATCGTATAGGTGACCGCAGCGGCGTTTCCCCACTTGTCGACGATCGAGATATGCGTCGTGTCGTCGTTCTCATGCGCGACCGGACCCAGTCCCGGATTGACCTGTACCGACGGAGTCGCTTTGTCCGGCGCAATCGAAGAGCGCAGCTTCGAGGCGTATTGCGAGGAGAGCAGATCCGCCACCGGATTTTTCACGAATGCCGGATCGCCGAGATAGGTGTTGCGATCCGCATACGCACGACGCTCCGCTTCGATGACGTAGTGCGCGCTCTGCGCGCTGTGCCAGCCCCAGGCGTGCAGCGGATACGCGGAGACGACATTCAAAATTTCGCAGAGCGTCACGCCGCCCGAACTCGGCGGCGGCGCGGAGACGATCTGGTAGCCCCGATACGCGCAGTGTATCGGCGTTTGCTCCTGCACCGTATAGCGCTGGAAGTCGTCCATCGAGAGCATGCCGCCTTCTTTGTAGCTTGCATCGACGATCTTACGGGCGATCGGCCCCTCGTAGAATGCGGGAGCGCCGCCTTTGGCGATCAGGCGCAGCGTTGCGGCAAGCTCGGGCTGTCGCAGGGTCTCGCCGGCCTTTGGCAGCGTTCCGTTCTGCATGAAGATCGCCCGTACGTTCGGCTGATTGGCAAACGTGTAGGCGCTATAGCCTTCCGATGAGGCGTCCTTGAAGATTGCCGCGTCTGCGGGCCAGATCGTGAAGCCGTTTTCGGCCAGCGCGATGGCGGGGGCCATGAGCACGCTGCGCGGCAGCGTCCCGAACTCTTCGCGCGCGCGCTCCATGCCCATGACCGTTCCGGGCACCCCGACGGCCAGATAGCCCTTGGTGCTCGCGTGCGGGATGACGTTGCCCCGCTCGTCCAGATACATGTGCGGATTCGCTCGCAGCGGCGCCTTCTCTCGAAAGTCGATGAAGCGTTCGCGACCGTCGTGCATACGCACGAGCATGAATCCGCCGCCGCCGATGTTCCCGCAGCACGGGTCGACGACCGCCAGTGCATACGCGACTGCCACGGCCGCGTCCACGGCATTGCCCCCTCGCCGCAGAATCGAGATGCCCGCCTGGGTGGCGAAATGCTGCTCGGTGGCGACCATCGCATGGTCGGCCTTCGCGGGCGCGGTACGCTGCCACGCCGGCTGCGACGAGCCCGTCGCGGCGATCAGAATCAAGGTCAATGCGCCCGCAAACGCTCGTTGTGCCATGCCTTCCTTCCTAATGAAAGCCGATCCGCGGCCGCGTCATTTCATAACGTGCTCTGTGCTAGGATTCCGCTTCGGGGAATCACTTTTCTCTTTTTGGGAGGCCTCATGCCCACCACAAGCGGATCGTTGTTGCTTACTCAAAAGTCCTTCGACGCGGCGGACGAAGTGCGCCGCTTCGAAAAAGGTACCGTCGAAGTCGTCAACGTCGCAGACCACAGCATCGCGCGGGCAACGTTCTTGCCGGGTTGGCGCTGGTCCGAGCACGTGCGTCCGATCGCACAGACGGAACTCTGCGAGGTCGAGCATTTGGGATACGTCGCTTCGGGGCGCATGACCGTGCGTATGAACGACGGCAGCGAAGCGGAGTTCAAGGCTGGTGACGTCATGGCGGTCAAGCCGCACCACGATGCATGGGTGACAGGGAGCGAACCCTGTGTCGTCATCGATTTCGCCGGCGCGGCGACGTACGCCAAGAAATAGGGCTGGCAGGAGCGTCCTTGCCGCACAGGTCCGGGACGCTCCTTGCCCGAACCCGGCACGGTTCATATAAGAGCAAGTAAGAAAACCTAGGAGTAACCGTGCCAGAGTCCGTCTCACTTGAGATCGGCGGGCGCACGATGACCATTGAAACCGGCGAACTCGCGAAGCAAGCGAACGGGTCCGCGCTGGTTCGTTATGGCGATCAAAATGTCGTGCTCTGCGCCGTCACCGCCTCCGAGAAACCTCGTGAAGGCATCGATTTCTTTCCTCTAACCTGCGACTTCGAAGAGAAGATGTACGCTGCGGGCAAAATCCCCGGCGGCTACATCAAGCGCGAAGGCCGTCCGCCCGAGCACGCCGTGCTCAGCTCGCGTCAAATCGACCGGCCGATCCGGCCGCTCTTCCCCGACGGGTTCCGCAACGATGTGCAAGTCGTCGCGACCGTGCTCTCGATCGATCCGGAGCTCGATGCCGACGTGCTCGGCGTCTGTGCAGCCGGTGCGGCGCTGGCCGTCTCGGACATTCCGTTCGACAAGACCGTTGCCGCGGTGCGCGTAGGACGCGACGAGAGCGGCAACTACATCTGCAATCCGACGCTGCCGCAGTACGTAACGGGCGGCATGGACATCGTCATCGCGGGCACCGCCGACGCCGTGATGATGGTCGAAGGCGGCATGCACGAATGCTCCGAGGAAGAGTTCCTCGGCGCAGTCGAGTTCGCGCACGAGAACATCAAGAAGATCGTCGCATCGATCAACGAGCTCGCGAAGAAAGCCGGCAAGGCCAAGCGCGAGTATCCGGTCCAGAAAGTCAATGCCGACCTCGAGAAATGGGTTCGCAAGACGTTCAAAAAGGACGTCGCCAAAGCGATGCGCGTCGTCGAGAAGCAAGAGCGCGAAGCCGCGTTCGATAAGCTCTCGCGCGAGGAAGCCGTCGCGCGCGCCGGCAACGACACCGAGATAAAAGCGCTGCTCGAAGATCCGATCCTCGCCAAAGATTTCGGCAAGATCATCAAGGCGATGGAAGAGGACGAGCTGCGTGTGATGGTCGTCGACGAGAAGATTCGTCCCGACGGCCGCAAGCCCGACGAGATCCGCCCGATCTGGAGCAAAGTGCACTACGTGCCGCGCGTGCACGGTTCGGGCGTCTTCACCCGTGGGCAGACGCAAGTCTTCACCGCCGCGACGCTCGGTTCGATCAGCGATGCGCAGCGTCTGGACGGCATCGTCGCGCTCGAAGACAAGCGCTACATGCACTACTACAACTTCCCGCCGTATTCGGTCGGCGAGACGCGCCCGATGCGCGGGCCCGGCCGCCGCGAGATCGGCCACGGACACCTTGCCGAGCGAGCGCTCTATCCGGTGCTTCCGCCGAAGGAAGAGTTCCCGTACACGCTGCGTCTGATCAGCGAAGTGCTCGAATCGAACGGCTCGTCTTCGATGGCGTCGGTGTGCGGAAGCACGCTCGCGCTCATGGATGCGGGCGTGCCGATCAAAGATCACGTCGCGGGCGTCGCCATGGGCCTGATCCTCAAGGGTAAGGACTACGCGATCCTCACCGACATCCAAGGCCTGGAAGATGCGCTCGGCGAGATGGACTTCAAAGTCGCGGGCACCAAGAAGGGCATCACGGCGATCCAGATGGACATCAAAGTCCAAGGCATCACGATCGACATCATGCGCGAGGCGATGGTGGAAGCGAAGAAATCGCGTTACTTCATCATCGACAAACTCGCCGAGACGATCGACAAACCGCGTACGGAACTGAGCAAGTTCGCGCCGCGGATGATCGTCGTTCAGATCAACCCCGACAAGATCAAAGACGTCATCGGCCCCGGCGGCAAGGTCATCAACAAGATCATCGAGGAGACCGGCGTCGAGAAGATCGACATCGAGGACGACGGCAAAGTGTTCATCACCGCGCTCGACGGCGAGTCAGCCGACAAGGCGCGCGCAATCGTCGAGTCGATCACCAAGGACGTCGTCGTCGGCGAGACCTACATGGGCGAGGTCACGCGCATCATCAACATCGGTGCGTTCGTGAAGATTCTCCCCGGCAAAGAAGGCCTCGTTCACATCAGCCAGCTCGCGCCGACGCGCGTCGAGAGGGTCGAAGACGTCGTCAAAGTCGGCGATGAGGTCATGGTCAAGGTCATGGAGATCGACGGTCAAGGCCGCATCAATCTCTCCCGCAAGGCGGTCCTCGCGGGCACCGCATCCGGTAACGGATCGGCCGGCGAGCATCAAGAGCCCGCCCGCAGCGGGGGCGGTCACAGCGGCGGCCAGGGCGGCGGCGAAAGACGTCGCCCGCGCACCCGGCGCCGGCCGCAAGAGTAAGCCCGGACAAAAAGGCCCGCAGCAATGCGGGCCTTAATTTTTTTCTCCGATGAAAAGTGCGGCCGGCGGAGTTCTGGTCACCGGTGCATCGACGGGCATCGGCTATGCCTGCGTACCGGCGCTGGCAAATGCGGGGTACGTCGTCTTCGCCGGAGTTCGCAGTGAATCGGATGCGCAGCGCGTATCCGAGCTGCACGCAAACGTGCGTCCTTTACTGCTTGACGTAACCGTTCCCGAGCAAGTCGCCGAGGCAACGAAAGCGATTCGAGCCTCCGGAGTGCAGTTGTGCGGCCTCGTGAATAACGCCGGCATCGCGGTCGCCGGGCCGCTCGAGTATCTGCCGCTCGAGGACTTGCGCAGACAATTCGAGATCAACGTATTCGGCGCGCTGGCCGTCACCCAGGCGATGCTGCCGCTTCTGCGTCAAAGCCAGGACGCTCGCGTGATCTTCATGAGTTCCGTTTCCGGACAGATCGCGCCGCCGTTCGTCGGCCCGTACGCCTCCTCGAAATTTGCATTGGAAGCGATGGCGGATGCGCTGCGAATGGAGCTGCGGGCTTTCGGCATTCGCGTCGTCGTCGTGCAGCCCGGCAACGTACGCACGCCGATCTGGCAGAAGGGTCGCGACGCCAAGGATGCGTTGATTGCGCGAATGCCGCAGGAAGCGGCAACGCATTACGCGCACGCGGTCGATGCGCTGGCGCGCGTGACCGAGCGCGAGGAACGAACCGGGATCGCGCCGGGACTCGTGGCCGAGGCGGTGCTCCGCGCGCTTACGGCTGCGCACCCGAAGGCGCGCTACCCCGTCGGCAATCCGCCGGCGTGGCAGCGGCGCCTGGCCTCGCTGTTACCTGAACGAGTTCGAGATCGGCTGATTCTTCGAACGATAACGCGTGACTGACTACTTCTGATAGAACAGAATCAGCTTGCCGCCGCTCACGTCCGCGCCTACGACTTGGCTGAGGCCGATCTTGTTGTCGGCCAAGAATTGTGCGACCGAGATTCGCTCGTTCGTCGACGTGGTCACGGTCACGCGATTGAGCGCATTGCGCAGCGCCGCGAGCTGGGATTGATTCTTGCTCACCGCGGTGCTCAGCGTGCTCGTATCCGCGCCGCTGAGCTGGGCGACGTTCACCGGCCGGATGTCGTTCGCCGAGCCGCCGTTCATCGATTGAACCTTGGCGATCTGCGCGCGCATGTTGTTCAGCGACGAGATTAACTCGCCGAAATTCGGCTGCCCGGCGGTAGCAACGGGAACAGTTTGCGGAGCGGTTTGCGGCGCGGTCGTGGCCGACGATGCCGCGGGATTCGGGGCCGTTTGCGGCTGGGTTTGTGCGAAAGCAAGGCCGCTCGAGCCCATGACGGCGGCTGCAAAAAGCACCGAAGCCAACTTTTGCATTCCAATGCACCTCCAACTTGAGTGCCGCCGTTTTTGCCCCGCGCCGGGTCGATTAAACGATCCCGCGCGCTTGTCTATCCCTATCGACCCTACGTCCGGGGACCGAAGCCTCGATAGCCTTTCATCGGGATGAGCATCTGTACTTCCGCCATCTCTTTTTCGACGAGCGGAAGGCCGGCAACGAACTCTCTCGCGCGATCGAGTGAATCGGCTTCCAGCAGCACGACCGCTCCAAGTGCGTCCTCCCTGCTCCAAATCGCGCGCACGATTCCCTGCGCGTAAAGCGTGCGAATCGCCTGCGCCTCGGGCTCGAGCATCGGCGCGAATTGCTCGTCCGTATATGCCTCGGTGCGGCGGCGCACGATCGCCAGAACCTGCATGTCATTCTCCTCCGTTGACGAGTGCGTCGACCGCGACGCCGTACACGCGGTGCATCGCTCCGCTTGCGCGGCCCACGGTGCTTACCGGAACCAGCGCGTGGATCGTCCACCCGTTTGGTGCGGTCGTTGAAATGCGCACGACCGCCCGCGTTGCCGCGACGCGGGCTTGCGGTCCGACGATCTGCGCGTATCCCACCGTCGCTCCGCCCGCGGCTACGATGGGCACGACCCGCGCCGCATCGCGATTCGGAACGCCGGCTGCGGAAAACATCGCATCGACCGCCGAATTGAGCGGAGAAAGTATCTCGTTTTGCTGCGCCACCGCCAAACCGGCAGTCAATGCCGCCAGCGCGACGGCCAGAATAACGCTTTTCATGCCGGCGGTATCCTCTCGACTTCGCTCGAGGTCCTTCGACGGGCTCAGGATGACAATAAACAAACCCGTCTAAAGAGCCCGTCAATGGCCTACGATTCCCTTCGCGCGTTCGTGGAAGCATTGGAGCGCTCCGGCGAATTGCAGCGGATCGGCGCTCCCGTCGATCCGTACCTCGAAATCAGCGAGATCACCGACCGCGTCGTAAAAGCGGGTGGTCCCGCTCTGCTCTTCACGAGCGTGCAAGGATCGCGGTTTCCCGTCTTGACCAATCAATTCGGATCGCGCAAACGCATGTCCATGGCGCTGGGCGTGCAGGACATCGACGAGGCCGGAGATCGCATACGCAAACTGCTGGACCTTTCGATCCCGGCGTCGGCGGTCGAGCGCATCGGCAAGCTGCTCTCCCTGGCGCCGCTCGCGACCGCGATTCCAAAAACGGTCGCCAGCGGCAGCTGCCAAGACGTCGTTATCGAGCAGCCGGATCTCACGCAGTTGCCGGTGCTCACCACGTGGCCGCTCGATGCGGGTCCGTTCATCACGCTGCCGCTCGTTATCACCAAAGACGCGGCTTCCGGCCGCGCAAACGTCGGCATGTACCGCATGCAAGTCTACAACGCGCGGGAGACCGGCATGCATTGGCAGCGGCACAAACAAGGCCGTGCGCATGCGAAGACCTGGGGCGATCGCATTCCCGTCGCGGTGGCGATCGGCGCCGATCCCGCACTGACGTATGCCGCAACAGCCCCGCTTCCGCCGGTCATCGACGAATTTCTTTTCGCCGGCCTGCTGCGCGGCAAACCCGTGAAACTGGTGCAGTGCAAAACCGTCGACCTCAAGGTTCCGGCCGATGCGGAGTTCGTTCTTGAAGGATACGTCGATAATACCGATCTGCGCACGGAAGGACCGTTCGGCGATCACACCGGCGTCTACAGCTTGGCCGACCGGTATCCCACGTTCCACGTGCAGTGCATCACGCACCGGCGCGATCCGATCTACGCAGCTACCGTCGTCGGCAAGCCGCCGATGGAAGATGCATGGCTGGGCAAGGCCACGGAGCGCATTTTCCTGCCGCTGCTGCAGATGGTACTTCCCGAAGTGGTCGACATGAATCTTCCCGTCGAAGGCGGCTTCCACAATCTGGCGATCGTCTCGATCAAGAAGTCGTATCCGGGCCACGCAAAAAAAGTGATGAACGCCTTGTGGGGACTCGGGCACATGATGATGCTCACGCGCGTGCTCGTGATCGTCGACGAAGACGTCGACGTTCAGGATACGCGCAGCGTCGCATGGTTCGTGTTGAACAATCTCGATGCGCAGCACGACGTCGTCATGATGCCGGGCCCGGTCGACGATTTGGATCACGGATCGTACACGCCGGCACTCGGCACGAAGATCGGCGTGGACGCAACGCGCAAAGACGCCTCGGAAGGCTATCAGCGCGAGTGGCCGCCGGACATGATCATGAACGAGCAGACGCGCAAACGCGTGAGCGAACGCTGGAGTGAATACGGCTTGGATCGCATCGAGCGCTCGCTGAAGCCCGATGCATGGTCCGGACAAGGTGCAGGAGCGCTCAAGCGCTTATTGTCGTGAAGATGGTCGCCACAACCCGCGTCTTTCTCAAAGAAATCCGCATCGAGCACACGCTCTTTGCTCTGCCTTTCGCCTACGTCGGTGCCGTATTTGCGGCGCACGGCATTCCGTCGCTCCACGCGCTCGTGTGGATCACGCTAGCCGTACTCGGAGCGCGCACGGCGGCGATGGCGGCAAACCGCTACTTCGATCGCGATATCGACGCGCGCAATCCGCGCACCGCGCGCCGCGCCGTGGCAAGCGGCAAGATGTCCGCGGCCACCATGCTCTGGGCCTGCGCGGCCGGCGTGGTGCTCCTGCTCGTCTCGGCGTGGCAGCTGAATCCGCTCTGCGTCGAATTGCTGCCGATAGCGGCGCTCGGCGTGTTCGTCTATCCGCTCTGCAAGCGCTTCACATGGCTCACGCACTTCGTGCTCGGCGCGGTGGACGCGCTCGCGCCGCTCGGTGCCTTCATCGGCGTCTCCGGAACCGTAACCTGGCCCGCCGTTCTTCTCTTCGGCGCCGTAACGGTGTGGGTGGCCGGGTTCGACATCATCTACGCGCTCATGGATCTGCCGATCGACCGCGAACAAGGCATCAGCTCGCTGCCCGCGCGGTTCGGCGAACGCAGTGCGCGCGTGCTGCCCATGGTGCTGCACGGCGCCATGGTTGCCATGCTGGCCGGAGCGGGCATCCTCGCGCACGCGGCATGGCCGTACGCGATCGGCGTTGCGGCTGCGATAGTGTTGATTGGCTACGAGGATCGGTTATTCGGCGCGGCGGAAAACGTTTTCGTGCTCAACGAGCGCGTCTTTACCGCAAATATGGCGTTCTCCGTCGTCTTTCTTGGAACGGTGATCGCCGGCTTCACGTTGGGGAAACTGTGACGATTCATCGCAAGGGCTTTCTGGTCTCCGGCGCCGCCGCGATCGCCGGTGCGGCGCTGCCGTCCGCCGCACGGGCGCAGCTGCAGCCCTACCAGCAGCAACTCACGCTCGCGGTCAACGTGCCGCTTTCCGGCGATCGCGCCGCCGCGGGCCGCGAGATCGCGAACGGCGTGCAGGCCGCGGTCGACGAAGCGAATCAATTCAGCGGTTCGTACACGAGCGCATACACGATGCGTACGTTCGACGACATGGACGCGCTCGCGCAGGCAATCGTCAACGTGCAGTTTGCGGCAGCGGACCCGACGGTACTGGCGGTCATCGGCGGATTCGACGGTTCGCTCATCAGTGCGTCGCTCTCGTCGTACGCAAATCAGCAGATGCCGCTCATCGTGCCGGGAAGCACCGCCGACAGCGTAACCTCGCAGGGCTATCGCGTGGTCTGGCGGCTGCCTACAAAAGACAGTACCGAAGGGCAGCTGCATGCATATTTCATCGCCAAGCGCGTGAAGCCGAAGATGGCGCTTGCGGTCACGCAAGACGGCGATTACGGGTACGACGTCGCGCAAGGCTTCGTCAATCAGGCTAAACAATCGAAAATCAACGCCGACGGTTTTCAATTTCCGTACGATAAGCCCGATTACGCCGCAGCCGCCAAACGCATTCTGGACAAAAAGCCGGACTACGTGCTGCTCTGCGGCACGGCCGACGCCATGGGTCCGCTGATTCCCGCGCTTCGCTCCGCCGGATACACGGGAAAGCTCGGGGCGACGCAGGGCTTCTACAATCAGATGACGCTGGCGAAATATGCGGACGCGTTTAACGGCGGATACATCTCGACGTCGTTCCCGCCGCTCGAGCGCGCTCCGGACGTCTTGAACGCGCTGACGGATTTTCGTGCCCGCTATCAGGTAACGTCGCTCTCGGCGTTCGCCTATGCCGCGGCGCAGATCGTCATCTCCGCATCGAAGCATACCGGCACGGCGAACCGCTTAACGACGATGACGGCGCTGCAGACGCCGTCATCGTACAATACCATCGTCGGCTCGTTCCAGTTCACGCCGACGGGCGATCCGGTGGACCCGAATCTCTACTTCTACGAGATTACGGACGGCAAGTTCAAATATGCCGCGCCGTCCCACCCAACGGCCTTCGTGCTGTAACGTGGTGCGGAGCGCGGACGCTTGACGGCTGCGCCGCCGCCGGCTCGTCGTCTTCCAACATCAGCACGAACCGCAGTTTCCAAGCACCGAGTGCAATCGAAAACTTCGCTCCAAACAGTTCCATTTTAAAGGCACTCCCGTCTGAGCGGAGCCTGTCCTGAGCGGCGTCGAAGGGCGCCCCCCGTCGTAAACGACGGGGCCCCCAGACCATGGGGCGCGTACCGGTGACTGCTGACACGAGCGCTTCCCGAGGGCGCCCCGAAAATTCGTTGCATGACCTTTAAGCCTCCACGCGGCGCCATTGAGCGACCGCAAGTGCGAGATAGCCGGCGATGAGCGCGCACAGGACGCCGGCACATCCGGCTGTCGAGAGCGATAAAATTCCAGCCCGCCCGTGGTTGAGTTCGAGATAAGCGACAGGGTCCAGATACGATAGGCCGTGGAAGATAGCGTAGAACCACGCCGCTATCGGATTGACTTGCGCGGCTCCCGCAAGCGCTTGCGCCAAGCCCGGGATGAGCAGCGCGGCAACCCAGCCCAGCCCGAGGACCAGGCCCGGCCCTCGCCGCAGCGACGCGCTCGCTGCGGTGACGAGGGCATACCACGACAGCGGACCGGCGAGCGCGACGAAGATGAACCAGCCCATGTTGCTTTCCCAGCCGAATCGCGGCACGAAAAACATCAGCGTTGCAAGGAGCGTCACCGCGATGGTGAGCAGCTGCGAGAGCACGATCGCCGCCGAATCAACCGCGAAGCTCGCAGCCGCGTAGCGTTCCCGCGAGACCGGCTTGGTCCAGGCGAGTTCCAGGTGCCCGTCGTTTTCTTTCGCGAGCGCACCGCCGAGAATCGACGCGACGATGAGGCCCATCGGAATCGTGGCTAGGAAGAGAATATCGAGCTTGTATACGGGCGCCTCCGGCACGTAGTGGATGCGCGTATGCAGCGTGTTGCCCTCGATACTCGAGTTCATGCTGCTGTTGCCCATGACGAACTCCGCGTGGTGCCTGTGTCCCGTCCGCGGCTCGACGACGTCCATATCGACCGAGCCGTTCGCATGTTTGACGATCACCGCATGCGTTTGACGCGCCGAGTCGTCGACGACGATCCGGGTCGATCCGTCGGACAACCGGGTCTGCGTAACGTGCGCCGTCGGCGAATGCTGCAGATCCGCCGCCCAATGACCGTCATGGACGGAAAAGCGCAGAACGATCGTTGCCAGGAGAAAAAGCCCGAGTAAGACGAGGGCGATGAAGATCGCGCGTTTGGCGCGCGCGTATTCGACGTAAAAGTATTGCATCACACCTGCTCCACGATATCGGCCGTCTGTCCGCCGTCGACGGCGTTCAAGAAAATATCTTCCAGATTCAGATCCACGATGCGCACGCTCTGGGCGCCCATCGAGGTGAGTTGGCCCGCCAGCTGGTCGCTGCCGGCGCTTACCGTGAGGCGGAGTATCCGCCCGGTTTTCTCTACGCGCGTGATCCGCGCATCGCTCGAGAGACCGTTCAGTGCCGCCGTGTCGCTCTCGAAAATAGCCTCGACGATCTTCGATTCGGCTTTCAGATCGTCGACTGCGCCCGCAAGCGCGATGCGGCCACCTTTGAGGACTGCGATATGATCGGCCGCGCGTTCGACTTGTCCGATCTGATGCGATGAGAGCACGATCGTCGTTCCTTGCGCGGAGGCGTCGATGATCAGTTTGAGAACCGAGCGTTGATTCACCGGATCCAGTCCGCTGGTGGGTTCGTCGAGCACCATCGTCTGCGGCTCGATCGCGAACGCGAGAACCACCGAGAGTGCCGTGCGCATGCCCTTCGACATCGCACGAACGCGTTTGCGCGGGTCGAGTGAGAACAGCTGCATTAATTCGTCCGCGCGTTTCTCGTTATAGCGTTTGAACGCGCGCTTTTGCATCTCCAGGTGCTCGGCCGCCGTCATCCACTCGTACAGCGCGCTGCGCTCCGGAACGCACGCCAGATGCTCGAACGTTTGCGGCTGCAGCGATTTACCGTCGAAGCGCACCGTCCCGGAAGTCGGCGCCGCAAGGCCCAGCATGCATTTGAACGTGCTGGTCTTTCCCGCGCCGTTCGGACCGAGCAACCCGAACACGGATCCCGTGGGGATCTCGATGCTCACGTCGTCGACGGCGGTGAACTTGCCGAACCGCTTGGTGAGGTGGTCAATCGAAATGCTCATCGTTCCTCCGGGAACCACCGCGCGAGCGCGGCCTCAAAGAGTGCTCGGATCTGCGCCGCGGTAAGGCCGATCGATTTCGCTTCACGGACCGCTTGCAGAAGGGATTCTGCGGCTACGTCGGACGCGGCTGCGCGCGAGACCTCGACGGAACCGTTTCCGCGAACGAACGACCCGCGACCCGGTGCTGTCTCGATCACCTCGTCACGCTCGAGCTCGCGGTAGGCGCGCGCAACGGTGTTCGGATTTACCGTGAGATCGACTGCAAGTTGCTTGACCGTGGGCAGCTGCTCGCCGGGAGCGAGCACGCCGAGCGCCACGGAGCGCTTTATCTGCTCGATGATCTGCAGGTAGATCGGAACTCCGCTGCGCGGGTCGACCGTGAGTACTGCCGGCATACCGGGCCCGCGCTAAATCTTCGGGCCCCAGCCGAGGAAGAGACCGCCGGATTGCTGCTCCAGCGGGAAGGACGGGCGGCGCGTTTCGCCTTCGATGGCACGGACTTGGCGGTTGAGGCGGATGGTCATGATTCGTACTCCCTGAACTTTGGCGACTAGTATCAATCTGCTGTTGTACTAGTACACTAGTACAATAGCACGATTTGTCCGCCGGTCAACCCCCGCCGCAAAAAAAATTTGAGGCGGCCCGCGCCGCCCCAAAGTCTCGGGATTTTACTCCTCGGCCGATTCTTCTTCGGCCCCTGACGGCGGCGTGGGTCCGCCACTGCGCTCGAACGACATAGCCTACTCCCCTCTTCTTTAAAGAACATGACTCGGCTCGGGGTCCAGCTTTACGCCTGGCCGCTTCGGCTCCTCGTGAAGAACGTCGCGACCTCGGTTCTCGATCGAAGATTGAGCTTTGTGAAGATCGAGGCGATGTGATTCTCGACGGTTCGTTCGCTGAGCACAAGTTCGGCGGCGATGGCTTTATTCGATCGTCCTGCGGCCACCAGTTCGGCGACCTCCCATTCACGCTTGGAGAGCCCCGATTCGCTCTGCGCCGACTCGCGGTTTTCCAGCCGCCGGGCACCGGCCGCCGAGCCGCACGCCTTGTAGATCGCGAGCGCCTGCGCGCGCTCGCCTCCGAGTTCGAGCGCTTCGGCTTCGTAGATCGTCCAGCGAATGCCGGCGAAGATCTTCGCCGCCTCCAGTGCGTGCGCAGTGCGCTCCTGACCCCGCGATGCATACGCCGTGCAAAGATGCCACGCACCCTGCGCGGAGCGGCTCTCTTCGCGAAGCGCGTTCAGCAGCTCCAGCGCGCGCATCAGCGCAACCGAGGCGTTGGCCCGCGCGGCTTCGATCATGAGCGGAATATTGTTTACCGCGCTCGAGAGCCGCTTGATCGTTTGTTCGAGCAGCGCGGCTGCTTCCTCGCCGCGCTTCTCCGAGCGAAGCTGCGCGGAGACTGCGGCCGCCACCGGGCCGAAAACGTTCGGCGTTTTCGAGGCAAACGCGCTTTCGAGTAGCCGCGGGCGCGCGCACCTGCGAAGCAGCAGCGGATCCTCCAGATGCAGCGCGAGCGGAATACCCGTTCGCGCGAGAAAGAACGCAATGAGCGGCGCGTCTTCGGCGATGGTAAAGGCGGGCGCGAGCGATTCGCGGCTGCGCGCGAGCTGCCCCGAAAGGTACAGCGGCCACGCCATCGTCGCGGAATACGGCGCGGCGAGCGCCGGACTCGTTTTACTTGCCGCGCGCTCGAAGCGATCGCACAGATCGAGCGCGTACTCCATGTCGTCGAGATTCGAGGCAAGCGAGAGCGCGACGACGTTTTCCAAGCGCCGCAGATACAGCGCACCGCCGATCTCTTGCGCGACGTTCAGCGCCGATTCGGCATGCTCGCGAAATCCTTCGAGGGTGCCCCCGTGCACGTGAATAAACGCCTGCGCCTCGTGATAGCGGATACGCGCTTCGCGATCGCCGCTGGCTAAGAGCGCCGTTGCGGGACGAAGCGCTTCGATCGCTTCATCCACGCGGCGCAGACTTCCAAGGTACCACGAATGCGTTGCATGCAGATCGAACGCAAGCGCCGGATCTTCTTGCGCGTCGACGTGCTCGATCGCGCAGCGGATAGCCTCGATCGCGCCGAAGTCGTCGAGCAGCCGGTAACGCCTGCGCGAGAGCTCGAATCCGAACCGTCCCGCGGCGGAAGTATCGCGCCGCTTTATCGCATACGCAAAGAGCTGCTCGGTCGTACGTACCGTGTCTTCCGTGCGCTCGGCGAGCGCATACGCATCGGCCAAACGCGCGTACAGGCCGGCGGTTTCCTCGCTCAGTTCGCGACCGTCTATGGCGCGTTCCAACAGCTGCGCCGCATCCCCGAACGCGTAGATCGCGAGCGCCTCTTCTGCCGCGAGCTCGCTGTATTGTCTCGCCTTTTCGGGCTGATCCGAAGCGGCATAATGGTGGGCCAGACGGGAATTCAGCGAGGGCAGATTGCGCTCGCGCTCCAGGCGCTCCGCAATCCGCCTGTTGAGCGCTTTGCGTTCGAAAGAAAGCAGCTCGTCGGCGATGGCGCGCCGGATGAGCGCGTGCCGGAACATGAAGCCTCGACGATCGCTGCGTTCGTCGACGATCGAAGCCTTGCGCGCTTTTTTCAGCGTCTGCAAAACGCGCTCGGTGCTCGCGCCCGTAATATCCGCGAGCAAATCGAGCTCGAACTGCCCCATCTCCGCGGCTACGCGCAGAATATCGACGTCGACGGCATCCAAATTCGCCAGGCGATCCGCGACCAAGCCTTTGAGCGTGACCGGCAGCGCGCCTTGCAGCGCCTCCGCGCTCTGGCATGCGAGTTTGGTGTACTCCACGAGCAGCAGCGGGCTGCCGTCGGCCATCGCGCAGATGCGCCGGCGCAGGCTGATTGGGAGATCGCCGCGCGCGACGTCGTCGATGAGCAGCAGCGCATCGCTGGGCGAAAGCGGTTTGAGCGAAAAAGAGACTGCGGCGCTGCGCGCGAGCTGTGCCACCAGATTGCGAACGTCCTCATCCTCCTGCGCTTCAACGGGACGAAAACTGACGAGCACGAGCGCGCGCAGCTGAGCGATGCGGCGCGAGAGATGCAGCAGAACGTCGGCCGATGCGCGATCGATCCAGTGTACGTCCTCGACGGCAAGCATGATCGGTGCCACGGCCGCGTATTTTTCGACCGCGGTTACGACGGCATCGAGAATCCGGCGTTGGCTTCCCTCGCCGGCCGCGGGATCGACGGGCGCGAATTCGAGCACGGGACGCAGGGCCGCCGAGAGCTGCGCGTCGCCGGCCAGAACCTTCGGAAAGCGTTTGTCGAGTGAGACGAGCAGATCGCGGATTGGGGCGTACGGCGCGCGCGCATAATCGAGCGCACCCGCGGAGACGGCAGCGTAGCCGCGCGGTAAAAACGGCTGCTTCATGACCTCGGCGACGAGGCGGGTTTTGCCGGCTCCCGCGTCGCCGTCGACCAAGACCAGCGTCCCGGCGCCCTGCGCGATTCCCCGGCAATATTCGCGCAGACGCTGCAATTCGTCCGCACGCCCGACTAGTGCCGCACCCGAAACGGTACTCATTCCGCTGATGCTTCGACCGCCTAGGGGGCGCACCCCCAGGCAGATTAGGGGTTTTCCCGGATGTCTGCGCCCCCGGCCGGACGATACGATGCCTCCAGAGTTTGACTTACATGGAGCGCACGGCAATGACGGACAACGACCTGCTCTGGGTGACCGACCGGGATTTGAAGGTCACGTCGCTATCGGCTCGGCTGCGAGACCTGCTCTTCCCGGACGGCGCGCCCCGGGTGCTTCATGTAAGCGAGCTCTGGCAAGAGGACGATCCGTTCGGCATGATGCTCGTTGCACACCGCTGGGTGCTCGACGGCGAGCATCTTGCGTTCGAAACGGACCGCGCCGGGCTGCGGCTGCGCATCACGCTCGAGCCGCTCTACGATTTGTCTGGTGCGATCACCGGGGTGGGTGGACGCGCGACGCCGGGTGTGGGCGGCGCAGAATCGGGCTGGGAGCTCGAGGCGCTTGAAGAGGTAGAACGCCTCTGCGGTTTTGGGACATGGCGGACGGAGACCGGCACGGGCCGCACCCTCTGGTCCGCCGGACTCTTCGAGATCCTCGGTTTGCGCCCGGGAGCAGAGTGGACCAACTTGCGCGACTACGATCATCCGGAGGATGCCGACGCGATCAGCGCGGCGATTCGAGAAGGCGAGATCACGGGAAACGGCTACCGCTGCGACCACCGCATCGTGCGGCCCGACGGCAGCGTGCGCCACGTCCAGGAACAGGCACGCACCGTCTACGACGAGAGCGGTACGGCACGGGCCGTCGTCGGAAGCCTGCTCGACATCACCGATCGCAAGATTACCGAAGCGCGCCTGGCGCAGCTGGCGCACTACGATCCGGTCAGCAAACTGCCGAACCGCAGGCTGCTGGAGCAGCGCTTGCAATCCTCGCTCTCGCGCGCGCAGACGAACGGCACGCTTTGCGCCGTGCTCTTCATCGACGTGGACGATTTCAAGCGCGTGAACGACACGTACGGCCACGGCCGCGGCGACGAGCTCCTGGCACAAATCGGCACGCGCCTCAACCACTACGTGCGCTCGCACGATACCGTGGCGCGCATGAGCGGCGATGAGTTCGTGGTCGTGCTTGACGATCTCAGGTCTTCGGACGATGCGCTGCTCGCGGCCCGCAAGATCCTGCACAGCTTCGAGATGCCGTTCCACCTCGACGGACAGATGGATTGCCGCGTCGGCGCGAGCATCGGCGTCGCGGTCTATCCGCCGTGCTCCGCATCGGCGCGGGGGCTCATCGACATCGCGGATCGGGAAATGTATGTTGTCAAACGCAATGGCGGCCGTGGTATAAAGATGGCATGCCCGACCTCTTCCGAGGACCGCTCAGCCTTAGCTACAGCGGCGAACGCGTAGCGTTTTTCCTGACGCTGCTTCTCGCGCTGCCGGCGGCGGCGGCGATCGGATTCTTCATTCACGAAGAAGTCGGCATCTCGCAAGTCGCACTCTTTCTTGTGATTGCCATGGTGTACGTCACGCTCGGCCGCGGCCGGCTCGTCGGCACGAGCGTGCGCATTCACCAGGCTCAGCATCCCGAACTCTTCGCGGTGGTCAAACGCTGCGCCGCGGCTCTGGGCCTGCCGATGCCGCTGGTCTTCGTTCGCGAAGATTACAACGTTCCGGTGCTCGCGGTCGGCTTGGGCGAACCGTATTCGCTCGTCATCTCGAGCAACTGGATCGAACATTTCAAAGAAGACGAACTCACGTTCATGATCGGACGCGAGCTCGGTCACATAGCCTCCGGGCACACGCGCTACACCTCTTTGCTGAGCGTGAACGGCAACGAAAACCCCCTTATTTCGCTGGTCTTCGGCGCGTGGCTGCGCAAGGCCGAGCTGACCTGCGATCGGGTCGGACTGCTCTGCTGCGGTTCCCTCGACGCCGCTATGCGCGCGATAACGGTCGCATCGTTCCATCATTTCGCACGCAAAGTGGATCACGAGATCTTCGCTCGCCAGCATCAAGAGATGGGCGCCGACAGCATCTTTCGTTTGGGCGAGTGGCTGGGCGCGATGCCGTACGCGACCACCCGTGTCGACGCGATGCGCGCGTTCATGCAGTCCAACCTTTATACCGTCCATGAAGAGCGTTTCATTCACGAGAGCGCGGCCGAGCCGGTGCACATCGTCGAGCGCGGCGAATCCGCCGTCGAAAGGAAAGACTGCGCGGGCTGGTGGCGCCGCGTGTGGGCGTTCGTGCTTGATGCGATCGTCGTCGGCGCGATCACGAGCATCATCGGCGAACACGTGGAGAAATCGAAGGCGGTCGATCTGCTGCTTTTCGGAAAACTGACCGTGAGCACGACAGCCAACAACAGTTTTTTTGCCTACCTTGTGTACTCGGCGGTTCTGGTCGCGCTCGTCGGACAAACGCCGGGTATGCTGATTGCCGGCCTGCGCGTCGTGCGCAGCGATTTCGGGCGCGCTTCGATCGGTCAGGCGCTGTGGCGCTACGCGCTCTTGCTGTTGATGTGCTGGTACATCGTGCCGCTCAGCCCGTTCTCGCGGCGCGTGTACGCACACGATAAGTGGTCCGGAACCCGTTTGATAAAAACCGAGCGCGTTCTGGCGCGCACCGCTACCGCGTAATCTGCGTCTGCAGAGCGTTGCTCACGCGGTTGAGCGCGTTCACCAAACCGACGAGTGAGAGAATCTCGACGATCTGCCCGTCGTCGTACTCCTCGCGCAGCGGATCCCATATCGTGTCCGGCAGCGCGCGCGGCTCGCGCGTGAGGGCGACCGCTGCCGAAAGCGCCGCTCGCTGTGCGCCGTTGAAGAGGCCGCTGCGCGCGAAATCCCACAGCGCGTTGAGCGCGTCGACGCCCACGCCGGCGTTGCGCGCTTCGCGGCGGTACGCCACCAGCGCGGGCTCGCAAAAATTCACCGCCGACACCATTGCGGCGACGAGTGCCTTCGTGGCGGACGGTACGGTGCCGTGCCGCATGAGTACACGCAGATGATCGGCGGTCGCCGCCGCAATCTCCGGGCGCACGGCGATGGTCGCGAACAAATTTGCGTCGGGCACCTCGCCGGCGGCCTGCGCATCCAGCGCGGGCAGCCGCGGCATTACGCCGGTCCCTGCGTGAACTGCCGGAAGCGCGCGTCGTCGCGCACGGGGTCCATGCGCGGATCGATCGCGAGCATGCCCCTGAACATCGAACGATGCGCGCGCCGCAGCATCTCCAGCGCTTCGTTGCGCTTGCCCATCGCGACCAGCGCCGTAATGACGTCTTCCGGATCGACCCGGTCCGCAGCCATGCCGGCCTGCGCGATGCGCAATTGCGCGGCCGCGTTTACGTAATCGTGCGATGCAGCGTATGCGTGCGCGAGCAGCGCGGCGGCTTCGGATCCGCAGGCCGTGCAACTGTTCCCGTACTTCTGATACGCCGCGATCGCGGACCGATAATCGCCGAGCGCCTCATACGCCAGGCCCATCGCCTGGTAGGCGTCGGTACGCTGCGGAGACAGATCCAGCGCCTGCTGCGCAAATCGAACGGCCTGCGTATAGTGCCGCGACATGTATGCGGCCTCCGAAAGCCAGTCAGTCGCCGCAACGGATTCCGGATCCAGGACGGCCGCTTTATGAAGCTCGTCGTAGGCCTCGCTTCCGCGCCCCTGGCGTAAGAGCGCCATGCCGTACCACTGGTGTGCCGGAGCATAGCCGGGATCGAGCGCAATGGCACGCCGGTACTCGATTTGTCCCGCCGTGGCGTGATGCTGCTTAATTTCCACTAGGCCGAGCGCGGCATGCGCTTCGGCCGAGTTCTGATCGAGCGCCAAGGCCCGGTCGGCGAACTGCTTGGCGCGGTCGAAAGCCGCCGGCTTGCTGAGCGGTCCGTAGCCGTAGTCGCCCTCGATGGCATACGCCACCGCTAAGCCGGCGTAGCCGCGCGGGTCGCGCGGATCCGTCGCGGTGACCTGCGCGAAGTACCGTAGGCTCTTGCTTATGCCGTCGGCCGTGCGCTGATTCCAGTAGAACCGGCCCATCGAGTAGAGGCGCGCGCCGTCCGGCGAGAGACCGGCCTCGGGCGCGCGATGCGCGTGTGCCACGCCGGCCAGGGTCACGCCGAGCGCCAATACGAGTCCGGCCGCCGCCGCTATGGAGAAGCGGAAGCCGCGGCGCAGCGGCGCCTTCTGCTCGAGCGGTTCGGACTCGGGAACGTGGGCCGCCTCGTGGTGCTCGATGCTCACGGGAGCCGTGAAGCGGTACCCTCGCCTGGGCACGGTCTCGATGGCGTCGCACTCCCAGTGAAGCCGCAGGGCCTTGCGGATGACGTAGATGTTCTGGGCGAGATTGGCCTCCTCGACGAAACCCTCGGGCCAGACGCGCTCCAGCAGTTCCGCCTTGCTGCGGACCTCGCCCGGCTGCTCGACCAGCGCCAGCAGCGTTTCCACCACCTTGGGGCCGAGGCCAATCGATACCTCGCCCAACGAAAGCATCAGTTGTTCTCTATCGAGCCGGAACGGCCCAAACCGATACCTTGTCATCAGCGCTCCCCTTTGTCCATTCTCGCCTTTGGGAATTTCTTGAGAACGCACGATGCGGCCTTGCCGCCGCCCCCGGCCCGGGTGCACCCGGCCGCTTGGGCCGCCCGTTCCCCGCATTCAAGGCCTAACGCACTATGCCGGTGCGTAGTGACTACCGCGATCGCACGCGAGCTATGAACGCATTACGTCGCACGCGGTTGCGCATGACGCGTTTTGTCACGAAAACAAAAGAAACCGTCACACATTTTGTTCGTATGCGTTTGTGCTATGTTAGGTGAAACAAAAGTTGTATGTGCGCGGTAGAAGCCGGTGTACAGTACCGATGGAACGCGGGTGTGCGTTCCGCGCTACACAAAAGGAATTACCGTGAAACCGGCTGCGAAACAGCAAGTAAAAATCCAGGAAGACCCGCAGGCGCGCCCCACGATCTCGCTCGCGCGAGTGATCACCGTCGGTGCCGACACGTCGACGTTCGGCGGATGGGGACCGAAAGTAAGCGCCGGCAATCTTTTGAAAAACTGGAATTAATCGCAATTTAAAGTTTCATTCGTATCGTTATGATACGGATGGAAAACGGGCCCCGTTGACCTCCACCAACGTGAGCCCGTTCGACTCCTGACCTCGTAGAGTGCAGCAAGACGGGTTGGCAGTGTCTCCACCACTGCCAACCCAAATTTTTTTAAAAGAAATTAATCACGCGAGATACGGTTCGACTGGGGCTATGGGTTGGAGGATGCGATCCATCGCGGTAAAGACGGACGGGTCGATGTCAAGGTCGGCGGCGGCGGTGTTGTCGATGACGTGTTCTCGTTTTGTTGCGCCGACGATTACGCTGGTTACGGCGGGTTGGCGCAGGCACCAGGCGAGTGAGAGCTGGGAGATGGTGCAGTTGGATTCTTCCGCCAGCGGTCGCAGGCGCTGCACTGCGTCTAAGACGGGCTGCGTAAAGTAGTCTTCCATCATGTCGGCGTTTTGGGATGCGGCGCGCGTGCCCGCGGGCGGTTTGGTTACGTCGGTGTACTTGCCGGTGAGAATGCCCATCGCAAGCGGCGACCAGACGACGTTTCCTAATCCGTATCGTTCGCAGGCGGGAAGCACGCGTGCTTCGATGCGCCGCCATAACGCGCTATACTGCGGCTGGTTGCTGATGGGGACGGCCCATCCGCGGGCGCGGCAGAGATTCACCGCTGCGGCGATATGATCGGCGTTCCATTCGGAAACGCCCCAATACAGAATTTTGCCCGCGCGCACGAGGTCGTTCATCATCTCGCACGTCTCTTCGAGCGGCGTCGTGAGGTCGTAGCGGTGGCACTGATAGAGATCGACGTATTCCACTTGCAGCCGGCGCAGCGAATGATGAATTTGATCGCGGATGTGTTTGCGGGAAAGGCCGCGTTCGTTCGGCCCTTCGCCCATCGGAAAATACACTTTGGTGGCGAGCACGAGCTGGTCGCGCGGCAGCTCTTTGAGAATCGGCCCCAAGCACTCTTCGGCCGCGCCGCGCGCGTATACGTTGGCGGTGTCGATGAAATTGACGCCGCGCTCCCACGCCTCGAGCACGCACGCGCGTGCCGTCTCGGCTCCGATGTTGCCGCCGTACGTGAGCCACGAGCCCAAGCCGACGACCGACAGCTGCAGCCCGGAATGTCCTAACGATCGATAACGCATGCGCATGCGCTACGGCACGAAGACGCGCAGCGCCTTTGGAACGACCTCGAAGACCGCGGGCGTCGTTCCAGCAGGCTCACCGTCGGCGCTGATATGATGCGCGTGGTGCGTGCCTATCTCGAAACGCGTGGACCTGCGCGTACGCAGCCCGCGGCCGGATGACGGATCGCGCGCGACGATCTTGCGCACCAGGGAGAATGCGTCCAGCCAATTACGCGGCTCGATGCTGTAGAGATCGAGCCAGCCGTCGTCGATCGCCGCGTCGGGCCGTTCGATGACTCCGCCGAAGTGCGCGCTGTTTGCCACCGTAATTTGCACGCTCCGGCAGCGCTCGGCGGTGCCGTCGTAGCGTATCTCGGCAAAAAACGGGCGAATCTCGCGCAGCGTTTGCAACGTCGTCGCGATCACGCCGAGCACGCCGAAGCGCTGTTTGACTTCAGGAGTTTGGCGGCGCGCGATGCGGGCGGTTACGCCGATGCTCGCCTCGTTCACGAAATAACAGCCGTTCACGCGGCCGACGTCGATCGTGCGCGTGTTCCCGCGAGCGATGACGCCGCAGGCTTGTCCGCAGCCCACCGGTACCCCGAGGGTCTTGGCCAAATCGTTGAACGTGCCCAGCGGAACGATGCCGAGGGGAACGCCGCGCTCCAGCGCGAGCGGGATCGCGCCGATTACCGTTCCGTCGCCGCCCGCGGCAATGACCGCCTCGATATCCGCATCGGGCTCGCGAACGCACTCAATCTCGCGGGCCTCGAGCGTCCGGCATACCTCCGGCCCCTCCCGCAGGCCCAGGCGGGATCGCTCGTTGAGTACCAGCAGTGCGCGCATCTCCGGTTTTTTGGATGTGGGCCGCGCTTTCACTTCGCTGCCCGCCTGCCGATATGAAAAAGGTGATGGGGTTCGACGCGGGCGTCTTTCCGACGCTCGGAGGGGTCCTTTTTGGCGCGGCTGCCGCGAGCGGGCTCTGGCGCTGGAGCGCGTCGCGCACGCGCTTTCACGAGGGCATGTTTCATGCCGCTCCGACGCCGATGTACATCTTCGATCGCAAGACCCTGCGCTTTCTCGACGCGAACGATGCGGCGCTCGAGCGCTACGGCTACACGCGCCGGGAGTTTTTGGCACTCTCCGCGGCGGATCTGCGGCCGCCCGAGGACCTCGAACTGCTCTACCAGGCGCTCGATCGAAGCGATACCAACGATTTCGGCGTCTTCCGCCACGTCGCCAAAGACGGAAGGACGATCTATGCGGCGATTCGGCGCTACGACATGCGGTATCGCGGCGTATCGGCGTGCCTGGTCCATGCGCTCGACGTCAGCCCGCAATACGAAACCGAGCAGCGCCTGCGCGAGAGCGAAACGACGCTGCAGCTCGCTCAGGAAGTAGCACGTCTGGGCAGCTACGTCTACGACTACCGCAGCGAGAAAACGTACTGCTCGAACGAGCTTTGCCGCATCCTGCGCATACGTCAGGAAGAGATGAAGCGCGGCGGCCTCTGGGAGTTCGATCATCCGGAAGACGCGCCGCGCGTGCGCCGCGAGATCGAGACGGCGAAGGCGGAACGCCGCGCATACAAGAGCGATCATCGCGTCATGCTGCGCGACGGCACCGTGCTGTACGTGGAGGAGCGCGGGTATTGGGCGCTCGACGAATCGGGAAACCCGCTGCGGATGATCGGCACGATTCTCGACATCACCGAGCGCAAGACCGCAGAGGCGGCGCTCGCGCATTTGGCGTTCCACGATCCGCTCACGAATCTGCTCAACCGCGCCGGCCTGCGCGATCATTTGGCGCAGGCGATACGCGAGCGCCATGCGGCCGGCCTGATCCCCGTTTTTTTCTTCGACCTCGACCGGTTCAAGGCAATCAACGATACGCTCGGCCACGGCGTCGGCGATCAGCTGCTCGTCGAGATCGGACGCAGGCTCGCGCGTCATTTGCGAACCGGCGAGGTTCTCGCGAGAACCGGAGGCGACGAGTTCATGATCGTCGCCCCGCCGATGCCGGATCGGACGAACATCTCTTTGCGCGCCCGCCAGTTGATCGAAGCGTTTTCGGCGGCCTTCACCATTGCGGGGCTGGAACACACGGTTTCGGCAAGCTTGGGAATTAGCGTTTACCCGCTCGACGCGCAAGAAAGCGATGCGCTCCTGCGCAACGCCGACGTCGCCATGTACGCGGCCAAGGCGCGCGGCGGCGCGACCTTTCACTACTATACCTCCGATCTGCAGCGCCATGCCGAGGAGCGCTTCCGGATGGAGGCGGCGCTGCGGCGAGCGCTCGACAAAGGCGAGTTCTCGCTGAACTACCAGCCCGTCATTCATGCGCGCAGCGGGCGCATCGACTCGGTCGAAGCCCTGCTGCGATGGACGGATCCGGACATCGGCGCGATCTCGCCCTCAAAATTCATTCCGCTCGCCGAAGAAACGGGTTTCGTCCGGCGCATCGGCGCGTGGGTCTTCGAGCATTCGTTCGCGCAGGCGAAACGCTGGGCCGACGCCGGAACGCCGGTTCGCGTATGGGTCAACGTTTCGGCTGCGCAGCTGCACGATGCCTCGCTGCCGCAAACGATTGCGGATCTGCTGCGCGAACACGATCTCGACGGCTCGCTCATCGGTTTGGAACTAACCGAGAGTTCGTTCATCAATCACGAACGCGATCTGCTCGCGACGCTCAATCAAATTCGCGCGCTCAAGGTGCATCTGGCGCTTGACGATTTCGGCGTGAAGTACTCGTCGCTCGAGTACTTGCAGCGCCTGCCGATCAGCACGGTGAAGATCGACCGCGTCTTCGTAAGCGACATCGTGAACAATCCGTTCAACGCCTCGATCGTCCGCGCGATCGTTAACGTCGCGCACGACGTCGGCTTCAGAGTCACCGCGGAAGGCGTCGAAACGCCGAGCGAACTCTCGATCATCAACGCACTGGGATGCGACGGGTGGCAGGGCTTCTTGTTCAGCCCCGCGCGTCCGGCCGACGAGATCGACCTGATGATGGGCGGCGAAATGCGCTACGCTAACTCGTAAGAAATCGAATACATCACGGGTTCGGACTGAACTGTATCAACACGGAACCTGACCGCACCGGCTGGCCTAGGCAATTCGTGTCGATAACTTTGAACGTCGTCGATTCGACGATTTTCACCGCCGCTGCATCCACAACCGCGCTTCCCGAACTCAGTTGTACGTTTGCGGCCGTGACCGTGCCGCTTGCATTTACGGTGAAGTCTACTCTCACGAAGGCGCTGCCCGTAATTCCGGAGTTCGCAGGCAACGTTTGAACGGGGATCGGCGTGCCCGCGGGAACCGGGCCGAGCGGAACGCTTGCCGCGCATCCTCCTCGCGAGCCGCCGCAACCCGCTAATGCCAACGCGAGCAGAAGCGTGCATACGTACGCGACGTGACGTGAACGGCGCATAGGATCCCCCCGCTAGATCGCTACAGAAAAAGAAACGGCTATTTCACGTTTATTCCCGCCCGCCGTACATTTTCAACTTATTCCGGGCGCGTTTTTCGTGGGCACACACTTCGAACTTATTCCAGTAGCGGCTACAGTTTGAAGCCGCCTAACTTCTGCTAGCGGCACGCAACGCAGCTCTCCGTGGTGCATCTCCAGCCGGTGCCCGTCCGCGCAACGGTACTCGGTTCCTGATACATGTTCCACGCATGTCGGCGTAGGACACTCCGGGCATCAACTCGCTGGGATGCGATGCGTGGCAGGGTTTCTTATTCAGCGGCGCGCCCCGGGGAGATCGGCTACTCCACGCGGATCACACCCATCATGCCGTGATCCTCGTGGAAAAGCATGTGGCAGTGGAAGACGAACGTGCCGCGCGGCACGTCGCGAAAGTCGAGAAGCACCTTCGTGATGCTCGGCTTCACCAAGGGATAGTTCGGATCGCGCGGATTCGGTAAGAACTTGCCAATCGGCAGAAATGCGACGTCGACGCTCACCGGCATTCCCGCCGCGCTGCGCTCTTCGACGAACTTCATTTGATGGATGTGGAAGGCGTGAACCTCCGGCGCCGTATTGATAAGGTACCATTCCTCAATGGTCCCGTGTTTGACGACGATGTCGGGATTCGACGGAACGGATGCGCCGGGTGAATACGTTGGCCAAAACGGGTGTTCGTGAAAGCGCGGATTCGTCGTGTCGGTTATGAAAAATGCCGTATGCGCCGGAATTTTTCCGCGTCTCGGGAGAGCATATTGCGAAAACGTGATGGCGCGGCGGCGAATCAGCTTCGGGTGCGTCCTCGCGAATGCGACAAGGCGGCCCGCGGAAGTCCGAGCGATGCTCGCCGGAGACGACGCGATGTCCGGTGCCGGCTGGGCCGAAGCACTCATGCCGTGAATCCGGAGGAGATCGCGGTGCATTTGGAACGCGAACCCGCTGCAAAAGTGCTCGCTGGAAAGCACCAGCGTTTTTCCGCGCGGCACGGTAACGAGAATATCCATGCGCGCCGACGGCGCGAGCGGCCAGCGTTTCATCGCTAAGTAACGCGAGAGCGGACGTCGTGCATTACCGGATACGGGAACGCCGTCCAACCCGACGACGTGCATCTCAACCGGAGCGCCGGAGGAGTCGTGCAGTTGCAAAAACTTTGCCGAATCGGAGGTCGCGTTGACGATCCGTAAGAGCTGCGCTCGACCGCCCGCAACGTCGAGCGACGCGGGCGCTTGGGCGCCGTCGACGCTCATCAGCGGCTCACCGGCAAGTCCTTGACAGTGCACCGGTTCCACGATCGCTCCTGCACGAATGGGGTTGGTCGTGGGCCACGGCGGAGGGGCAAAGGGGTTGTAGGCAACAGGCGGCGCAAGGCGCAAAGCGCCTTCGTGCGCGGCAGCATCGACGCCAATCGCGCTATCATCTGGTGCGAATGGGTTGTCCGAGCGCAGCGGAAGCGCATACCGCAGAACGATCACGTGCTCCCATCCTCGCGGGATCGGATGGCTATCCGGTTCGACGATCCACGTCCCCGCCAGGCCGCCGATCACCTCGGCCTCGCTCATGCCGTGTACGTGCGGGTGGTAGAAATACGTTCCGGGCGGCTGCGTCTTAGGAATCGTAATATCGTACTCGCACGCGTGCATCGGCGTACTGAGCGTCGATAGAAAGACGTCCTCTTCGCCGGCCGGACCCTCGAAGCCGTGCAAATGAATATTGGTATCGATCGGCTTCATGCGCATGTAGCGATCGTCGATCACATGATTCAGGTAACCGGAATAGTGCAGCACCGGCACGTTCGCCGGCATCGGTCTTGGGAAGCACTTCGTTATCGCCGACGAAGCGACGCGCGAACCGGCGCTGGAAGATGAAATATCGTTGACGATGCGCAGCGCAAAATGCTCGCCTCGCCGCACACGAATCGTCGGCGCCCCGGTATGAACGGCGCCCGCGGCCGTATAGCTGTAACAGAACCGCATACCGTCTCGGTGCACCGCCAAAATCAACTCGCGCTCACCCGAGGCATCTCGCGGGAGCGTCCATACGTCGATGTCGGGCGGCTCGCGCAGGCCGGGCGCGGCGGCAATTGGACCGCAGGCGTGCTGTGCGCTTTGCTGCGCGCGTTGCGAGGATGCGGGCGAGGAGCCCGTACCGCTGATGAATCCGACGCCCAGCGCGAGCAAAGACAATGCAAAGCGGCGCAAGAGCCTATGAAGGTTCTCCAACATGTATCGATCATGACGGCGGGAATTAACGGGCGATTAACCGCAGCCAGGACCCGCACCGGCCCGCATGCAAGTGGAGATCAGTGATACCGGGCAACGCGGTCGCCGCTCGGAGCTTGATCGAGTCACTTCGTCAAACGCCTCCGAAGTTGCTTATGCTGATCGCGCCGGCCGGCTTTGGAAAATCGGTCACGGCGGGTGCCGTCGCAGCCGCATTTGGCGATTCGGCACTCATCGAACGTGCCGACGGCGTGGAAGATTTCCACGACCGGCTGCTGCGGATTTTTGCCTCGCGCCCGCACGCTCTGGCGATCGTCTGTGCGCGAAAGCCGCTGAAGGTGCCGTTCGATTTAGTGCTGCCGCACGAAGTGCGGCTTGCCCGCGCCAAGGACCTCTGCCTAGCGCACGACGCGATCTCCAACATTTTCTCGGCGTTTCCCGCGTCGGCGGAGCAATTGGAGCAGGTCCACGCGCTCACCCTGGGCTGGCCGGCGGCCGTCCTCGCGCTTCATGCGCGCGCTCAGGAGGTGGGCATTCGCGCAGCCATCGAGGCACTCGAGACGATGAGCGATCGCGTTTTCGAGCGATACGTTCACGACGAAGTTCTGCAGGCACTTTCCAATGATGCCCGATCGCTCGCGTTCCTGGCTGCCTTGCAGCCGATCTCGCCGAACGAAGCAGAACTGCTGCTCGGAGATCGCTGCGGCGCGACCCTTGACGAGGTGGAAGGAAGCTTCCTCATCCGCGAGAGCGACGGCATGTACCGGCTGCATCCGCTACTAAAAACCGTCGCTCGAAGACACTTTCAAACGCACGTGCGCGCGGCTGCCGGAGCGCTTGCCGGTGCGTATGACGGTGCACGGCTTCACCTTCGCGCGGCACAGTGGCACGCACTCGCAGGCGATTCGACCGCCGTCAGCGCGGCATATAGCCGCCTCACGTTCGCGGAAATGGCGGCCGTGTCGACAGGCGAATCGGCGGCGGTTGGGACGCTCGACGATTCAGTGCTGATCGAAAACCTGGCGGTCTTCAACGTCGCGGCGCTCGAACAGCTCTACACCCGCGATGTCGAACGCTGGCTCGCGATGGCGGAGGAAGCACTGAAACGCGCGCCGGCGCAGACACCGCCTGAGCTGCGCATGATCGCGCTTGGAATGCTCGTCACGCGGTACGCCTATTTCGGACGCTACGATGACGCGGGGCGCATTCTCAAAGAACAGACCGCGCTCGCCGGCGATCTGCCGGAGTGCCAACCGCTGCTCGCCCTCTTCGATGCATTCGTGAAATCGATGCACGACGAGATGGTTGATCTCGCCGCGTTGCGCCAGCGGTTAGGCGCGTTACTCCTCAGCCCGCACCTGCGAGGCCTGTATGCCGCGCTCGCCGGTTATCTTCATTGCGTTCAGGGAGATTGGACCGCGGGGCGTAGCGAGTTGGAAGCGTTGATCGAACAAACGGCGGCCTCCCAACAGGAAATGAATCTCACCGAAGCGCTGATGGGATCCGCGTTTCTCGCTTGGGCGTACGGCGACGACGCGCATCTGCGCAGATGGCTGGACCGGCTTGCCAAAGCTCGAGCCCAAGCCGGCTCGTCGTTTTTTCTCGGTTGCGTGCAGGGCGATGAATCTATCGATGAAAGTTGCGAAACGCCCACCGTGCGCGCAGCGGCCTATCTTATCGCATCATCGCTGGCGAGCGATGCGGGCCGCGCACGGCGGCTCGCAAGGCGCGCGTTAACCGAATCTCGCCGGGCCGGGCGGCGTTTTTATTGCATCCTCTCGCATTGCGCACTCATTCTGCTCGACAGCGGGGACGCCGGCGAGCACCTTGCGGCAGCACGGGTGCTCGCGAACGAAATTCCCTCCGAGGAGCTCCGGCGCGCGGTTGATGCCGTTGCAAACAGATCGGAAGACGCGGGCATGTTGAACGCATTCCGCACGCGTTTCCTCCGCGAGCGAAGCGGAAATGGAGCGCTCGGCATCAACGTCTTGACCGGCACGATCGAATGGGAAGGCAAGCCGTTGGGCCTCAAAGAACGGGCGCGCCGGATTCTCTTCGCCCTGGCGTTGGCAGGATCGCCGCTGACGGGCGATCACCTGGCGAGCCTCGTATGGCCGGATCGCGATCCCGGGCACATGCAGAACGCGCTGCGAGTGCATATCGCCAACATCCGCAAGGCATCGGACCCCGGCGTGATCCTCCACCGGAATGGCCGTTACGCAATCACGAATTCGCGGGTTATCGATCTCGACGCCGCCGAAACCACGCTCAGGCAAGCGCGGCACGTGACGCCGCTAGGAGAAACGCTCCGGCGAGCGCTCGAGAATTTGGTGAGCCGGGCTGCTCATCGAGATCGCGCGCTCACGGAATACGAGTGGTTCGCCCCTGCCGAACGCCGCGCCGACGCGGTGATGAGAGCGGCAGTCGTAGCGCTTGCCGAAGATGCACTACAGCGACGCGATACGGAAGCGGCGATTCGCTATGCAAATCACATGCGAGAGCAAGATCCGTGCGATGAACGGGCGCGCTCGATTACCATTCGCGCACACATCGCTACGGGGAACAAAAGCGAAGCCGTGCGAGAGTACCGCGATTATCGCCGCGCGGTGCGGAATGAGCTCGGCATCGAGATTTTCCCGGAAGCAGAGATCGACGAGACGCTTCGCGCGTTCGTGAGTCCCATCGAGCGTTAACCGGCCATGTGGCGGAACTCCGCCATTCTACAAGTCTACGATTCTACAGCCAAACAGCCAAAATGCCCAGAAAGGGACTCGAACCCCCACGGCCTTGCGGCCACTGGTACCTGAAACCAGCGCGTCTACCAATTCCGCCATCTGGGCATGCCTGTTCGGCTCGGGGCGACCGAGGCCGATTCGCGAAGCGAGTCGTCAGCCCTTTTCGTGAAACCGCACTCACGCGTAAAGGGTTGTCGATGCCACCATGTCCGCTTCCGTACGCTTTATTGCCGGCGAAGAGCCGCTCTCGCCGCTCGATGCCTATTCGCAAGCCGTCACGCATGCGGCCGAGACCGCGAGCCCCTCGGTGGTCGCTATCGAGGTGCACAACGGCCGGCGCCGGGCTAACGGCTCCGGCTTCATCTTCACGCCCGACGGCTTCGTTCTGACGAATTCCCACGTCGTCCAGGGCGGCGAAGCCATCTCCGTCTCGCTCTTGGACGGCCGCGAGCTCCCCGCACGGCTTGTCGGCCAAGACGAGCACACGGACCTGGCGATCCTGCGCATCGATGCGCCGAACCTGGTCGCGGCGCGCCTGGGCGATTCGGCTGCCCTGCGGCCGGGCCAGCTGGTCATCGCCGTAGGCAACCCCTACGGCCTGCAGTACACGGTGACGGCGGGCGTCGTGAGCGCGCTCGGACGCTCGCTGCGCGCGCAATCGGGCCGCCTCATCGACAACGTCATTCAAACCGATGCGGCGCTGAATCCGGGTAACTCCGGCGGGCCGCTGGTCACGGCCGACGGGTTGGTCGTGGGCGTGAACACGGCGGTCTTTCCGGGGCAGGGAATCTGCTTTGCCATCGGCATCAACACCGCCAAGCTCATTGCGGGCATGCTGCTGCGCGACGGGCGCATCCGGCGCGGGTACTTGGGCGTCGCGGGCCAGGATCTGCGCGACGGCCGGGGCCTGCTGATTCTCTCGGTTGAGCCGGGAAGCCCGGCCGAGGTCGCGGGGTTGCGCGAAGGCGACGTTTTGGTGTCGTTCGAAGACGAGAGCATCGGGAACGTCGATGATCTGCATCGCAAACTCACACTTCTGGATCTGCGCCGCAGTTATCAACTCACCGTGCTTCGCAAAAGCGAACGCGTCACCACGCTGGTCCTTCCAATCGACGCTTCGGAGACGCCTTGATCAAACGCCTCTCGCCGATTTTGGGCATCACGTTCATCGACATTCTCGGATTCAGCCTGCTGATACCGCTGCTTCCGTATTACGTGACGCACTTCGGCGCCTCGGCGATAACCGTCGGTGTGCTCTTCGCACTGTTCTCGTTCTGCCAACTGGTCAGCGGGCCGATTTGGGGAAACCTTTCCGACCGCATCGGACGCAAGGGCGTGCTCGTCATCAGCCAAATCGGCGCCACCATCGGCTGGGCGATGCTCGGATGGGCTCCCTCGATTCTCTGGGTCTTCATCGCGCGCGTGATTGAAGGCTGTTCGGGCGGGAACATCGGCGTGACGCAGGCGTACGTGGCGGACCTGGTCGAGCCGAAAGAACGCGCGCGCGCATTCGCGTACATCAGCGCGACGTTCGCCGCGGGCATGGCATTCGGTCCCGCGCTCGGCGCGCTGCTCTCGCTGCACGGCTACGCGATCACGCTCTACACGGCGGCCGCCCTGCAGTTCGTCACGCTGGTCATCACGCTGCTCGTGCTCCCGGAGTCGCGTCAAAAGGTTGAAGAAGCGGTTGCCGGACCGGTGGAAATTTTCCGTACGTTCAAGAACCCGGCGCTCTCGTCCAAACTCTGGCAGAAACTGGCGCTCTCACTGGCCCTCTACGGCTGGTTCGGCGTGATGGCGCTGTATTTCGCGCACCAACTGCACTTCGGATTGCGCGAGACGTACCTGTTCATGATCTACATTTCGGTACTGAACGTCATCGTGAACGCATTCATCCTCGGACGCGTTTCCGATCGCATCGGCAACCGGGCAATGTCCACCATCGGCATTGCCGCGCTGGTCTGCGCGTTTGCGTTCGTGCCGTTCGTCAATGCGGTCTGGCAGCTTGCGATCATGTCGGGATTCTTCAGCATCGGCATGGCCTTCGGCAATACCGGCATCCTCGCGCTCATCAGCTCGTCGGCCGAAGACGCCGTGCAGGGCACAGTGCTCAGCGTGACGTCTTCGCTCGACTCGTTTTCCGGTATTGTAGCGCCGCCCGCATCCACGGGATTGCTCGGCGCGCTCGGCTCGCCGTGGTCCGCCGCATCCTCGCTGCTGTTTGCGGCGATCGCATTGGTGATGGGCTTGAACCAGCGCGACAGCGAGGCCGCGCCGGTGCTGCAAGCCCGCGACGACGTCGCTTAGGCGCTCTTTTTCTTACGCCGCCCGTTGCTCTGCGAGGGCGATGCGCGATGGGCCGCGCGTTTTGGTGCAGCGGCGGCGCGCCCCGCGCGCTGCTTCTTGCTCTCTTCCAAGCTCTGCTGAAGAACGTCCATGAGGTTGACGACCTTCGCCCGCGCCGGCGCTTTCTTCGGGGCCGGCAATTCTTTGCCCGCCGCGCGCGCTTCGATCATTGCGAGCAGCTCGTCGTGATAGCGGTTGGTGAATTTTGCCGGCTCGAACTCATCGACGCTCATCGAGTCGATCAGCATCTTCGCCATCTTCATCTCGGGCTCGGGTAATTTGACGTCGGCCGGAAAATCCAAATCCGATTGCTCGACTAGTTCGTCCGCCCAATGCATCAGCTCGAGCACGAGTGCCTGACCATCCGGCTTGACCGCCGCGATGGTTTCCTTGGTGCGGATGACGACGCGCGCGATCGCCACTTTGTTGGCGCGCGCGAGTGCTTCGCGCAGCAGCGCGTAGGCATGGCGTCCCTGTTTGGTCGGCTCGAGATAATACGGCTTGTCGAAGAACATCGGATTGATCTTGTCGAGTTCGACGAACTCCAGAATGTCGACGCTTTGCGTGGCTTCCGGGTTGACTTTCTTGAAGTCTTCGTCGGTGAGCACGACGTACTCGCCCTTTTCGTACTCGTAGCCTTTGACGATCTCGTCCCAGGGCACGGGTTTGCCGTCGATGGAGCAGACGCGCTCGTATTTGATGCGCCCTTCGTCCTTGCCATGCAGCATGTTGAACGAGAGTTCGTTGGCGCGAACCGCGGTGAAGAGTTTCACGGGGATCGTGACCAGCCCGAAGTTAATCGACCCCGACCATATCGCGTGAGCCATGCTTATCCGTTACGTCTCCTTCCGCTTGTCATGGTGAGCCTGTCGAACCACGAGTAGGCGGAAGTCAATTATACCCCATGGCGCTAGCCCTGCCTGGAAGCCCAAGCGCGCGCGGCCTTCTTGAGCGCCGGCTCGAGCGCGGCGGGCTTCCAGGAGCGTCCGCCCCAGAGATCGCCCACCTTTTCCAGGCGTTTGCGAGCCGTGCGCAGCGTCCACTGCTTGATGAAGGCCTCGGGCGAGCCGCGCTTGTTCGTCAATTCCTCGACTTCCACCCAATCCAGCGGCATGGACACGGGGGCGCCGTCGCGCGCACGCACGATGTATGGAGGCACGACCGTCTTACCGCGCGCGACTTGCCCCCAGTCCAGATACACGGCCGTTGACGGGCGCTTTTTGATGCTGCGCTCGACGGTCGTGAGTTCGGGCAGCGCTGCGGCCACGTGGCCGACCGCGACCTCGGCAAAGCGGCGGGCCGTCTCGAAATCGTAGTGGTTTTTGAGCGGTACGACGAGATGGAATCCGGAGCTGCCCGAGGTTTTCACCAGGGAAGGCAGCCCGATTTCGGCCAGCAGATCGCGGAACTCCAGCGTCACGCGCGCGAGCGTGCCGAGCGTGGTCTTCTCGCACGTATCCAGATCGAAGAGCACGTAGTCGGGAGACTCCGGCGTCGGAACGTGCGAATACCACACGTGCAGAACGATCGACGCCAAGTTCGCGCACCACGCGAGCGTCGCTTCGTCGTTGCAAAGCAGATACGAAATGTGCCGCGATTTTTGATCCGCGGAGAGCGCAACGGTCGGGATCCATTCGGGCGTGAAGCGCGGTGCCTGCTTCTCGAAAAATGACTGCTCGTCGATGCCGTCCGGCCAGCGCTGAAGCGTGAGCGGGCGATTCTTTACATGCGGCAGCAGCCACTTGGCGATGCTGCGGTAGTACTCGATGAGATCGCCTTTAGTGTAGCCGTCGCGCGGCCAAAGCACTTTATCGACGTTCGAAAGCGAGATCGCGTGTTCGCCGATGCGCACCTCGGTCTTCTTCGACGGCACTTACGCCACCACGTCCGTGTCGATGGGACGCTCGTGCACGCACTCCTTCGGCTTTTTGTCCAGCCGCAAACCGAGGAATGCCGGCTGGCGTAGATAACCGTCGCGCGTCCATTCGGTGAAGCGAACCTGCGCGACCATTTTCGGTTCGACCCAATGCGGTTTGGTGTTGGAATCCACGCGATTCAAAAAGGGTGAAGTTTTGCGCTCGATCTTCTTGAGATCGGCCGTGAGGCTCTGCAGCAGCTTCGTATTGAAACCGGTGCCGACGTGGCCGACGTATTGCAGATCTTTGCCGTTGTAGAGCCCGAGCAGCAGCGCGCCGAACCCCGTACGGCTGCCGCGCGGCTCGGTGAATCCGCCGATGACGCACTCCTGCATCAATTGCGCTTTGATCTTCACCCAATCGCGCGTGCGCCGCTCGAGGTAGAGCGAATCGCGCCGTTTGCCGATGATGCCTTCCAGCTGCTGCTTCTCCGCCTGCGCGAACAGGGCGCAGCCTTTTTCAAGCACATGCTTCGAATAGAGCACGAGATCGTCGTCCGCAATAGCGCGCTCGAGCAGCGCTTTACGTTCGTCCAGCGGCGTCCTGCGCAAATCCTTGCCGTCCGCGTACAGCAGATCGAATGCCGCGAAGGCGAGCGGGCTGCCTTTTCGCGAGGCTCCGGACCGGCGGTTGGTGAGCGACTCCTGCAGACGCTGGAACGACGAGCGTCCTTTGGAATCCAAACTTACGATCTCGCCGTCGACGACGATCGGCAGCGTGCTCCACGCGTTTGCCAGCTCCGCCAATTCGGGAAATTTCTTCAGCAGATCCAAACCGTTGCGGGAAACCAGCGTGATGCTTCCGTCGTCGCGCACCGTGCAGATCGCGCGGTAGCCGTCCCACTTGATTTCGAAGAGCCACTCGGGATCGTCGAACGGCTCGTCGACGAGCGTCGCGAGCATCGGCGTTTTTATCGCCGGAACCGGATCCCGCTTAGCGCGCCCCTTCGACAGGCTCAGGGCTCGCTTCGCTCGGCCATCAGCTTTTTTTTTACTGGAAGTCCAGTGCGGCGCTTTCGGATCCTCCGCGTACGACTCGACGGTGCGTCCGGTCTTGGCGGACTTATTGTCCTTTTCGATGTCGTACTTTGGATCGACGTATTCGTCGTGATCCTTGATCAGCAGCCAGGGATCGCCGCTCTCGGCGCTGCGGCCGCGAATGCGCACGAGCGTGAACTCGCCGTGCATCTTCTTGCCGTGCATCACGAACTTGATTTTGCCCTTGCCGATCTCACGCGCAGGATCGTCGCCTTCGCTCAGTTCGTACGTGCCCTCATCCCAAACGATGACTTCACCGGCACCGTAATTGCCTTTCGGAATGATGCCTTCGAAGGTCCGGTAATCCATCGGGTGGTCCTCGACGTGCATCGCCAGGCGCCGGTCTTTCGGATCGAACGAGGGCCCCTTTGGAATCGCCCAGGACTTGAGCACGCCGTCGGCTTCCAAACGAAAGTCGTAATGCAGCCGGCTGGCGTGATGTTTCTGAATGACGAAGCGAAGCCGCGCGCTGCGATTTTTGCGTGCGCCGCGCGGTTCGGGTGTCTCGCTGAAGTCGCGCTTTTTGTGATAGCGCGTGAGCGAGCCGGCCTCTTTAGCAGGCCGGCTCGCTGTGCTTTTCCGTGCTCCCGGCATGTTGCCGCTCTACTGCGTCAGCCTAGAGGCGCGCCCCTCGTCCGGTCAGCAGATTGATGATGAGCAGGATGACGGCCACCACGATGATGATGTGGATGATGCCGCCGATGTGAAAGGCCAGCCATCCGATCAGCCAGAGGATGAACAGGATGACGATAATCGTCCAAAGCAGGCCTGACACGCGCTAGCCACCGCCGCCGGGATTGACGTGCGTGGTCGTCGTCGAATTCGAGGACGAACCGCTCGTCGTTCCGGTCGTGGAACTCGTCACCGACCACGGATGCCATACGAAGACGGCAATGAGGATGGCGATGAGCACGACAATCACGATGCCGAGCGCTGCCGCTCCGCCGCCGTGGTCGCCGCCGTCATGCACTACTACCGGGCCATCAGCCATACTGGTTCTTGCTCCTTTCGATGTGCAGTGCCGCGGTTATACCCAAGCCCGGCAAGCACACACCTGTGCGCAGCGAAAGAATGCGGAATGTGGAACGGCATCGGCCTGGCGCTTTGTTGCATGCTCATTGCCTTCGCGGCGTGGAAAGCCAAAAGCGGGTCCGCAAATTACTACGAGCGCGACGTCTACATGATGACGCTGCGAACGCATTCGACCTACGCCCTGGTGAGCGCGGCTTTCGCCGGCCTGTTCGCGCTCGGCTACTTCTACAGCATTGTGCCGACCATTCCGCTTCTTGCCGCCTACGCACTCATCTTCATCTTCTATTTCTCGTCGTTCGCACGCGGGTTCAGCGACGAAGAGTAGAAGGGTACGCCATGATGCACTTTTCGCCGCGCCCCAATCGCGCACACGAGATCGGATGGCAGCCCTGGGGTACGCAAGCCTTCGAGCGCGCGCGGCGCGAAGATAAGCCGATCCTGCTCGGTATCTCGGCCGTATGGTGCCACTGGTGCCACGTCATGGACGAAACCACGTACTCCGACGAAGCGATCATCGCCGCTATCGCGCGCAGCTACATACCGGTGCGTGTCGACAACGACCGGCGGCCCGACGTGAACGCGCGCTACAACCAAGGCGGTTGGCCGACGACGGCATTTCTTACGCCCGAAGGAGCGCTGCTCGCCGGCGCAACCTATCTGCCGCCCGAGCAAATGCTCCAGGCGCTCGACCAAATTGCGGAGTTTTATCGAACCAATCGCGCGCAGATCGAGCAGCGCGCCGTGGAGATCCGTGCAGCGCCGCGCAGCTACGCGCCGGCTGCGCCGAGCGAACTGAGCGAAACGGCGATTTCCGCCGTGATCGGGCACGCCTCCAACGCCTACGACGAAGAATACGCCGGTTTCGGCGACGCGCCGAAGTTTCCGATGATCGACGTGCTCGAGATGCTGCTGCAGGAGTATCGCATAACGGGCGGCCAGCGGCTCTACGACATGGTGGCGAAATCGCTGCTCGCGATGTCGAGCGGCGGCATGTACGATCACGCCGAGGGCGGCTTCTTCCGCTACTCGACGACGCGCGACTGGAGCGTGCCGCATTTCGAGAAAATGACCGAAGACCACGCGGGCCTCATGCGGCTGCTTGCGACGCTGACGCGCACCACGCGCAACGAACGCTTTCGCGGGACGCTGATCTCCGCGGCGGGATACGTGCGGAGCGTGCTGCTGGATCACCGCACGCATCTCTTCGCCGGCAGCCAAGATGCGGACGAAACGTATTATTCGCTTGCGCTCGAGGAGCGCCGCACGATGCAAGCGCCGTACGTCGACCGTACGTCGTATTCAAACTGGACGGCGGCCATGGCGGGAACGTTCGTCATGGCGGGCGACGCACTCGAAGACGAGCGGCTCATCTCGGATGGAGAGGCCGCGCTCGACGCGCTGCACGAGCGCATGCGCGACGAAGACGGTTTACTCTATCATTTCATCGAGCACGAGCCCGGCGCGCTGCCGCAGGTGCGCGGACTGCTTGCGGACCAGGCGGCGTATCTGCGCGCGCTGCTGGACGCGCACGAGTACGCTGGATCGACCCGCTTTCTCGAGCGGGCGCGTGCGCTCGTCAAGCCGCTGCGCGAACGCTTCGGCGCGCCCGACGGCGGCTTCTACGATCACGCCGCCATCGAAGAAGAGCTCGGGAATCTGCCGATTCGCGAACGGCCGCTCCCGGACAACGCACTGCTGGCGGAATGCTTCCTTCGGCTGCACGCCATCGAGGGCAACGACGAGTATCGCACGATTGCGCAAGACGCGCTGCGCCTCTACGCCAAGACCTACGAGCGCGCGGGGCTGTTCGCGGCCCCGTTTGCCCGCGCGCTCAGACGCTATCTCTCGCCGCTCGCGTACGTCAACATCGTGGGCGCGCCGGCGGAAACGGCGGAGCTGCGTGAAGCGGCGCATGCATTGCCAGATCCGCTGCTGGTCGTGCATACCATCGAGCAAAACGATGGAGCTGCCGCCGCCTATCTTTGCCGCGGAACCGTGTGCGCTGCGCCGGCACGCACGACCGCGGAACTGCGCGAGGCGTACGAAGCGCTTATCTAGTTTCCCGGGCGGACGTACGCGTTCCAAAACCACACGCCGTACAGACTTGCGGCGCACGAGTATGCCATCAGCGCTTTCGTCCAAAGCGCCAGGCGATCGCGTGCCGCCAGAAACATCAGCGCGACGAGGAACGGTATAAAGTCGAGCGCGTGGCGCATGCCGTACTGCGCGAAACCGTTCACGTAGTATACGAAGTTCGGAATCGCCGTGAGAATCGCCGCCGCCCAAAACGCCGCGACGAGCCCGCGCGGGCGCCGTGCGAAGAACGCGTAGATGAGCGCCGGGCTCGTCCAGGTGAGCGCGACGCCGGAATACGAAGGGCGGATCCACGGAAACGCGCTCGCAAAATCCGGATACTGCACGAAGAACGACCATAGCTCGTACCGCAGGTACGTCAAGCGGAACGGAGAGCCGGTCGGCATGCCCGCCTGATCCTGGTGATACCAGGTCGTGTAGCCGATGTCCGCGACGGTGCCCCATCGCGCCAAGTTGTACCACATCCACAAACACGCGGCGACGGCGAGCACGCCCGCGAATCCGGCAAGGGCGCGGCGCGATCGCTCGTCGGACCACAGCATCGCCGCATAGACCGGAAGGGCAAGCGCGAGCGTGAAGCGCGACTCGATCGCGCATACGGCCCACACGGCGATGAGCCAGCCGCGGCGTTTTCCGCACAACTCGACGAGTGCCAGCATCGTAAAGCAGACCGCGCTCACGTGCGCGATGAACCACACGTCGCCAAGCATCGCGCACCACGCCAGATCGGTGCCCGCCAATAAGAACGCGCAGATCCATACGTTGGCCTCGTCCGCGACGCCGAGACGCTCGCCGAGCTCCCACGCCGCCCCGATCGCGACGCCGGCGAGGATAACTGCGAGCAGCGTTTGATTGGCGGCCGTTCCCGCGATTGCGACGTACGGCAGCAGCAACACCGCCGGCAGCGGGGCTTCGATGACGTAGTGCTGCCCGTTATAGCCCAGGGCGTCGATGTATGCGCCGGGCCACGTTATCCAGGCATGACCGTGCAGAAACGCGTCGGCCAGCAGAACGAAGTTGTTGTACGGGCTCGAACGGAAATGTGAAAGCAGCAGCGTGCATAAGAACGCCGCAACGCCTGCGTAGAATGATTTTTTCAGCAATGTCCGGGCTCCAAGTGCACCTGGTAGACGGGGAAGTCATGCGAAATCCGGCAGAGCAGCAGGCGCTTCGATCGCAGCACCGGCCGTCCCACGTAATAGACCGGGCGCTCTTGCAGCCACTGCGGCAGATAGCGAAGGTCCTGAAACGGCCAAGCGATATCGATGATTCGTCCTTTCAGATCGCCGTTTACGTACTGCGCGTAAGCCAGCGCCGTGCCGCGCGTCCAATCCGCGACGACGATGGCGTTGCCGGGCGTTGCGGTACGCACGCCGGCAATCAATTCCTCGGCTCCGCTGCCGGCATGAAGCCGCGCATCGGAATAATTCACCGCGAGCAGGAAGATGGCCGCCCCCGCGATCGGAATGCGCAGCAGGTTTCTATACTGCTCGGGAAGCGCGGTGATCCCCAGCCCGATTGCCGTCGCGATGGCGACCATCGGAATGAAGAAATAGCGTTCGATCTCGACTACCGGAGGATATGCGAGCGCAAACGCGGCCGGCAGCAGGACGGAGAAGAGCAGCGCGAGACCCACGATTGCGCGGCGGCGCAGCAGTATGCCGAAGCAGATGCAGGCTGCCGCAGCGCCGACCGGCGTAAACTCGCGATACATCGCGTTTCCGAAGATGCCCGCCTTGCCTGCATAGGCGGGAAGGTTCGCGATGCCCAGCACGCTGCCCGCGGCCTCGAAATCCGCGCCCGATACCAGGCGCATGAATCCGCGCAGCGTTTGCGGATTGTCGGTATTCCTGATCGCCGCTCCGAGCGGCTTTCCCAGCGCGGCTTGCGGATCGAGTCCTTGTGCGACAACGGCATGACTGCGCAGCGGCAAGTACGCGTAAAGCGCAAGCGGTGCGATCGCGAGCGCGAGCGCGGCCGCGCAAGAGCGCCAGCCGAAAAGCGCGCGTCGCCCGGCAGCAAGCAGCAGCAGCGAAGGAAAAACGAACAGCACGACCGGATGCGTAGCCAAGCCCATGCCCAGTGCGAATGCGGCCGCCAGAAACGCGCGGCGATCCGCGTCGTAGTAGCCGCGCAGCGCAAGATAGAGAACCAGCGCCGCCCAAAATGCCGCCATCACGTGAATCTCGGCACGATCACCGTATATCCAGAAAAACCACCCGAATGCGAGCAGCCACGCGGCGCAGACCGCGGTAAGCCGGTCGCCGGTGATTTTGACGATCGCTCCGTAGACGAGCGCAACGCACGCCAGCGCGAGCAGCGCGCAAAACAACGACGCCCGCCATGCCGGCGTACCTATCGCAAAAACGTGGGTGAAGACTCCGGCGATGAGAACGTACGCCGGAAAACCGGTGGAGTGGGGAACGCCGAAAATCCACGGCACGGTTTGCATCTCCCCGGTGTCCCAATACGCGATGCGGCCCTGCACCGTCGAGATGAACGCAACCAATGGCACGAGGAACCACACCAGCCGCAGGCTGCGTGCAGCGCGGCTCAAAATGCCGGCAGTGCCGGCGTTGGCAGCGGCCGCGGCGATTGGAAGGTAGACTTCGGTAGCGTGCGCGGAAACTGATACGCCGAAAAGGTGATGCGCTCGCGAGCGGGTTTGCCGGCGATCTTCGCTTGAATGCTCGCCACGGTTGGCACCCAATACCTGCCCGAGCGCGCAAACGAAACACTGCCCGTGCCGGAGATTTTACCCGCCGTCGTCTTGAAGCGAATCTCCGAGGGCAGGTAGGAGCTGCCGCTTATCGTCATGCCGACGACTTGAAACGCTCCGGTCGCGCCGAGCGGCACGGCTTTATACTCGTACGAATATCCGTCACCGCTGCGAACGCTGCGCAGAAAAAGAAACGCGTACTCGGTCATGCGCGGTGCGAGCGTCTCGATCGCGTACCGGTTGCGATAGCGGACGATTCGCGTGCGCTTGATCTTCAGCGCTTGGCCGTCGACCGTAAGCGTTTCGTCGCGAACCAGCTCGCCGCTGCGGTAAACGCGATGCGATTGCTCGAGCGCCTGCGGCCCCGCCTGCGAGACGGAGTAGGTGAAGACCATGGTCTTGGGCGCTTCGGTGGTAAGCAGCTTCGACGCATAGCGCTCGAGCACGGCTTGCGAGTCGAGCGGCGCGCTCGCGAGCGCCGCAGCCGCTATGAGGGCGTGCAGCACTACGCCAGCACGGCCTCGCGAATCGCGCGGACCGCATCGTCCGCGCCTTCGGGGTTCTTGCCGCCGCCCTGCGCTTGCGCAGGCTGCCCGCCGCCGCGCCCGCCGACGAGCGGCGCTGCGAGTTTCACGAGATTGCCCGCGTGCACGCCGGCCTTGACCATGTCGTCGCTGGCGCTTACCAGCAAACTGACGCTTCCGTCGTCCACGCCGGCTAATGCGATGACGCCGCTGCGCAGGCGCTGGCGAATCGCACTGCTCAGATGGCGCAGCGCTTCGGCGTTCGCTTCGCGCACGACCGCGCCGACGAAGGTTTTTTCTCCGGCGCGCTCCGCACGTTCGACGTAACTCTGCGCATCCGCCGAGGCCAGGCGCGCCTTCATCTCACCGACGGTGTTCTGCAGATCTTTGATCTCGCGCTGCATCTTCACGACGCGGTCGCCCAGTTCGTCCGGCGTAGAGGCCAGCGATGCGGCCAGATCGCCCACGAGTTCCTGTTGGCGCAGCGTGAACTCTTCGGCCGCGCGGGAGACGCACGACTCGATGCGCCTGATGCCGCTGCCCACCGAAAACTCGCTCAAAATCACGAACATGCCCAGTTCGCCGGTCGAATGCGCGTGCGTGCCGCCGCAAAACTCGACGGACGGGCCGGCCTTCACGACGCGAACGCGATCGCCGTATTTCTCGCCGAACATCATGATGGCGCCGCTCGAGCGCGCTTCTTCGACCGGAAGCACCCGCGTTTCGAGCGGCACGTCGTCGCGAATCATTTCGTTGACGCGCCGCGCGACCTCGCGCTTTTGCTCGGGCGTCAGTGCACCGCCCGGCGAGCGAAAATCGAAGCGCATGCGATCGATGCCGACCCACGAGCCGGCCTGGGTCACTTCGTCGCCGAAAATATCTTTGAGAGCGCGCTGCAGCAGATGCGCGGAGGTGTGATGGCGCCGTATCTCGCGGCGCCACTCCGCCGACACTTGCGTATGCACGACCTCGCCGGCGCGCATGCTGCCGCGCACGAGTTTGCCGTGATGAACGATCGCCTCGCCCTGATACTGCGTGTCGCTCACGTCGAACTGCGCTTCACCCGCGGTAAGGATGCCGCGGTCGCCGATCTGGCCGCCTTTCTCGGCGTAGAAGGACGTGCGATCGAGGATGATCTGCGCCTCTTCACCGGCCCGGACGTCTTGCACCAATTCACCGTTCTTGAGGATCGCGACGATGCTGCCGTTCGCTTCGAGCCCTTCGTAGCCGAGAAACTCGCTCTTGACGGCGGGGAGCTCCGCCAGCGTGACGACGGCGCGTTTCGACGCGGCGTCGCGGCGCGCACGTTCCCGCTGCTCGTTCATAGCGCGATCGAAGCCCGCGTGGTCGATGCTCACGCCGCGTTCCGCCGCAATCTCACGCGTCAGTTCGACCGGGAAGCCGTACGTGTCGTGCAGCGTGAAAACGTCCTCGCCGGAAAGGGTCCCGCCGCTGCCCGTGCGTTCGAGCAGATCGTCGAGCATGTTCGTACCGCGCTCCAGCGTACGGTCGAAGGTTTGTTCTTCGGTACGCAGCGCGTTTTGAATGCGCGAGAGATTCGCGCGCAATTCCGGATAGCCCGATTCCAGCGAGGTCACGACGGCCGGCACGAGTTCGGTCAGAAAACCGTTCGGATAGCCCAGCAGTTTGCCGTTGCGGATCGCGCGGCGAATCAAGAAGCGCAAGACGTAGCCGCGGTCCGTGTTGCTCGGATAGACGCCGTCGTTGATGAGGAACGTCACGGCACGCGCGTGATCCGCAATGATGTTGCGGCGCTCGAGCTGCGCCTTGGGTGAGAGCGAGGTTTGCCCCGCCCTCGGCTGCGCGTCGATGATGTCCGTGAAAAGATCGGTCTCGTACATCGAGACCTTGCCGTTTACGACCGCGAGCATACGCTCGAGGCCGGCACCCGTATCGATCTGCTTGCGCGGCAGCTCTTCGAGCTTGCCGGCCGCATCGCGATTGTACTGCTGGAACACGACGTTCCAGATCTCGACCCAGCGATTGCCCTTGTTCGGACCGTCGTCATCCGGACCCAGTGCGTTCTCTATCCCCGTGTCGTAAAAAATCTCGGTGCACGGGCCGCACGGGCCGGTTGGTCCCATCGTCCAGAAGTTGTCCTCGTCGAAGCGCGAGATACGCTCCGGCGAAACGCCGATCGCCTCGCGCCAGATCTTTTCGGCTTCGTCATCGCTCGTATGCACGGTCACCGCCAGCTTAGCCGGCTCCATGCCGAGCCGCTCGGTGACGAACTCCCACGCATAGCCGATCGCCTCGCGTTTATAGTAGCCGCCGAAGCTGAAGTTGCCGAGCATCTCCAAAAACGTGCCGTGCCGACCCGTGCGGCCGACGTTTTCGATGTCGCTCTTTGCGCCGGCGACGCGCAGGCAGCGCTGCACCGTCACGACGTTGGTCGACGGGGGCGGCTCGTCGCCTAGGAACGCAGGCACGAACTGCTCCATGCCGGCGATCGTGAAGAGCGTCGTGGACATCGCATCGGGAATCAAACTCGCCGACGGGACGTGCTTGTGGCTGCGGGACGTAAAAAACTCGACGAACGCCGAGCGCAGTTCTTGGCTTCTCATCATGGGATGGCGGACTATTTGGCGCAGCGCCGCCGGATGCCCGCTTGCCTCGGGCGAAAGAGCCCGCATGATGAACGTCCTCTCCAGCGCCATCGCGGGGGGCGGCCCGCTCGGGGTCATTGCCTCGATGATCACGCCGGCCTTCTTGATTCTGTCGGCTGCCAACCTGATCGGCTCGACGCTGGTCAGGCTCTCCCGCACCGTCGATCGCGCGCGTGCGGTCATCGATATTATCGAGACGGCTCGCAAGGCAGGCGACGCAAAGACGATCGCCGTCCGGCGGGGCGCGCTCAAAGCCTACGGCACCCGCGGAGCGCTCGTGCAATACGCACTGGCGTCCTTCTACGTGGCCATCGGACTCTTCGTGGCGTCCAGTCTGGCAATCGCCACCACGCATTTGGCGGGAGACGTAAATTCCTGGCTTCCGGCGTGGTTCACGGTTGCCGGTGCCGTGCTGCTTTTATGCGGCACCGTACTGCTCTTTATGGAAACGCGAATGGCCACTCGCATGCTTCACGAAGAGATTGCCGGTGCGCTCGAAGGGGCATAAAAACCTTCAGCGGCGGCCACGTCAAACCGATTCACGGCACCGCTGAGCGCGAATTGGGGCTGGTTCGGATTGTTCGGTGTGTTCGGTTTGGTGGGACTGTGGCGGCGTTATAGCGCGTAGCGCCGCGCGCTATTCCTGCAGCACGTGCCGCAGCTTCTCCAGCGCCTTTTGCTGGAGGCGCGAGACATGCATCTGCGAGACGTTCAGGCGTTTGGCAATCTCCGTCTGCGAGACGCTCTCGTAAAAACGCAAGTACAGGATCACGCGCTCGCGCCCGGTCAGCACTTCGAACGCGCGCTCGAGGTTGGCTTTGTCTTCCAGCAGCGCAAGGCCCGCATCCGTCGTGCCGATGTAATCGGCGAGCGTCTGCGACTTCTTATCGCCTTCGCCTGAGAGTTCGGTGTCGAGCGAGAGCAGGTTGTACGCCTGTCCGAGTTCCTGCGCTTCGAGGATGTCTTCTTCGCTTGCGTTCAAGTGCTCCGCGAGTTCGGCTACCGTGGGGCTGCGGCCCATCTTCACCGAGAGTTTCTCGATCGCCCGGTTGACCGCAAGGTTGAGTTCCTGCAGGCGGCGCGGCACTTTCACCGCCCAGCCTTTGTCACGGAAATAGCGCTTGATCTCGCCGACGATGGTCGGCGTCGCGTACGTCGTAAACTCCACGCCGCGTTCGAGATCGAAGCGATCGATGGCCTTGAGCAGTCCGACGGTGCCCACTTGGATCAGATCGTCGAGCGATTCGCCGCGATTGGCGAACTTGACGGCAAGGTAGCGCACCAAATTCAAATGCGCGACCACCAGCTCGCTTCGCAGGCGTTCGTACTCGGCGTCTTGCGGGCCGCGCTTCTTGACCTCGGCAAAGCGTGCGAAGGCTTCGCGGGTCTTATGCCGGTCCCAGCGTTCTTCTTCCGTATGTGGCTGATGCACTTAGCTCGTTACTTTTTTGGTCATCACCAAATTCGTGCCCCGATCCGGATGCACATCGTACTCGACGGAATCCATCAGCGAACGAATCAAGAAGACGCCGAGCCCGCCCACCCGCGGCTCGTCGACGCGGCGCGAAGAGATTGTCTCGGGACGCGTACCTTGCCCATAATCGCGCACGCGAACCGTGAGCGCGTCCGGCTCGGTTTCGCACGTAATTTCGATTTGGTCGCTGCCGTGCGCGTGCTGAATGCAATTCGTGCATGCCTCGGCGACGGCAAGTTTGACGTCCTCGATGTCTTCGATCGAGAAATTCAAACGGTTCGCGACGGCGGCAACAGCCAATCGCGCAACCGCCACCCATTCCGCTTTGCTGGGAATGCGCAGCTCGACGACCCCGAGGGTTCGGTTGGGATGCGCCACCGGCTGGTTCACACGAGCGCCTTCATTGCGGCATCTTCGTCGTCGTAGATGCCGAAGATCTTCACCAGGCCGGTGATGTCGAAGATTTTCTTGATCTGCGGATTGGTGCAAACCAGATTGACGGTGCCGCCGTGCTCGCGCACGCGTTTGAGTCCGCCGATGAGCACGCCCAATCCGGTCGAGTCGATATAGCGAACTTTTTCAAGATTGATGACAAGATTGTAGTGGCCTTTGTCGATGAGGTCGCCGATAGCGTCCTTGACCTTCGGCGAGGTGTATACGTCGATCTCTCCGTTGAGATCGACGACGTACGTGTCGCCTTGCGCCTCACGAACATTCACTTTAATATCCACGCTGTCTCCTACGAGTCCGAAGATTGACGCGACAAGTCGTCGCGAATGTGATCCGCGCTCGTCTGACCCTCATCGACCGCGGCAGTAATATTGGAACGGGCGTTCTCTACTACGTTCTTCCCACGTTCGTAGAGATCGGTGGCCTTGCTGCGTAAATCTCCGGTTGCGTCCATTGCATAGTTGCTCGCTTCCCGAGCCTTTCCGACGATGAGATCACGAGCATCCTCTTGCGTCATGAGGTAGGCGATCACGCCGCCGGCGATGGCTCCCACGATGAAACCCGCGAAAAATCCCCCGCCTTTTCCGCTCTCGTCCGGCGTGTTGCTGCCCTCGTTCATGCATTCTCTCCCGTTTGTTTACCGTCGCCGCGCACCAAGCGCCGCAAGCCTGCGCTGATGCCGCCCAACGTCGCGCCGACGTTTACAATCGCCGGGTTCAGTGCTTCCTGCGTCAGCTTGGCGCTTTGCGCAACGGAACCGGCAACCTGTTCGAGCGATCCGACGATGCCCGAAAGGCGCGCAATCGTTTGATCGGCGGTGTCCGCGATACCCCCGACGTGAGCCAGGGTCTCGCTGACGGGCTTGCCCAGCGCCGCGACTTGCTCGTCGATTCCGTCGAGCGTTTTGTCCAGACGCCGAAGCGTACGCGCCAGCGCCGCCATGGCGATAAAAATCCCCAGGCCGGCGAGGAAAGCCGCGACGCCCCCCGCTACGTCCAAGAACGCCGTCCAATCAAACAAAACCCGCAACCTCCGTCTGGATGTACCCGGACGTGAACCAACTATTCCCCGATTCGCTTGCGTTCTACGCCTGAGCCGGTGAAAATGATCGCAAGTCCGAGACCGCTTGCTCGAGTACCTCTGCCGTACGATCGACCTGTACCTGCGTCGTGGTGCGGCCCAGCGAGAAACGAATGACCCCGCGCATCCACGGTTCGGGCAATCCGAGGGCGGCGATGACGTGGCTGGGCTCCACCGCGCCGGAGGCGCAGGCACTGCCGGCCGAGACGGCAATGCCGTCGATGTCCAGCCGCATGAGCAGCTGCTCTGAGGTGAGGTCTAAGAAACTCAGGTTGGAAACGTGGGGCGCGCGCATGGCGCCGGCCCCGTTCACCCGCACGCCCGCAATCCGCTCCAGAACGCGCTGCTCGAACCGGTTGCGCAGCGTGGCGATGCGCCCCGCGCAGGTGGTACGCTCGTCCATGGCCAGCTCCAGCGCGGCGGCGAGGCCCGCGATGCCCGCGACGTTCTCCGTGCCGGCGCGCTTGGCGAACTCCTGGCTGCCGCCGTGAAGGATCGGAACCAGCGGCGTTCCCTCGCGAACGTAGAGCAGTCCGACGCCCTTGGGCCCATAGAACTTGTGCGCCGCCAGCGAGAGCAGATCCACGCCGAGCCCGGCGACGTCGAGCGGGAGATATGCGGCAGCCTGCACCGCGTCGGTATGAAAGAGGGCGCCGCGCTCGTGGGCCAGTGCTGCGAGCTGCGCTATCGGCTGGATCGTCCCGATCTCGTTATTCACGTACATGACCGAGGCGAGCACCGTGTCGGTACGCAGGGCAGACGCGAATGCATCGGGCGCGACCGCTCCGTCCGAATCGACCGCCAGCAGGGTGACGTCCCAGCCGTCTTCGCGCAGCGAATCCAGCGCGTGCAGGATTGCGTGATGCTCGGTCGCAGTCGAAACGATGTGCCGGCCGCGGCCGCGCAGCGCGCGCGCCGCGCCGATGAGCGCCAGGTTATCGGCCTCCGACCCGCCGGCCGTAAAGACGATCTCCTTGCTCTTGGCGCCCAGGCAGCGAGCCACGCGGTCGCGTGCGCCGTCGAGCGCCGCGCGAGCGGCGCGGCCCTCGGCATGCACGGAGCTCGCGTTGTAGCCGTTCTGCGCGAAATAGGGAAGCATCGCCTCGATCACCTCGGGGCGCACCGGCGTAGTGGCTGCGTGGTCCAGATAAATTCGTTCGATCGATGTCACAGCGGATTCTCAGAGAGCATTTCTATAGTGGGCTTGTGCGAAGCTCCATTGCACACTCCGAGAAGTAGCAACGGGAAAAGGCGGTCCGGGCAACCGGGCCGCCACTTTTTTACCTCGACCCTCGCGGCGGTTCATCGTTGCTTCCCGGCGCGTAATACGTGCGGCCGTCCAAATTCTCCGGCAAATTCTGTTGCTTGATCGAGTAATCGTCGTGCGCGTAATGGTATTCGCGGCCGTAGCCCAGTTCTTTCATGAGACCCGTCGGCGCGTTGCGAAGATGCAGCGGCACGGGATCGTTGCGCGTGCCTTCGACGTCGGCCATCGCAGCGGAATACGCGCGCCCCACGCTGTTGCTCTTGGGCGCGCGCGCTAAATACAGCGTGGCGTGCGCAAGCGGATAAAACCCTTCCGGCATGCCGACGAAGTGAACCGCCTGCTGCGCGGCAATCGCGACGGAGATTCCGCGCGAGTCGGCAAGGCCGACGTCTTCCGATGCCAGGATGACCAATCGCCGCGCGATGAAAAGCGGCTCTTCGCCCGCGTCGATCATGCGCGCGAGCCAGTAGATCGCCGCATCCGGGTCGGACGCGCGAATGCTCTTGATGAATGCGCTGATGACGTCGTAATGCTGATCGCCGCCTTTGTCGTAGGAGATCGCGCGCCGCTGCATCGCATCCGCGATGACCGCAGGAGTTATCACGCTTGTGCCTTCCGCGTCATGCGGCGCCGCAGCCGCAGCGAATTCGAGCGTGCCCAGCGCGCTGCGCGCATCGCCGCCCGAGAGCGTGACGAGTGCGGCGCGCGCATCGGGCTCCAAACGGATCGGCAGTTTGCCCAGCCCGCGCTCGGAATCGGCGAGCGCGCGATCGACGAGCAAGCCGAGGTCTTCGTCGCGCAGCGCTTTGAGCACGAACACGCGCGAGCGCGAAAGAAGCGCCGAATTCACTTCGAACGACGGATTCTCGGTCGTTGCGCCGATCATCGTGACGACGCCGCTCTCGACGTACGGCAGCACCGCGTCCTGCTGCGCTTTGTTGAAGCGATGGATCTCGTCGATGAAGAGCACGGTCCGTTTGCCGAGTGCGCGCCGGTGCTGCGCTTCGGCGACGACTTTGCGCAGATCGGCAACGCCCGCGCTCACCGCCGAAAGCGACGCGAAATGCGCTCCGGTCATTCGGGCGATAATCTCGGCCAGCGTCGTCTTCCCGGTGCCCGGCGGCCCCCAGAGGATCAGCGAGGGAACGGTGTCGCTTTCGATCGCGCGGCGCAGGGCGTGTCCGGGACCGACGATATGTTCTTGGCCGACGAACTCATCGAGCGTGCGCGGCCGCATGCGAGCGGCCAGGGGCTCGCTCACGGACGACGCGGACGAGAAAAGCGAGGGTTCCACGCTAGTGGTTTCCTACGCGCGTTACGGAATTCCCGGCCCTTTGATCGTTATGGGTTTCGGCGTGGCAATCGACGGAGTTACGCCCGGAAACGTCACGGTGACGTTCGAACTCGCTTCGCCGGATCCGGTCTGCGTGTTGTAGGTCGCCGTATCCGCGTCCAGCGTGCGATCGCCCTGGACGACGTGCACTTTGCCCGTCAGGTCCAGCACGTGCGTATTGTCGTTCAAATGTCCAGTCTGCGCGTCGACGTCCGTGTCGCCTTGCGCGTAGTGCACGTTTCCCTTGGCATCGTACAAGCGCGCCTTGTCGTCGAGCTGCAGCTCGTCCGCGGTGAGCGTGGCCGGACCGCGCGAAGAAGCCTGCGTTCCCTGCGCGCTCTCCAGGCCGAACGTACCGCTCGCGTCGTGAACGCTGACGTTTCCGAAGAGCGCGGCTTTCTGCTGCTTGTAGTTACCGCTTGCGCGATCCGCTTGTATCGTCGAACCGTCCGCGCGCGTCATCGTAACGTGATCGGGAGCGGAGAACTGCCCCGTCGCTAAATTCGCGTGCAATTGATCGGTGACGAGCGTCCACTCTCCCACCTTTGCGCCGGCACCGGGCGCGGCGGACGGCTTGGGATGCGGGGCCGCGGCAAGCAGCGCGACGATCGATACGAGCGCTGCGATCGATCTCGTCATTGCTGCAGCTGCACGTGTCCGTAGAGATGCAAATCGTGCGTGATGCCGTTCATCACGGCGCGATCCGCGCGCACGACGCTGCCGCCCTGAATGAAATGGACGTTCCCGGTCGCCACATAGGTTTTCGTCACGCCGTCGATGGTGAGGCTCTCGCACGTGAGGGTCGCGGGCTGATGCGGGCCGGTTTGCCCGGCGAAATTCGTCAACACGCCGCTGTTGTCGTGGAGCACCACGTGGCCCGTAAGCGTCGCCTGCTTCTGCTTTTGGTTGCCGAACGCGCGGTCGGCTTCGATGGAGCTGCCCGGCCGCGTGAGCGTTACGTGCGATGGAGTGCTGAAAGAACCGCTTTGCCAGTTGAAGTCGAACTGATCGGTGTTCACGTTCCAGTCTTGGAACGAGAAACCGGCGGCCGCGTGGCTTTGCGGTGTTTTAGGTGCTGCCGCAATCAGGAATGCAGCGAGGAGTGCGGCAATGATGCGTATCGTCATGGCGTCTTTCGAATCACGGTGTTGCGAATGACCGGGCCGAGGAGCTCGGTTAGCCGCTCCAGCGAGACAACCCCTTCACGCAGCACCACCGGCGCGGGCCCCGTCATGTCGATGATGGTCGACTCGCGCTGGTAGCGGGTCGGTCCGTTCTCCACGAGGAGGTCGGCCGGAGGAAGAGCGCTCCAATCGCCGGCTCCGTAATAGGCCTGCGAGCCGCTCAGGTTCGCGCTGGTTGCCGCCAGCGGACCGCAGCGCTCCAGAATGGCGCTGCAGAGCGGATCGTCGGGTACCCGGAAGCCGAGGGTGGGGAGTCCCGCCGTAACGTCCTGATCGATAAACGCAGGTTTCGGGATGATTATCGTCACCGGCCCCGGGAACAGGCGCCGGCCCGCGGCCATGGCGTCGCGGTGCTCCTGCGCGTACTCCAGGTACTCGTTCAGCGTGGCCAGGTGCAGGGTCAGCGGCTTGTTCGGCGGCCGCTGCTTGGCGCCGTAGATACGCGCGATTGCCGCCGGGTCGTAGGGGTCGCACCCGATGCCATAGACGGTATCCGTGGGGAAGATGACCGTCCCGCCGTGCTGCACGACGCTCGCCACTTCCTCAACCACCCGGGCATGCGATTCCTTGCGGGCGTCGATGACATTCGCAACTCTCACCTTGCGTTTTTCATACCCGGCGATGTGCGGGCCTTTTCACCCCTGCTGCGGAGTAGCGGTATAGTGCGTCGCGATTACGTCGACGGACCACACCTCCATATCGCGCCGCGGCTTTCCAGGTCCGAAGCGCGGCGGGGGCGTTGCACCGTAGACGTCGCGCGTCACGAGCGTAATCGGACCTTGCACGGCATGCGCGCGCATGCACGATTACGAGAGCGGCAGCTCCGCAGCCGGCGACGCGGCTCGAGAACCGTGCGTTTCCACGCGGGTCTTCCACGAAGCGTACGCATTTTTGCACGGACCCACCGCGACTTGAAATCCGGTGATTTCCCGCTGCACCGGCGCACAACCCATCAGAATCGAAGCGGCAATACCAAAGATAATCACCCGCATACCGTACCTCCGGCGAAAAGTACCGTTTAAAAAGAGTAGAGCCGCATATAGCGGCTCCATTCCTTCTTCACGCCTCTTACGCTAGAGGCGGACGCGCATGCCCGTGCCGAGTGCCACGCATGAGAGCGGATCTTCTGCGATGATCACCGGGATGCCGCAGACTTCGGCGAGCAGACGGTCCAGGCCGCGCAGCAGCGCGCCGCCGCCCGTCAAAATCACGCCGCGATCGATGATATCGGCCGCGAGCTCCGGCGGCGTTTTCTCCAGAACCGCTTTCACCGCTTCGACGATCGCGCCGACCGGCTCGGAGAGCGCTTCGCGGATCTCTTCGCTGGTAATCTTCACGGTCTTCGGCAAGCCGTTGATGAGATCGCGTCCGCGAATCTCCATCGCGAGCTCCGACTCCAAACGGTACGCGGAACCGATTTTGATCTTGATCTCTTCGGCGGTGCGCTCGCCGATCATCAAGTTGTAGACGCGGCGGATGTAGCGGATGATCGCATCGTCGAGTTTGTTGCCCGCAACGCGCAGCGATTGCGAGACGACGATGCCGCCGAGTGAGATGACGGCAACGTCCGTCGTGCCGCCGCCGATGTCGACGACCATACTTCCCGACGGTCCGTCGATCGGCAGTCCCGCACCAATGGCGGCAGCCATCGGCTCTTCGATGATCTCGACGTGCTTTGCACCGGCGAGTTTGGCGGCATCTTTCACTGCGCGCTCTTCGACGCTCGTGATTTCCGCGGGAACGCAAATTACGACATTCGGTTTCGGCCGCAAAAGCGATGAGAGCCAGGAGCGATCGCGCATGACTTTCTTGATGAAGTAACTGAGCATTGCTTCGGTCACTTCGAAATCGGCGATGACGCCGTCGCGCAGCGGGCGAATCGCTTGAATGTGCGCCGGCGTTTTGCCGAGCATTTGGCGCGCTTCTTCACCAACGGCAAGCGTTCTGCCGTTGTTCATGTCTTTCGCGACCACCGACGGCTCGCGTAAGACGATGCCTCTGCCCTTTACATGCACCAGCACGTTGGCAGTGCCCAGGTCGATCCCGATATCCAATTCCCGCTCCTAATTTAAAAGGCGCTCCGGCCTAGCCTGCGCGCCCCCCACTTCGTGGGGCCCCCATAAACCTCATGGCGCCGAAATGTGAGCTCTTTGCAAAAGCTCCCCGAGGGCGCCGCAAAAAGTTACGAGCTTTTCGCGCGAGTCGTAGGATACTCGCTCGTTTCAAAAAGTCCGTTCGGTTCCACCAGCGGAGTGATGCCGCTTGCCCGCTGTACCTGGCCGCCGAGCGCGGAGAGCATTTCCTCGAGGCGCTCGTAGCCCCGATCGATGTATTCCAGACCGATGATCTCCGTTTCGCCCGCCGCAGCAAGGCCCGCAACGACGAGCGCCGCGCCGGCGCGGATGTCCGGAGCCTCGACGGGCGCGCCCGAAAGCGGCGCGCCGCCTTTGACCACGGCCGTGTTGCTCTCCATCGATACGCGCACGTCGGCGCCCATGCGCGCGAGTTCGTTCACGTACGAGAACCGGGCGTTGAAGATCGACTCCTCGACGACCGAATTGCCCGGCGCAGTGCACAGGAACGAGACCATCTGCGGCTGCAGGTCGGTCGGGAAGCCCGGATAGGGCGCCGTCAAAATATCGGTCCCGCCCGTAAGCGCGTCGGCCTGCACGCGAATCCAGTCCTCGCCGGAGGTCACCACGGCGCCGCACTCTTGCAGTTTGAGGCCCAGAGCGTGCAGATGGTCCGGAGCGCAGTCGGTCACCGTCACGTCGCCGCGCGTCGCCGCGCCGCAGAGCAGCAGCGTTCCGGTGACGATGCGGTCCGGGATGATCGTGTACTCGATGCCGTGCAGTTCGCTCACGCCTTCGATGACGATGGTATCGGAGCCGGCGCCGCCGATACGCGCGCCCATCGCGCACAGAAAGTCCGCCAAGTCCGTGACTTCCGGTTCCATCGCGGCGTTGCGCAGGGTCGTAATGCCATCGGCGACCACCGAGGCGAGCATCGCGTTTTTCGTAGCGCCGACGCTCGGCATGCGGAATTCGATCTCCGAGCCTTGCAGACGCTTGCGCTTCGAAGTTGCAATGAGATAACCGTGCGCGTTCTTCACCTCGCAGCCGAGCGCGCGAAACGCTTGCTCGTGCATGTCCGTAGCGCGCGTCCCTAAAACGCATCCGCCCGGCAGCGGCACTTCGGCACGGCCGAAGCGTCCGAGCAGCGGACCGACGACGTCGAAGCTCGCGGCGAGTTTGCGAACGAGCGTGTAGGGCGCGCGATGGGATGCAACGTTGCTCGTGTCGATGGTGACGGTTCCGTCGCCTTCGTAGCGCAGGCGCGCGCCCAGCGCTTCGAGCAGCGACCACATCACCGAGACGTCGGTGATGCGCGGAACGCGATGGAGCGTGACTTTGCCTTTGGCCAGCAGCGTTGCCGCCATGATCGGCAGCGCGGCATTTTTCGCGCCGTGCGTTCGTACCGAACCTTCAAGCGGTGCGCCGCCGCGAACGCGCAGCGTAGTTTCCAAGCGATCTAAAGTGTTCAAACTATCTCGTCATCCTGAGCTTGTCGAAGGGCTCGCAAGTAAGTACACGCGCGTCATAAGGACCGCCGCGCAATTCGAGTTGCATCGTGCCGTCGGGCGCGCTGCGCACGAACACCTCGCTCCACTGATTGTTGTCCAGCTCCAGCAGATCGGCGTGACCGGCTTGCACCAATCCCGCGAAGCGATGGTTCTGCGCGTCCGCCAAACGGATGCGCCCGTCGGAGTAGAACCCGGCGAGAAGTTCGGCATCTTCGCTCACCGCCCGGTAATATCGCGCGCCTACATCGTCCGGCTCGGCGATGAAATCGACGGGCTGCGGGGGCGCCGAATCCGCGGCGGGAGTTTGAGCAGCCGGCTCAGGCGCAGGCTGGGGAGCAGGCCTCGATTCCTCGGCCGCGCTTCGATACCTCAGCGAGACACCGCGGCGCTCGTTCTCGCGGTCCATGAGGACATAGCCGATGAACGCTAGAGCCCCAAGCTCCAGCGCGATGCCTGCCAATCTCGTCCAACCGGGCGCGCGTCGCACGTGCTCCGGATTCGACGAGCGGTTAGTGGTGTCCGGTCAGTCGCAGTTTAGCGTTCGCAAAGTCGATGACGGCCTGCTCCCGCGCGAAAACATGCGGGTCGGCAGCGGTCTTTTGCCGTTCGCTCGCTTCGGCAAGCTCGTTGCGCGCGCCGGCCACGTCGACTTCTTCGAACGCGAGCGCCTCATCGACCAGAACGGTAATGCGATCGGGAAGCGCTTGCATGAACCCTTCGCCGGTCGCGAGCTCCAGCCGTTTCGACGCGCCGTTCTCCACGATGTTCGCGCGCAGCACGCCCGGCTTGAGCGCGCTCAAGAACGGCGCGTGATGCGCGAGTATGCCTTCTTCGCCTTCGGTCGTCACGGCGATCACGAGATCCGCTTCGCCGTCGAAGACGACCTTCATCGGCGTGATGAGCTTGAACGGAATGGTCGTCATGTTTAGACGGCTGCGCCCAGTTTCTCCGCCGCGGCTTTGACGTCGTCGATGCCGCCCGCGTAGAAGAACGCTTGCTCGGGCAGATGGTCGACCTTGCCCTCGAGAATTTCTTTGAACGCGGCGATCGTGTCCGTGAGTTTGACGTACTTGCCGGGCGTGCCCGTGAACTGCTCGGCGACGAAGAACGGCTGCGAGAACATACGCTGCATGCGGCGTGCGCGTGCGACGATAATTTTGTCGTCTTCCGAGAGCTCTTCGATGCCGAGAATCGCGATGATGTCCTGCAAGTCTTTGTAGCGCTGCAGCGTTTCCTGAACGCCGCGCGCGACTCGATAGTGCTCGTCGCCGACGATCTGCGGATCGAGAATGCGCGAGCTGGATGCGAGCGGATCGACGGCGGGATAGATACCGAGTTCGGAGATTGGACGCGAGAGCGCCGTCGTCGCATCCAAGTGTGCGAACGTTACGGCGACGGCCGGGTCGGTGTAGTCGTCGGCCGGCACGTACACGGCCTGGACCGAGGTGATCGAGCCCTTGTGCGTCGAGGTGATGCGCTCTTCGAGCGAACCCATGTCGGTCGCGAGCGTCGGCTGATACCCGACGGCGGACGGCATGCGGCCCATCAGCGCGGAGACTTCCGAGCCCGCTTGCAGATAGCGGAAGATGTTGTCCATGAAGAGCAGCACGTCCGAGCCGAGCTCGTCACGGAAGTACTCGGCCATCGTCACGCCCGTCTGCGCGATGCGGAAACGCACGCCCGGCGGCTCGTCCATCTGACCGAAGACGAGCGTCGTGTTGGCAAGAACGCCCGACTCTTTCATTTCGACCCACAAGTCGTTGCCTTCACGCGTGCGCTCGCCGACGCCGGTGAACACCGAGAAGCCTTTGTGCACGTAGGCGATGTTGCGGATCAGCTCTTGAATGAGAACCGTCTTGCCGACGCCGGCGCCGCCGAAGAGTCCGACCTTACCGCCGCGCGTATACGGCGCCATGAGGTCGATGACTTTGATTCCCGTCTCGAAGATCTTCGGGGTCGGATCCTGCGCTTTAAACTCGGGCGCCGGACGGTGAATCGGCCACTCCGCTGCCGCCTTGATCGGCTCCGTCGAATCGATGGCTTTACCGAGGACGTTGAAAATGCGTCCCAGCGTGCCTTCGCCGACCGGAACCCGGATCGGGCCGCCGGTCGCGGTCACAGCGGCGCCGCGCATCAAACCGTCCGTCGATCCCATCGCGAGGCAGCGCACCTGGTTGTTGCCCAGTTCGTCCTGCACTTCGAGGACCAGATCGCGCGTCTGCATCGCGGTGCCGCCGAGCTCGATACCCGAGGTCGCGCTCGACGCTCCGTTCGACGCGGCGTGATCTTCGTTCACGCGCACGGTCAGCGCATCGTTGATCTTCGGCAGCGTCTCCGCCGTGAATTCCACGTCGACGACGTTGCCGAGCACTTGGACGACTTTACCGGTAGCAGCCATTTTCGTTCCTTATCGTGTTGTTTTTTATGAGCCGGTCAGCGCTTCCGCGCCGCCGACGATTTCGAGCAATTCTTTGGTGATCGCAGCCTGACGTGCGTTGTTCATCGCGATCGTGAGTTCGTCGATGAGTTTTCCGGCGTTGTCCGTCGCGTTGTTCATCGCGACCAGCTGAGCCGCGTAGAACGCCGCATCGGTTTCGAGCATCGCGGAGAAGATCGTGAACTCGAGATACTTGGGCAGCAGGCGGGAAAGCACGAACTCCGGCGAGGGCGCAAATTCAACAGCGCCCTTGGGAGCGGCTTGCGCCGTTCCGGTCTGCGCCGCGCGCTCGACCGGCACGAGGTGCCGCGTCTCGGGTTTTTGTGACATCATCGAGATGAGCTTGTTCGAGACGATCGTGATGTCGCTGATGGTGCCGGCGATGAAATCGTCGGTCACGCGCTGCGCGACTTCACGCGCCGTTTGGAGCTTCGAGGGCGCGTTCAGAATCCACGCCGGTTGATCGGTAATGCCCCACCGGCGAACGGCGTTGCGCGCCTTGATGCCGACCGTGTAGAACCGCGCGTCGGGACGATCCTTGCGGTAGAGTTCGCCCGCGCGAATCACGTTCGAATTAAACGCGCCGGCCAGGCCCTTGTCCGCCGTCATGAGGATCACGCCGGACGGCGCGCCCGCGCGCCCAGGCTTCATGAACGGATGGTCGACGCTTCCCACGCTCGCCATCAGATCGCGCAGCATCTCGCCGATCGTGTCCGCGTACGGCCGCGCCTGCTTTTGGGCAAGCTCCGCCCGGCGGATCTTCGCCGCGGCGACTTGCTTCATCGCCTTGGTGATCTGCTGCGTGTTCTTCAGCGACCGGATGCGGTCGCGTAAGTCGCGTACGCTCGGCATTAGAAGCTCTTGTTGAACT
>Ga0070714_100000115_pt1 | contig 66080 bp, 42 predicted proteins | sample LARL83metaG_FD_65450 | JGI IMG/M metagenome (GOLD analysis project Ga0070714, IMG submission 65450) | Corn, switchgrass and miscanthus rhizosphere microbial communities from Kellogg Biological Station, Michigan, USA - LAR L8-3 metaG | ecosystem: Host-associated > Plants > Roots > Rhizosphere ... | reverse complement strand
CCCGAACATCGCATCGAGCAGCCCCGCCGGGAACAGCTCCTCCACCGCATCCCAGTTAACGAACAACCCCCCGCCCCGCTCCGTCACCTGGCAATCCAGCCACACCTGCGGAGTGGTGGACATCGTGTAGCCGGCCTGTCCCAGCTGACTGCTCAGTTCCTCGCTGAACAGCTCGCCCAGGTTGATGGCACTGGTGAACACGACGGGGGCCGGCGTGCCCGCGGCCGGCTCGTTGCGGGTCAGGTCCCGCATCACCTCGACGCCGGTGTAGGCGGCGTGGGCAAGACCGGCGTGGAAGCTGTCCTGGAGGGCGCGGACCCGGTCGGCGAACGGCACCGACCCGGACATGTCGACGGGGGTAAGGACGAGATTGGTGAAGTCCCCGACCAGCAGGCCGACGTCGGGATGGACTGGGTCGCGGTCATAGAAGGGCATGTTGAGCAGGAAGGACGACGTGCTGCTCCAGGCTCCGAGGACCTCGGCGAAGGCGGTGGCGAACGCCATCGACAACAGGACGGAGTGCTTCCTGGCGGCCGCCTTCAGCCGGGTCCAGTCCGTCGCGGACAGGGCCAGGCAGCGCCGTCGGTGGCTGCGTGAGGTGAGCTGATCAGGCGGCGTGGCCAGCGGCAGGCCCGGCGCGCCCGGCAGCTCCGGGAGCCTGGACCGCCACCACGCCTGGTCGGGGGCGTGGCCCGCGGCCTGCCGCCGTGCCCGGTGGGTCACGTAGCGCGGGAAGCTGTAATCCAGCGCGGGCAGCGCAGCGTCGGGGGCCGCGTACAGGGCAGCGAGATCGGACAGCAGGACCTTGAAGCTCTGTCCGTCGCAGACCAGCATCTCGATGGCGAGGTGCACGCGGGTGGCGCCATCAGGCAGCAGGCTGAGGTGCAGGTCGAAGACCTCGCCGCGGTCGGCGGCCATTCGCCGTTGCGAGAGCATCTCCCTGAGCTGCCCGGTCCTGGCCGTGACGGCGGCCTCCCCGAGATGCGACAGGTCATGGACGGTGACCCCCGGCCAGCTGATCTCGGCTGCTATCTGCTGACGGCCGTCCGCGCGGAAGCGAGCCCTCAGCATCGCGTGCCGGCGGATCAGCGCGCGGGCGGCGCGATCGAGCCGGGCGGTCTCGACCGCCCGGCCGTCGAACTCGCAGTAGAACTGGGCGCCGACATCGCCCAGGGCCTGCCCGCTGTCCCGCCCCACCCAGTACGCGTGCTGCATGGTGGCCAGGTCGAAGGGGGCCGCCTCGTTGACCGCCGTCTCCGCCGGGCTGGCCGCGTCCTGGTCCACGACCGGGGCTGCGGCACTCTGCTTCTGGCGGACCAGCGTCCACCATTGACCCACGGTCCGGTGCTCGATCAGCTCGGCGTAGGTGATGTCGATGCCGGCCCGGCGCCATTGGCCGGCCAGCCGCATGACCTGGATGGAGTCCATGCCCAGCTGCAGGAGGTCATCCTCCGCGCCGACGGCCGACGGGGACGAGCGCAACAGCTCCGCGACCGCCGCGCGCATCCGGTCCAGGTCGAGGGGAGTCATGGGGACGGAGTCGCTCACGGTCCCTCCAGATAGGGCAGCAGGTCGAGGGCGATGAGCCCGTCGCGGACCCGGTCGGTCAGCAGGCCGACGTCGCGCAGCGCGTGGACGACCTTCATGAAGATCGCCTGGCGGTAGCGCACCATCACGTCGTTGCTGGCCGCGAAGTCGACCCCGGTCGCCCGGGGCACGCCGAGCCGCTCCCAGACGTCCTCGAGCAGGAACCGCCGGCGGGTCAGGCTGGCCGCTTCGAGCACCATGTCCTCACGGTCGGCCAGTTCCGCCCGGGTCATCTCCCGGTAGAGACCGCTCAGTGACATCACGCCGAACGACACGTGCCGTGCTTCGTCCCGCGCCACCAGGCGGGTGATCTGCTTGATGAGATCGTCGTGGAAGGTCGCCTCGGACAGCCGGAAGGCCGCCATGGCCAGGGCCTCGACCACGATCTGCATGCCGATGGCGGTGATGTCCCACCGGGAGTCGGCCAGGATGTCACGCAGCAGCGACTCGAGGGCCGGGCAGACCGGGTAGCCGTCCGGGATCTTCTCGCGAAGGTACCGGGAGAAGACCTCCACGTGCCGGGCCTCGTCGACCGCCTGAGTGGCCGCGTAGGACTTGCTCTCGATGTCAGGGCAGGTCTCGATGAGCCGGGCCGCGACCACGAGCGCGCCCTGCTCACCGTGCAGGAACTGGCTGACCATCCAGGCTTGCAGTTCCCACCGGAACGCATCCCACATCGGCTGGCCGCCGGCGGCCAGCGGTGACGATTCGAAGGCCGCCATCGCGTACCCGGAGTCAGCGGGCAGTGCCGTCCCGAAGGGCACGCTGACCTGCCAGTCCACGTCGGTGCTGGCGTTCCACTGAGCCAGTTTGGCCCGCTCGTACAGCGCCGTCACCCGCGTCGCCGCTGACTCGTACCGCCAGGTAAGCGTCGCGTCGACCGTCGTGTTCACGGTCAGGTGGGACATGTTTTTCACGCTAACGTCCGGGCCGGTGAACGGACGAGGCGTCCATTGGCGCCCACGTCATCGGCGCGGACTTGATCCCGTTCATGAAGTTCGACTCGAGCCGCACGACCGGACCGGCCGGGCGCAGCCGCGTGAGGTGGGGACGAAGCGCGTCGATCAGGATCCGCGCTTCCGTGTGGGCGAGGTGAGAGCCGAGGCAGTAGTGCGGGCCGACGCCGAAGGCCAGGTGCGGGTTGGGCCTGCGGGCCAGATCGAGCCGGTCGGGTCCGGCGAAGACCCGTTCGTCACGGTTGGCCGAGATGTAGTAGAGCACGACCTTCTGGCCGGCCTCGATGCGCTGACCGTCAAGCTCGGTGTCCCTGACCGCGGTCCGGCGGAACTGCATGATCGGAGTAATCCAGCGCAGCAGCTCATCCACGGCGGTAGCGGTGAGGGCCGGGTCGGCCGCCAGCCGGCGGCACTGGCCGGGGGCCTCGGTGAGCGCGATCAGCGTGCCGGACAGCAGGTGCCTGGTGGTCTCGTTACCCGCGATCACCAGCAGGAGCCACAACTGGCAGAACTCGGGCTCGGTCAGCCGCTGGCCGTCCACGGTGCTGGTCACGAGCGCGCTGACCAGGTCGTCGGCGGGCCGCTGACGGCGGCTGCGGGCCAGCTCACGGGCGTAACGGAAGGCCTCGGCGAAGGTGCGCGCATACGCGTCGACGCTGCCCGCTCCGTACTCGGGGTCGTCAAATCCGACCAGGCAGTTGCTCCACCGGAAGAGCAGGTTCCGGTCGGCGCGCGGCATGCCGAGCAGATCGGCCAGCACGAGCAGCGGCAGTTCGGCCGCCAGGTCCGTGACCGCGTCGAAGCGTTCCGCCGCAGTCACCGTCCGGACCAGCCGGTCCGCCTGCTCGCCGATGCCGCCGACCAGGGCCCGCACCGCTTTCGGGGTGAACGCCGCGGTGACGTGACGGCGGATCCGGCCGTGCTCGGGCGCGTCCATGCTCACCAGCAGTTGCCTGGCGCGCTCCAGGTCCTCAGCCGTGCGCGGGTCGGCCAGGAAGGCTCCGCGGGCGGCCGAGGAGAACACGGGCGCCGTCCGCGACGCCCTGATGACCGACTCGTAGCGGGTCACGGCCCAGAATCCGGTGCCGCGGCGTACCTCTTCCTGGCCATCGTCGGTGACCCGGCGGAGCGCGGGTTCGTCCACCCACGCGACCGGAGCCGAACGGCGCCGCCGGGCCAGCTCGTGCCAGGGCACGCCGACCCGGTAGGTGACGGGATCAGCCAGCATCGCCGCGCTTCCAGTACGGGGCCCGCAGCACCTGCTTGTCCAGCTTCCCGGTCGGGTGCCTGGGCAGGGACCCGACTACCTGGTAACGGCGGGGCCGTTTGTAGCCGGCCAGCTGGCTACGGCAGTGGGCGTCGAGCGCTTCCGGTAGATCCTGAGGAGGCAGCCCGGCGGCGGGGTCGGCTTCGACGACGGCCATGACCGTCTCGCCGAAGTCGTCGTCGGGAATCCCGAACACCGCGACATCACGGACGCTCCGGTGGCTCAGCAGCGCCGCCTCGACTTCGGCCGGGTAGATGTTCACCCCGCCGGAGATGATCGTGTCGATCGTGCGGCCGGTGAGGAAGAGATAGCCGTCTTCGTCCAGCCGGCCCAGGTCACCGACGGTGAAGGTGCCGGGGGCGCGGTGCGCGTCGGCGGTCTTGCCCGGGGCGTTGTGGTACTCGAAATCCAGTTTTGACGGACGCCGGACGTAGACCGAGCCGGTGACGCCGGCCGGGCACTCGGCGCCGTCGCCGTCGACGATGAGCACCTCCGTCGGCGGCCGCGGTTTGCCGACGCTGCCTGGCCTGGCCAGCCATTCGGCCGAGTCGATGGTGGTGACGATGCCGGCCTCGGTGGCGGCGTAGTACTCGACGAAGACCGGTCCCCACCAGTCGATCATGCGGCGCTTGACCTCGACCGGGCAGGCAGCGCCACCGTGCCATACCCGCTCGAGGCATCCGCCGCGGAACGATTCCCGGTCCGCGGGGGGCAGGGCGAGCATCCGGACGAACTGGGTCGGGACCAGGTGGCACAGCGTGATTTCCCGCTCGGCGAAGTCGGTGATCGTGGCGGCCGCGTCGAACCGCCTGCGCAGCACGAGCTCGCAGCCCCGGAGCAGCGGGAACAGGGAGAAGAAGATCTGGGCGGCGTGGTACCAGGGACCGACGAGCAGCGACCGTCCTCGCTCGGGAATGCCGAACGCCGCACCGAGGCCGCCGACGGTCCGCCGCGTCTGGTCCAATCCTGCCCCGCACCTGAACAGCCCGGTGATCACGCCCTTCGGACGGCCGGTGGTAGCCGAGGTGTACAGCATCACCGATCCGGTGGATTGCCCGGCCGGCTCCGCGGCCGTAGCCCCGGCGAGCAGATCCTCGGTCGGCACCAGGCCGTCCCGCGGTTGATCGCCGGCTACCATGGCCAGCCGCGGCGAGTGACGGGCCTCCCGCATGGCCGCGGCCACCCGCCCGGCGGTCGACGGCTCCGCGAGGACGGCCGCGGCACCGGAATCCGTCAGCAGGTAGGCGAGCTCGGGCGCGGTCAGGCGCCAGCTGACCGGTACGGCTACCAGGCCGGTGTGCAGGCAGGCGAGCAGCACCTCGTAGGTCACCGGCCGGTTGCCGAGAACCATCGCGACCCGGTCTCCGGCGCGCAGCCCGTGCGCGCGCAGGACACCGATCCACTGGTTGACCTTATGGTCCAGCTCCGCCCAGGTCATCGACGTCTGCTCGTCGGCCAGAGCGGTCTGGCCGGGAGTCCGTTCGGTCATCAGGACCAGCAGTTCCGCCATCTGCGTTCCTTTCGGCGGCCAGCCCTACCGCAACAGGTCGGGCTGGCTGCGGATGATCGATTCGTACAGCGGGCGGAAGTTGAACCGGCCCGCCCAGGGGGATCCGATCTGCTCACGTGCGGCCCGGGCGCCGGCGACGGAGATGGGCTGGGGACGCCCGGCCGCTTCGGCCAGCAGTTGTGCCTGGCAGCAGCGGTCCATGGCGATGTACCACCAGGCGGCTTCCTCGACCGACCCGCCCACGGTCAGCAGGCCGTGGTTGGCCAGGATGACCGCTTTGCAGCCGGCCAGGGCCTGCGCGATGCGCCTGCCCTCGTCCTCCGCCAGGACCACTCCGGTGTAGTCGTCGAAGAGCGCGTGATCCTCGAAGAACGCGCAGGCGTCCTGGGTCAGCGGGTCGAGCAGCCGCCGCAGGGCCGACCAGGCCCGGCCGTACATGGAGTGGGTGTGGGCCGCGGCGATGACGTCCGGCCGGGCCGCGTGGATCTGCGAGTGGATGGCGTAGCCGGCCGGGTTGACCCGCCCCTCGCCCTCGACGACCCGGCCGTCAACGTCGACGAGCAGCAGGTCGCTCACGTTGACGGCGTCGAACGACCGCCCGAACGGATTGACCCAGAAATGATCCGGCTGGACCGGATCGCGGGCGGTGACGTGACCTCCGGCTCCCTCCTCGTAGCCGAATCCGGCGAACAGCCGGATGGCCGCGGCCAGCCGTTCTTTGCGATGCTGACGCTCCTGCGCGGGGGTCCGGCGGGCTCGCTTGCGCGGCGCGTCCTGGGCCGCCGCCGGCGCGGCCTGGCCTGTCGCCGGCGCACCCGCGCCGCTAGCCACAGCCACCGGCCGTGTCCCGGTCGTAGGCGCCCATCGGGATCCCGGCGGGCACCCCCATCAGCGGATCGGCGGCCGCGGCAGCCTGGTCCGCGGCCGCCTGGTCCGCGGCGGCGATCGCGGACAGGAACAGGTCCATCCGATCGAATCCCCAGAACCGCTGGCGGCCGACGTAGCCGTAGGGCACGCCGAACACGTCGTCCTGGTACGCCTGGACGAGCGCCCGGGTACCCTCGGCCCGGATATCCGGGTCCTCGGCGGCGGCGGCGAGGCGATCCCCGTCGAGACCAGCCGCGCTGGTGGCCCGGCTCAGCACGCCGGCCTCGCAGATGTTCTCACCGCGGGTCCACCGGGCGGCGACCAGCGCGTCGTAGCAGCGCTCGCCCGCTCCGTCGCGGCTGGCCGCGATCCAGGCCAGGTGCGGCCGTTCCCACCACGGGTCGACGTCCACCGGCCACGCCATCCGCAGGTCCAGCCGGGCGGCCAGCCGTTTGGTGTCGCCCAGCACGTACAGATGCTTGGCCTTGCTCATCTGCTGGTAGCAGAACTCCGCGTCCTGGTCCTTCACCGCCTGTTCGGTGACCGGATCCGGGTCCCAGTACGGGTACAGGTCGACCCGGCCGAACAGGTCCGGCCGGGAACGGCGCATCCGCTCGATGGCCATCCAGCTGTACGGGCTGCGGAACGAGAAGTAGAGCTTCGGACGTGTACGCGTGACCCGGCGGGGCATGGACATCACCCGGCTATCAGCGCGTCGATGGTGGCTCGGTCGAGCACGGCCAGGGAGCCTGCTCCCTGGCCGCGGGCCACCGCGTAGCCGTGCAGGATGCGTCCGGTGGCCACGTGCGTGAACGTCTCGCCGCGGTGCACGTAGCAGTCCATCCGGGCATCGAAGCTGACTCCCTTGATCACGTCGTCGACGACGAAGACGGTGTGCATGGTTTCCTCCATCGCGACGTCGGCCAGCATGCGGATCCGGGCCCGGGATACGACCGGGATCCAGCCCCGGCCGCGGAGCATCGACGCCACGCTCAGCCCCCGGTCGGCGAGGAAGCGGTCGACCACCTCCTCCATGGCCCGCACATACCCCGAGTGCTGAATGCCGTCGGAGAACTGGCAGTAGAAGTAGGGCACCCGCCACGACCACAGGAAGGCACTGCTGCCGGGCGGGGCGAGCACGTCGGCGGCCGAGCCGCCCGCGGCCGGGCGGTCGTGGCGCTCCTCGGCCGCCAGGCCGCCCACGGTGGCGGTCACCAGCGGGGCCAGAACCGCGGGCGGCGGTTCGGCCCCGGCTACGCCCGGCTGGGCCACCAGCGCGACCGTGATGCGCCCGCGCAGGACGGTGGGACGGCCGGCCCGGCGGGCGAGCAACCGGACCGTGAAGCGGGGCGGGCCCCCGGTCACCTGGGCGTCGACTACGTCGTCGGATTCGAGCACGGCTGGCAGCAGGACCGAGGAGTCCACGATGGTCAGGCCGAGACCGTGCCGGCGGAACAGCGTGGCCGCGCCGTGGCCCCGATCCTGGAACCAGTTCAGCACGGCCTCTTCCGCCAGGTACATGAAGTGCTTGAAGCCGATCCAGGTGCGGATGTTCGCGCCCTCGCTGCGCGGCGCGAGCGCGACGGTCGTGTGCTGATCGGTATCCGTGGTCATCAGGTCAGCTCCCGGGCTGGACGTGGGCCGCCACCGGTTCCGGTGACGTCGCTGATCCCGGTCCGCCGTCCGGCCGCAGCACGGCGATGACCGAGCCGACGGTGGCCACCCGCCGGTCACCAGCCCAGATCAGGCCACTGGCGAACCCGGTACTGGCGATCGAGTTCTCCATGGTCACGTCGTGCCGCAGAACGTCGCCGGGATAGACCGGTCCTTCGAAATGCCAGTTCCTGGCCGCGGCGAACATCAGCAGGTGACCCTGGGGCGGTCCGGCGCCCGCCCGCCACAGCACCGCGGCCGCCTGCCCGAACGATTCGATGATCAGCGAGAGCGGGTAGGCGAAACGCTCTCGGGGCAAGGACGCGGGCAGGTGCTGGTAGCAGGGCTCCGTCCCGCTGACCGCCTTCACGGCCCGCAGGGTGCGGCCGTCCCCGCTCACCTCGGCCTGGTCGACCAGGACCATCTGCGGACCGTGGGGCAAGATGGCGCGGATCTGCTCGTAGCCGAGCGTCCGACCCCGCTCCGGTCCCGGCCCGGCCGCGGTCGCGGCGTCCGGGCCGGGACCGGCGTACCGGACTCCGAAGGTGAGCGCCATCCGGGCCGTTTCCGTCCCGTCGTCGCTCCGGCATGACGCGGTGACCCTGCGTTCGCGGTCCGCGCCGGGTGGCCCGACCACCACCGCGGCCCGCAGGCGGTCACCGGGCACCATCGGCCGGAAGAACCGCAGCGAGGTCACGGTCGTCAGGACGGGCACCGGGCTCTGGTCGATCGCGGCCAGCACCGCCTGACACACGGTTTCCAGGACGAAGACTCCGGGATACACCGGTCGGCCGGGAAAGTGCGCGCGCTGGTAGGGATCCTCAGGGACGATGAGCTTCACCGCCGTCAGGTCGATGCGGCCGTCCGCTCCGGTGACGGCGTCCAGCGTGTCGACTGCCGACAGCGGGGACGCACAGGGCGGTTGGTTCACAGCGCGATTCCGCCGTCCACCTGCAGGACCTGACCGGTGATGTAGCCGGCCCGGCCCGAGACCAGGAAAGCGACCAGGTCCGCGACATCGTCGGGGTCGCCGAACCGGCCCAGCGGGATCTGGCTCAGCGCCTTGGCCCGAATGGCCTTGGACAGCGCGTCCGTCATGTCGGTGGTGATGAAACCGGGCGCCACCACGTTGACCCTGACCCCGAAGCGGGCCAGCTCCCTGGCCATGGACTTGGACAGGCCGATGATGCCGGCCTTGGTGGCCGCGTAGTTGGTCTGCCCGGCATTGCCGGTCAGGCCGGCCACCGACGAGATGTTCACGACCGCGCCGCCCTGCCGCTTGGCGAGCCGGAACCCGACGGTACGGCAGAAGTTCCAGGTCCCGGTCAGGTTGGTGTCGATGACCGCTGCCCAGTCGTCGGGCGACATGACCACCATCGGCTTGTCCCTGGTGATCCCGGCATTGTTGACCAGTACGCCGAGCGGGCCGAGTTCACGCTCGGCAGCGCCGACGAAGGCGTCCACGGCGTCGGGGTCGCGAACGTCGCAGGGCGCGAAGAAGGCGGGTACCCCCGCGGCCGCGACCTCATCCCTCACCTTGTCCGCAGCCGGGCCCGGGGTGGTCGAGCAGCCGGCCACCGGGAACCCGTCCCGGGCCAGCCGGATCGCGATGGCGGCGCCGATGCCGCGGGACGCACCGGTGACCAGCGCGGCTGGCTTCACCGGGGGCTGACTAATCTCCGGCACTGCGACCTCCCTGGATGGTGACGGCGGCGACGGGGGCGGCTGCGTCCCCGGGCTCGACCACTCCGGCCTCGCGCAGGACCGCTAGGTCCGCCTCGCTGACGCCGAGCTCGGCCAGGATCGCCTCGGTATCGGCTCCGGGCACCGGCGCGCCGGTGCGAACCCTGGTCGGCGTCCGGCTGAATTTGGCCGCCGGGCCGACGATCGGCGCGTGGGTCCCGTTGGACAGCCGTACGTCTTGCAGCATCCCGCGCTCCCGGACGTGCGGGTCGGCGGCGGCCTGACTGAAGCTGCGGACCGGGCCGGCCGCGAGCCCGGCGGCTTCCAGCCGGGAGACCACCTCCGCCACCCGCTGGGTCTGGCACCAGTCCGCGACCAGCTGGTTGACCGCCAGCCGGTTCGTCCGCCGGGCCTGATTGGTGGCGAATTCCGGCACCCGGCCGAGTTCCGGCCGGCCCATGGTTCCGGCCAGGGCTCGCCACTGCCGGTCCAGCGCCGCGACGAGATACACCGTCCCGTCCAGGCACCGGTAGGAGTTGGCGGGCACCACGAACTCGACCTCGTCCCCCAGCCGCCGCGGCGGACAGCCGGCAGCGGCCAGGGTGAGGAGCCCGTTGCTGGAGAACAGGGTGGCGTCCAGCATGGCTACGTCCACGTGCTGCCCCTCGCCGGTGGCATCTCGGTGCCGGAGCGCGGCCAGCGCGGCGATCGCGGCGTGCATCCCGGCCAGGTCGTCGGCTAGGAACGTGGGGGCCTTGACCGGCTCACCGCCGGGCTCGCCGTTCAGTGCCATCCAGCCGCACCCGGCCTGGACGACGGGATCGTAGCCACGGCGTCCCGCGTCCGGGCCGAACTGGCCGTACCCCGAGATCGACACGAAGACGATGTCCTGCTTCACGTCGCGGCAGTGCTGGTAGCCGGCGCCCCACCGGTCCAGGGTGCCGGGCAGGAAGTTCTCGACCACGATGTCGGCTGTGCGGACCAGGCGCAGGAACACCTCGCGCCCGGCGGGTACTCGCAGGTCAAGCCCGATACTGCGCTTGTTCCTGTTGACCGTCTGATGGAACCAGGACAGGCCGGTGCCCGGTATCGCGGGCGGCAGCTGCCCGGCCCGGTTACCGGGAACCTCGACCCTGATGACGTCACCACCCAGGTCGGCGAGAATGCAGCTGGCCATCGGGCCGGACCAGACCATGGTCACGTCCAGGACCCGGATGCCGTGCAGCGGCCCGGCCAGGTCGCCGCGGGCCGCGGAGTAGAAGCTGGCCTTGTCCATCGCTCACACCCGCTGCAGGATCGAGGCGGTGCCGAGCGAACCCCCGCAGCACATGGTTATCAGCGCCAGCTCGCCGTCGGTGCGTTCGAGTTCGGCGAGCGCGCTGACCAGCAGCCGGGTCCCGGTCGCACCGAGCGGGTGACCGAGTGCGATCACGCCCCCGTTCGGGTTGAGCCGGTCCTCATCCGCCTTGTACGTCCGGACCCATGCCAGCACGACCGCGGCGAAGGCCTCGTTCACCTCGTAGAGATCGATGTCGGCCAGTCTCATCCCGGTCCGGCCGAGTACCTTGCGGGTGGCCACGATCGGGCCGTCGAGCAGGTAATAGGGATCGGCGCCGGTGAGGAGCTGAGCGGCTAGCCGGGCGCGCGGGCGCAACCCGAGGGCCCGGGCCCGGGACTCGGACATCCACAAGATGGCCGCGGCGCCGTCGGAAACCTGAGAGGTGGTGCCCGCGGTGTGGATACCGTCGGGAAGCACCGGGCGCAGCGCGCCCAGCCCGTCGAGTGACGTCGGCCGCAGGCCCTCGTCCCTGGTCACCTGGACGGTGCCGGGCTGGCCCTCCGCGGCATCCGGTGCGGGTGCCGCTATCGGCGTCGACTCCCGGTCGTAGCGGCCCTCGGCCCAGGCCCGGGCGGCTCGCTGCTGTGATCGCAGCCCGTACTCGTCCGCTTCCCGGCGGGAGATACCCTCCCGGCGGGCGATGCGTTCCGCCCCGCCGAACTGGGCATGGGGCGGGTCGTCATAGCGGTAGCCGCGGGTCTTGTAGTGGCCCGGGCCACTGGTCAGGTTGCTGCCGATCGGGACCCGGCTCATCGACTCGACCCCGCAAGCGATCCCTACGTCGATCGCCCCGGCCGCGATGAGACCCGCGATCAGGTGGTTCGCCTGCTGCGCCGAGCCGCAGGAGGCGTCCACCGTGGTCGCCGCGACCTCGTAGGACAGCCCGCTGTTCAGCCAGGCGTTACGCGTGACGTTCAGGCTCTGCTCACCGATCTGGGTCACGCAGCCGCCGATGATCTGCTCGACCAGCTCGGGCGCGATTCCCGCCCGTTCGATGACTTCCAGCTGGACATGACGGAGCAGTTCGACCGCCTTGAGCCCGGCCAGCGCGCCGCCGCGCCGCCCGATCGGCGTCCGGACTGCCTCGACGATCACGGGAACCGGCATCAGGCCATCACCCCGGCCCGGAGCGCTTCCTTGTCCACCTTGCCGACGGCGGTGTACGGCAGCGCTTCCACCAGCTCGAGCTGATCGGGCAGCTTGTAGCCGGCCAGTCCTTCCGTGACCAGGAAATCTCGCAGCTCGGCCAGGGATAGCGCCTCGCCGACGGGGACCACGAACGCACACGACCGCTCACCGAGCCCGTCGTCAGGCACACCGGTGATCGCCACCGCCTTGATCCTGGGATGCTTCAGGGCGTACTCCTCCACCTCGCCGGCGGACACCTTCTCGCCGCCGCGGTTGATCACGTCCTTGATCCGTCCTTCGACCACCAGGTCGCCCTCGGCGGTCAGCCGGACCAGATCGCCGGTACGGAAATAGCCGTCACGCGTGAACACCCCGGCGTTGTATCCGGCCGCCCGGTAATAGCCGTTGATCGTGTAGGGCCCGCGGGTCTGCAGCTCACCGACGGCGCCGGGCTCCACCGGCCGTCCGTGGGGGTCCGCCACCCGGATTTCGTCGGCGGGATACAGCGGCTTGCCCTCCGTGCCCAGGCGCGTCCGGGCCGGATCGCCCGGCCGGGTGAAGCAGAGCAGGCCTTCGGCCATGCCGAACCACCGGGTCAGCGTGCAGCCGAGAGCCTGCTCGGAGCGGTGGGCGAGATCAGGATCGAGCCGGGCGCCGCCCACCTCGATGATCAGCCCGCTGAGGTCGACGTCGAACAGGTCGGCCATGGCCGACCACAGCGGCAGGAAAGAAGGCATGACCGTGGTGAGCGTGACGCCTTCGGCGTCGATCAGCGGGAAGATCTCATCGGGGGCCGGGCTGGCCGCCAGGACCACCTTGGCGCCGGTCCACAGTGCGCCGAGCACGCCGGGGCACCCCAGGGCCGCGTTGTGCGCGACCGGCAGTGCGGCCAGGTAGGCCCCCTGCGGGCCCAGCCCCATCTCCCGCGCGGTGCCGCGGATCTGGCAGAGGTAGTCGTGGTGGGTGCGCGGGATCAGCTTGGGGCGCCCCGTTGTCCCGCCGGACAGCAGGCACAAGGCCACCTCCGCGGGATCCACGGGCGGCAGCTCGGCCGGGTCGGCGTCGATGCCGGACAGCGCGGTGAACCGGCCCGGGTCGCCGTCGACCAGGATGTGCCGGAGCGAGGGCGCTCCGGCCGCGATCTGGGCGGCCATCTCGCGATGGTCGAATCCCAGCTGAACCGCCGGAACGATCAGTCCCGTGGCCTCCGCCTGATCGCACAGGTACCCGATCTCCGCCCGCCGGTGCGCGGTCAGGGCCAGGACGGGGATGACGCCCAGCCGGAAGAGGGCAGCGCAGGTCACGATCAGCTCGGGCCGGTTGGGCAGCTGGACGACGAATCGCTCCCCGGCCTCGACGCCGAGGTCGCGCAGGCCCGCCGCCAGCCGGCCGGCCCGGCGGTCGAGCTCCACGTAGCTGATCCGCTCGGTGCGGGTGGCCACGGCGATCCGCTCGCCGTGGTCCTCGGCGGCCCCGCGCAGCAGGCTGGCCAGGGTCTCACCGGTCCAGTAGCCGTCCCGCCGGTAGCGGGCCGCCCGCTCGGGCGGCCACGGCACGGCGCCGGTCAGCACGATGGCACCGCGTCTCGCTGACCAGCCGGCGCGACGCTGAGAGCAGCCGTGAGGGTGTGCGCGTGCCCGGCCCACCAGGCCTGGAATACCTCGTCGGGGCAATCCGCGTCCCGCTCGAGCACGCCGATCCCCGGGGCCGGGACCGTTGCCCCCAGCTCGAGCAGCATCCACCGCAGGCAGCTGTCGACCAGCCCGAGCTGCCCGCGTTCGGGAACGGTCATCAGCGGCACCGCGATCGTGCCCGCCAGGCCGTCACGGGGCAGCAGGTCGAAGAACAGCTTGAGCAGTCCCGAGCACGCGCCGTGAATGACGGGGCTTGATATCAGCATCAGCGTCGTGTCCGAGGCCGCGGCCAGGGCCGCGTCGCCCGGATCGATGCTGCGCCGGCCGCCCACGTACTTGCTGAGCAGGAACGGCGTCAGCTCGGCGAGGTCGACGAGCTCGGGCTCCCCGGCGTTCCCGCCGAGCGCCCGGAGCAGGAGGTCAGCCACCCGCACCGACGCCGAACGAGTGGGTGATCCCAGCTCCGGGTGACCGATGATCAGCGTCAGGGACGGACGACGGTCAGCCATGGGTCCCCGCTCCGAGCAGTCCCCGCTCGCGCAGCAGCGGAATGACACCCTCCCCGAACCAGTAGGCCTCTTCGAGGTGGGGCTGGCCGGAAAGGATCAGGTGCTGCGCGCCGAGGCGGTAGTACTCCTCGATGCGGTCGGCAACCTCCTCGTGGCTGCCGACCAGGGCCGCGCCGGGGCCCGGACGCAGCAGGCCGTAGCCCGCCCACACGTTGGGATACACCTCGAGCCGGTCGGGCCGTCCGCCGTGCATGGCAGCCATCCGCCGCTGGCCGACCGATTCGGAACGGCGGGCCCGGGCCTGCGCCGCCTCGATCATGGCGGGATCGAGGCCGTCGAGCAGCGCCCCGGCCACTGCCCAGGCCTCGTCCGCGGTGTCCCGGCAGATGACGTGGAAGCGGCTGCCGCACGACAGTGTGTTGCCGTGCTCGGCGGCTCGCTTGTGGACGCCCGCGAACAGCTCGCGCAGGTGATCGGGCTCCTCACCCCAGGCCAGGTAGACATCGCCCAGGGTGGCCGCCACCTCCTGGGCCTCGGCCGACGATCCGCCGACGAACACCGGCGGTGCTTGCGCGGCTGGCCTGTGCACCACCGCCTTCTTCACGCGGAAATGGTCGCCGGAGTAGTCGAGGGGCTGCCCCGACCAGACGCCGCGCACGATGGTCAGGAACTCGGCGGTCTGGGCGTACCGCTGCCCATGGTCGAGCCACTCCCCGTAGCGGTGCTGCTCATCGGCGTCGCCGCCGGTGACCACGTTGAGCTGGAGCCGGTTGGCGGTGAGGCGCTGCCCGGTGGCGGCCATCTGCGCGGTCAGCACCGGGGACATCAGGCTGGGCCGGAACGCCACCATGAACTTGATCCGCTCGGTGCGCTGAGCCAACGCGGCCGCGATGAGCCACGGGTCCTCGCAGAACATGCCGAACGGCACCAGCATGCCATCGAATCCCAGCTGCTCCGCCGCTCCGGCCACCTGGGCGAGATAGGTCAGGTCCGGGGCGCGCTGCACGCTGGGGGCGGTGGTTCGCCGGCTGATGGCCCGGCCGTCGCCATGCGACGGAACGAACCAGTAGAGGCTCAGGCTCACCCGCGCTCCTTCCAGAAATACCCAGCGGGCGGCGGCGGGTCAGGACCGCTCCCGGCGCCGGTCAACAGCCACCGTCACAGCTGCCGCCTCGTAGTGTCAACGCGCGCCAACACCCCGCGGTGAGCGCGCCAGCACCCCGGCGGTGAGCGCGATAGCGCGCTGCGGTGAGCGCGATAGCGCGCATCATTCCCGCGGGCGATGATGGGCCGCGTGATCGCATTGGGACTGAACGGATTCGCTGGCGCCGACCACGACGCGGCGGCTGCCCTGGTGGTGGACGGGCGCCTCGTGGCGGCGGTGGAAGAAGAACGGCTCAACCGCAGACGGCACGCGCCCGGAGACCGGCCCGTCATGGCGGTTCCCGAGGTGCTCCGCATCGCAGGCGTGGCACCCGCCGACATCGACATCGTCTGCCACGGCTGGCGGCCCGGGGCCCTGGGGCGCGGCCTGACCGAGCGGTCAGAGAGCGAGACGATCAGGACCGCGCTGGCCGCCGCGGGAGTGACCCTGCGCACCAGCACTCCGGTCGTCTTCACCGATCATCATCTGGCGCACTTCTGGAGCGGTGTGCCGTTCCTCGCTCCTGGCGCGGAGGCGTCTTCGGTCGACGGGCTGATCGTGGACGGCGCCGGGGAATCCACCTCCGGCGCGCTGTTCCGGCTGCGCAACGGCCAGGTCGAGAAGGTGTGGAACCTGGGCATCGACGGGTCGCTCGGCCTGCTCTACGAGGCCATGACGGTGGCCATCGGCTTCCGGCCAGGCGACGAGGGTAAGACGATGGGCCTGGCGTCGTACGGACGGCCGCAGACCATGGATCAGATCCCGGCTCCCGTCGACGACCGGTTCACCGGCGCGCTGCCCGTCCTGGCCGACAGCAACGCGGTACGGCGGCATCACCGGGCCCTGCTGGTGGCGATGAAGTCCGCTGTCCGGGGCGGCACGTCCTTCAACCGCCGGGCGGACCTGTCCCTGGGCGTCCAGGCCGTCCTCGAGTCGCGCATCATGGCGTTCCTGCGCGAGCTGACCGAGCCCGCGCCCACGCTGGTCATGGCGGGGGGTGTCGCGCTGAACTGCAGTGTCAACGCGACCGTAGCCGAATGGTGCCGCCAGCGGGGCGTCGCGCTCGTCATCCCGCCGCCGGCCAACGACGGGGGCATCGCGATCGGGGCCGCGGTCAGCGTCTCACCCGATCCGGCTGCGTGCCGGGCGGACAGCGCCTTCCTCGGCCGCGGGTACGAAACGGCTGAGATCATCGGCCGGCTGACGGCGCTCGGCGCCGTGCCCCGTGAGCTGTCGGCCGGCGAACTAGCAGACGGCCTGGTGGAGCGGGATCTGATCTGCGGGTGGTTCGAGGGCCGGTCCGAGGTGGGGCCACGGGCGCTCGGCAGGCGGGCCATCGTGTCCCGCACCGACTCGGTCCGGGTCCGGGACCGCCTCAACGTCATCAAGGGCCGGGAGAGCTGGCGGCCGCTCGCCCCGTCGGTGCTACCCGACGAATTCCACAGCTCGTTCACCGGTGTGCCGTCACCGCACATGCTGATCAACTGCAGTGCCACCGAGGCGGCGATGAAACCCCTGGCGGGCGTCATTCACGTGGATGGTACGGCCCGGCCGCAGGTGGTCGACGGACCGATGGCGGCCGGCCCGTACGCGGACCTCCTGACCCAGATGCAGAAGCGGACCGGTCACGCCGCCGTCACCTGCACCTCGTTCAACGTGGGCGGCCAGCCGATCGTGTACAGCCCCGAGGACGCCTACGAGGCCGCGGTGGCGATGGGCTTGGACCTGCTGGCGGGCGACGGCTGGTGCGTGGACGTGCCTCGCCGATGAGCGACGGGACGAACGACACCCTCAGCCCCGCCCTCCGCCGGGTCCTGGCCGACGACGGACCCGGGGGCGTGCTGAGCCTCGCCCGGGCCGGCCGCGGGCCGATCGTCGAGGCCACCGGCGACCCTGACGCCTTCGACGTCACCTTCGTCTTCTCCGACCGGCGCAAGGCCCCGGCCACGGCCGGGCTGTTCTGCCCCGCCATCCCGGGTGGCTTCGCCCGGCTCGGCGATCTCGGCGACGGCGTGTTCGCCAGCACGTTCCCGCTGCCGCGGGGGGCCCGGATGAAGTACCACTTCTGCCCGGACCTGCCCGCTGACCTCGATGCCGAGGCGCTGTTCAGGCTGTCCCACTCGCCGCACGCGCGGCGCCTCGACTATCTGAACCCGAATACCGATCAGGTCCACCTCCGGGGCCTGCGGGTACGGATCGTGGAGTCGCTGCTCACCTTGCCCGGGGCCGTGACGCCGCTGCCGGTCAGGCGGCAGCCGGGAGTCCCCGAGGGATGCACGGAAGAGCTGACCATCGACAGCCGGGCCCTCGGCCGCCGGAAACAGTGCCTGATCTACCGGCCGGCCCAGGAACTGGCGGGCTCGGAGCCGCTGCCGGTCGTGCTGCTCTTCCAGGGCAATGAGGAGTGGCAGGAGACCTCGTACTTCGACAACCTCATCGCCGCCGCCCAGGTGCCGCCGTTCGTCGCGGTGCTGTTCCGTGAGCGGAGCTTCACCGTGCGACTGCGGGAGTTCAGCGGCGGCCCGGCCCACATCCGGTTCGTGACCGATGAGCTGTGGCCGGTCCTCGGGCAGCGCGGGCTGCTCGCCGGTCCGCCGGCCACGGTTGCCGGGTTCAGCGCCGGCGGCCTGGCGGCGGCATCCCTCGCCGCCGCCCAGCCGGTCCTGTTCCCGCGGCTAGGTGTGGTTTCCGGTGCGCTGCACCTCACCCCGACGACCGACCTGAACAAGGTCAGCGACGGGTCTGCGCCTCTCCTCCTGCGCCAGCTCGAGTCCGCCCAGGCCATCCCGGACCGGGTGTACGTGGCGGCCGGGCAGTTCGAGGACGCGTGGGAGGGAGCGCTGCTCACCGACGCCACCCGGCTGGCCCGCGTGTGCCAGGAACGCGGCGCGACGGTCCGGTTCGACACCGGCCCCACCGGCCACGACGGCGTTTCCGCCCGGTCCTACCTGGGCAGCGGACTCGGCTGGCTGATGGCCAGCCGCTGACGTCCGGGGACAGCCGGCTCCTCGAGCACCAGTTCGGTGGCCTGCATGATGTCCGGTTCGCCGCTCCTGGCGATGTCCGGCAGGCCCAGCTGCGCGGTGATGTCCGCAGTCAGGCGGCTCAGGGTCAGATGGTGCTGGCCACGTGGCAGCGGATCCTCGCCGTCGAGGATCGCCTGGCGCAACTCGAGCAGGGCCCGGCTGGCGGCCAGTGGCCACTGCTCCCCGATCACCTGGCGGTAAGACGGGGCCCGCGGCTCGGTCAGGCAGATCGAGCTGGGCAGGTCGAGTGGTCCGGCTGCCATCGCGTCGATGGTCACCGCATCCGGATAGCCGGCCGGCATGTGCAGCCTCGGACTCCAGAGCACTGGCCCCTGCGTGTCGGCCAGGAGCAGGTTCCCTCCCTCGGTGGCCAGCGAGATCCGGTGGAAGACATGCGGGCCGTTGTCGCGCCGCACCGGGTCGACCTGGTTCTGGATGCGCAGCGTGGTGGGGATACCGTGCAGGACACCGTTCACGCTGCGCAGTGCCTCCCGGCCGGGCAGGGCCGGGCTGGCAGTCAGCGACCAGGGCCGGAGGCCGCCGAGCGCCCGGCCCAGGATGTCACCGAGCGGGTACAGGACCTGGAAGCTGCTCACCGCGTCGATGAACAGCGCCGGCTGCTGCCCGAGCAGCCGGCGCGCGGCGTCGATGAAGCAGGTCACGGAGTCGAGATGAACGTAGTTGGTGCTGAGGTGGTAGACGGTGTGGCTGCGCCGGGCTTGGCGCAGGCACCCGGCCAGCTCGGCCTGCAGCAGCGGGTGCTCCTGCAGGACGTGAATCCCGCGGCCGAGCAGTCCCTGGGCCAGCGCGGCGCCCTGGCCCCCATTGGGGCCGGCGTTGACGGCCACGCAGGCGATATCCACCGGCGGCAGCTGGTCAGGCTCGGTATACAGCGCGACTCCGTAGTGCCGGGCGCAAGCCTGGGACCGGGGGCTCCCCCGGGCCAGGATTCCCGCCAGCGCGAACGGCATCCCCGGGCGGCGCAGCGCCGACAGGTAGGTGCGGCCGAACCCGGTGCCGCAGACGACGGTTCGCGGAATCCAGCCGTCTCCGGGACCGCCGCTCATATGGTTCCCTGGACCGCCTGGGCGTAGGCGGGCAGCGGCTGGTCGAGGACGTGCAGGCCGGCCAGCCCGGGCAGGCCCTCCAGAGCGGCGACGACGCCTGGATCGAGCACCTCGCCGGCGAACCCCGGCCCGGCCGGCACTGATCCCTTCATGACCTCGGCGGCCGCGAGCGCGGTCAGCGTGCCGGTGAGCTCGTAGGTACTGGTGGCCCGGAGCACCGCGACCCGGGTCACCGGCCGCCCGGACACCGAGCCGTCCAGCTGGAAGACGAGTTGCTGGGCCGGCGTTCGGCCGAACATCTCCACGTCTATCACCTGGACCAGCTCGCGGGCCAGGATGTCCAGGTCCGCACCGCGGCGCAGCCGCTCGGCCAGCCTGCTCAGGGCCGTCAGCACGCGATCGCCCTCGAATACGAAATACCATCGCAATTCGTCGGCGGCCAGCTGGCGGGCCAGCCGCTCGGCCTCGCCGCTGAGGTACGGGTAGGCCACCATCTCCCCCGCGAAGAACGGCAGGTCCGTGCCGGTCAGCGGTTCCAGGGCGTGCGAGATGCGCGCACCGGCCCGCCACATCGCCTGCGCCTCGCCGTCCGTCCCGTTCAGGCTGAGAAGGAATTCGGCGGCCGAGGCCAAGGTCATCCGGTCCCTGGTGCCCATGTACGCCGTCAGGGTGAACGGCGGTTCCTGGCCCGCCGCCGCCAGCCAGCGCGGGACCAGCACCGACAGCCCCGGCAGGACACCGGCTCCCAGGACCGCGCAGCGGGAGCCGGACGCCTCGAGCCCGGCCAGCTGGCCGAGCAGCTTCTGATCACCGCCGGGGTCGACATAATGGGCCCCGGCCGCCAGGGCGGCTGCCGCCGCCGCGGACCGTGATGCGCCACGCGAGCCCGTGCAGTTCACCACGACCTGGCTGCCGGCGCAGAACCGGGCCAGGCTCTCGGGGCTGGCCGCATCCACCGCGACCTCCTCGGCCCGGTTGCCGAGCCGCAGGATCACCGGGTCGAGCGCGCCGGGATGCCGTCCGCCGACCCGGATCCGGCCCAGGCCGAAATCGGCGATGCTGCGGGCCGCCGACCCGCCGACGGCGCCTCCCGCGCCGAGGACGGCGACGAGCGGAGTGCGGTAAGCAGTCATCAGAACCCTCCCGATAGTGGCCGGCCCAGCAGTCCGGGCAAGACAACCGCGGCCTCGTGCAGGTAGCCCGGCTGCCCTCCGGCCACGTCGATCACCCGCAGGTCACCGAGGCAGACGTCGCGCCACAGCGTTTCCAGCTCGGCCGGCTGCCACGGCCACAACACGCTCGCCGGTGGCCTGATAAGGGTGATGTCGCCCGCGTAGGGGAGCAGTTCATGCTCACCGGCCGCGTCCATGGTGTGGCGGAACACCTCATACGCCTCCTCCGGCGAGCCGCCGGGAATGGCGGAGGCCAGCCGCCTGAACCGGTCCTCGCGCGGCTGTGAGCGCAGCCACTCGAGCGTTTCGGCTGCATGCGGTCCCCCGGTTCCCTGCTCGGCCAGGGCCGCGCCGGGTGGTTCCTGGCCGAGCTGTTCGGGGCCGACCCCCGCTTCCCGCCAGAACATCAGCTCGGCGGTGGCGTCGTCGATGCCCGGGGGCGCGGCCGGCGCCGCCGCGATGAGCACGAGTGCCTCGACGCTCGCGCCCGCTTCGGCCAGCTGCCTGGCGACCTCGGCGGCGAGGACGCCCCCCAGGCCGCGTCCGGCCAGGCGCAGCCGGTCGCATCGGTCCGCCAGGAGTGCCCGGGTATACGAGGCCGCGATCTCGTCGATGAGATCGGCGGCCGGCGTCTTGAGATAGGCGGCGGGGTCAGGCACGGCCAGGCCGGCCACGCCGCCGGCGGGCAGCGAGTCCAGGATCGGGCCGTACCCGGCCAGCCGGCCGGTCCCGTCGTGGACCAGGACGGTCAGCCCTTCGCCGGGGGCGAGCCTGACGATGGGAGAGGCAGGCACCGTCGGCCCGTCATCAGCCCGCGGGACGGTACCGTGCCGACCGATCTCGGCGGCCAGCGAGGCCACGGTCGCGTTCTGCAGGATCAGCCGGAGGAGGTCATCGTAGAAGAACGAGGCCGCCTCGGGCACGGACTGCCGTGTCTCCGAAGCCACCTGGGCCGCGAGGAGTGAGTCACCGCCGAGCTCGAAGAAATTCTGGTGACGGCCGATCTGGTCCGCGGGCAGCAGCCGCTGCCACACCGCCGCGATTCGTTCCTCGGCCGGGCCGGCCGGCGGCTCGCCGACGTCCGCCCCGGCCCCGGTCTGGCCGGGGTTCAGCCAGGACCTGAGCGTCTTCCTGTCCACCTTGGCGTTGGCGCTCAGCGGGAGCCGGTCGACCACCTGCAGCTGGGCGGGCAGCATGTGATCGGGTAGCTGGCCGGTCAGATGGCGCTCCAGGTCCTGGCGCGAGATCCGGGCCGCACCCGACTTGAACCGGGCGGCGAAGAAATGCATGCCCATCTGATCGGTGATCGGGTCATTCTCCGGCAGGCAGAGCGTGTCGTCGGCGTGGGCGTCGGCCAGTACCCGGAGCCACTGCTCGCGGTTCGCGAACGTCTGCTCGCGCAGCCGCCGGACGTCGGTGAACTCACCCGACGACTCATCGAACAGGAATTCCATTGAGGTCATGATCTGGTAGCTGTCCCTGGTCGCCTCGAGGAACAGGATCCAGCCGCCCGGCCTGACCAGCTCCCGCAGCCGGGCCAGAGCCTCGTCCACGTTGTGCGCATAGTGCAGGACGTTGGCGCAGACGACCATGTCGCAGGAGTTCGGCAGCAGGCCCTGCGGCCGGTAGTCCCGGTTCATGTCGTAGCGGCCATAACTCACCCACGGGTACTGGGCGAACCGCTGCCTGGCATTGTTCAGGAAGAACTCTGACACGTCGGTGAACTGGTATTCCACATCGAACGCGGCCAGGGCCGGTATGAGCTCGACGCTCGTGCCGCCCACGCCGGCGCCGACCTCGAGGACGCGGAACGGCTCCGGGCCCGCGTGCTGGCCTGCCAGAGAGCACGCCGCCGTGGTCAGCAGCCGGTTGAGGTAGCGGCTGAGGAACATGGCGGTGTACGCGACCTCGTGGATCTCGGTCCGGCCTTCGGGAAACAGCAGGGTCAGCGGGTCCAGCTCGCCGCTGAGCAGGCCCGGCAGGTTGTCCGCGGTGGTCCGGAAGTAGCCGAGCAGCTCGGTCCGCCGCTCGACGGCGGGAAGCAGCCGCTCAACACGCTGCCAGCCCGCGGCGACCAGCTCCGCGTCCGCGTCCGCGGCGCCGTGGTAGCAGCCGGTGGCCGGATCTTGCCGGATCAGCTGGTTGTCTAGCAGTGCCCTGAGCCATCGGCGTACCAGCCGGTGGTGCCGGGGGGCGACCTGGGCGCGTTCCAGGATCTCCGGCAGTGAGTGCGAGGCCTGGCCGCCGGTGAACAGGCCGGCGCCCCGCAGCGTCGCCAGCATCTGCAGGAGGGCGGTGGCGTCCAGCTCATGGGCAAAGGCCAGCATCTCGTCGGCGTCGACCCCGGCACGCAGGGCGGCGGCGCCCGCGACGGCCTCAGGCCCGAGTCCGGCGGCGGTAGCGGTGGCGGCCGGCCCGGCAGCGTCCGCTGGTTCGACGAAGGCCGCGAGCCGGATCGGATCAGGCCGCTGGCCAGCGGCGATGACCGCGGCCGAGCGAACATCCGGGTGGGCGGCCAGGGCCGTCTCCACTTCGGCGAGTTCCACCCGATGACCGCGTATCTTGACCTGCGAGTCCTCCCGGCCGAGGAACTCGATCTCGCCGTCCGGCAGGTACCGGCCCAGGTCCCCGGTGCGGTAGAGGCGCTCACCGGTCACCGGGTGACGCCGGAACCGCCGCGCCGTCTGGTCGGCGTCGCCCAGGTAACCGTCGGAGAGCCCGGCGCCGCCGATCCAGATCTCACCGACGGCCAGGTCCGGGAGGTCGTTTAGGTCGTGGCCGAGGACCTGGACCGTCTGGCCGGCCAGCGGCGTGCCGTAGGGAATGCTCGGCAGCCCGTGATCGACGCTGTCGACGGGATGGAAGATCGACCAGATCGAGGCCTCGGTAGCGCCGCCCAGGCTGATCAGCCGCAGCGCCGGAAGCCGTTCCCAGACCGCCTCGGGAAGCGACAGCGGAATCCAGTCACCGCTGAGAAACGCGAGCCGGAGGGTGGTCAGGTCAGCTGCCGTCCCTGACCGCAGGAAGGCCATCAGCATCTCGAGCTGAGCGGGGACCGAGTTCCACAGGGTTACCCCGTGGACCTCGATCAGCTCGGCCCAGTGAGCCGGATCGCCGCGGCGGTCGGCATCGGGCAGGACGAGGCAGCCTCCTACCGACAGCAGCCCGAAGATGTCGTAGACGGAGAGGTCGAAACCCAGGTTGGCCAGGCCGAGAACGCGATCGTCCGGCTGTATCCCGAACCGGCGGTTGATGTCCTCGATCGTGTTCAGGGCGGCCTGGTGGCTGATCATGACGCCCTTGGGAGCGCCGGTCGAGCCCGACGTGTAGATGACGTAGGCGAGGTCGGTGCCGGAACTGCCGGCCGGGACGCGCTCCGCCAGCGGCAAGGAAGCCGCCAGCTCGTCCACCTCCACCTGCCGGGGCCGCGAAGCCGCCCCGGCGAGCCGTGACTGGGTGAGCACGGCACCCGCCCCGACATCGGCTAGTATCCGGTCGCGCCGGGAGACCGGCTGGCTGGTGTCGACGGGAACATACGCGCATCCGTGCATCAGCGTCCCGATGACCGCTGGTATCTGCTCCCAGCCCTTGTCCATCTCGATGGCGACCACCGAGCCGCGGGCGCAGCCACGCTCGTCGAGCGCCCGCGCCACCGCCGCCGACTGGGCGAGGAGGTCACCGTAGCTGATGCTCCGCGAGCCGGCCACCACCGCCGTGCGATGCGGGTTCTCCGCGGCCTGGGCCAGGAAGCGGCCGTGCAGCAGGACCTCGCCGTCCGCGGCCGGCGACTGCCTGCCGGGCCGGCGGGCGAACTGGTTGGCCGGCACCGGCACGGGACAAGCTGCCTGCCAGGCATCGTCGCTGGCCGCGAGATCGTGGAGCAACCTGGTGAAGGCGCCGAACATGGCCTCCGCCACCCCGTCGCGGAAGATACCCTGCCGCACATCCCAGTTGAAGGCCAGACCGTCGCCGCCCTCCATCACCTGGCAGTCCAGCCACACCTGAGGGGTCTGGCTGATGCCGCCCACCAGCCGGCCCAGGCCGGTGCCCGCGGGCAGGTTTTCCCCGCGCAGCCCGATACTGCTGGTGAAGACGCAGGGCAAGATAGCCAGCCCGTCCGCGCGGCGTTTCCTCAGTTCACGCAGGACCTCGAGGCCGGAACACAGCCCGTGGTCGAGGTCCTCGAACAGCCGGGCCTGCACCGCCGCCGCCCGGCGGCGGAACGGGCCGCCCTCGTCCGCGGGAACCGCCAGCAGCTCGACCGAGGTGAAGTCGCCCACGATGCCCCGGATCTGCGGATGCACGGCCGGGCGGTTCAGCACGGTGACGTTGAGCGTGAAGCCGGGCTGCCTGCTCCATCGCCTGAGTACCTCCGCGTAGGCGGCCAGGACGGAGCTGCTGGGCGTCAGGCCCGCCGCCCGGGCCCGCTGCTGGAACCGGGCCCACCCGCGGGCGTCCAGGGTGGCGGCGAGGCGACTGAACCGCGGCTGGCCCTCGGTCCCGGTGACCGGCAGCTCGGGCGGCCCGGGCAGATCGTCGATCCGGTCCCACCAGTAGGCGCGATCGCGCTGCGCCGCGTTCTCCGACCGGGCCAGGCGGCCGGCCAGGACGACATCACGGAATGTGATATCCAGGTCGGTGACTGCGCTCCCCGGCTGCGCGTACTCCTGTTCCAGCTGGGTGAGCAGCAGCTGGATGCTGACGAAGTCCGCGATCAGGAAATCCAGCGAGAAATGCAGGATCGCGGAGTCCCCGGAACGGGTCAGCCGCAGGTCGAACAGAGGCCATTCACCAGGCTGGTAGACGCGATGATCCATCTCGGCCCGCGTCGCTTCGACGGCGGCGGCGAACTCGCCCGGCGTTACCGCGCCCAGATCCCGGACCCCGATGTGGTAATCCGGCGGATCCTCGAGGACGTGCTGGCTGCCGTCAGCCAGGACGGTGGCCCGCAGCATATCGTGACGCTGCGTCAGCACCTGCCAGGCCGCGTCGAGCCGCTCCGGGTCGGCCTCGTCGAAACGCAGCTCCCCGTATCCGTGGCAGCCCACGCCCCCATAGGGGAATCCGCCGCCCCGGCCGGCCAGGTAAGCGGACTGCACCTCGGTCAGCGGGAACGGCTGAAACCGGCCGGCCTCATCGTGGCTGATCCGCGCGGATCCGGCGACTGCCCGGAGCTGGGCCACAACCTGGTCACGGTGCGTCCGCAGATCTGCCAGCCGTTCGGGCGTCATCACTCCCTTGGGCGCACGGTAACGCAGGGTCGAGTCTTCCAGCCACAGATGAATGCCGATGGTTTCGAGGCTTTCCAGCAAATCCGCGCCGTCGAGCCGGTCCCCGTCAGCCATTGAGATCTTCACCCGCCTCTGAGTCATTCATTATGCGTGGGGCTAACCGTCCAGCTCGGTGTCGAGGCCGAGCCTGACCTGACCAATATATTCAGGAGCGTCCAGCGCCGAAAATGGCTGCATGAATAGTCCGGCCCGGACGTCCCGGTAAAGCCGTGACAATGTACTCGCGCTCAGATATCCCGCTCCTCCTGAGAGGGTCATGCAGCGATCCACAACGTTGATTGCCGCGCGTTTCACGACCATATTCGAACATTGGACCTCACGCATCAGGCTGTGCATTTCGGCGCTTTCGCTCCGGCCGCTGGCCTCGCTCAGCCGCTGATCGAGCAGATGACCCGCCCGGTCGAGCACGGCCCGGCTCGACGTCAGGTCGATCTCGTTCTCGGCGATCATCGCCTGCACCGTGCCGCGCGCCGCCTGGCCCGCCCCGCCGCGCTCACCCGGACCCCGGCCAATCCTGTCCACGGTGATGTTCTGCGCGTGCTCGGCGATGCCCAGGAAGGCGCCGGCGAGGACCAGGGCGCCCGCTACCGCCAGCGTGAACATGTCGGCCGGCAGCGAGCCGACCGGGCCGGCCTGCATGACCACATGTTCCGGCAGCAGGCAGTCACCGAGCGAGACCGCACCGCTCCCCGAGGACCGCATGCCCATGGCATCCCAGTCGTCCCGCACCGCGACGCCGGGCGTGTCCCGCGGGATGAGCGCGAACCCGAGCCGGTCAGGCGCGTTCCCCGAACGGATCCGCACCGAGCAGAGGAACAGGGTGGCGGCGGGCGAGTTCGTGCAGAACACCTTGGTCCCGGAGATCCGGTAGGCGGCACCGTCCGCGGTCGCCGTGACCCGCGGGTGGCCCAGCGAGGTCCCCCGTTCCGACAGCGCGACACAGATGACGACCCGGCCGCGCGCCGCCGCGCGGAGCAGCAACCGGATCTGGCGGCCGACCGGCGCCTCGCCCCCCTGGTCCAGGGCCGTGCTCATCAGGCGGGAGAAGTTCCACAAGGCCGTGGTGTGCATCGCGGCCCCGATCGCGACCGAGCCATCGCCGCGGGCGAGCCTGCTGATCCCGACCACGAGGTCACGAATGGAGGCGACCCCCAGACCACCGAGTTCTTCAGGGACGGTAGCGGCCAGGAACCCGGACCGGCCCATCTCCGCCCACCGCTCACGGGGGAAGCTACCGTCCCGGTCGTGCTGATCAGCGGTGACCGCGCATTCCGCCGCATGCTTTTCCGCCAGTTCCGCGAACCGCGCACCCGCGGACGATACGCATTCCAGTTCGAAGTCCACTTACCCTCATGACCGCGCTGCTCGCCCGTCGGCCAGCTGCTCTGGCAGACCTGTCCTTGGAGGCTGCCAACAAGAGCGCCAAGCGCGCAATGCAGCGTTCAACCGGGGAAATTCCTCGGTTGTCGGCATTCGCGCGGCGCGGCGGTGATCGATGTGGACACCGCGGGCCCGGCCCGGTAAGGCTTACCCGGGACGAACGCCGGAGGCTGCGCCATGCACATAAACGTTCTCAGCCAATGCATTCCATCCCCGCTTTTCGAAGGGATGTGGCGGCACGCCGAGGACGACACCGGCACGGGATACCGCTCGCTCGAGCACTGGATGCGGATTGCCCAGCGCCTCGAGGAAGCATGCGTCGATGCGTTGTTCCTGGCCGATATCCACGGCACCTACGACGTTTACCAGGCTTCCCCGGCCGCCGCCATCCGTCACTCTGTGCAGATGCCGGCTATCGATCCGGTGCTGATCATTCCGGCCGCGGCCGCGGTTACCAGGCATCTCGGCTTCGCAGTGACCTACTCCACGTCTTACCACGCTCCCTATCAGTGCGCACGGCTGTTCTCGTCACTTGATCACCTGACCGGCGGCCGCATCGGGTGGAACATCGTCACCTCCGATCTGCGGCTGGCCAGGGGAACTAGCCTGTCCCCGCCGGTGCCGCACGATGAGCGCTACGACCGGGCCGACGAGTACGTCGACCTGGTGGTCAGGCTGTGGGAAGAGAGCTGGGAAGATGGCGCCGTTCGCCGGGACGCCGGCACGGACACCTTCGCCGACCCGGACCGGGTCCACACGATCGGCCATGATGGCCGCTGGTTCCAGCTGGCGGCACCGCATCAGTGTGAGCCGTCTCCGCAGCGAACCCCGGTCCTCTACCAAGCGGGATCGTCATCCCGTGGCCAGCAGTTCGCGGCCCGTCACGCCGAGATCGCCTTCGTGACTTTGAGCAGCTTCCGGCAGGGCCGCGAGCAAGTCCAGGATCTGCGCCGGCAGGCGGAACGGGCCGGCCGGGATCCCAGCCGGCTGAAGATCCTCCAGGGCATGTGCCTCATCCTGGGCCGGGACAGCGCCGAGGCGCAGGCCCGGGCCGACGAGTACCTGCGGCTCAGCAGCCGGGAAGGGCTCATCGCCAAGTGGTGCGGCTGGTCGGGGGTGGACCTCGCCGCCTATCCGGACGACGCTCCGGTCTCCGGCCTTCCCGCGGCCAGCATGCGATCGGTGGCCGGCTTCGTCCAGCAGGCCACCGCCGATCGTGAACTGACCGTTGCCGACCTGCGTGACTTCGTCGCGGTGCCGCAGCGCCCTCACTCCTACGCCCGCCTGATGCTGTTCGGCACCCCCGGGCAGGTGGCCGACCGGATGGAGGAATGGCTGGAACGGACCGGAATCGACGGGTTCAACCTCATGCCGTGCCCGCCCAGCCGGGGCCTGGCCGACCTATGTGACCTGCTCGTCCCCGAGCTTCAGCATCGCGGGCTGGTCAGAAAGGCCTATGAACCGATGGAGCCGACTCTCCGCGAACGCTATTTCGGCGCTGGTCATGCCCGCTATTCATACCGCTGACGACCTGATCGCCCACGACGGCCCGGTCTCGGTCGGCCAGCGCATGCTCTGGCTCATCGAGCACTACCGCGGCGGCCACGGCCGGCTCAACTACCCCTTGCTGCTGCGCATCCGCGGCGAGCTGGATCCCGGCGCCCTGCAATCCGCCGTCGACCAGCTGGTCGTCAGGCACGAGGGGCTGCGGACGACCTTCGTCCGGCGCCGCGGCCTGCTCACCGCGCAGGTACATCACCCCTCCCCGGTTCCCATCCGGCTGGTACGACCGGCGTCCCCGTCGCCTGATGTCCTGTGGCAGAGCATCCACGAGGAGATACACACGTCGATCGACCCGAAGTCCGCTCCCCTGCGCGTCACCCTGTGGTCCCCGGCCGCCACCGACCACATCGCCTGCATCAACGCGCATCACCTGGTCACCGATGCCTGGTCCTGCCGCGTCCTGGTGGACGAACTCGCAGCGCTGCTCGGCGGAGAGCGAAACCTGCCCCGGCCCGGATGGCAGTACCGGCACTTCGTCCACTGGCAACGACGGAAGACGACACTGGCCCGGCAGGAGCTCGACCGGGAGTACTGGCAGCGGCAACTGGCCGGCGCCCGGGGTCCCGCGCTGCCGTGGCGGGCCGGCGCCGAGCCGTCCTCGCGACCGGTCAACAAGACCCGCGAAGTCGACGTCGGCACCGCGACCTGGGATCGCGTGCGGGAGCTGGCCCGCTCGGAGCAGACCACCCCGTTCGCGGTGCTGCTGAGCATCTATTACGCCGCGCTGTACCGCGAATCGGGCGATGCCGACCTGGCCGTCGCGTCGCCGTTCGCCAACCGGACCAGGCCCGAAGTGATGGGAACGGTGGGGTTCTTCGCCAATTTGCTGGTCCTGCGCTGCCGCATCCCCCGGGAGGGCACCTTTCTCAGCCTGCTGCGCCAGGCCAGGACGACGACCGCCGAGGCCCTCGCTCACCAGGGTTTCACCCATTTCGTGCCGCCGGCCGCGGACGGCACCGGTGCAGGCAACGTGCAGGACATCATCTTCCAGATGCTGCCTGGCCTGCCGCCACCGCTGACCGCGGGAAGCCTGCGGATAGAGGTGCTGCCGCCCGTCGTGGCCAGCCGGTTCGATCTCGAGATGTCGGTGATCTCCCGCCCGGGCGGATTGCGGGTCCTGTTCCAGTACGCGCCGCACCGGATCGAGGATCCGCTGGCGGACCGGCTCGCGTCGAGCACCAGCGAGATGCTGCGGCGCCTGGCCACCGATCCTCAATTCAGACTGTGACGGGACATTCGCACACGGTGTAAATGCGAATTATTCGCAATTGCAAATAGGTTGAAGTTGGCGTCAGATTCTTATATTCTGAGCTAGCCAAATGCAATACCTTGCACCCTCCGCCCCGGTTTGGTTCAATGTGCACACACGAGAAAGCGCAGGCGGCGAGGGGAGATAATCGTGATTTTTGGCATTCAGACCAGGGCGCACCCGCTAAGACCCCCGGGCGCCCGCCAATAGCTCTTGAAAATTACGGCATCCGGTTGTTGCGCTTTCAAAGATAGGCTGCCGCCACCGCACTGATTAGCCGACCGTAGCACGTGGCCGGTTATTTGACCATTCCCTTTTTTCCTACAGCTGTCGTCCGGCATCATGGGCCTCCGCCATGTCCACGTGCCATTCGCGCTATAGCCGCGGCAAGCATCCTCATCTCGAGGGCCCACGACGAGAACGGAAGGAACGGTGGACGATCCCGATGTCCGACCGCCCGCTACCGGCAGCCAGCACGACCGCATTCACCAGCATCGACGCTCTCTCCCGGCTTCTCTCCCCGTCTCCAGCCGACGACGCCGACATCGCCCTGGTCCCGATCGCCGCCCTGAAACCCGCTGACTCTCCCCGCCTCGACGGAGTCAGCGCCGGGCACGCGCAGGCCCTGGCGGAGATGGACGGCGAACTGCCGCCCATTCTGGTCCAGCGGCGCACCATGCGGGTCATCGATGGCATGCACCGGGTGGACGCGGCCAGGCTCAGGGGCGAGGACCTGATCAGCGCGCGATTCTTCGACGGCGACGACGAAGACGCGTTCCTGGTGGGCGTAGCGGCCAACATCAAGCACGGACTGCCGCTCTCGCTGGCTGACCGCCGCTCCGCCGCCGCCCGGATCATCAAGCTGCGCCCGGAGGCCTCGGACCGGTGGATCGCGGATCTGGCCGGGGTGGCCCCCAAGACCGTAGCCGCTATCCGCCGGCGGCTGCCGGGGGTGCCGAGGCAGCTGGACCGGAGGATCGGCCGGGACGGCCGCCTGCGGCCGGTGAGCCCGGCGGAGGGGCGGCGCACGGCAAGCGAGCTGCTGACCGCCTATCCAGATTCGTCCCTGCGGCAGATCGCGAACAACGCGGGGATCTCCGTCAACACCGCCAGGGACGTCCGGGAGAAGCTCCGCCGCGGCGTGGATCCCGTTCATCCGGCCGCGCCCTCGGGCGGCAGCCGCCGCCGGCCCGGCCTCGGGGCCGCCGCCGACCGGAGCCCGGCCGAGATGGTCGACGACGCGGCCGTGCTCGAGCGCCTGCAGCGGGACCCGGCCGTTCGCTATTCCCAGACGGGCCGGACGCTGCTCCGCTGGCTCCGCTCGCAGCGCCTCGTCTCGAGTTCCGACTGGTCGGATGTAATCTCGGCCATCCCGCCCCACTGCTCCTTCGACATCGTCCGCCTGGCCCGGGGCTATTCACTGACCTGGGCCGAATTCGCCGAGGTGGTCGACCAGCGCACCCGCGACTTAACACCAGACGGCCTGGCCGGCCATCAATTCGCGCAGCCAGCTACGCGCCCGAGTCACCATAGCCGCGGGACCAGCACCGGTCATGGCCGAATAGTGGTCTCCCGGGACGGATGCCACCTCCAGGCGGCCGCACAGCCGGCGCCAGCCGCCGGCCGGGTCGGCCCGGCTGGATGATGCGGAGGCGGTGAACAGCAGGGCGGGCAACGACGACGGCGCGGGCCGGTAGGCGGCCAGCACCTCGCTGTTATGGGCGTGCACGGTGGCCAGGCGCCGGTAGCCGCGGCCGTCGGTCAGCTCGGGCAGCAGTCCCTCGGCCACGGCCAGGTCCCTGGCCCGCTCAGCGACGTCATCGGCGCCGGACTGCCGTAGCGACCGCTCGGCCGCGGCGGGCAGCCGGCCAGCGGCCAGGTCGCGCAGGAATTCGAGATGCCGGGCTACCAGGTCCCGGGGCGGGGCGTCCTCAGGCACCTGGCTGTCGATCATGATGATCGGGCAGTCACGGCCTTCCGCGGCCAGCTGGCTGCCTACTTCGTACGCGAGGACCCCGCCCATCGACCACCCGCCGAGCACCCACGGCCCGGGCGGGTCGAGCTGCTCGAGCTCGGACCGGTACGCCGCGGCCATGGCACGCAGGTCATCCTCCGGCCCGGCGTCGTAGCTCACCAGGGCACGGCTCTGGAACGCCCGGACCGGACCTGGCCAGCTGAGAGCGAGTTCCAGGTAGCCGGCCACCGACCCGCCCACCGGGTGGAACAGGATCAGTCCGGGTCCCTCGCCGCCCGCGAGCTCGACGACACAGGCCGCCCGCTGGTCGGCCCCCGCTATCCGCTCGGCGAGCGCCCGGACCGTCGGGGTCTCGAAGACCTGGCCGAACGGCAGGTCGAGGCCCAGATCGGTGCGGATCCGGTTGACCAGCCGGAGGGCGGTCAGCGAGGTGCCGCCGAGGACGAAAAAGTCATCGTCCGGGCCGACCAGGGCCGTGTCGAGCAGCCCGGCCCATATCTCGCTCAGCGTGGCGAGCAGCGAGCCACCCGGCGACTGTCCGGCAGCCCGTGCGGGGGGCCGGGCCGAAGCGGACCCGGCGGCCGCGCTCGCGGTAACGGGACCGTCCGCCAGCAACGCCAGCGCCTGCCCGGTATCCACCTTGCCGTTCGGGCTGAGCGGGAGCCCGGGCACCAGCTCGAGACGAGCCGGGACCATGTAGCCGGGCAGCAGGTTCCGGACGTGGTCGGCGATCTCCCGGTCCAGCGGTTCCGCGCCGCGATCTGGCACCACCAGGGATACCAGCCGCCGCTGGCCGGCCGGAAGCTGCTGGACACACACCACGCAGTCGCTGACCTGCGGATGACTGCGGATCGCGGCCTCCACCTCGGCCGGCTCTACCCGGAACCCCTGAACCTTGGTCTGCCGGTCGGCGCGCCCGAGGAACTCGATGGTGCCGTCCGGCCAGTACCGCCCGAGGTCGCCGGTCAGGTAGAGCCGTTCACCCGTCCCCGGGTGGGTGACGAAGCGGGCACTGGTCCGTTCCTGATCCCGCCAGTAACCACGGGCAAGTCCCGCTCCGCCGATGTAGATGTTTCCCTCGGCCCAGGGCGGACGCGTGTCCAGCCGGTCATCGAGCACCCGCATGGTCTGGTTACGGAGCGGTCCCCCGTAAGGGATGCTAGGCCAGTCCGGGTCGACGTGCCGGACCTCGAAAACGTTGGACCAGATGGAAGCCTCGGTCGCTCCGCCCATCGCGAGGACCACCGCCTCCGGCCAGGCCGCCCGGATCCGGCCCGGCAGCGACAGCCTGATCCAGTCTCCGCTCAGCAGGAAGGCCCGGATCGGCAGCCTGCCAAGCCCGGGCTGCTGCCCGACCACCTCGACGAGCATCTCGGCCAGGGCCGGCACCGAGTTCCACACGGTTACCTCGTGCTTGGCGGCGGCGACGGCCCAGTCGACCGGGTCCGGCCGTGACCCCAGGCGGGGGAGCACCAGGCTCGCTCCGGCCGACAGCGCGCCGAAGATGTCCCAGACCGAAAGGTCGAAACTCAGCGAGGAGACCCCGAAGACGCGATCGGCGGGGGTCAGCTTGATCCGGTCATTCACGTCCAGCACGGTGTTCAGGGCCGCCCCGTGCTCGATCATGACCCCCTTGGGCTGCCCGGTGGAACCGGACGTGTAGATCACGTAAGCAAGGTCCGCGCCGCCGGCGGCCGGCGGTTCCCGGCCGGGGCCGGCATCGCCCACGGACTCCCAGCGGTCCACGGCCAGCGCCGGAATCGCATCCAGGCCGCGGTCCGCGGTCAATGACGACGACTGCCCCAGGATCACGCGGGCGGAAAGGTCGGACAGCAGCGCCTGGATCCTGACGGCCGGGAGAGCGGCGTCGACCGGGCAGTAGGCCGCGCCGGCCCGCAGCACCGCTATCACCGCGACGACCTGCTCCCAGCCCTTGCGCATCACCACCGGGACGACGTCGCCGGTCCCGACCCCGTGCGCGCGCAGCCACGTCGCCACCGCCCGCGAGGCCCGGTCGACCTGCGCATAGGTCAGGGTGCGGTCCGGGGTGCGGACAGCGTCCGCTCCGGGTCGGGCGGCCGCCTGCCGGAGAAACCCGTCGTGCAGTTGCCCGGCCGCTACCGGCCAGCCCGTGTCGTTGATCCGGGCCACCAGCGACCGGTGGCCGGGTGACGCCGGATCAGGCGGCGTCGCGGTTTCAGCGGGCCCCGCGAGCGTTCCGGCCATGGCGGTGTAGGCGGAGAACATGAGATCGGGGAGCCCGGCCGGGAATGCGCCGTCGACGGTATCCCAGACGCAGTCGACGCCTCCGTCCTCGGCGTCCACCACCTGATTGTCGATGAGCACCTGGGGCGTGCGCAGGCTGCTGTGCACCATCCGGCAGGCCGGGCGGGACGGCGGCGGCGCGTCGCCAGGCCGGTGGAGCATGCTGGTGAACACGTAGGGCAGCGCCGCGTTCGGAGCCGATCCCCGGCGCACGGCGGCTTCCCTGGTGATGGCGACGCCGCTCACCGCGGCGTGCTCGAAGTCCTGCCACAGCTGACGCTGGGTCCGCCGGGCACGCGACCAGAAGTCGCCCTCGCCGCGGATCTCCACCGGCAGCGTGGCCCCGAACTGGCCGACCACCCCCGCGGCGCGCGGATCGGCCGTGTACCAGCCCTGATGTAGCACGTTCAGGCAGAAATGAGGACTGGCGGACCAGGCACCCAGTACCTCGGCGAACAGATGAAGCATCGCCGTGACCGGCGTCAGCTTCTGCGTCCTGGCCCGGGCCGACAATCGCGACCACTCGGCCGCCGTGAGATGACAGGTCCGGCGGCTGAAACGGGTCGGCCCTGGCACTCCGCCCGGCCGGGCCATCGGAAGGCGAGGACCTTCCGGCAGCGTGTCGAGCCGTTCGCGCCAGTACCGCCAGTGCGCGCCATCGCGGGCCCCGGCGGGCGACTCCGATCTCGCCTGCACGCATTCACGGAAGGTCGTCGTCGCGGTGACCAGCGGCGCGTCCGTGTCGCGGTACAGCGCATGCCATTCGCTCCACACCTGCTGGATACTCCGGCCGTCGAGCAGCAGCAGGCTCATCGCCAGGTGCGCCCGCAGGCGATGAGGCCTGAGCTTGCTGATCACGACCTCGAACAACGGCCAGCCGGTGGGGGCCACACCGTCTTCCGACATCCGCTGCCTGGTCCGCACGAGCGCTGCCTGCTGCTCGGCGGCGGGCAGACTGGAGAGATCCTGCACGGGCAGGCGGAACGGCAGCGTCTGGCTGGGGGGCAGGACCCGGGCCATCCCTTCGACCAGCACCTCGGTCCGCAGCTGTTCGTGCTGGGCGATCAGGAGGTTGAGGGCCCGCTCGGCCCGGCCCAGGTCGAGGCCGGCCACGTCCAGCTCGACATAGAAGCTGGGCCGCAGGTCGCCCAGCTCGACAAGGCCGGTCGAACCGACTAGATAGGCCTGCTGCAGCTCGGTCAGGGGAAACGGGGCGGTCCCCGGCGCGGCCGGGTCCGGCCGGCTTACGCCATCCATTCGGCCACCCTCTCGGCCAGCATCATGCAGCTCAGATTGGGCGTGGCCCGGGGAACGACCGGCATCACCGAGGCGTCGACGACGTTCAGGCCCGTCATGGCGTGCACCCGGCAGTGGTCGTCAACCACCGCCAGCGGGTCGGTGGCCGGGCCCATCCGGGCCGTCCCAGCCGGGTGCCAGAGCGGGGCCACGAACCGGGAAACCGCGGATGACAGGAGGGCGTCCTCCCCCACCATCCGGTCGGTCCAGACGAACACGCGCTCCAGCTGGCCCGACAGCTCGGTGGACCGGATCAGCGACCAGGCGGTCCGCGCGGCGGTCATGAGCCGGTCCCGGTCCCGGCGATGAGAGGCCAGCCGCAGCACGATCTCGGGATGGCCGTCCGGCGTGGTGGCGGGCAGGTGAACGCTGCCGCGCGATGCCGGGTCGAGGAGCACCGCCGACACCGAGACGCCCGGCTGGCCGCCGAGCATCTGACCGATGACCGGCAGGCCATGGCCGGACGAGCTGCCTGCCAGGAAAAATCCGTGGTCGACACCCTCGCCGTCGCTTGCCGTCCTGGCCATGACGGTGTGTACCGGCTGCCCGGTCCGGCAGGCACCCGGCCGCGGGCGGGCCCAGATGGCCACCACCGGGTGGTCGGTGAGGTTCTCCCCGACTCCGGGCAGGTCCGCGACGACGTCCAAACCGAGCGCACCGATCCGGCCGGCATCGCCTATCCCCGAACGCTGCAGGATGGCCGGCGTGCTGATCGCCCCGGCGGACAGCGTCACGCGTCCGGCCGGTATCCGGACCCGTGCCCGGCTCTGGTGGCTGGCTTCCACCCCGACCGCCCGGCACCCGGCGGTCAGCACCCGGCGCACCTCCCACCCCGGGCACAGAACCAGGTTGGGCCGGCCCAGCACTGGTTTCAGGTACGCATCAGCGGCCGAGACGCGACGCCCCTGCCGCGCGGTGCTCGGAATGAGCCCGACACCCGGCGCCGGCGAGCCGTTCAGGTCGGGTACCCAGGGAAGGCCCGCGCTCAAGCACGCGCGCAGGAATGCCTCGCCCAGCGGGTCGAGGTGCTCGAGCGCGGGCCGCCAGAGCGGTACCGGGGCCGGGTGGCGGCGGCCGGGATCCGGTTCGCGCGGATCATCCTCGAGTCGCTCGAAATAGGGGCGCACGCGCTCCCATGACCAGGCCGGGTTGCCCGCGGCGGACCAGCCGTCGAAGTCAGCGGGCAAGCCGCGCAGGGCGATCCCGCCGTTGACCGCGGAGGAACCGCCCACCACCTTCCCGACGGGGTAGGGCACGCGCCGTCCCGCTCCCGCCGAGTCGCCCACCCAGGCGTCGAAGCCCCAGTTCGCCCCGGTGAGCACCGGCGTGCCGAGTGGCGTCGGCGGCTCCGGTCCGGTAGCGGCCTCCCCCGCTTCCAGCAGCAGGACCCGCCGGTCCGGGCACTCGGACAGTCGGCTCGCGAGCACCGCTCCCGCCGAGCCCGACCCGACGATCACATCGTCCCAGCCGCCGGGCGGAATGACCGCGCCCGGGATCACGACGGGGCCTGCCGCGAATTCAGCACGGTCGCGAACCCGGCCACGGTGGGACATTCGAACAGCGCCTGCATGGCCTCGTCGGCGCTCTGCTCCATGCCGAGCTCCTCGCGCACCCGGCCGAAGATGCGCACCGCGTGCAGCGAGTCTCCGCCCAGCTCGAAGAAGTTGTCCGCCACGCCGATGTCCTCACGGCCCAGGACCTCGCGCCAGATCTGGAGGAGCGTCTGCTCGGCCCGGTCCCGCGGTTCGGTCCGGCGGGGGACGACCGGTCCCGACCACGGGGTCGGCAGCGCCGAGCGATCGACCTTGCCGTTGGCATTCAGCGGCCACTCGCTGATGACCAGGTAATGCTGCGGGACCATGTAGCCGGGCAGGGCCTGCTCCAGCGTCTCCCGCAGGGTGACCGGATCAATGACGGGGCTGACGTCGCCTGGCCGTTGGGCCGCGTCATCCGGCGACCGTTCGCCGAGGAGGACGTGCTGGACCATCGCCTGCGCCACGGGCGCCCCGGCCGGGCACGACGCGAAGCGGGCGAAGCCGGCCGCGGCCAGCTGGTCCCGCCAGGCATCCACCGGCAGGAGCGGCATGGCCCGGTCATCCTGATGATGGGAGAAGCCCTCGATGAAGCCGACGCTGACCATCTGGATGCGGGAGTTGGCGGTGCCTTCGATCGCGATCAGGACGCCACCAGGGGCCAGGATGCGGTGGAGCTGACGCAGGGACCACGCCAGGTCCCTGGCGTCATGCAGGACGTTGGCCGCTACCACCACGTCAGCGGAGCCGGGTGCGATCGCCTGCGGCCCCGGCTCGCGGTCGATGTCGTACAGGCCATAGCTGACGAACGGGTACCCGGCGAAATCCCGTTCCGCCTGGCGGGTGAAGTATGTGGACACGTCGGTGAACAGGTACCTGGCCCGGTCGGCGGGCAGGGTCTTCAGGACCCGCGCCGTCGTCCCGCCCGTTCCCCCGCCGATCTCGAGCACCTGCACCGGCCGCCCCGGTGCTCCGCGCTCCGCGATCGTCCGGACCAGCCGGGCCACTACCTGGTTCAGCAGCCGGGAAACCGGGTTACCGTCGTACAGGGCGTCGGTGACCCTGGCCGACCCGTCTGGCAGTAGCAGATGGAGCGGGCTGACCTGGCCCCGGAGCAGTTCGAGCTGGTGCTCGGCACAGTCATGCAGGTAGCCGGCGAACGCCCGGTGGGCACTGGCCGGCCCGGTCCGCGCGAGCACGGGCTCCAGTTCGGTGGCCAGCCGCTGGCGGATGTCGCGGTCGAGCCGTTCCGCGTCGAACCCCTCGTCGCAGCGATAGCGTCCTGACGGCTCGTCGTACCGCAGCAGGCCCTCGGCGGCGAGAACCGCCAGCCACTGGCTGAGCAGCCCTTCATATTGCGGCTTGACGCCGTACCGCCGGACGATCTCGGCGGCGGCCGCGGTCCCGCCCGCCGTCGTGAACACCCCGAGCCTGGCCAGCGTCCGGGCCATGAGCGGCGGGCACACGGCTTCCCAGATCTGCCACCAGGCTTCGAACAACGACAGCTCGGCCGCCAGTTCGGCCGCGCCGTCCCCGATCTCGGCGGCGGCCGTCTCGGTCAGCCCGAGCCAGCCGGATCCCGCCTCGCCAGCGCCGTCCGCGCTGGCCGGTCCGGCCGCGGACGGCTCCGGCAGGACATAAGCGATCAGCTGCCTGCGGCCGGTCACCGGGTGAACGGCGACGTCGGCCAGCGCGTCCCTGACTCCGGGGCAGCCGCGGAGCGCGGCGGCGATCTCGTCCAGCTCGATCCGGTAGCCGTTAAGCTTGACCTGGAAGTCCGTGCGCCCGAGGAAGTCGATGTTCCCCCCGGGGAGATAGCGTGCGACATCGCCGGTGCGGTAGATCCGCTCCGCGGTGACGGGGTGCACAAGGAACCGTTGCGCGGTCTTCTCCGGATCCCGCCAGTAACCCTGGGCCACACCAGTCCCGCCGATGTAGAGCTCTCCCGCCGTCCATACCGGGACCGGCTGCAGCTGGTCGTCGTAAACGTGCAGCGTCTGCTGGGCGAGGGGTTTGCCGTAGGGGATGCGGGTCCAGTCCGCGGAGACCTTGCTCACCGGGTACCAGACCGACCAGATCGAAGCCTCGGTCGCGCCCCCCAGGCTGACGATCTCAGCGCCGGGCTGCAGGCCCCGCACCCGGTCGGGCAGCGACACCGGTATCGAGTCACCGCTCAGCATGACCAGCCGCAGCCCGGGGACCGGGGTGCCCAGGGGCTGGCCGTTCTCCGTCCACGCCTGCATCAGGGCGGGAACGGAATTCCAGATGGTCACCTCGTGTCTCGCCAGCAACTCGGTCCAGCGGGCCGGATCGAGGCTGTCACCGGGAGCGGGGATGACGACAGCGCCGCCGGCCGCCAGGATGCCGAAAATGTCGTACACCGACAGGTCGAAGGTCAGGGAGGACAGGGCGAGCACGCGGTCGGCGGATCCGACGCCGAACCGTTGGTTGATGTCCTGGATCGTGTTGGCCGCCCCGCGGTGGTCGATCATCACGCCCTTCGGCTGGCCGGTCGACCCCGAGGTGAAGATCACGTAGGCGAGGTCAGACGGATCCGGGCCCGCGGCCAGCGGGGCGGCGGATTCCTGACCGAGTTCGGCGTCGCCAAAGGTGACCAGCCGCAGGCCAGAGGGCCAGGACAGCTCGTCACGGCGCTCGGGTGAGGTGACCACGATGCGGACGCCGCCCTGCTCGAGGACCTGCTGGCGCCGCGCTGGCGGCCACTCCGGATCGACGGGCAGGTAGGCGGCCCCGGACGAGCAGATGCCGAGGACGGCCGGGACCTGGGCCCGTCCCTTGTCGAGTACCACGCCCACGAGGTCGCCGCGGCCCGCGCCGAGGGCGGCGAGGCGCCGGGCCAGCCGCCGGGCGTCGCGGGTTACCTCGCGATAGCTGAGCTGCCCGTCCGCGGCGATGACGGCCACCGCGTCCGGGCTGCGGGCAGCCGTAGCCTCGGCGAGGCCGCACAGAGTGGCCGCTGGAAGGTCGGCGGCGGTGTCGTTGGCCTGGTCCCGTTCGGCGGCCTGCCAGGCAGGCAGTCCGGTCAGCGGCCCGGTTTCGTCCCAGGCTCGCTCGGTGGAGGCCAGCCGCCCGAGCAGGCTGAGGTAGGCCGTGAGCATGTCGTCGAGCAGCCCGTCGGGAAAGAGTTCCTCGACGGCGTCCCAGTTGAGCAGCAGTTCGCCCTGGTCCTCGCCGACCTGGTGGTCGAGCCAGACCTGGGGTGTCTGGCTGATGCTGTGACGGAACCGGCCGAAGAAGCCGCGGCCGGTGTCCGTGCCCTCCTCGCCGTCCACCGCGAGCGCACTGGTGAAGACCACCGGCATCGATGCTTCCGGTCCGCTGCCCAGCCGCCGGGACCGCTCACGCAGAACCCGCACCCCGCTGTAGGAGGAGTGCTCCAGATCCCGCATGAGCTGCTGCTGAATCCGGGCGGCGCGGGCGGCGAAACTGGCTTGGGGGTCCGTCTCGACGCTCAGCATGGTCAGCGACGTGAAGTCGCCGATCACCGCGCCGATCTGAGGGTGCAGCGGCGGCCGGTCGAACATGGTCAGGTTCAAGGTGAAGGCCGGCTGGCCGGACCATCTCCGCACGATATCGGCGAACGCCGTCAGCAGGAGCGCCGACGGGGTGATCGCGCGGCGCCGGGCGCTCCCCTTCAAGGCGGCCCAGGTGGCACGGTTCAGCCGCGCCTCCCGTCCGGTGAAACGGGCGCCGCCGTGCTGACCGCCGGTCAGCTGAGCCGGCTGCCGCGCCAGCGGCAGCGCGGGCGCGGGGGGCAGGCTGTCCAGCCGCTGCCGCCAGTATTCCTCGGCCCGCCGGTACCTGTTCCCCTGCTGATGTGCCTCACTCGCCAGCACGTAGTCCCGGTAGGACAGCGGCAGCGGATCAGGCGACCACGCGGGATCGGTGTAGAACCGGTGCCAGTCGTTGAACATCAGCGACAGGCTGTACGCGTCCATGATGAGCATGTTCACGCTGATGTGCAGGCGCATCCGCTGGTCACCGAGCAAGGAGACCCGGATCTCCAGCAGCGGCCAGCGTCCAGCCGGCTGGACCCGGTGGCCCATGTCCGCCCTGATCCGGCCGAGCTCGGCCTCCCGTTCGTCCGGCGGGAGACCGGCCAGCTGGCTCACGGGGATCTCGAATGGCGGCACCGCGGGCAAGGTCCGCTGCCTGCCGTCAGGGAGTACGATCGCCCGCAGCATGTCGTGCCGGTCGATGACCCGGCGGAAGCTATCCGCCAGCCGTCGGGGATCCCGGGCCAGCCCGTCGAGCTCGAAGTAGTAGTGGGTGCCGACGCCGCCGAGCTCGACCGCGGTTCCGCTGCCGACCCAGTAGGCGTGCTGGATGTCGGTCAGCGGGAACGGCTCGTGACGCTGGCCGGGCTGCGGGGTGACGTGCGGTGCGGGGCTGGTCGCATCGGCGCCTTCGAGCATCTCGATCAGCTGCTCGCGGTGGGCCCTGAGCTGCTCCCGCAGCTCCGGGGTGAGCTTGCCGGCCGGGGCCAGGACGTCCAGCCCGCCGTCAGCCAGCCGCAGCTTGATCCCGAGGCGGCTGAGCTCCGTGAGCAGATCCTGCGACATCTCGGATTCCCTCCTGCCCCTGCCCGCCGGTCAGCCCGGGCCCGGGAGCGCCCGGATGGCTTGTGACACGGCGGTCACCTGCGGGTCCTCAAGTAGCGTGTGGTGAGTGCCAGGAATGCTGATGGTGGTCACCGGTCCCGTTGTCCGCGCCGCCCAGCCCCAGTCCGGTGCGGCCGCGGACGGGTGCCCGCCGAACTCGCTCACCGTCCCGTGAGCTGCGCGCAGCACGCTGACCGGGGCGCTCACCGTGGCGGCGTGGTAGGCGTGGCAGGCCCGGACCACGCCACGGAACACGGCGAACGCAGCCGCCAGGTCCGCCCGGTCCGGGAACGGGCCTGTGCCCTCGGGGCTGGCTCCCTGGCAATCGTCGGCCAGGCCGTGGTCCTCGAGGAACCAGGGCATGAGCTCGCTCTCGGCCACCAGCCGGGGCGCGGCCGGGGCCGGCGAGTCGATGACCACGATCCGGGCAACCTTCTCACCCTCGCGCTCCAGCTGATGGGCGAGCTCGAGCGCGATCACCGCGCCCGACGACCAGCCGCCCAGCTGATACGGACCGTGCGGCTGGGTTTCCCGCAGCGCCGTCCGGTAGATGCCGGCCAGCTCGCCGACGCTTTCCAGCGGGAGCAGGCCGGCCGCGGGCCCGGGTGCCTGGAACGCGCAGAAGGGCCGCTCGAGCAGTTCGGCGAGCCGCCGGTAGCACACCACGCCGCCGCCCGCGGGATGGACGAAATACCACGGACAGCCATTGCCCTCGTGCAGCCATACCCGAGGCGACCAGCCGGGATCGGGCGAATCGAGCCAGTCCGCGAGCAGCGCCACCGTACTTCGCTCGAGCAGCACGCCCGGTGGTACCCGTCGTCCGTACCGTCGTGTCAGCAGGCTGCTGACCTGCAGGGCGGCGAAAGACTGCCCGCCCAGCGCGAAGAAGTCGTCGTGGACGCCGACCGGGCCGTCGCCCAGCACGGCCGCCCAGACCTGCGCGACCGTCTCCTCCGTCGGCGTCCGCGGTGCCGTATCGGGCCGCCGCTCCCGCGGCCTGGACGGCGTGCGTTCGCGCAGGGCACGCCGGTCCAGCTTGCCGTTGGCCGACAGCGGCAGCTCGTCCAGGACGGTGACGGTGGCGGGAACCAGGTGGCCGGGCAGGCGGCCGGCCAGGAACCGCAGCAGCTCATCCGGATCCGCCGGCCGCCCCCCGCTGGCCTGCGTGACGAAGGCCGCGAGCTGCTTCCCGGCCGCGGACTCACGGGCCACCACCGCCGCCTGCCCGACGGCGGGGCTGGCCAGGAGGGCATGCTCGACCTCGCCCGGCTCCACCCGGTATCCCTGGATCTTGACCTGGAAATCGGTCCGGCCGAGGAACTCGATATCCCCGCTGGGCAGATACCGGCCGAGATCACCGGTCCGGTAGAGGCGCTCGCCGGTGCGGGGGTGCGGGACGAACGCGGCCGCGGTGCGCTCGGGATCGTTCAGGTAGCCGCGCGCCAGGCCTGCGCCGCCGATGTACAACTCGCCAGGTGTCCAGACCGGGGCGTCCCGGCCGATCCCGTCGAGCACGTGCCACGACTGGTTGGCCAGGGGGCTACCGTACGGGATGCTGACCCAGTCTGGGTCCCGGCGGTCCACCGGGTAGCAGATGGACCAGATCGAGGCCTCGGTCGCGCCGCCGAGACTGACAACGCGGGCGTTCGGCGCGACGGCGCGGACCTGATCAGGCAGGTCGACCGGGATCCAGTCCCCGCTGAGCAGCACGGTCCGCAGCTTCGGCAGCCGGACGCCGGCCGCGGCCGCCTCGGCCGCGAACAGCTGCATCAGCGCGGGGACTGAGTTCCAGGTGGTGACCCCGTGCCGCCGGGCCAGGTCCACCCAGGCCGCCGGGTCGGTCTCTTCCCCGTCCGGGATCAGCACGGTGGCGCCGACGGCGGCAGCACCGAAGATGTCGTAGACCGACAGGTCGAAGCACAGGGAGGACACGCTGAGGATCACGTCGCCGGCCGAAATGCCGTACCGCCGGTTGATGTCGGTGATGGTGTTCAGCGGGCCCCGGTGATCGAGCACGGCGCCTTTGGGCTGGCCGGTGGACCCGGATGTGTAGATCACGTACGCCCGGTCGCCGGCCCGGCGCGTTACCGGGCGCGGGGACGCGAGCCCGGCGGCCGCGTTCGTGACCTCGGAGTACGTCGCGTCCGCGACGGTCACGACCGGAGCGCGGGTCATGCCGGCCAGCTCACCGGCCAGGGACGCCGTGGTGAGGACCGCCCGCGCCGAGGTGTCAGCGAGCAGGTAGCGGATCCGGTCCGGCGGCCAGCGCGGGTCGATCGGGACGTACGCGGCCCCGGTCAGGAGCACCGCGAACACCGCCACCACCTGCGGCCAGCCCTTGGGCAGCACGATGGCCACCAGGTCACCGGGCCGGACCCCCCGGTCCTGCAGCAGCGCGGCCAGTCGGGCCCGGCGATCCTGGAGCCCGGCGTAGCTGAGCGTGACCCGGCTGGTGACGACCGCCGGAGTTTCCGGGCTCCGCGCCGCGTGCGCGGCCAGGCCGTCGTCGAGCAGGCCGTTAGGTACCCGCGGGGCCGGTTCGGGCCTGCTGAGACGCCGGCGCCGACCGGCCTCGGCGGGCGGCAGCAGCTGCGGGCCCGCGGACTCCCAGGCCGCGCTTCCGCCGGCGAGCTCGGTGAGCAGGTTCAGGTATCCCTCCTGCATGGCGTCGATGAGACCGGGCGGGAACATCGGCTCGATGACGTCCCAGATCACCCACAGCCGTCCGTCTTTCAGTTCCCAGAACTCACAGTCGAAGATCACCTGCGGGGTCTCGAGGAGGCTGTGCGCCGGCCGGTCCACCGGACCGACGAAGAGCGCACTGCCCACCGCGTACGGGCACGCGGCCCGCCCGGGTGTACGCCGGACCTGGTTGAGCCGCTGCAGGACCTTGGTTCCGCTCCACTGCGCGTGCTCCAGGTCCGCGACCACCTGGGCCTGCAGGCGCCGGGCCCGGTCGGCGAACGGTTCTTCGTGCCGCCAGTCGGCCTCCAGCGGGTACAGCGCGGCGAAGTTCCCGATCACCTCGGCCAGCTGCGGTGGCAACGCCATCCGGTGACTGATCATGTTGTTGAGCAGGAAGTGCCGCGAGCCGCTCCAGTAGGCCAGCACTTCGGCGTGGGCCGCGCAGGCCGCGCTGGTGGGGGTCAGCCCCCGCCGGGCGGCCTGGTCTTTGACCGCGGACCAGGCCTGGGCGTGGAGGGTCATCTCCCGGCGTTCCAGCCGGGAGCGACGGCGGGTGTCCGCTCCCGCCGCCAGCGGCAGGTCGGGCGGGCCTGGCCAGCCCGCCATGCGGTCACACCAGTACGACCTGGCCGCCTGGCCGCTCGGCGACTCCTCCAGCGCGGCCAAGGCCAGGACGCAATCCCTGGTGCCGGCGGCCAGTTCGGGAAGGACCAGGGCTGGTTCCCGGTAGAGCCGCATGACCGACTCGAGGAACCGGAAGGTGCCGGGCGCGTCGCTGAAGAAGTTGTTGTTGTTGTAGTGGAGCCGCCCCCGGCCGCCGTCGCACAGGCTGATCTCGACGTCCAGCCACGGCCAGCGGTCCAGCGGGAGTTCGCGCCGCTGCATGCGCTCACGCACGCGGACCAGGTTCTGCCTGGCCTGTTCGGCGGGCTGCCCGCGCAGATCCGATACGCGCACCCGTACCGGCTCCGGATCGGCGACGGCCGCGAGCTGGGTGCCGTCCCTGACCGCGACCAGGTTGGCCTGCTGGCGGCGCAGGGCGGCGTTGAGCGCGGTCTCGTACCGGTCAGGGTCGAGGTCCGCGACATCGAACTCCATGTACTGATGGGGCCTGACCGGGTGCTCGAAGCCCGCCTGACTGCCGATGAGAAAGGACGTCTGCAGGTCGGAGGGAGGAAACGGGACCAGGGAGCGCCCGGGTTCTGGCACCACCACCGGCAGGCCGGCGGCCGGCGTCGGCCCGGGCTGGCTGCGGGCGAGCCAGTCCAGGATCTCCGGCTTCCACTCGGCTAGCCGACCGCGCAGGCCGGCGGGCAGGCCGCCGTTCCTGGCCGTGACCTCGAGCTGCCCGTCCCCGGCGATCCTGAGCTTGACCCCGGCGGCGGCCAGGTCGGCCAGCAGTGCGAGCACGGCATCGTCAGCTGCGGTAGTCATGAACCGCCCCTGCTGATCGTCGTCTGGGCGAGCGCATCGACGGACCCGGCCTAGCGGAACGCCACGGGCATCGACTCGAAGCCTCGCACGTGGACGTTGTTCCGGCGCTTGGCCTCACCGGCCAGGTGCAGGCCGGGGAACCGGCTGACCATCGCGGCCAGCATCATCTCGCCGCTCAGCCGGGCCAGCGGGGCGCCGAGGCAGAAATGGATGCCACGGCTGAATCCCAGGTGGCGGTTGGGCCAGCGGGTCAGGTCCAGTTCGTCTGGCCGGTCGAAGGCGGCCGGATCGCGGTTGGCCGCACCGAGCAGAATGCCCGCCATCTGGCCCTTGCGGATCACCGCCCCGTCCACCTCGATGTCGGCCACGGCCACCCGTCCGGCCAGCTGAACGGGGGGATCGAAGCGCATCAGCTCTTCGAACGCGGTGGTCACAATGCCCGGGTCGTCACGCAGGCGCGCCATGTCGGCGGGGTGGGCGAACAGGGCGTTCATCCCGTTGCCGACGATGTTCGCGGTGGTCTCCAGGCCGGCCACGGTCAGCCCGAGGCACATCTCGAGCAGTTCCTCGCTGGTCAGCCGGTCTCCATCGGCCTCGGCCCTGAGCAGCCCGGTGATCAGGTCGTCCTTGGGCGTCCGGCGGTGTTCGTCCAGCGCGGCGGTGAAGTACCCGGTCAGCTGCTCGTAGGCCCGGACCCCCACATCCGACAGCACCAGGTGGGAAACCGGGTCGAAAACGTCACTGAAGATGATCGACTGGGCGAGGAAGTCGTCCTGGTCGGCCAGCGGGATCCCGAGCAGCTCAGCCAGGGCGGTGGCGATGAGCGGGTAGGCGATGTCCCTCATCAGCTCGATCTCGTCCTGCTCGCTCGCCTGGGCCAGCAGGTCGTCGACGAGCGTCGTGATCCGCGGCCGGAGCCCTTCGAGCAGCCTCGGCGTGAACGCCTGGTGAACCAGCGAGCGCAGCCGGGTGTGATCGGGCGGGTCGAGGGCAGTGATACCACCCGGCGGGCGGTCGAGACCGGGCGGCAGCACGTAGTCGTCCCAGTTCCGGCGGTCGTTCGAGGTCTTCTCGTGGCGCAGCAGGAACAGGGCCTGGTCGTAACCCGAGACCAGCCACCGGTTGAGCTGGTCGATCCAGAGCACCCGGCCCTGGGCCCGGAGTTCGCCGTAGAACTCGTAGGGGTTGTCGATGTCCTGGTACTTGGCGATGAAGCCCTCGACGTCGATCACGCCGTCCTCCCGGATGCCCCGGTCACGCCGGTCACGGCGTCCTTGACGTAGTTCAGGTGGATCGACTGGTGCTCGATCATGTGGCTGATGATCGAGCCGAGCGGCTTGGTCCCGTCGGTGATGTCGGGCGTCGCGGGCGGCACCGTGCCGAGCTGGGCGTCATCGAGCCCGCTGGTCAGGGTGGCCCACGCCCGGCCGCCGGCCGCCAGCCGCTCCGCGTAGGCGTGCAGGTCGTCCGCCTCGCCGCCGGCGGGGACGGCGACCTGGCTCCCGGTAGTCCGCGCCAGCCAGCCGAGGACGAGGTCGTAGCCTTCGCTGAGATGACCGAGCACCGCGGCCACGGTCGCGCCGCTCGGGTCGGCGCAGGGCCGCCGCAAATCCGCATCGGTACAGCCAGCGAAGAAGTGCGCCAGTTCTGCGTTCTGCTTCTCGATTTCGCTGGCCAGCTGTTCGCTCTGGTCGGCCACCACGAAACACCCCTTAAATCCCGCTGATTCCGGCAGCCCAGACGGCTATTTCACCAAGCGCGGGCTTCACTGCGCCCTGGCGACCACATTCAAAGCCAGATGACGTGACCCGCTCAACCCGGTCAAAAACCGGCGACGACGGTCAGGGGCGGATACGCGCACGCACGCCGGGAAGCTGGAGCCACAGGCGGCGGCGGGAGATCTTGCCCCGGGCCGACCGGGGAATTTCCGCACACACCACGATCGTGCTCGGCCAGGCCGACCGGGGCAGGGTGGCCCTGAGCCGCCGCCGCAGCGCGGCCCGGTCGACGGTCCGGCCAGGCACCGGGACCACCGCCAGGCCGACGGTCTCGCCCATCCCCGGGTGGGGAACGGGGAACGCTACCGCCGTGGCCACGACCGGATCGGCCCGGGCGGCAATCTCGACGTCCGGTGGCCAGATCTTCAGCCCGCCCGAGTTGATGATGTCGTCCACCCGCCCGGTGACCCGCAGGAAACCGTCGTCATCGAGCCACCCGACATCCTTGGTCGGCACCCAGGCCCGTCCGGCCGGGACAACGTTCGGACCCCGGATCCAGATCTCCCCGGACCGCCCCGCGGGCAGCAGCCGGCCCTCGGACCTGATCTCGACGTCGCAGAGAGTCGGCTTGCCGACGGTGCCGGCCCGGCGGTCCCGGTCCGGCGCCTGCGATGCGATCTCACCCGGCGCCTCGGTCATCACGTAAGCGCTGATGACCGGGGCCGAATAGTGATCCTCGAGCTGGCGGGCGACGTCGGCCGCCAGCGGCGCCGCGCTGGCCCGCAGGAACCGCAGACCTGGCCATTCGGCGCCCGCCCCGCTCATCAGGCGGTACACCAGCTGGTGACCGGCCGGGGACGCGGCGCACCAGGTCGGACGCGAGCGGGCCAGCGCGGCCAGGAACTCCCGGGGCTGCTTCGGATCGGCGAAGGCGACCGTGCCGCCCGACACCAGCGGGACCAGGATCGTGGTGATCATGCCCAAGGTGTGGGTCAGCGGAGCCGTGCTGAGCGACGTATCGGCGGGAGTGAGCGACAGCCGCCGCGCCACCCCCTGGACGGCGCTGATCAGCTGGTCGCGGCCGATCCCGACGCATTTGGGGGTGCCGGTCGTCCCCGAGGTGAAGAACTGGAGCACGACGTCGTCGCGGGGTGAGGTACGGGGGAACGACGACCGGGCGTGCGCCGTCCACTCGGCCTGCAGCATCCGATGCCCGTTCGCCCGGGCCCAGCGCATGACGCCGGCGTCGGTGCGGTCCCCCACGACCAGCGCCGGCGGGCAGGCCAGAGCGAGGGCGCGATAGCCGTCCGGAGGCCCTTCCGCCTCGACCAGCGCGACCGAATGACCGTGCAGGGCACCGAGCACGCTCACGAGCACCAGGTAGGGATCGCGTCCGCTCACCCACACGCTGGCATCGGCGGAAGCGTGACGCGCCGTCGCCGCCACCCGGGTGGCGAAGAGCCCGACGTCATCGGTCAGCCGGCCGCGGGTGACCGCCCCCCTGACCGTCGACGGGCAGATCGCGGTGGCCGAGCCGTCCCCGTCGTTCAGCAAGGTCAGCAGGCCCTCAAGCACCGGCATAGGATGCCGCGCCCGGTCCCGGCGTGTCGACCGGTTCGCTGGCCAGCCCGGCGTGCGGGGCGGACAGGGCAGTCGCCGTTCTCTTGCCACCGGCTCGATGGGTCGACGGAAAATGATGCCTCACCGGCACTGTGTGCCGACGCTACGGGCCAACGGGAGTGTCATGCAGCCAGCAGGATCGCTGACGGTACGAGTCACCGGAAAAGGCACGGCGCTACTGCCGACGACGTGGAGCCAGCGATCGAACACCAGCTGGCACGGCCCCATCGACGAGGACAACTACCACGCGGCCGGCGCGTCCCATGAGCTGCCGATGGGCTGTGACCTGGCGGCGGTGGGCCGGGCGATCCAGCACGTGCTGGGCCGCCACGACGCGCTGCGCTCGGTCTTCCGTACCGAGGGCAGCGGGCTGCGGCAGGTGATCCACGCGTCCGGCGAGGTCACCGTGCCCGTCTTCGAGACGGTCGGCCAGGATCTCGAGCAGGACGTGGACGACGCCATCGACTTCCTGTGCGCCGACCCGTGGAACGGCCGTCAGTGGCCGATCCGGTTCGCGGTCCTGACGTCAGGCCATCCGCTGCTGCTGGTGGTTACCTATAACCGGCTCATCCTCGACGCCTACAGCGCCGCGACGGTCACCCAGGAGGTGCTGAAGGCCTGCACGGGTGACACCAGTGAGCTGCCGCCGCGCTGGCAGGTGACGGAGGAAGCCAGGTACCAGGTGTCGGCCGACGGGGCGGCGGCCAGTGACCGGTCGCTGGCCCACTGGCGGAACGTCCTGGCCAGCTCTCCGTCGTCTCTGTTCGACTATCCCCGGCCGCACCCCTCCGGGCCCGACCGGTACACGATGGCGAGCATCGAGTCTTCGGCCCTGGGGCGGGCCGTGCTGATGATGCGCAGGCGGTGGCGCGTGACCGGGGCCACGCTGTTGCTGAGCGCGGCGGCGCTCGTGCTCGGCCGTTACACCGGCCACCGCACCGTCGTGATGCAGCTGATCACGGCGAACCGGGGCGACCGTAACCGACGGCACATGGTGGGCTCGCTAACCTCCCAGGGCCTGCTCCGCCTGGACGTTGGCAGCGGGCGGTTCGCGGATCTCGCGCACCAGGCCTTCCGGGCGAGCAGCGAGGCCCACCGGTCGGGCTACTACGACCCCGACGCCGCCCAGGCGCTCCGCGCGGAGATCGGCCTGCAGCGGGGGGCGTGCCTGGACCTGGGGGCCCTGTTCAACGACCGCTCGACCGGGCAGGAGGCCTCCGACGCCGAGCCCGCGGTGAGCGAGCGGGAGCTCAGGGAGCTGGCTGCCCGCGACGGCCTGCTCGATGGATCGGCGGCCGCCCGCCCGCCGGAGTGGACCGGCAGCTTCCAGGTCTACCCGGAAAGCCCCACGCTGAAGGACGCCCGCTTCCTGATGATGTGCAACTACGCGCCCTGCTTGCCGATATCCCTGTTCTGCGACATGACCTACATACCGCTCGCCGCGGCCAAGCGGATGCTGGGCGGCATGGAACGGGTGCTCATCGCGGCCGCCTGCGGCGATCTCGATGTCACCGAATTGAGCCAGATCAGCGCCGTAGAACCGGTGCGGCGGGACGACGCGTGGGTGCGGTCGGGCGATGGCTGGACCGACATGGCCGCCACCGCCAGCCTGTGGCGGCAGGTCACCGGGGGCCGGGCCGCCACCGTGACCGTCGAGGATCAGCGCCTGGTCGGGTATCTCGCCGGCCAGGGGGCACCGTCGCCGGCCGCCCTGCACGCGGCCTTCGTGACCGCGCTCGGTGACCGGAACGACGTGCACGCACCGGACTGGTACCGGCTGGTCGATTCCCCGCCCGCCGACCTGGCCGACGCGGCGGCCTGGCGGCGGGCGGCGGTCACGGCCGAAGGAACCGGCCGGCCCTAGCCGCCCGGTCTGTCCCGGCCCTAGCCGCCCGGTCCGTCTTCGCCGGCCGCCCTGACCGCGGCCGCACGGCCGCCGTCGGCTCCGTCGCCGCACTCGACCTCCACCACGCCATCCGCGCCCGGGTGCCCGGACAGGCCGGCCGCGAGGGCGACCAGGGCCACCCCGGCCGCGCCATACAGGTCACCGCACATGCCGGCCAGGTCGAGCTCAGACCCAGCCGCCCCGTCGAGCCAGGACACGAGCCGGCTACGGCTGGGCGCATTGGCCGGCCACCGCTCGGTCCGCACCAGCCCGAGCCGCGGCGTGCCCGGCGGCCCGTCCGGCTCCAGGACGACGCAGGCGGCGCCGGCCCGCAGCGGGGACGCCGGGACCGTTCGTTCCCGGTAAAGGGCGAGCGCGTCGTCATCGGCGGGTTCAGTACCCACCACGACCACCCGGCGTGCCCGCCCGGCCCGCAGCATGAGGGTGCCGAGCGCCACCGCGTCCAGGCCCGAGGTGGCACCCGAGCAGACCATCACGTTGGGGCCGCCGAGCCGGAACCAGATGGCCACGGTGCTGGCCACGACGTTGCTCGACGCGTTCGGCACCGCCAGCGGGCTGATCGCGCGCCGGCCCCCTTCCCGGGCGGACCTGGCGGTGTCCACCACGCTGGCTACGTTGCCGAGGTTGGAGCTGACCACCACCGCGGTGCCGGGATCGGGCGGCCCGGCCGGCCGGGCCGCGCCCGGCGCCAGCCGGAGCGCGCCGTGCACGGCGCACAGCGCGAGCCTGGTGGCGGCGTCCTTGCCGAGCAGCCCCTTGCGGCCGAGGATGACATGCGCCTGGTCGGGCGGGCAGGCCCGCCCAGGCGGGATCCGCCCGGCCAGGAAGGGAAAATCGGCCGTCAGGTCGGCATCGGGCAGGTGGAGGCCGTAGCCGGTCACGGCGACGGTCGCCGCGCCGGTCACGGCGGCCCCGCGATCAGGCTGACGGCGTTGACCCCGCCGAAGCCGAACGCGTTGATCTGCGCCAGCCTGACGTCGGCGGAGCGCGGCCGGTCTCTGACCAGGCGCAGTCCGCGGCCTTCACCGAGCGGCTCGCGCAGGCCGACGACCGGCGGGACCACACCGGCCCGCAGGCTGTGCACGGCCATCGCCAGGCTGGTCAGGGCCGACGTGCCCGACGTGTGCCCCACCGCCCCCTTCACCGCGGTCACCAGGGGCCCCGCCCCGTCGGAGCCGAAGACGTCGGTCAGCACGGCGGCTTCGGCCGGGTCGTTCAGGACGGTGCCGGTGCCGTGGGCGTACACCACGTCGACCTCGCGAGCCGCCCGGCCGGCCCGCTCGAACGCCCCGGCCATCGCCCGGCGGATCCCGTCCGGGTCGGGCGCCGTCTCGTGGTGTGCGTCACAGGACAGTCCGGTAGCGAGCATCCGGGCGACCGGCGGCACGGCCGCCTCGCCCTCCGGGACCAGCACCGCGGCGGCGGCGCCCTCGCCGAGCAGGACACCCGGGCGGCCGGAGTCGAACGGCCGCACCCGGTCGGCCGGCTCGTCCGCGAAGCGGCCGATCATGGCCAGCATCGATTCGGTCATCGTGTCGGCAGCGGCGACCACCACCGCGTCCGCCTCACCCAGTTCCAGCAGGTCCTGCCCGAGGGCGAGAGCATAGCCGCCCGCGCTGCACGCATTTGAGAGGGTGAGCACGGACGTGACGCCCGGCGCCGCCCGGCGCACCGGGCCGGTGAAATGGAGGTCCTCGAGGCAGACCGCACCCCCGTCGAGTGCCCAGCGCTCGACGGCTCGCAGCTCACGCAGTCCGGTTCCGGCCAGGACGGCCACCCGCTGGCGGTTCGGGTCCAGGCCGGCGCGCCTGACCGCCTCGGTCACGCAGCCGGCCAGCCACGAACCGGCGTACGGGGCCGGCTCGCCGCGCTGCCGCGGCAACTGATAGCCGGACGTCACGTTGAGCTGCCGGGCCGGGAAATGACGCAGGCTGGACACGCCGCATTCGCCGCGCAGCAGCGCTGCGAAGGTTTCGGCGTCGTCACCGAGACAGGTCCGCGCGACGCAACTGACGACCAGTACTGACACCGGCAGTCCCTCCCGTCCCGGCGCGCAGGCGGCGGCGCCTCACCATGTGACCGGCAGGCCAGCCAGGCCGCCGGTCCGCATGTGCTCCTTGTATTTGAGCTCGCTGACCTCTCCGGCCATTTGCAGGCCGGGAAAACGGCTGAGCAGAGTGGTCAGCCCGATCGATATCTCGGCCCGGCCCAGTTTCGTGAAATTGCACATGTAAAAGCCTGAGCCGAACGTCAGGTGAGGGTTCGGGTCCCTGGCGATGTCGAACCGGTCCGGATCGGGGAAGACGGCACTGTCCCGGTTGGCCAGCATCACGTCGAGCAGCACCATGTCACCGGACCGGATCGTGGTCTCGCCGATGGTGATGTCCGCGTGGGCATAGCGGACGAGCCCCAGGTCGGTGGCGGCGTGCGGTTTGAAGAGCCGGAGGATTTCCTCTATCGCCCGGTTGGTCAGGCCCGGTTCGCGCGACAGCAGGTCTCGCTGGGACGGGTTGGTAAGCAGCAGCATGGCTCCCCAGTTGATCACCGAGGCCGGGGTCTCCCGGCCGAAGGCGAGCATCCCGCCCAGCAGCTTCACGACCCGTCCCAGGTACCCCCGGCTGCCGTCGCCGCCATTCGCGACCAGCACCGACACGACATCAGGGCCGGGGTCAGCGCGCCTGCGGGCGATCAGGCTGGACACGTACGACATCAGCATCTTCATGCCGACCGCGGACCGGGCCATGTCGTCGTCATGGGCCCCTTCCTCCGTCCACGCCCGGAACCGGTCGATGTCCTCGGCCGGAATCCCGAGCAGGGTGCACATGACCCGGGACGTCAGCGGAATCGCGAAGCTGTCGTTCAAGTCGGCGGGCGGGGTGGCGGCGGCCATCTCGTCGGCTACCTGGCCGGCCACGGTACGGACGGCGGGAATCATGCGTTCCAGGCCGGACGGCGAGAACACCTTGTTCATCGCCTTGCGCCAGCCCGCGTGGTCGGCGTATTCCGTCTCGGCGCCGCGGGCGGGGCGGCCGGCCACGTCGTCCCTGGAGTACCAGCTGGCGCGGGCCGGATCGGGATGCGCCCGGCCGAGCCTGGAGTCGGCCAGCAGCGCTTTCACCTGCGGGTAGCGGCCGATGTGCCAGGCTGGATCTCCCGCTGGGGTCTCGACTTGTTCAACGGTCTGAATCATCAGGCGCGCCGCCTTCCGGTGATTACCGCCTCCGCAACGGCAGAATAGGAGAGACAGGTACATAACGGCAGTCGGCAATTATCCTTTCGCGGCCGACTTCGCCGGCCGGCTAATGGGCGCCTTTCGCAGCCTCCGGAGAGAGGAACTGAGGCAGGGCCCCTGGTCCCGCCACCAGTGGCCGAATATGTCGTCAAAACGCGCCAGGTCGCTTTCCAGGACCCCGATGCCGGCCGGCGGCACCTGCGCACGCAGTTCCTGCAGCAGTGACCGCAGGCTCCGGTCCACCACCGGCTGGTGCTCGGCCAGGCCGGCGGTCGTCAACGGCACGGCGACGCTGTCCGACAGGCCGCCCGCGGGCATCAGGTCGAAGAAGAATTTCAGCAGCCCGGACGGCGCCGCCCGGAAGGTAGGGGTCACGGTGACCAGGAGGGCCGCCTGCCGGACGATCCGGACCGCGCTGCCACCGGCCCCGCCGTGCGGCCCGCGGTCGAGGAGGAACGGCGCCAGCACCGCCAGGTCGACCAGGACCGGCTCAGGGAAGCTGATCTGCTCGGCCGCCAGTGACTGCCGCAGCAGCTCCCCCGTCCGCGCGGCGACGGCGTGGGTACGCGAACCGGGCCGGGGGTGGCCGACCAGCAGGGCCAGGTACTCTCCGGAATCGGTCGTATCGCGGCCCGGGATCAGGCGGCGCCCACCCGGGCCGGCAGGCGCTCCCACGTCCGGAACACCTGGATGGGCCGCCGGACGAGGTCCCCGCCGGGCTCGACGAAGGCGCAGCGCTCGAGCAGCCGCTCCAGAACCACCCTGGTCTCCAGGCGCCCCAGCCCGGCGCCCAGGCACATGTGGATACCGGCACCAAAGCTCAGGTGCGGATTGGGACTGCGCCTGATGTCCAGCCGGTCCGGCTCAGCGAACTGCCGCTCGTCCCGGTTGGCGGAGCCGAGGAGCAAGTGGACCACGCGGCCCTGCCTGATGGTCGTGCCGCCGACGGCGACCGGCGCGGCCGCGAACCGGGAGACGTGCTGAATCGGGGCGTCGTACCGCAGGAACTCCTCGATCGCGCCCGTGACCAGCGATCTGTCGGCCCGCAGCTCACCGAAGACATGGGGATGGGTGAGCAATCCCCCGCTGACCGCCGACAGCGCGTGCACGGTGGTGGTGAACCCGCTGACCAGCAGGAATATAAGGTTGTCGACGAGTTCCTCGACGCTGAAACGCTGCCCGGGCCCGTCGTCGGCGAGCGTGCCGAAGACCGCCGTCAGCGTCTCGTTGCGGTCCGGCTTGCGGTACTGATCCCTGAGGTAATCCCGGAGCTGAGTGATCGCGTCGTCGACCGACGGCCGCTCCGCCTCGGGCAGTATCACCGTGAACGCCTTGATGACCTGCAGGCCCCACGCTTCCACCAGGGACCGGTCCGCGGCCGGGATGCCGATCATCTCGCAGGCGACCGCCACCGGTACCGGCAGGGCCAGGTCCGCCATGATCTCGAGCTGACCGTTCTCGAGCGCGCGGTCCAGCTGCTCGTCCGCCACGCGCGCGATGCCGGCCCGCAGCGCCGCTCCGGAGGTCACGTGCATCGTGCCGTTGAGCAGCTGGCGCAGCAGCGCGTGATTGGCGCCCTCCCGGTGCAGGATCACGCGCAGCAGGAAGTCCCTGGCCGCACCGTCGCCGATGCGCATCTGCTGGAAAGACTCCGGCCACTCGCTGTGCAGCGCGGGCGAGTTCAGCAGCAGGGAGACCGCTTCGTAGCGCGCCGCGACCCACTGGGTGGCCCCGTCGCGGACGATCGGGCCAGCCTCCCGCAGGCGGCTGTAGACCGGGTAGGGATCCGCGAGGAAGTCAGGATCGAGCGGGTCGAAGATGGACGCGCGATGCGACTGAATGGTCATAGAACGCCTTTCCCGTCCGCTCCGGTCTCACGCCGCAACCTGCCGCCTCAGGTCACGGCAGGTCAAAGTGCCGTCCGCGGCCACCAGCGCGAGCAGCCGCTGGTACGCGCTCACCACCGCGCGCACGGTGGCGTGGGTGAACAGCCGGGGGTCGTAGTTCGCCCAGATCGCCACCCGCCCGGAGCTGTCCTCGGCGAAGCCGAGGTCGAGCGGCCACCCGGAGAAGTCCGTATCCTCCTGCCAGGCCGCGCCGGACGGCTTGGTGTCCAGCGTGGTGCTGTAGTGATGCGTGTGGCGGGGCAGATAGTGCACGCGGATCCGCGGTGCTTCCAGAGTCTCCCCGATCAGGTCCTTCAGCTGCGCGAAGGGCACCGGCTGATGCCGCAGGGCGCCAAGCACCGCCTCGCGGGTGGCGGCGAGCACTTCGGTGAACGGCGCCCCCGGGGGTATCGCGGTTCGCGTAACCGTGACGTTGCTGAAATTGCCCTGGACGCTGGCGAACCGTTTGGCCCGCATGCTGGCGGTGGTGGCCAGCGTGATGTCCTCGGCGCCGTACATGGCCGCGATGGTCATGTTGAGCAAGGCGGTCACCACCATGAAGAGCGAAACGCGGTTCGCCTGGCTGACGGCGCGCAGCGCCTGCCCCAGATGATCGGGGAGGATCAGGATCCACTCGCCGGCCTGGTCACCACTGGGATCCGGGCCGTCGGCCGGGATACCGGGATGCCGGCCGAGGCCGGCGAACGCGCGCCGCCAGTAGCCGGCCAGGTCCGGCGGGACGGGGCGGCGGCGCTCTTCCCGTGCGTACTCGGCGTAGCTGGCCTCCGGCGGGGCCGGGCCCGCTCCGCTCATCAGCTGGCCGACCTCGGCGGACAGGCGAGCGCAGGAGAGATTGTCGGTAATCATCTCGTGCAGGCCCAGGGAGATCGAGCGGGGCTCACCAAGCCCGGGTGACACCCAGACCCGGAACAGGTCACCGGGCATCAGCCGGGCATCCCCGCCATCGGCGGGTGCCGCGGCGAGAGCCGGCGGCCGGGATTCCGCGACCTTATGCTCACAGAACGGCAGCACACGGCGGGCGGGCCGTCCGCCCGGGGCGTGGTACGAGGTACGGAAGATCTCGTGCCGGGCGGAGATCTCCCCGACGACCGACCGGACCTGGTCCGCGCGCGTGCCCTCGGGCAGTTTCACGGTGACAACGGCACCGCGTTTGCCGAACGTCTCCGGGTCACGGGTGAACTCGTGCCACGCGCTCAGCTCGGTGAAGGACAGGATATCCGGCGGTATCGGTTCCAGTTCTTCCTTCGGCATGACATCACCCTATACAGCGTAAGCGGAAAAAGCGCCCCACCATTGTTCCGCGATGTCGCCGACAGTATCGCACACAAAAAAGGAATCGAGTTCCGGGCCGACACCGAACTCCTCGACCATCATGTCCGCGATAATTACGGCATCCATTGAGTCGCCGCCGAGGTCGAGGAAATGGGTGCCGGGATCCACCTCCACTCCCAGCACTTCCTTGACGACCGCGTACAGGCGATTGAAACCAGAGTCCTTATCCATCGGACGGGAACTCTGCTCAGTCATCACGATCCCCTTCAGTCAGGAATATGTGCCGCTGACTGGCAGCCGCAACTATCCGCGCGGTAATTCTCGGACAGACGGCGCTACGTTACATCGCGCGCCTGCCGCCCAGCCAGGCGTGTAATTATGCGTCCGGACGTGCGGCATTGAGGTCCTGGACGAGCAGGCGGCGCAGCGGTTTGCCGAAGGGCCCGCGCGGAATGCGGTCGGTCACCGTGACCAGATCCGGCCGGAACGGGCCGATCATCCGCGACAGCCTGAGCTCGGTGTCCGCCAGCCGCTCCGCGTCGTCACCGGCCAGGAACACGGCGATGCGGTCCCAGTCGCCGTCACCGCTCACCCCCGCTACCGCGAAGTCGACGTTGCCGGGGATCATCCTGGAGATGCGCTCCTCGATGGCCTCCGGGCTCACCCGGCCGGCCCGCAGGAAGATGAGGTCCTTGGACCGGCCGACCAGACGCACGTGGCCGTCCGGGCCGATGAAGCCCATGTCGCCCGACCGGGTCCACTCCTGGACCGTCCGTTCGCGGTGGTCAGGCGCCGGCCCGGCACCCGGCTCGGGGCCGCCGCCCATCACGCGGACCGCCAGCTCCCCGACCTGGCCGGCGGTGACCTCCGCTCCGTCCGGCCCCAGCACCCTGACCTCGGTGCCGGGAGCGGGGCGGCCGATCGAGTCCTGCGGCCGCCGCTCGTTGAGCCGCTTCACGACCAGGGCGGCACCGCCCTCGGTCAGGCCGTACAGGGAGACCACCCGGGCTTGCGGGAAGTCGGCCCTGAGGCCGTCCGCCACCGCCGCCGGCACCGGGCTGCCTACGAGCCTGATGATGCGGATCCGGGCCGCCCAGTCCGCCCCAGGCGAAAGCACCTTGACCAGAGATCGTGCGGTGTGCGGAGACATGTGCAGCTCAGAGGCACCGTATCGGTCACCCGCGGCGATGAGTGCGGTGACGCTGCCGACGTGCACGCTCGTCACCCCGCGGGCCACGTGGTTGAGGAGGATGCCATGCAGGCCGCCGGAGACCGCGATCGGCACCCCGGTGTGGACCACCACCCGGCGCCCGCGGCCCGCCAGCAGCTCCGGGCGGACCGACCGGGTCCACTCGGAATGAGTCGAGGGAACCGGCTTGGGCTCACCGGTCGTCCCGGACGTGAAGACCAGGTCGAGGATGTCGTGCGATTCGGCGGGCGAAGGTCCGGCCCGCCCCGGCGCCGCCACGAGTTCGGCCGGGGTGACCGTCTGCTTCGCGTCCGCGGCGAACCCGCCCGAGGTGATCACCGCGGCCACCCCCATCCGGGCGGCGGCGTGCGCGGTGCCCTCGCCCGCGGTCAGCACGGCCGCCGCCCCGGCCCAGGCCACCGCGAAGTAGGAGACGGCCACCTCGTTCCAGCTCATCGAGGACGCATCGACCGCGACCCGGTCGCCCCGCCGGACGCCCCGCTCCCCCAGCAGGGACGCGCCCGCCCTGGTCAGGTCGAGCAGTTCCGCCGAGGTCACGGTCAGGCCGTCCGGCTCGACCAGCGCCAGCGCGGCGGGCCGATGCTGCGCGCAGGCGACGAGGACATCAGGAACGGTCCGCTGCCCGCGATCATCGGTTTCGTTTGTCATCTGCTCCCCTGGTACCGCGATCAGGCCGCTGTCACCGGCACATTCTCATAGGACGCTTTCATTGGCCAGCGAGCAGATAATGGCGGCTCCGCCTATCTCAGTTAAAATTCCGCCCATGCCTGATAACGCATTTGATCTGTCCGAGATATATGTCCACCTGGGCCTCGGCTCCACCACGGTCCCGGTACCTGATTTCGGCTGGACCCAGCAGGACGTCATGCGCTACCTCCGGAAATTCGCCAGCGACAGGGACGAGGGCCGGCTGGTCGGAATTGTGCCCGCCACCGAATCCTGGTCACGCTGGGAACGGCATACCGGGGGCGACGAGCTCGTGGTCCAGATCAGCGGGTGTTCCGATGTGATCCAGGAAATCGACGGAAAGCATCACACGATACGACTGATGCCGGGCCAGGCAATGATCAATCCCCGTAACGTCTGGCACACCAGCGACGTGCACGAGCCGGGTCAGTCGCTGTTCATCGCGGCCGGCCGCAAAACCGAGTACCGCCCGCGCGGCTACCGGTAGGCGCGGGCCTGCAGGCCGTACAGCTCGGCGTAGAGGCCGTCCTGCCGGATGAGCGTCTCGTGGCTGCCGGCCTCGATCAGCCGGCCTGAATCGATGACCAGCACCAGGTCGGCCATCCGCACGGTGGAGAAGCGGTGCGATACCAGCACGGTGATCGCGCCGGTCTCCCGGGCCACGCGGCCGGCCGTTTCGGCGTACCGGGTGAACAGCTCGTGCTCGGTGGTGGCGTCGAGGCTCGCCGTCGGCTCGTCGAGCACCAGGACGAGCGGGCCCTCGCGCATCATGGCCCGCCCGAGCGCAAGCTTCTGCCACTGTCCCCCGGAAAGCTCGGCTCCGTCGTCGAACGAGCGGCCCAGCGGGGTGCTGGTGCCCGACGGCAGCGACGCCACCACATCGCGGGCGGCGGCCCGCGTGAGGGCGGACTCGATGGCCGTCTCCTCCGCGATGCGCGCCAGGTCACCCACGCCGACCGTCTCGCCCGCGAGCAGCTCGAACCGGACGAAATCCTGGAACCCGGCCCCCCAGCGGCTGCGCCAGCTTGCAGGCTCGAAACGCCGCAGGTCGATGTCCTCGACCGTGATACGGCCCTCGGTCGGCTCGTAGAACCGGGCCAGCAGCTTGATCAGGGTGGATTTCCCCGCGCCGTTCTCGCCGACCACCGCGACCGTGCTCCCGGCGGGAATGTGCACGTTGACGTCGCTGAGGACGTCAGCATCGGTGTCCGGGTAGCGGAAGGTGACGTGCTCGAGGGCGATGCCCTTCCTGAGCGTCAGGGGAACGTCGGCCGGCTCGGATGGTACCGGCCGGCTCGACGTTGCGTAGTCCATCAGCCAGACCACCCGGCCCGCGGTCTTGATCTGGCCGAACAGCCATCCGGACATGAACACGATGCCCATGACGAACCGGTTGATGCCGGCTGCGAGCTGTACGGTCATCAGGACCTGGCCCGCTGAGGCATGCCCGTCCACCGCCTGCACCGCCACCAGCGCGATGGCGGCCACGTAGGCCAGGGAGAAGATCTGCCAGCCGCCGGCGGCCAGCCAGAACCCGCGCCAGACCGCGCGATTCTGCTCGTCGTCAGCCTGCTCCCACAGCGACTGGTGCCGCGTGAGCAGGGTTTCTCCCAGCGAGAACAGCCGCACTTCCTTCCCCGCGGCGGCACTGGTGGCCACCTGGAACAGGTGATCGGCGGCGCGCACCTTCTCGATGCTCTGCTCCTGGGCCCGGACCGACCAGCGCATCCCCTGCGGCACCGCCCACAGCGAGGGCAGCCCCGCGAGCGGCAGCAAGGCGAGATAGGGGTTGACCCGGGCGAGCAGGCCCACCGAACCCAGCGTCAGCAGGACGATTCCCACGTTGTGGCTGACCGAGTCGATGACCTCGCCCAGCTCACCCCGGTTTATCCGGAGGAGCTCGAGCTGGTCCCGGTGCTTGGGTGTCTCGTAGTGGGCCAGACCGGGAACCGCGAGCGCTGCTTCCATCAGCAGGCGGTCGATGAGCAGGGTGCTCTTCTCGATCACCATGGCCCGCAGGGCCAGGCTCCCGGCCGACGCGAGGGTGGCGAGGACCAGCATCGCGACGAGGATGGCGACCGCCCCGCCCACGGCCGGCCAGTCCTTCGCCACGACCCCGTCGGTCAGCTGCTTGACGCCGACTGCCGTGCCGAGCAGGGAGCACATGGCCACCGGGGACCGCAGCACCAGCCACGCCGCCCGCCACGGGTCGGCCCGGAACGTCAGGCGGACGATGAGAAACGCCGCGCGGATACCGTCACTCATCGCCATCAGCCACCGAAGCCGACAGGTCGGCGAACCGGGCCGCCTGGAGCGCGAACATCCGGGCGTAGCGGCCCTCAGCTGCGACCAGCTCCTCATGGGTGCCCTGTTCGACCACGGCACCGTGCTCGAGCACCACGATGCGATCGGCACGCCGGACGGTGGAAAAGCGGTGCGAGATCACGATCGTCGTCCTGCCTTCTGTGAGATCGAGGAAGCGGTCATAGAACTCGGCCTCCGCACGGGCGTCGAGGTGAGCAGTGGGTTCGTCCAGGACCAGCACACCCGCGCCCGCCTGCACGGCGAACAGGGCCCGGGCCAGCGCGATCCGCTGCCACTGGCCGCCGCTGAGATCGGTGCCATCGGCGAACTCCCGGGACAAGATGGTGTCCCACCCGTGCGGCAGTGATTCGATCATGTCGAGCGCGCCGACGCGCTGCGCCGCCCGGACCAGTGCGTCCCGGTCGCCCGCCCGGTGCAGCGCGCCGAATCCGATGTTGTCCGCCACGCTCAGGTGGTATTGCACGAAATCCTGGAAGATCGCGGCGACCCGTGACGCCCACTGGCGCGGTTCCAGCCGCCGCATATCCGTCCCGTCCACCGTGATCAGGCCCCCGTCCGGGTCGTAGAGGCGGGCGAGCAGCTTGACCAGCGTCGTCTTGCCCGCCCCGTTCTCACCGACGATGGCCAGCGACCGGCCCGCTGGTATCTCCAGGTCAAGCCCGCGGAACACCTCGCGGTCGGACCCCGGGTACCGGAACCGCACGTTCTCGAAGCGGATCCCGGTGCGGGGCATGCGCGCGCTCGGCGTGTGGCCGGGCAGCTGGTAACCGGGCCTGGCCATCTCGCGCTCGAGGTCGGTGACCGCCAGGATGGGCCGGGTGCCGCTGTTGATCGCGTGATCGGTGTCGAAGGACGCCAGGCTGGCGACACCCATGCTGGCCTGGATGAAGGTGGCCAGGTGGCCGAGCGAGACCGTGCCTGCGATCGCCTCCCGCCCGAGCAGCAGCAGGACCCCGGTCTGGGCCGCGGCGAGGACCACGACCGAGACCCACAGCAGCGGGCCGCCGCGCCGCCGCTCCCGCCAGATCACCGCCATCGCCTCAGTCCAGGTGCGGGCGAACCGATCCACCAGCCAGGTGTCCAGGTTGAAGATCCTGGTCTCCTTCGCGGCCGGCCCGGTCAGGGCCAGATCCCGGAAGTAGCCGCTGCGCCGCAGCGACCGGGTCTGCAGCGCGTTCAGCTGGACCGAATCGCGAAGCCTGCGGGTCCAGGCGTAGCGCAGGAGAACCCAGGCGATGAGGAGCACGAGCGGCGCCCACCAGTGGAACAACGCCAGGATCGCGGCCGACACCAGGCCGGCGAGCTGCCCGTTGTATTTGTCCGCGGCGGCCTCGACACAGGTACGGGTCCTGACCTCGCCGATGCCCACCGCCTGGGCCATCGACACCATGTCCTGCAGACCCGGCTGCTCCAGGTGGGTGATACCCGCGGGAACCAGGACCGCTCGCATGACCCGGTTGCGCAGCCGGCCTTCGATCCGCCGGCCGATCAGGCCGGACAGCGAGCTCCGCAGCGGCGTCAGCGTCATCTGCACCGCGTAGCAGATCAGGGCGACGATCAGGCCGGTGACGATCGTCCGCCCGGCGGCTGAGTCGATGCCGTGCCGGGCGGCGGCGGGGACGGCCCCGACGATCGTGCCGGTGGCGACGATGAAGATGCCGCCGAAAATGGCCGGGACGATGATCGTGCCCGCCAGCAGGATGGTCAGTGGCCAGCTGGCCCCCACCAGCTCCCGCAGCAGCGCCCACCGCAAGCGCAGCACCAGCCGGATCCCGCCGCCCTCGAGCCTTGGTCCAGACCGCATCGTCATTCCTTCCTCATGCCGGGACGGGACGGTGTTCGACTGTGGAGAACCGGCAGTTGCACCGGTGGGCCGGTGTCGGGGCCCACTGGCGCTGATGCTCCCAGCGGCGCCGGCTCGGGTCTTGGCAAAAAGGGACACGGGACCGGCGGCCAGCCGGGAAACACCAGGTCCGTCCGGGTTTTCCGGCCGCCGCACCGTTGACCGGAGCCGACGGGGAAGGCAAAGGTTCCACCAGGGCACGCATATCCCGGAGGGGGCTGCCAGTCGTGAAAGTGGTCCTGTTCTGCGGTGGCCCGGGAATGCGGATGCGGGACGGGCGCACCACCGGGCCCAAGCCGATGGAGATGGTGGGGCAACGCCCGCTGCTGTGGCACGTCATGCGCTACTACGCCCACTACGGTCATACCGATTTCGTGCTCTGCCTCGGTTATGGCGCGTCATACGTAAAGGATTTCTTCCTGAATTACGACGAGACGAGATCGAACGACTTCATGCTGGAAAACGGCAACCAGAACGTAAAGCTATTCAATACTGACATCTCTGACTGGCGCATCACCTTCGTCGATACCGGCCTGAATTCCCGTATCGGGGATCGGCTGCGCCGGGTCCGGCGCTTCGTCAGCAGCGAGCCGGTGTTCATGGCCAACTACGCGGATGTCCTGACGGATGCATCACTGCCGGACATGGTCGAGCGGTTCAGCGCGAGCGATGCCGTCGTCAGCCTGCTGGCGGTGCCGCCGCAGTCCTCGCACCATGTCCTCGATATCGGTGCGGACGGGTTCATCACCCAGGTGAGGCCGATGCGGGATCTGCGCCAGTGGGAGAACGGCGGGTACTTCCTGCTCCGTCCGGAGATCTTCGATTACCTCGGTGAGGGAGAGGATCTCGTCGAAGACGCCTTCCCGCGGCTCGTCGCGCAGGGGCGGCTACTTGGCTTCCCGCACAAGGGATACTGGTCACCCGCCGACACTCTGAAGGAATACGCGCAACTCGAAAAGCTGTATCACCGGGGAAACTGCCCGTGGATGGTCTGGGATCCGGAACGTTCCGGCCGGACCGCGCCGATGCCCGGCTCGCACGGCGGTGAGCGTCGGGCAACGTGCGCCGAGACGTTCGGCTTGGCAAGTGCGTGATCCTGCCGTCGACCTAATGTCCTGACCCAGCGTTCCGGCCGAGTTCCGCCCGCCGTTCCCCGCCCGGTCCGGGCTGATCGCCTGGTATCTGGATGGTCAGCGTGCCGTGCTTGGCGAAGGAAACGGAGAAAGGGAGGGCATGCTGCGCTTGGACGGGCACGCCGACGGACGCGGCCCGGTCGCCGCCCAGCGGTGCCTCCTTGCTGACCCCTTCGGCGGCCAAGGCCAGGAAGACACCCCACTGGCCCGGCGGCAGGGGGGCGCCAGCCACGTTGCCGAGATCGAGCTCGACATCGAACCCGGCCGTCTCGTGGTCGTAGCGGGCCCGGCCGCATTCCTCGGCCAGTCCCGCCACCGGAGCTGATGGCAGCGGTACGCGGCGCTCCTCGTTGCCACCCCGCTGACGGAGGATCATCGTGATGGTCGTCACCGCGGAGTCGACATGCTCGATATAGGCGTAACCGGCCATCCGCAGCCGGGATCCTTCCCAGGACAGCCCGGCGAGATGATGGTAGACCGCCAGCTCGTCGGTCACATCGTAATATTCGTCGGGAATGACGATCGCGGAATCGCGGAATCGCGGGTACCCGCCGTACACCCGTCCGCCGATGATGACGTCCTTGTCCTGTTCCCCGGCCGCCATCGCCCGCGCCAGCTCACGCAGTTCCGGCTCCATCCCCCGGGCGATCAGCTCGACCTTCAGCCGGTCCAGTGCCGGCAGCCGCACCGCCATCCGTGGCGGCACCCGTGTCTCCAGCAAGACCCGGGCCCGTTCCACCAGCCGCCGTCGCGCCGGTGCCTCCTGCCCGGCAAACTGGTCGCCGAAAATGAGCCGGGTCAGATCGAGAGCGATATCGCGGGTGAACAGAGTCCGTCGCCACGCGGGCTCGTAGGATTCTCTGAGATCCCACGCTCGTTCCATCGCATCGAGGTGCATCTCGGTGCCCAGGAGCAAGGTGGTCAGGTTACCGCCATCATCCCTGAGTCGCTCGTAGTAACAGGGATAGTCCGCCACTACGCTGATCGTCGCGCCCTCTTTGTAGCTGGTGGCGAACATCGAGTCCTCACCGAAGTGCACACCATCGGCGAAGCGCAGGCCTAGGCGCTCGATGCGCTCACGCCGGAACAGGTGCTTGCAGTCCGAGCCGACCGTGAGGTTTACGGCCAGGTCACCACTGATCGGCCTCTCGTCGTTCAGCCAGGGCAGGGCAGCCGAGTTGTCCACACCGCTATGCCGCCCCTTGGGCACTCCGCGGACGTGGAGCTTGTTACCGACGTGCTTGCGCCAGCACGCGACCAGGTCCGATCGGTGTTCCTCGGCCAGGGTCAGCATCCGCTCGAGCGCCTCCGCGCCGAGATAGTCGTCCGCATCCAGGAAGTACACATAGCGGCCGGATGCTACATCCAGCCCCCGGTTCCGTGGCCGGCTCGG